>Ga0114945_10001003_pt1 | contig 17934 bp, 17 predicted proteins | sample OV2TP3_FD_87194 | JGI IMG/M metagenome (GOLD analysis project Ga0114945, IMG submission 87194) | Hot spring microbial communities from Beatty, Nevada to study Microbial Dark Matter (Phase II) - OV2 TP3 | ecosystem: Environmental > Aquatic > Thermal springs > Hot (42-90C) | place: USA: Beatty...
TCTTCGTAAACGGCTTTTCAACAAAAATATGCTTTCCGTTTTCAAGGGCTTTTTTAGCTAAAGAAAAATGAGTTGAAACAGGGGTGGCAATCGCAATAACGTCAATTTCATTTGAATGAATGATACCTTCATCTGATTCACAAACATCTATGTGGGGATAAAGTGACTTGACTTTTTTACGGGCTCCAGCATCTAAATCGCATACCGCTTTTACTATAACTCCATTAACGGCAATAAGGTTACGAACAATATTGGGGCCCCAATAACCATATCCAATAACACCAAAAGTGAGCATGTTATATCAAACCCTTCCATGTATTGCCCAGACAAAAACGCAGTTGTTTTTCGTTTAACTTCCCTAAGGGACGCTCCATTAACTCAAAGGTGTGAATATCTTCTTTAGCAAAGTAATTGTATTCCCAATTTCCTTGCAAGTTATTTCTTAGAAAGCGAGCATTGGCAGCTCGTCCGTCAACCACAATCAGTGTTCCCGGCAGTAAAAATGGTTCAAAAAGCAAGATATCCGCTGACATTGGCAACCGGTCTGGCTGGGTGGTGGAGATTCCTCGGATCTCGCCTATAGTATGAAATTGATCGGGTGCATCTAAATATATAAGGTCGGGGCAAATATTCGGTAGTTTTTTATACATCGTACAAGCCCTTCCGTTGAATGTTGTCATTTCTACCTCTGAAAAATAGAAATGCACAAAATCCAACAATTCTTGTGAAAGGTCTTGCTTGCACTTGTCGATCCAAAATTGAATATTATTAATGGAGTGAACTTCAAAAGGATTTGCTCTTCTGAGATTAGCTTTAACAAATTCTCCAAACTCTTCCTTGTTTTTCTTTATGGCATCTGCCAAGACTAAAGTGCTTTTCCCTACGCCAAACTCTAGAATAGTGGTGACTTTTCTACTTCTTACTAAAAAATGTAATCGTGTTAAATCATCTAGTTCCGGTGGAAAAGGAGTTTTATTCTCCGGATCAACTGATTCATAGATACTTTTCTCCCCTTTTTTTCTCGATATCGCCATAGCTTTCTAGGTTTATACCGAGTAAGTCATTCAGTTTGTAATCTGAACAATGTTTTTGATAATTTAAATTGTTAAACATAGTTTTTAATTTACCTAAGTTAAACTCTCAATATCTTTGTCCTCTTCGAATAATTTAACCCCCATCTCTAACACCTCTTTTATTTTCAAGGTCTCGGCCATCACCTTTGTGTCTAACTCCTCGCAGGAAGGTAGGTTTGCTATACTTCTTCCCAAAAATTGATATAACCTTCTTTTTAAGCGCCTTCTTGTGGGATACCCCAGTCCGAGTCTGCTTAATAATGCCTTTTCACTTTCTGCACAATAATAGAGTATTGTTTTTAGTGAAATATTGCGGCCGTATTTTAGAACCGTCTCAATATAGGAAACAATCTCTTGATCATTAACCTGTTTTTCATCTGTATCCCATTGGGCTATAATATCTTTTATTTTGGTAATATCAGAAATTTTATGAACACAACTTAAGACTTCAAAACTCGTTGCACCAAAAATAATAGAAGGCTTGCCTAAAAAAGCTGCCTCTAAGGCAGATGTTCCGCTAATCGTAAGAACCCCTTTACAATCTTGAATATATTGCTTTGGATCTTTATGCAGAAAAGGACTCACGATTATGACATTTTTCAATTTTTTTAATCGGTTATAAAATGAGAAGGGACGTTTTCCCAGCATCCCCCAATGTTCCTTAACCAAAATTTTAAAGTCCCAAGGAACACTCTTTGATAATGTTTCCAATAAAAACGATTCTGAGCAAAAATAGGGAGCCTTAGTAAATATAGAAGATTCTGGGATTACATGAAGCGGGAATAAAACATATTTTAATTCTTTAGTATTGACGTTGCAAAAAAATCCATTTCTTAAGAAATGGATAAAAAGATTCCGAAAGAAGATTACCCACTGCATCTTAATTCTTACGAAACAGTTCGCATAAAGAGGGGCGGCCACTCCTCTTCTAATTCGAATGGTTTTTAACATCATCTTGATGGCTGTGATTGTCCCATATAGTAACGCCTTAATTTCTGCGAATAACTTCCACTCATTGACGATTGGGTTAATCATTTTTTGATCTTCGGACAAAATGCTCGCTTTATTTCTAAAATTTTCTAAATATTGAAATCCTCGTGAATTTCTAAAATCTTCCCTAGAATACTTTTCTTTAAGTGATTCAAATTCCTTCCTAAAAAAAGACTCTAGTTTGATGCTCAAAGAATAAGTGGGGATCCAATAATTTTCGAAACGGGCTAATTCGAGGCTGACATAGGGAATCCCCCGTGCATAAGCAACTTCAAGGATAATCATCCGGCCCAATCCAGCCTTCTCAGTATCATAAATAACATCTGGTTTAAATTCATCGAAAATCTGTTCAATCCTTTGATAATATAATGTCAGCCAATATAAATGGGTTTCATAGGAAGCCTCATAATTAAAGTCATCAAAATGGTAATAAGTTGTAAACCCTTGAGAGCTCATTAACTGAAGGTTAATAGGGTAAAATGACGTATATTGACTCTCTATTTTCTCCAACATCTCTCTATCAATCTGAATATTTTTAGCCTTTAAATGATCAATGAGTTTTGTGCTGATTTTTTTAATATCAAAAATAGGTATATCCGCATTATTTTCTCTGAAAAATTGATAATGAGGGTGATTTAATAATGCTTCGTGTGGATAAACAAATAATGCAGCCAAATTAACCCCTTCTTTTCTTAACAACTTTGCAAGAAAATGCATTGGCATAGTATAAATTTCTCTACACACTAAAAGTATGTTCTTTTGCCTCATCTTCATTCTCCACCGCGCCCTGGTCTCAGTCAAAACCAAGGATTCTTTTTATTTTGTTTTTTGCTCTTTCTCTTAAGCTTCCATGCACAAAAGTATTCAAACGACGATTAATTAACGGATGGACTTCAAGACGGGGCGGGAATCTTAGACACCCATTCTTAGAATTCTCTTCCTGCCATTCCACCTGATACTTATCTGTCTTGCCACAATGAATCCCGGTTCCATCATAGCCGATATTTTGAATTCTAGAAACAACAGGGTTGACACAGACCCCGTTATTTTTAATCACACTCCAAGTCCACCAGACACCGATGGAATCCAGTTTTCCTTCTAACTGCTGCTTAAGCATAAAATAAATATCCCGGCCAGCCCGGTCTAATTTCCTGCGGACATTCTTGGCCTCTATGATCTTTTCAAAAGCAATAGGGCATCGTTCAAAAAATCGCCAAGACCTTCGCCAAATGGCCTGACCATGCGACCATGACCGGTAGGTAAAATAAATATCATACAGATAATCTTTAGGAAATCTTATTGGACATGTATAACCAGTGACGTTCATAACTTTCTCTTCAGAATCATATTGATCCAGACATTGTTCCATGAAATCAATAAAGTCTTTGGAGGGGACGCAGTCATCTTCAAGCAAAATAATACGTTCGTGTCGTTCCAAAATATAATTGATACCGAAAATTTCCGACTCAGCCAGCCCCCTATTAACTTCATTTTGATAAATTTCTGTTTCACACCAGTCGATCGACTTAATAGTTCTATTAACCTCCTTAAGAAGTTTTAAATCGTCACCCCTTTTAGGGCCGTCGGCAAAAATATAAAGCTTCTTAAGGGAGTTCCTCTTTAACCCCTCCAGAACTTTTCGAGTATGCTCTGGTCTTTTATAGACAAAAAGCGCTACACCTGTTTTCGACATTGTCATTTTTTGAAAAACCTTTTAATTTGCTCAATCATATAATCCAAATCTTCTGTTTCTAGTCCTAAATGAAACGGCAAAGTCAGGATTTTTTTTGAAACATCTTCGGTTACAGGAAGATCCCCCACCTTGGTTCCCCACTTTCCAGTGTAATAAGGAGTTAAATGTAGAGGTTCATAGGTAATTCTTGTTGGAATCCCTTTATCCTCTAGAAATTTTTTAAGTTCCTTTTGAACGTTCTCATCATTAAATCTGAGGTTGTACATCTGGTAAACGCTCAGACGTTCTTTAGGAAAAGAAGGCAATTGCAATCCGGGAATCGTCTTCAATTTCTCATTTAAATAAACAGCCAATTGTCTACGTTTCGAAATCATCCAATCCAATTTCTCAAATTGTGAAATCCCTAAGGTCGCCGTCATGGTGGACATGCGGAAATTAAAACCATACGTGATATATCCTTCTATTTTACTTCGGCCATGCGAGCGAATTAACTGTAACTTTTCCTTAAGCTTTTTATTGTCAGTAACAATCATGCCTCCTTCCCCGGTTGTCAGAATCTTATTAAAACAAAAACTGAACATCGCGGAATCACCGAAACAGCCGACGAAAGTGTCCTGCATGCTTGCCCCCAAAGAATGAGCCGCATCTTCGATAAGTGGTACTTGATATTCCTTGCCCAAATCTTCAATGGCTTTGATCTCACAGCAGACATCACCGCCAAAATGAATGGGAATAATGGCCTTTATCTTTTGAGTAATTTTCCTTCGAACGTCCTGAGCGCTTAAAGCTAAAGAATCTAGTTTAATATCAGCAAAAACTGGTCTGGCGCCGACAGCCACGACACTATTGGCTGTCGCCGCAAAAGTAAAAGAAGGCACGATCACCTCCCCACCCTCAACCCCGTAAGCCAAAAGAGCGGCAACCAAAGCTGAAGTCCCTGAATTAAAACTAATGGCAAAATTTCTTCCCAAATAATTGGCTATTTTATTCTCAAACTCTTCGATCTCTGACCCTTGAGCCCAGTAAAGTCCACGTTTAAGAACTTTCAGAACAGCTTCACAATCACTGTTATCTGAGTAAGATTTAAATAACGAAATCTGGCGTTGACCTACCGTCATGTGAGATAAACTCCCTTTTCTAAGACTTCAATGGCTGCTTTCTCCTCATCAGCTTCAAGCTGAACCCGCTCAACAACAAGTCCATGATCTTTGGCCATGACAACGCAACCATTCCTATTTCGCCTGCAGACTTCTCCAGGAGAGTACCGAATAGTTTCCTTAAAAAGAGCAGCCTTCCAGACAAACATCTTTTTCCCATCCAAGAAACAAAAAGCTCCGGGGAAGGGATGTGTAAGAGCCCGAACGAAATCATAAACGTTTTTAGCTGTCATCCTTTTCCAGTCGATCTGGCCGTCCTTTGGCTTACGCGAGCGATAATACGTTCCTTGTGAAAGATCGCGGGTCATAGCCATCTGGGTCCCTTTTTCAATCCGGTCAACAACTCTAATCAGCATCTCAGGAAACATCCTTAGACTCTTTTCCCAAATTTCTTTAATCGTTTCCTCTGAGCTTATCGTGAAACGTTCTTCACAAAGAATAGGGCCTGCATCGATCTGTTCTGTACAGTAATGGATCGTGAGCCACCCTTCTGTCTCACCGTTAATCATAGCCCAATTTAAAGGAGAACCTCCGCGATAAAACGGAATTTTGCCGGCATGAAGATTGATCACTCCCTTCTTGGGAACCTTAAGGAGCCTGCTCCCTAAAACATGCGCATAACCGCTTAAGACAATTAAATCAATACTCAATCGCCGCAGTCGATCAACAAAGACAGGATCATTAATATTGTGCGGCATTTCAACAGGTAATTTTAAAGCCTTTGCTTTTTCTTTAACGGATTCATTCCAAAATTTATGCGGATCAATCCTAGGATCCGTAATGACCGCAACAATCGTGTGTCCTGTCTTTACAAGTGCCTCTAGACATCTGACACCTCTGTCTTTATGCCCGACAAAAAGAATTCTCATTTGATAAAACCCCCGTTTTGAACAAAGTGAAGATATTCCTTCATTCCCTCTTCAAGAGAATATTGAGGTTCATAACCCAAAAGCTCCTTTGCCTTTGAAATATCCAAGGACCCTCGATTGGGACGGTAAACTTCTCTTTGAGCTTCACGGATTTGTGTTCCAGGGATTAACTGGGCAACAATTTCAGCGAGTTCCCGAATTTTCTTCCCTTCCCCGCGGGTTATGTTAAATGTCTGATTCATGGCTTTCTGAGAAGAGGCGGCTAAAAGAAATCCTTTCACAAGGTCTTTAACATAGGTAAAATCTAATTGGTGGTTTCCTCCTTGATCTAATTCTAGCGTCTTTGCCTTAAGGGCGTTGTTCAAGAAAATTTCAGTCACTCTCTGATTACAGTCCGTAGGCCCATAAACGGCCGACGGTCTTATAATCGTATAGGGTATGCTAAACCTTCGAGCGTACGCCTTGAGGACATGTTCCCCACTTAATTTCATGGCCCCATACAAATCGATGGGCTGACATTCCTGATCTTCTCTGGCAGGAATAATCTGGCCATTGCCATCTCTTTGAAAATCTCCATAAACCATGCTGGAAGATGTGTAAATCAATCGCTCCAATTGAAAAGAAACCTCTCTTAAAACATCCAGCAGGACTAACGTGCTGTCGAGAATGTTTAATTTCGCTTCTTCTGGATAATCATTGCAAACATAGGCGATAGGCAAAGCGGCCAGATGGAAAATAATTTGCGGTTTATATTTCTCAAGTGTCTCTTTTAAAAGACCTCGATCCGTCATGTCGCCACGAATCCTGATCACCTGCTGACCATTTAACGTTTTTGTCCGATACGAAAGATAGGCAGTCCAATTGCTTTTATCTAAAGGGATATAGTGTTTTAAGGCATCGTAAATAACAATCCGGTTTTCTGGATCTTCAACGAGCTCCCTAGAGAGATGATAACCAATAAAACCCTCGCCTCCTGTAATAAAATAGGTTTTCACACTGCCTCCTCTACCTTATTAGACGGGTAATATCGTGGTCCGAAAAATAAAGGATTGATAAACCAGTTTTTTTCATCTTTCAAATTTTCCTCAAACTGCTGCATCAAGGGGAAATCAGGATTCAATCGGAAATAAAACGAGGATTCCTTAACGACTTTTTTAGCTCTTCCCCTTAAAATTTCAGGAATAGCAAATAAAAGCTGATACCCAGCTTGGGAACATCCATTAAACAACTCTTGCGAGTACGGACAAGACAGGTAGTGCGTAAATTTAAATTTAACGCCTTTCTGGAAAAGTAATTTTAGAATCTCAGGAAGTCTTCGCACGTGCTCTTTGAGAATAATGAATTCATACATCTGTCCAAAACCTTCTCTTTCTTCCTGCTCTTCTTTTAAAATAATACAATATCCGATAAAACGTCCATTTTTAAAGAATTTAAAACGCCAGTACTGATCAGCGCTAAACCGCCAGTTTAAATAGCGCAGGTCCCGGTCATAAGTAATGAGTTGTGGGTTCTCGGCATAAAAGGAAGCAAAAAGCGGTTTAAAACTTTCATCAAAATCTTTAAAGGCCTCAACAGTAATCTCTTGATTTTCTTTCGTATTAAACCCCCAAAAATAAATTTTGGATTTCTTCAAAAGAATCTGCAAACTAGTAATGAACAATGCATAAGGTTTAATCAATAACCGCTGCCATCCTATCTTTATTCTATCTTGAAATTCATCGACATATTGATGATAAAACTCATAACAATCCATATGCCATGTGGTTTTCATTTCCACAGATAAATTATGAAAATGTAGTAGTTCCCAGAATGAAAAAGGAATTACAGAAAAAACAAAAATTAAAGGAACACCCTCCTTAAAGGCATTCTGACAACCCTCTTCTATAAGAGGAAAAGTGGCAAAAGCCCTCGTGCCTTTATACGACAAAAGTTTTCTTCTGATCCCCTCATCTGTAGCGAGTCCTGAAATATAGCCTGCCCTAAAAACCTTCGAATAAATTTTAAGAGGAAAAGGGATTAATCCAAAGCATCCTAGAATCGCATCATGGTTCTCATCGAAGATAATGACATTCCAATCTTTTTTCTCTGGGTTATCAAGGTACTGAAAATTCCATATGTTACGGCAATGCGGATAATTAGGGGTGATGAGATTATTCTTCTTAAATAAATGAAAAAGAGACTCAACGTTGTCTTCTCTTTCTAATTGTTTTATCTTTAACGGCATAAAGTATCTCTTTCTTGAAGCCTTGTTAGCGCCTCATCTTTTGAAGGTATATGTTTTACAAACCAAAAGTATATTTTCAGCTCGCAGGTATTGCCTTTCCTTTGAGAACTTCAACAATGATTTCCGCACTTAACATTTCAATGATTTCCTGATCTGAAAAACTGATATTAAACTCCTCTTCCAAAGCTAAAACAAGATTCATGTGCTGCAGGGAATCCCATTTTTCAATGGTGTCAACAGAAGCATTTAATGTCAATTGCTCAATGGGGACATCCATCACTTGACTAATGACTTGAAGCACCCTCTCTTTCATAATTTCATCTCCGAATGTTGAGTTATAGCGGAATCGATGTTTTTAAAAAATCCTAAATTAAGAGGAATTTCTTTATTTAATAAATATTGAAATCGCAAGACATCTTTCTCATTGGCTTCGATCATTTCAAACCCCTGCTCAGGATAAAAATCTTTTGCCTGGACATTTTTTCGAGTAGGATAGTATTCCCCTATCACAGATGTACAGCCCCTTTTTTGGCTCAGACAAAGAGCCTGGCTTAAGAATGCTTTTTCGACACCTCTACCTAAAACACGGCAGGAAAGAAGAAAAGTATCCATAACCGCTTGTTGATCTTTATATCTAAGAATACATACGCCTACAATGCCCAAATCCCCAAATTTGTCCTTCAATTGAATATATAAAACGTCAGCACCCCCATCCCCTTGAAGTCGTTTCACATCAAATTCAGTGTATCTTCGTGTTGTTAAACTAAACTGGTTGGTCCTCTGTGTCAACTGAGCAATTCTCGGTACACTAAAATCATCGACAAAATGTATGGCAAGCTCCATTTCAAGCGTTTTATAATAACCCTCTAAAGAAGCTGCCTCTCTTTTTACTTCTTTTCGTTGGATTTCTGTTTGGTACATCTGCGTTCTGGTTTTATCCTCTTTTGAAGAAGTTAAAGTTTCAAAAAGCCCACAGGAAGCTAGAATATTTCGGTATTCAAAGGATTCTTCAGCGTTTAATTTAAGCACCTCAACTTCGGGAAGAAACTCTCGGATCAAATCCGCTTCAAAAGGACTATCCTCAATCATGACTAAATGATCCAACCCTAAATTTAAATCTTGGGCGATCTGTTTTAAATTTTCAGTTTTGCTGTCCCAATTAACCCTGGCCGTAACAATATGCTCTCTTTTTAAAAGCATATCGGGATGTTTTTCAAATACCTCAAAGACATCTTCTTCATTATTTTTACTGCAAAGGGCAATGAGAATACCCTGATGATAAAGATTCAAAATTTCCTGCTGGAACTCATAGTACATGGAACCGGGGTGCGTTTTTCCAAGTTTAATTCCAACTAGGCCATCTTCTCCGATAATTCCTCCCCACAACACATTGTCACAGTCTAAAACCAAACATTTCTTATTTTTTCCCTTGAACGCCCGGATCCATTTGAAATCCTCAACGGCTATTTCATAGAGACCCTCTAACGTATACGGGAGCTGTCCGATATGCCAAAAACGGAAATCATAGAAATTTTTGTATCCCAAACGTAAAAGAATCCTATTCAAATCCACAAGATAAGCATTGGAGGCCTTCTGTAAAAATTCCTGAAGACAAGCATTCAAATGTCCAATGGTAGAGGCATGACCTTTATGCATTTGTCCATGACAAAGAGCCTCAACGGGAAAAGATGGTATTTCAAACCCATGCCAGAGAATGGGCGCTTGCGTCTTTTGACGTATGTTCTCTAAAACTTCTTCAATATAATTATTGATACGATTAATTTCCGGCTGAATTTGCTGATCATTAAGGCCAGGAAATTTTCTGGCTAAGTCCCATGACAAATTCTCGAGCTTCATAAAAATTAAAATACAGTCTACGTTTGAACCAAAGAGATCCTCTTTGCCTTCGATGGCCTCATCCAAAATGCGGTCATATTTCCCCCATTGAACTACTGCCTTATAACCCATTTGATAAGCAAGATATTTCCAATAACTCTCCATGGGTTCAAGAGTGATGTTACGCAGGACACTGAGATGAAGCTCTGGTAAAGAAGACTGCTCCACCGCTCGAAGTTCATTTTGAATTTTTGAAAAATTAATTTTTCCCATTACTCTTCCTATGAATTCTATTCCATAACAATACCACCGCAGACGCGTAAGGTCTGACCGGTAACAAAAGAGGCCTGATCACTAAATAAAAAGGAAACACAACCAGCTATATCCTCAGCTGTAGCCAGACGCCGTAGCGGTGTCTGCATTTTCGTGAGCAACTTTGATTTCTCAGGGACATTCGCGATGAAATCCGTTTCCGTCATGCCAGGTGCAACGCAATTAATTCTAATGCCTTTAGGTCCATATTCGGCAGCTAATGATTTTGAAAAAGCAGCGAGCGCCGCTTTGGCAATATGATAGGACAGCCACTTTGTCGGTGGCACGTTATCTACAAGAATACTTGTGATATTAACAATGATTCCCTCTTGTCTCTCTAAGAAATGTGGTAATACGACCTGTGTAAGATCAAAAGCTCCCTTCACTTGCGTATCAAAATGTTTTTGCACATCTTCCCAGATTAACTGCGTAAAATCTACGTTTTCAACATTGAGAGAAGCATTGTTCACAATTCCTGAAATTGTTTTAAATTCAGATAACGCCAATTTTACCATCTTTTGAATTTCATCTGTGTTTCTGACATCAGCTCGAAATTTGATCGCCTTCCCTTGGCTTTGCTGAATCACCCGGACCACCTCTTCGGCCTGACTTTCGCTCTGGAAATAGTTGATGACCACAGCAAACCCTTGGGAGGCTAACTTTTTAGCAATAGCAGCCCCTATACCTCTGCTAGCTCCTGAAATAATGACCGCACCCTTTTCTGTCTGAGACCTCAAGTTGTTCTTTAAAGAACTCTGATCGTTTTGTTGTTGCTGCGTGTTATCTCCCGTGAATTCTCTTAAAGGCACATTATGATTGGCATCGATGATTTTGACTTTTGCCTGCCCTTCAATCACACGCTTATTGTCCTCCCCAAAAATAGCCGTATCTAACACAAGGACTCTTTGCGCGGAAGATTTCTGACGCACCTTGGCCCAAACACGAATTTTTTCTCCCACCCGTACGGGTAAGAGAAAGCGCATATCCTGCTCATACCATAGGGACCCCTGACCAGGCAGTCTCGTTCCGATCATTGTTGAAAGAAAAGAAGCGGTCAACATGCCATGCACGACCGGTTTCTTAAAAGACGTTTTAGCGGCATACGCTTCATCCACATGTAGGGGATTGTTATCCCCAGTTAAGCGCACAAAAGAATCTACGTCTTCTCTGGTAATGATATGCGTAATTTCGTCTTCATCCCCCACCTGAACGGACTCAAATCTATCTCTTGTCATTATTTAGACCTTCCCCTCATTTTCCCCGAACCAAGAGGATAACTTCTTTAATAAATTTCCATTCGAGAATAACTGATAAAACGATGTAGAAACCGAGAGTCACCGTCCCATTGATGATCACATACCCAACGACAGAGTCAATGGGCAAAATAAACTGTTTTAAATAATAAACGCTAAGCGCCCAAATTGTAGCAATCACGCATGGCATAAAAAAAATCTTTTTTAAATCCACATCCACAATTTTAAAAGCATAAATAAGAAAAAATATTACACTCAAGATCACACTAATATCTAAAGCCAAAGCGACTCCCTTCATTTTTAAAAAAAACATTAGGGGAAAAAGACACACCAAGAAGGAAACGACTTCTATTACCTGGACTATAGCCATAACCTTAGAATTCCCAGTATGCAACTGTAAAGAACGATTAAACTGCCTTAAATTTGTTAAAATAAAAAACGGAATGAGAATTCTAAAAATGGGAGCAGTCGGCAGCCATTTTCCCCCAAAGACAATTATGATAATTTCAGGAATAAACACCCCCAGCCATAAAAAAATCAAAAGGTATATTCTAAAAAAAAAAGCACTTCCCAAATTATAAACCTTACTTAACCTCGGCCGGTCATCTTTAAGATTCCCAAAAAGCGATTTAAAGACAGGCCCCACGGCATCCCAAAAAAGCGTAAACGCATAAGAAGCGACGCTGTGGGCACGCTCGTAGAATCCTAAAGCGGCCGATCCCATAAAGGATCCAACAGAAATTCTATCGACATTGGTATAACTGCCCTCTAAAAAAGATGAAAAAATCACATATTTCCCAAAATGAAAAAAATCCTTAGCCATTTCTTTATTCATCGAAAATTTTAATCGATAAGGAACTAACAAGAGAGACAACAGTCCAATACATAGGCTTTCAACGCAATATTTAGCCACCAGAGCCCAAAGACTAAACCCGCGATAAGCCATAAAACAAGCCAGCAACATTGACAGGAACATGGGAAAAAAATGAATTACAAATATTTTTTGAAAGTGCATCTCTTTAACTAGTGTAGCGCGATAGAGCTCGGTAAACAACATGGGTGCCTTAGATAAAACCATAATAACTAAAATAAAACCAAATTTTTTGGGAAACAGAAAAGCCGCAATTAAAAGAACAACCAACGTTGCCGATGAAATGAGAAAATCAATAGTAAAAAGCGTATTAACGTATTCTAGGTTATCCCGTATAGAACCTGATCTTTTCATGACAGCAGGCAAAAAACCCCACATGCTGGCCATAGTAATCAAGCTAATCAAGGCGATCATAAAACCTACCCGGCCAAAAATCTCTGGATCAATCATGCGCGCCAGATAAATTCCACCCACAATATTTATCCCTAGAGACAAATATCTCAAGAGGCTCATCCAGCCAGCACTGCTGAAAATTTTTTTTCTAAGATTTTTCATTATTTCAACGAATACCTTAACTTCAGGATTCTAGGGAAGTTTTTTGGCCTAAGGCAGGTAGCCATGTCCCGTTAGAATTTCTTTGTTCAGCTGCAAACAGCACCCGCAACAAACAGGACAATGAAGGCAAGTTTCTTTAATCATTTTGGCGTAAATATTCTATTAAATTTTTTGTTGCTTCCAGTTCCATTTGTAAACGAGACTCTTTCGTGAATGTCCCGATATGAGGTGTCAAGACAACATTCTTTAGTCGACAAAGAGGCCCAGCATACGGCTCTTCGGAATAAACATCCAAGGCAGCTCCGCCCAGCATCTCACTCTCTAAGGCGCCATACAGCGCTTCCTCATCAACAAATTGACCGCGCGAAACATTAATGACTATGGATCCCTTTTCCATCAAAGCGATTTCCTGTTTTCCTAATTGAAATGGATGATCTTCCCGGTGCGAAAGATGAATCGATACGATATCGGAAACCTTTAAAAGCTCCTGCCAAGTGACCATCTGAACACCGATCCTCTCAGCCCACTCTAAATCAGGATCAAGATCCGAACCATAAACTTGTGCCCCCAGCATTTTCATCATTTCGGCCACACGCTTGCCAATCCGCCCAGTACCTAAAATTCCGACCGTCTTTCCTTTCAAAAGATGACCACTGACCCTCTTCCAATGCCCTCTCCTCATTAATTCCGTGTGATACGTTAATTTTTTTAATAAATCAAATGTCATAGCGACCGTTAATTCAGCAATGGGCTGAACAACAACATCGGGTGTATTACAAATCTTGATACCTTTCTGTTTGGCCTTATGAAGATCAATATTGTCGACCCCTACCCCACAACGGCTAATACAGCGCAGATTCGGCATATGATCCAACACATAATCATTATATGGCTCAACACCAGCAATAACGCCCTGGCAATCTTTTCCGAATTCAATAATCTCTTGCTCCACTAATCGTCGTCCCAAAGGATTGATTGTAAAATCCATGCCGCTTCTTCTTAATGGGTGCAAAGGGGCATCGCCGTGTTGGGCGAACGTTGACAAAGCTACAAAGATTTTATATTTCATCATTCAATATTTCCTGATAAATTTTCTTTTGTTCTTGATCATTTTGAAGAATACTCTCGATGATCGCAACATGCTCCGGCTCATCAACACCAAACATTTGTTTTTGATAAATGACACCGCGCACGGAAAAGCCGTGCTCAATGATACGCAAAAAATCGATCGATTCGGTGACTTCCAGCGATGTTGGCTCCAATTGAGAAAAGGTATTTAAAAAACTTTTGCGAAACGCTGACAAGCCGGTCTGACGATAAAATAACACATGGTCACTCGACCTAAGATAGGGAATCGGGGCTCGTGAAAAATAAATCACATCGTTCTTTTGGTTAAGAACGGCCTTGATAATGCTGGCATCAGACAGACATGTCGTATCCTCAATAACAGATAACAAATTGGTGCACAAAATCTTTTGATCGGATAAGAGAGGCTCCACCAATTGATTTGCGACTTCTAGGGTAAAGAGCGGTTCATCACCCTGAAAAATCACCGCAATATCACAATCCAAATTTTGGATCGCTTCTTGAACACGATCCGTACACCGCTCGTGGGTGTTGGCCGTCATAATCGCCTTACCCCCATAACCTTCAACAGCAGTAAAAATTTCCCGATCACAGGTCGCAACATAGACTTCATCAATCACATCACACAGGTTGACCCGGCGTCGGATATGCTCAATCATCGGCAAATCCAGAATCTTAACTAGAGGTTTGCCTGGAAACCGGGAGGCCCCCATTCGGGCGGGAATCACAGCAACAATCTTATCGCTCATTAACCGTGATCCTCCTTATTGCGGAAATACACCGCAATCCACATTGATCGATTGTCCAGTAATCGCGCCGGCGGCATCCGAGGCTAAAAATAAACAGATCTTGGCGATTTCTTCATCCAAAGGAAGCCGGCCTAAGGGCGCATTCTGATCACTAAAGGTCTTCAAGTATTTCTCGACATCTTTGCCCCGCGCTGGTGAATCCTTATTTTGCAAGGCCGCTAACACACCCGGAGTTTTCACATAAACGGGACACACGGCATTCACCCGGATCCCAAGCGGACCTAATTCTTTGGCTAACGATTGAGTTAATCCAATGACCCCAAATTTGGAAGCACAATAAACACTATTATTAGCGCTGCCGCGTTTCCCCGCTAAACTGGAAATATTGATAATTGTTCCCCCGCGGGTCAAATGCTTGGCCGCTGCCTTACAGCCCCAGAATGTGCCCTTCAAATTCACATCAATCATTTCATGAAAAAATGTCTCATCGATCTTTATGATTGGACGCCAGCCAGAAAAACCTGCACAGTTAATATAAATATCCGCTCGTTGGGTCCAGTCCAGCGCGGTCTTGATCAGTCGTTCGTGGTCCTTCTCGCGGCGAACATCCATAGAGCAAAAACGTACCTGCGAGCCTAATTTTCTGGTAAAGCCATTGTCGTGTCGGGCACCGATCACAACCGATAGACCATTTTTTGAGAATTCTTGCGTGATCGCTGCCCCAATCCCCTTGGTCCCACCGGTAATAATGACAGTCTTTTGTTTTTGTTTTGCCATAATGATCCTAAATTGTCATACAAGTGAAGCCACCATCGATAGTGATCTCCGCCCCCGTCACAAAACTGGCTGCTTCAGAAGATAGCCATAAGACTGCCCCGGCCAACTCCTCTGGGCGGCCGTATCTCCCCATGGGCGTGTGCGCAAAAATCGCCTGCTCTCGCTTTTTATCGATAAAATGCTTCATACTCCAATCTGTAGGGAAAAATCCCGGCCGCAGGGCATTCACCCGCACATGATGGGGAGCCCATTCCCTGGCCAAATTTTGGGTCAAATTTTTAATTCCCGCTTTAGCCACCGAATACGTAAAAGCCTTGGATAAAGGTGGCCCTGCCGAGGCAGAGGACATATTAATAATAGATCCTTTTTTTTGTTTAATCATGTGCGCTCCAAAAACCTGACAGCCTAAGAACGTCGCCGTGATTTGTGAATCCAAAATTCGGTACCACTCTTCCAATGTAATCTCCAAAAAAGGAGTCGGTGCATTAATCCCAGCGCCATTGATCAAAATATCGATGTCACCGAAACGAACCAAAATCTTTTCTTTGGCCTTTTCTAAACTTCGCTTTTTCGTTGCATCCATAGTGACGGCAAGACACTCTGAAGTTGTCGACTTAATCAGGGCTTCCTTCTCTTTAAGGATTTTCTCATCTTTGTCCAAAATGGCGATGTGTACGCCCGCTTTCGCCAAGTTCAGTGCCATTTCACTACACAAATGTCCCCCAGCGCCAATCACCACAGCCGTTTTATTCTTGAGTTGAAAAAGTTCAGAGAGATAATCCGTCATTGAATGGCCTCTCGTTTTCCTAAGTAATCCCGAATGGCATAAAAATCTTTAAAAAGATCAACTAATGCTCCTGGAAAAGATTTCCCGCTGTCTCGCCCGATAAAAGGAACCCCAACAACTCCGTCAAAATCCAAAATAATTACCTTAATGCCCATGATCCATCACCTTACCTTGCACAATTCCTTCATCGTTTCACCCATCCGATCCGTCCACTTCCACAAGGCAAAAATGTCGGACGCCACGACGACAAATGTATATCCTTGAGTCAGATTCTTCTTTAAGCTTTTTAAGTCCGGCTCAATATTTTGGGTGCCGCAGGATTTTTTGTATTTTTTACACGCGGTCATAATCCGCTGACAGAGATCCTGTACGCGTTTATGCTCCAATTGTCCAGGAACACCTAAAGAACTCGACAAATCATACGGGCCGATCATCACCCCATCCACCTCGTCAAAGCTTAAGATCTGTTCAATATTTTCTGCGCCCAACTGCGATTCAATCTGCACGATAATAATCGAATCCCGATTCCACTCCTTAGCATAAAGCTCAAAATCAAATCCATAGCCTTGAGCACGGGCAATACCAAAGCTGCGTTTGCCCTCTGGTGTATATTTGCACGATTGAATGATGTCCTGGACTTCTTGGGGTTTTTCGACCATCGGCACAATGATCCCATCCGCTCCAGAATCCAGTAACCGCTTGACCATCTCGGCATTATGTGAAGCAATGCGCGGAAGGCACAATGAACCCCCGGCCTGAGCAGCGGCAATAATCCTCTGACACTGCTCGTGGCTAATTGTACTGTGCTCGATATCAATGCCAATAAAATCGAATGCTGCCTGACAAAAGATTTCCGTGATGGAAGGATGTCCCAATGATGTCCAGGCAGCAAAGATACGCTGGCGATTACGAAGTTTACTTTTTAGATAATGACGTCGCTCTATTAATGCTTTCAACAAGTCTTTCTCCCTTTTCAGCATCGTCTAAAAACATCTTAACCGTTTCCTTAGAATAAGGATGGACGATCATTCCTTGTAAAAATTGCGGCGCGGCGGTTACGATATGAGCACCAGCTTCCAGCCATTCGACGATGTTGAGAATCTCTCGGGTCGAACCGACGATGATTTTGGCCTTGAGCTGAAATGCGTCTAATAATTTCCTTAACTTCTTGATTTCTTCAACGGCATTGTAGCCCATATTGTTCACCCTCCCGCCAAAAATGGAAACATACGTGGCTCCAGCCATAGCCGCCAAAAGGCACTGCTGCGCACTCATCATGGCGGTGACATTGACGCGAATATCGTGTTTGGATTCCAGCTCATGGACGACTTCCAAATTGTCCAACTCGCCATTCGGTCCATGGATCGTGATTTTTACATTGATATTGCTGGCCCAGCTGGACATCTCCAGAGCTTGTTCTACCATCTGTATGCGATCATTGGTGGTTACCTCGACCGAAAGGGGGAGGGGGGCAATGACCTGGGCGATTTCGCACGTCCGATCTTTAACTTCTTTAAGGCCGCCCACCACGCCCTCTTTAAACAAAATAGAAGGGTTCGTTGTGACCCCACGAATGATTCCCATTTTATGAAAGGTCTGAATGTCCTTGATATTCCCGGTATCTAAAAATATAGCCATGTCTTCTCCTTTTTGTGAAACTCCACGACCTGACGGTCGTGGTTTCTTTTGTTTCAGGGTTTCA
>Ga0114945_10001005_pt1 | contig 17907 bp, 15 predicted proteins | sample OV2TP3_FD_87194 | JGI IMG/M metagenome (GOLD analysis project Ga0114945, IMG submission 87194) | Hot spring microbial communities from Beatty, Nevada to study Microbial Dark Matter (Phase II) - OV2 TP3 | ecosystem: Environmental > Aquatic > Thermal springs > Hot (42-90C) | place: USA: Beatty...
AAGGACTATAGGTTTGCATCGCCTTGATCCCTTTCTTTGGAAAGTGGATAGCCCTGAATCAGCGACTACAAAATATAGCCCCCCATCTTTAGGTCAAGTTATTTGATTCTCATTCCTTAGCATGGCCTTCCTCACCCTCGCCCTGATCCTCGCCACCGCCCTCTATGTCTGCGTGGCGCTCCTGTTCCTGATCGGCCTGTTCCGTCCCCGGCGCGGGAAAAGCGCGGCGCAGCCCTTCGTCTCCGTGATCGTGGCCGCGCGGAACGAGGAGGCGTTCATCGGGGACTGCCTGGCCGGCCTCGTCCGGCAGACCTACCCGCCGGACCGCCACGAAATCCTGGTCGTGGACGACGACTCGGAGGACCGGACGCGGGAGATCGTGAAAGGGTTCTGCGAGCGGCGCCCCCACGTCCGCCTCCTGACCCCCGGCCCGGAGGACGAGGGCCTCCGAGCCAAGAAGCGCCCCATGAGCGCGGGCATCCGGGCCAGCCGGGGGGAGATCCTCCTGACCACCGACGCGGACTGCCGCGTGCAACCGACGTGGGTGGCCGCGACCGTCGCCTGTTTCGAGCCGGACGTGGGCGCGGTCATCGGGTTCTCCCAGATCGACCGCTCGAAGTCCGTCACGCCGGCCCAGAGACTCCAGGCCCTCGACTTCCTGGCCCTCATGTCGGCGGCAGCCGGCGCCTGCAGCCTCGGCGTCCCCCTGGCCGCCTCCGGCCAGAACCTGGCCTACCGGAGGTCCCTGTTCGAGGCCGCAGGGGGGTTCCGGGAGATCGGCCATCGCCCCTCCGGCGACGACGTGCTCCTGCTCCAGCTCCTGCGCCGGGCCGGGAAGGGGCGCATCGTCTTCAACGCCGATCCGGGCGCCTTCAACGCCACAGACCGGGTCGAGACCCTCCCCGGCCTGATCCGGCAGCGCCGGCGGTGGGCCTCCAACGCAGCGGTCCAGGCCCGGCTGAACAGGGGCTTCTTCGGCTACATCGCCGCCGTGTTCCTCGTCAACCTGCTCATCCCCTGCGCCCTGATCGCCGCCCTGACCCGGAAGACCGCCCTGACCGTCCCCCTCGTCTGCCTCGGCGTCAAGACCCTGACAGACCTTGCGGTCCTCCTGCGCGGAGCGATCCTCTTTCGCCGCCTCGACCTGCTCCCGGCCTTCCCCCTCTGGGCCACCCTTCAGCCCCTCTACATCGTCTGTATCGGACTGGCGGGCGCCCTCGGCGGGTTCGTCTGGAAGGGCCGCAGGCACGGGACGTAACCTGTGAGGAGTCACGTGATCATCCTCATCGCCGCCCTGACCCGGGCCCGCGTCATCGGCAAAGACAATCGCATGCCCTGGCGCATTTCGGAGGAGCTCAAGCACTTCCGCAGGCTCACCACCGGCCACCCCCTGATCTGGGGGAGGAAGACCTTCGAATCCACGGGCCGGCTCCCGAAAAGGCGCATCGTCGTCGTCAGCCGGTCCCTCCCGCCTGAGACCGAAGGCGTGGACGTCTGCCGGACCCTCGACGAGGCCGTCGAAAAGGCCCGCTCCTACGGAAAAGAGATCTTCATCGCCGGCGGCGCGGAAATCTACCGCCAGGCCCTCCCGCTCGCGGACAGGCTCTACCTCTCCTACGTCAAAAAGGACTACGACGGCGACGCCTACTTCCCCGAGTTCGATGAGAGCGAATGGGAGATCATAAAACAAGAGGACCATCCCGACTTCACATTCGTCGCTTACAGGCGGGCCAGATGAAAACCTATCTGGATCAACTGCAACACGTCCTGGACCACGGCGCGGCCAAAAAAGACCGCACCGGCGTGGGGGGCATCTCCTGCTTCGGCCTCCACGCCCGCTACCGCATGGACGACGGCTTCCCGGCGGTCACCACCAAACAGCTCGTCTGGAAGTCCACGGTCTCCGAACTCCTCTGGTTCATCTCCGGGTCCGGCAACATCCACGACCTCAAAAAAATATACCCACACAACAGGCTGTGGGACGCGAACTACCGGGACTATCTGAAGAGGATCGGAAAGACGGAGAACGACGGCTCGATGGGGAGGATCTACGGGGCGCAGTGGAGAAAATGGCAGGGGAGGGACAGGACCGTGGATCAGCTTCAGGAGGCCATCGAGACCCTCCGCAAAAACCCCGACTCCAGGAGGATCATCGTGAACGCCTGGAACGCCGCCGAGGTCGGCCCCCGGGAGGTCGCGCTGTCCCCCTGCCACACCTTCTTCCAGTTTTACGTCTCAGGGGACAGGCTCTCCCTCCAGATGTACCAGCGCTCGTGCGACATGTTCCTCGGCGTCCCCCTGAACATCGCCTCCTACTCCCTCCTGCTCCACACGGTCGCCCGGATCACCGGCCTGCGCCCCCACGAGTTCATCCACGCCCTGGGGGACGCCCACATCTACCTGAACCACGTCGACGCGGTCAAAGAGCAGTTGAGGCGAACGCCCTATCCCCTCCCTGAGCTCCGGGTCAAAGACAGGGGTCAGAAGGAGATCGACGACTTCGCCTTCGACGACTTCGAACTGGTCAACTACCGGCATCATCCCCCCATCAAGGCGGAGATGGCGGTGTAAAGAAACGAAACGGAGAATCGGAGAGGGGGGAATCGGAGACAGGAAAAACCGAACCGGGGAAGCGGAGAAGCGGAGAGCCGGGGAACAGCCCTCCCCCTGCACCCCCCAGAGCCGGGGAACCGGGGAACCGGAGAGCCGGGGAAAAAGGCTCTCTCCCCGTTTCCCCGTTTCCCCCTTCTCCGTTTCTATTGTTGTATACGATTCACCCCCTCCGGCGCCCGCAGCCGGAGCCGCTCCTCCTCCACCCCCCGGTTGAGCCTCCAGTCCGTGTATTCGACCCGGACCTCGTCCTCCCCCTGAAACAGGGCGATCCGCCTGGGCAGGACCACCCCGTCCACCTCCCGGTAGCCCGACATCTCCCGCCGGGCGACCAGCGCCCCCTCCCGGTCGTAGACCTCCTCCCTGGACAGCGTCAGGCTTCGCGCATCGAACGTCAGCCGCCGCGTCCCGGATGCCCCCCGGAGCCGCACGACCAGCCGGTCCCCCTCCCGCTCAAACCCCTCGACCTGGCCCGGATCCCCCGCGACCACGCCCAGCATCGCCCGCCAGGGCGCCCACGCCCTCAGGTCCACGCCGATGATCCGGCGCAGCGCCGCACCGTCCGCCCGCCCCTCGTAGAGGTCGTTGCTGCGGGGCAGGAAGACCCGGAGACTGTCCCCCGACGCCACCGCCGTCACGAGGCGCACGCCGATCGGCCCCGTCACGTCCACCTTCAGGTCGTGGGGACGCCGGAACAGGACCAGGGCCGACCCCCTCTGCCGCACCCCCTCGAGACGCAGCGAGATCCGGGCCTCCCCCTCGAACGACCGGAGCCGGGCCACATCCCCGGCGGCGATCTTCAGAAGATCATCGGCGGTGTCAGCGGGGAGATGACGCCGCAGGGCGCCAGGCCCCGCGCAGGAGAGGAGGAGAAAGAAAAGGAATACAGGAGACAGAATACAGAATACAGAATGAAAAGCCCTCGCCCACCCCCATACCCCCTCCCTCTCCCAACATTGGGAGAGGGAGGGGGTGATAAGCGCCTGTCTCCAGGCCTGGGGGAGGGTGAGGGCCTGTCTCCTGTCTCCTGTCTCCTGTCTCCTGTATTCTGCTCTTTGCCTTCTACCGTTCGCCATGTCTACGGCTTTTGAGAACTCTTCTGCAGGACATTGCGCTTGGCCTCGATCTTCCTGTCCCCCGGCCTGGCGTCGAGGGCCTTCTTCCAGGCATCCAGGGCCTTGTCGATGTTGCCGAATTTCTGCGCGTTGTCCCCGATGTGGTCCCAGATCACGGAGATACTCTCCCCGTCGGCCTTCCGGCGCAACTCCGCCTGGATCGCCCGGTCCAGCAGCTCCTCCGCCTCCCGGTAGCGGCCCATCTGGTAGTAGGTCCATCCCAGGCTGTCCAGAAAGGCCCCGTTGTCCGGGTCCAGGGCCAGGGCGCGCTTGACCAGCCCCTCCGCCTCCTCGAGGCGGGCCTGGATGCCCTTCTCGGCGAACATGTAGCCGAGATAGTTGAGCGCCTCCGCGTGCTGCGGGGCCAGGTTGATCAGCTTCTGGAAGACGGCCACCGCCTCGTCGAAATGCCCGGCCCGCTCCAGGCTGCTGCCCAGGCTGAACAGGGCGTCGATGTAAAACGGCGTCTCTTTCTGGGCCTTCTCGACTAAGGCCCGGAACGTCTGGATCGCCTCCTCCCACCGCTTCTGACGCTGCTGCACCAGCCCGACGCCGAACCGGTAGCCGAGGTTGTCGGGATGGAGCGCCAGGGCCTTCTGAAACGCCTCCGCCGCCTCGTCTAACTTGCCCGCGCTGATCAGGGCGCGCCCCAGGTGATACAGAACGTCTCCATTCTCAGGGAAAAGCCCGTTCGCCTTCTGAAGCATCTCCACAGGCCGCTGGAAATCCCCCTGCGCCAGATGGGCGCTGGCGGCGGTGATCCACTGCTCGGCGGAGGGCTGGACCTCGGAGACCAGCAGATCGAGCGTCCGCGCCGCCTCTCGGAACAGCCGGGCGGAGAGGAAGGAGCGGCCCAGGGCGAACAGAAAGGCCGTGTCAGGAGGGGCCTCCCTGAGCGCCGCCTCCAGGAGGGCCTCGGAGCGGTAGAGGGCGGGCAGCAACTGCTGAATCGGCCCATTCTCCTTGAACCCCACGCGCGTCACCGCCTGCCGGCACGTCTGCGCAGCGCCCAGAGTGTCCTTCCGGGCCATCTGGACCAGGCTGAGGACGTGCCAGGCCTGTTCGACGCCCGCGTCCTCCTTCAGGATCGCCCGGCACTCCTCCTCGGCCCTGTCGAACGCCTCCGCCTCCGCGTACTGCCGGACGACGATCAACCTCGTGTTGACCGGCAGGTCCGGCACGCGCCGCAGCCGGTCGAGCATGGCAATCAACTTGGCGCGCTGCCCCGTCCGCTGGTAGATATCCGACAGGCGGGCGTAGGCGTTCATGTCCTGGGGGTCCAGGACCAGGATCGACTCCAGCTCCACGGCGGCGGCCGAGTCATCGCCGGCGCGCCGCAGGGTCTCAATCACGAGCCAGCGGAGCCCCACAGAGGTCGAGTCGAGGGACACCGCGCGCCGCGCCGCCTCCAGGGCGGCCTTCAGGTTATTGGCGCGAAGGTGGTTCTCAGCCAGCACCCTGTAGAGCGTGGCGGAGGTGGAGTCGAACGCCACGGCCCGCTCCAGGTCCTCTGCCGCCAGGGCGTGCTGTTGGCGCAACTCCTTCACCTTCGCCGAGATCAGATACCCCATTGCCTCGCGACTCACCGGCCTTTCAGCCGTCGTGTCCGGCCCGGAAGGGCGGGCGAACGCGAGGTCTCCCCCTGCGAAGAAGGCCAGAACGACGATCAGACACCAGAACTTTCGCACGTTTTTATCCTTATATGAGGTGTGCAAGGAATATACCCGAAACGCCTTACCCTGTCAAGCGGGGGAACTTTCATCCTTCATCCCTTCGGGTCCAGGGCATCCCGGAGCCCGTCCCCGAGCAGGTTGAATGCCAGCACGGTCAGCAGGATCGCCAGGCCGGGGAACGTCAGCACCCAGGGGGCGCTCAGGATGAAATCCCGACCCCCGCTCAGCATGGCCCCCCACTCCGGCGTCGGAGGCTGCGCCCCCAGCCCCAGAAAGCTCAGACCCGCCGCGTCCAGGATCGCGCCCGCCATGCCCAGAGTCGCCTGCACCGTGAGCGGGGCCACGCAGTTGGGCAGGATCGCCGTCAGGATGATCCGGGCGTCCCTCGCGCCCAGGGCGCGCGCGGCCGTGACGTAGTCCTGCTCCCGGATTGACAGGACGGACGCCCGCACCAGCCGGGCGTACTGCGGTATGGACACGATCCCCACCGCAAGCATGGCGTTGTTCAGGCTGGGGCCGAGCACGGCCACGACCACAATGGCCAGGAGGATGCTGGGGAAGGCCAGCATCAGGTCCATCAGCCGCATCAGGACATTGTCCAGCAGCCCCCCCCAGTAGCCCGCCGTCAGGCCGACGGCAGTGCCCACCACCAGGGCGATGGCCACCGCCGCCACCCCGACCCGCAGCGAGACGCGGGAGCCGTGCAGGACCCGGCTCAGGATGTCCCGCCCGAAGTCGTCCGTCCCGAACCAGTTCTTCGCCGACGGCGGGGAGAGACGCCCGTAGAGGTCCTGGGCCAGGGGATCGCGCGGGGCGATCCACGGCGCAGCCGCCGCGATCAGCAGGAACAGGGCGAGCAGCGCCCCCCCGGCCACGGCCAGGCGGTTCTTCCGCAGACGACGCCAGAGTTGATGTAAGCGGTCAGGCATAAAAGATCAACGATGAACGCGGAACGATGAACGCTGAAGTAAAAGCGTTTTGTTTTTCGTTCAGCGTTCATACTTCATCGTTCATACTTGATTCTCGGGTCCAGCCACGCATACAGCACGTCCGCCACCAGGTTGATCAGGACGAAGACCGTGGACAGCAGGATGACCCCCCCCTGCACGGCCCGGAAGTCGCGGGCCTCCACGGACAGCAGGAGCCACCGCCCCACCCCCGGCCAGGCGAAGATCGTCTCCGTGATCACGGCCCCGCCCAGCAGGTAGCCGAACTCCAGGCTCAGCACCGTGAGCACCGGAATGAAGCTGTTCCGCAGGGCGTGCTTGAGGATCACGACCCACTCCGACAGCCCCTTGGCCCGCGCCGTCCGGACGTAATCCTCCCGGAGGACCTCCAGCATGCTGGACCGGGTCATCCGGGAGATGACCGCCGTCGGGACCGTGCCCAGAGTCACCGCCGGCAGGACGAGGTGCCAGAGGGCGTCCCCGAACGCCCGGAGGTCCGCGGAGAGCAGACTGTCCATGAGAAGCAGGCCCGTGACGGGCGGGACGAAGACGTCCGGGCTGACCCGGCCTGAGATCGGGAACAGCTCCAGCCTCGTGGAGAACAGGAGGATGAGGATCAGCCCCAGCCAGAAGATCGGCGCGGAGACCCCCACGAGCGACGCCGTCATCCCCGTGTAGTCCAGCCAGGACCCGCGCCGCACCGCGGACAGGACGCCCGCGCCGATGCCGAAGACCGACGCGAACAGCATGCTCGCCAGGGTCAGCTCCACCGTGGCCGGGAACCGCCTCTTCAGCTCCTCCGAGATCGCCTCGTGCGTCTTCATGGACCGCCCCAGGTCCCCCCGCAGCAACCCGGCCAGGAACCGTCCGAGCTGGACGTGGAGCGGCTGGTCCAGACCCATCTCCGCCCGCAGCTCGGCCAGGCTCTGCGGGCTGGCCCGCTCGCCGAGCATGACCTGCGCCGGGTCCCCCGGCACGAGATGGATCATAAAAAAGACGACGACGACGATGCCGAGCAGGGTGGGGATGAGAGAGAGGAAACGCTGGAGGATGAAGGAGAGCATAAGGGTCGCGTCTGACGTAGGGGCGACCGGCCGGTCGCCCCTACGGGTTCACAATCTCCGTGCCGAAGAAGTGGAAGCTCCCGGTCGGGTGGAGGTGGAAGCCCCGGACCCGCTTCCGGAAGGCCGCGGTCTGCGTCGTGTGGACGAGAGGCGCCCAGGGCGCGTCCCGGCCGACGATCTCCTGCGCCTTCCGGTAGAGCGCCGTGCGCCGGGCGTGGTCGCCCACCTGCCGGGCCTCCACCAGGACCTCGTGCAGCTCGTCGCTCCGGTAGAAGGCGATGTTCTGCGACGGCCTGCTCATGGCCCCGGTCTTGTCCAGCAGGACGTAGAGGAAGTTGTCCGGGTCCCCGTTGTCCCCGATCCAGCCCAGCAGGGCCATCGGGTGATCCCCGTTCTCCACCTTGTTCAGGTAGGTCCCCCACTCCCACGTCACGATCCTGGCCCGGACCCCCACCGCGCTCAGGTCCGCCTGGATCGCCTGGGCGATCTTGAGCGGCTGCGGCATGTAGGGCCTCGGGCTCGACATGGCCCAGAGCTCGGTCTCGAACCCGTTCGGGAGCCCCGCCTCCGCCAGCAGCGCCCTGGCCCGGTCAGGGTCGTAGGCGTAGCCCGGCGCGTCGTCGTTGTAGCCCCACATCACGGGCGGGATCGGGTTCTTGGCCGGGACCGCCAGCCCCTGGAAGAGATTGTCCACCAGGGCCTGCCGGTGGACCGCGTGGTTCACGGCCCGCCGCACCTGGACCCTGTCGAACGGAGGCCGGTCCATATTCATGGCCAGGTAGCCCACGTTCATGCCGGGCTGCGACATGAACTGCAGGTTCGGGTCCTTCTGAATCTCCGGCAGAAAGTCCGGGATCAGGTTGTCCATCCCGTCGATGGTCCCCTTCTTCAGCTCCAGCAGCCGGACGGTGTTGTCCGGGATGCACCGGAAGATCAGCCGGTCCAGCTTCGGCGCGCCCCGCCAGTGGTCCGGGTTGCGCTCCAGCGCGATCCGGTCGTCCTTGATCCACCCCTTGAACCGGAACGGCCCGGTCCCGCACGGGTTCTTGAAGTAGTCCTTCCCGTGCTTCATCACGGCCGTCGGGCTTACCACAGCGCAGAAGTTCATGGCCAGGTTGGACAGGAACGGGGCGTTGGGCTGCTTCAACTCGATCACGACCGTCCGCGCGTCCTGCGCCCGCACCTCCTTCACGATGTCGCTCATCGACATCGCCTTCCAGTACTTGAACGCCCCCTCCACCTTGTGGGCGGGATGCCCCTCGTCGTACTGCCGCCTCAGCGAGAAGACCACGGCGTCGGCGTTGAACTCGGTCCCGTCGTGGAACTTCACCCCGCCCCGGAGATGGAACGTCCAGGTCAGCCCGTCCGGCGAGGACTCCCACGACTCGGCCAGCCCCGGCTCCAGGTCCGTCGACTCCTGTCTGTACTGCACCAGCGTGTCGTAGAGATTGTCGCACACCTTGAACGACTCCCCGTCGTCCTCCAGCGCCGGGTCCAGCCCCACCGAATCCCCCCCTCGCCCCATCACCAGGACCCGTTCGTCCCCCTGCCTGCCGGCGCAACTGAACAGGGTCAGGGTCACTGCACAGCACAGGATCAGCGCGTTGCGAACCATCCGACCTCCATTCCGTCCGAAACAGCCCTTCCGAGCCTCAATCCCAAAACCTGAAAACATATAATAGAACTTCGTCCCCCAAATGGCAAGCGAAAAGCATACACACCGTCGTCGGGAGTTTTTTCTTGACTTCGCCTCTTTTCGTGTGTACTCTATCTATCCGGGCCAGGAGCAGACTGCGCTCCGGGACAATTTTCGAAAAGGAGACCTCCGATGGCGCTGAAATCGAGACAACTGAAGTCCCCCCGGCCTGTCCGACGCCGTAAGAACGCGGCCCGACAGGACGAAGCGAAGAGGGCGACAAAAGAACTGACCGGGGACCCTTCCGCTATGGCCTCTATCGCCAGAGGCGAAGCCGATATCGCCAGGGGCCGAACGGTGGCCTGGCGGGACGTCCGCCGGGACTGAGCCAGGGCTAAACCATGTATCAGGTTCGGCTCTCAGACGAGGCCTTCAAGGCATATAACAAACTGAAAAGGCGATCATCAGACCTTGCAAAGGTGAACAGGGGCTTGGAGATCATTGAACAGGCCCCATTTTTCTACCCCGGACACGTCATCCCTTTAAAAGGGCCTTTGACCGGCAAGCACAGATGCAGAGTTTCAGAGTGGAGAATCATATATACGGTCTCAAAAACAGACAGAGTTGTGAATGTGGAGACCATCATCAAGAGAGATGAATCTACCTACTGAGGAGGACGTGGATGTTCAAGGTCTCTTACGACGGCAAGAACAAAAAAGTCCTGTGGCAGGAGATGTGGCGGCACGAGTTCCTGGAGGCCCTCAAGCACGACCCGGTCGTGATCGTCCCCACCGGCTCCATAGAGCAGCACGGCCCCCACTGCCCCATGGACGTGGACATCGTAGGCCCCTTCTACATGGCCGTCCGCACGGCCCAGCGCGTGAACGACTTCCCCGTGATCGTGGCCCCGCCCGTCTGGTCCGGGTTCACCCACTACAACATGGGCTTCCCCGGCACGATCAGCCTCCGCATCGAGACCTACCTGAACCTGGTGGGCGATGTCTGCCGGAGCATTTGCGCCAACGGCTTCAAACGCATCGTCGTGATCAATGGGCACGGCGGGAACGACGCCCCCAACCGCGTCGTGATGAACACCGTCTCGGAGGACAACGTCTTCATCGTGGCCTTCAGCTGGTGGACGGTCGTGACGCAGGAGATGAAGGCGTGGAGCGAGGCCGACGCCGGGAGCGTGGGCCACGGCGGGGAGTGGGAGACCTCCGTGCAACTCTATCTGAGGGATTACCTGATCGACAAAAGCAAGATGAACGCGGACATCTTCCCCAACCCCTTCAGCCCGGAGCTGCGGCACTTCGCCGGGTTTGCGGAGCGCCGGCGGGACACGCGGGACATCACCGGCACGATGGGCAACAGCCTGGTGGCCAGCGCGGCCAAGGGCGAGCGGGTCTTCAACCTCGTCGTGGACCGCCTCGAAAAGATGGTCCGGGAGTACCACGCCCAGCCCGTGCGGGACTACCGGGAGTTCGGCACGCATTGTCCGTAGGGATGCCTATGTCAGCCTCTAACGCCAGGTCCGACTCCGACCGCCGCGCGGCCCGCGACCGCCGCACCGAGGACTCCTTCACCGTCGCGGGGTTCCAGCAGCTCCTCCGGACCCCTGAGGACCTCGCCTATCTATCGGAGATGATCGACAGCCGGAGGGACGCCCCCAAGTCGGATGACCGGGGCCTCCGGTGGGTGCTCTCAAAGGACCGCGCCACCGGGGAGCGGAGGCTGATGCGCGACCGCCGCCGCCTCGAAGACCGGCGGCGCAGGGGCGCGGCCATGTCCGCCCTCCTCAGCGCCGGGACCCTGATCAACTCCTCCCTGGAGTTCGGGGAGGTGATCGCCTCGGCCATGGAGGCCCTGTCGAAGGTCATCCACGCGGAGGCCAGCTCCATCATCCTGCTCGACCCGGCCACGGACGAACTGATCATCACCGAGGCCACCGGCCCCAAAGCCGACGCCGTGCGCGGCCTCCGATTCAAAAAGGGCCACGGCATCGCCGGATGGGTGCTCGACAACGCCCAGCCCCTGATCGTCCACGACGTGCGGAGCGACGCCCGCTGGTTCGAGGGCATCGACCTCTCCGCGGACTTCGAGACCCGGTCCATCATCTGCGCCCCCCTGCGCGCCCGCGACCGGCTGCTCGGCGTCGTAGAGCTCCTGAACAAGGAGGGCGGCCAGCGGTTCGACGAGTGGGACCTGAGCCTGCTCCAGGTCTTCGCCAACCAGGTCGGCATCGCCGTGGACAACGCCCGCCTCCACCGGGAGGCCCTGGAGCGGAGGCGCATCGAGACCGAGCTGGCCCTGGCCACGCGCATCCAGAGGGGCCTCCTGCCCGAGGCCCTGCCCCAGCCCGACGGCTACGAAATCGCCGGCATGAGCGTGGCATGCGAGGAGGTGGCCGGGGACTACTACGACGCCATCCCCCTCGGCGACGGCCGCCTCGGCCTGGCCATCGCCGACGTGTCGGGCAAGGGCATCCCGGCGGCCCTGTTGATGTCCTCCGTCCGCACGGCCCTCCACGCCGAGGCCCGGAGCGACCTCCCCCTGCCCGAGATCCTGAGCCAGATGAACACCCTCCTCTACCGGGAGGGGTCCGGCATGTTCGCCACCTGCGTCTACGGGGTACTGGACCTCGGGACGCGCCGGCTCCGGGCCGTGAACGCCGGGCACAACTTCCCCTTCCTGCTCCGCGCGGACGGGACCTGTGAAAAACTGCCCAGCACCGGCGTCCCCCTCGGCCTCCTGCCCGCTGGCCTCATGCCCTTCACGGACCAGGAGGCCCACCTCCGCCGCGGGGACACCCTCGTCCTCTACACCGACGGCGTCCCCGAGGCCGCCCGCGCCGACGGGGAGCAGTTCGGCGACGACCGCCTCGAGGCCCTGATCTGCGACAGCCGGGGCCTCTCCGCCGACGCCCTCCGCCAGCGCATCTACGACGAGGTGCTCTCCTTCATCGGCGACGCGCACCGGTCGGACGATATCACGGTCATGGTCATCAAGGCACTCTGACCCCACCCCGTATCATAAAAAAAGGCCGGCTGTGGCGTGTCACAGTCGGCCTTTTGCGCCCTTGCCGGTCGGCAGCTCGACGCAGACCTCTCCCCTCGATAGCCAGGAGGTCCGCGCGGTCGGCATCCCTGCTCTGCCCGACACTTCCCTGTGGAACTCCGCACAGTGGAAGCCAGAAGGGGCAGAGCGGGACCCTCCCATCCTTCCAGCGCCACGGGGCAACGTTTTGGCTATCGGTTCCAGGGCGGGTCATGATGACCCGTATCGTTGATCGGCAGAAACTGAAAACCCTTGAGCGTTTTTTTGCGCCCGTGAAAGGGGGAGGAGACTCATGAGCCAGACATTTCACGTGGGCGTCACCCGCGACTTCCTCAAACCGGACGGGACCCTCGGCTTCGGCGACATCGGCCTGAGCCTGCTAAAGGAGGCCCCCGGCGTGTCCCACGAGTTCCTGGCGGAGAACACCCCGGAGCTGCGCGCCGACCAGGTGAAGGGCTTCGACGCCCTCCTGGTCCTGGCCCCGCGCGTGACGGCGGCCACCCTCGACGGCGCCGACCGCCTGACGGTGGTGGCCCGCTTCGGGGTGGGCTACGACAACGTGGACGTGGAGGCCTGCACCCGGCGCGGCGTCCTGCTCACCATCACCCCCGACGGCGTCCGCCGCCCCGTGGCCGTGGCCGTCCTGACACTCGTCCTGGCCCTCAGCCACAAACTGCTGATCAAGGACCGCCTCACCCGCGCCGGGCGCTGGGCGGAGAAACTCGACCACATGGGCACGGGAGTGACCGGACGGACCCTCGGCGTGATCGGCCTGGGCAACATCGGGCGCGAGGTGTTCGCCCTGGCCCGGCCCTTCGGGATGCGCCACCTGGCCTGCGACCCTTACGCCGCCTCTGCGGAGGCCGGCGTCGAGCTGGTGGACCTGCAGACCCTGCTCCGCGCCTCGGACTTCGTCTGCGTCTGCTGCGCCCTGACCCCGGAGACCCACCACCTGATCAACGCGGAGCGCCTCGCGCTCATGAAACCGACCGCCTGCCTGATCAACGTGGCGCGCGGCCCCATCGTGGACCAGCAGGCCCTCACCGCCGCGCTGCGCGAGCGGCGCATCCAGGGCGCGGGCCTCGACGTGTTCGAGCAGGAGCCCATAGACCCCAACGACCCCATCCTGACCCTGGAGAACGTCATCGTCTCCCCCCACGCGATCTGCTGGACCGACGAGTGCTTCCTGGGCAACGGCCGGAGCGCGTGCGAGAGCATCCTGGACGTGGCCGCCGGCCGCGTCCCGCGCCACGTCGTCAACCGCGCGGCCCTGGACCACCCCCGTCTAAAAGAAAAGTTCAAAGTTTGAAGGTTCAAGGTTCAAGGTCATTGCTCTGAACCTTGAACCTTGAACCTTGAAAGGTTAGGAAACATGAGAGAGAACAAGGTCAAGCGCACGCTCTATCAGGGAGGCGTGTCCCTGGGCACCATGGTGTTCGAGTTCAACACCACCGGCATTGCCCGGCTCACGGCCGCGGCAGGCGCGGACTTCGCCGTGTTCGACATGGAGCACACCGGCTGGAGCGTGGAGACCATCCGGGCGCTCATGTCCACCTCCCAGGGCCTGGTCCCGATGGCGCGCGTCCCGGCCACGGAGTATCACTTCCTGGCGCGCGTCCTGGACGTGGGCGCGATGGGCCTGATGGTCCCGATGGTGCAGACCGCCGGGCAGGCCCGGCTCATCGTGCAGTCCGCGAAGTATCCCCCTGCGGGCCGCCGGGGCGCGGCCTTCGGCGTGGCCCACGACGACTACCTGGACGGCGACGTCACAGCCAAGATGCGCAGCGCCAACGAGGAGACACTGCTCATCGCCCAGATCGAGACCGCGCAGGGCGTCGAAAACGCGGACGAGATCGCCGCCGTAGACGGCATCGACTGCCTCTGGATCGGGCACTTCGACCTGACCAACTCCCTCGGCATCCCGGCGCAGTTCACCCACCCGGACTACCGGCGGGCCGTGGACCGCGTCCTGGACGCCTGCCGGAGACACGGCAAGGCCCCGGGGTTCATGGTCGCCAGTCCCGACGAGGGCCGCTCGGCCCTGACCCAGGGCTTCCGCTGCCTGGCCTACTGGGGGGACCTGTGGCTCTACCGGCAGGCCCTGAGCGAGGGGATTCGGGCGCTCCGGACAAGTCTGCCGGCGCATGGATAATAGAAGTGTGCAGGGGGCTATATCGAGAGCCTGATAAAAAATCGCTGTGGCTCTGGCCCTCACCCCGTCAGGCTGCGCCTGCCACCCCTCTCCCATAAATGGGAGAGGGGAAGCCGAGCGTCAGCGAGGCGGGGTGAGGGCCTGTGCGCCAGGCGACGTCGTTCCAGGCACAAGATTTATGAAAAGCTATTTAACCGCAGAGGCCAGCGACGTGGACCGGCCGCCCCAGGAAGATCACAGAAAGATCATCAGAGAGGGCCTCCTCGACGAAGCCCGTTTCATCCGGGCCACCTTCAGCGGCCCCCGCCGCAGCCAGGCCGTCCCCTGGATCAAGGTCACCGTCCGGCCTGTGCTCGTCAAAGACAGGAGACATCTCCAGTTCTCCTGCTTCGAGCCCGACAGGGACATCACCCGGAACTATGCGGGCGCGGCGTGCGCTGAGCAACTCGACCGGCTCCTCGCCCTCCCGTTCCGGGACATCCACCTGCAGACCACCCTTGAGACCATTTACGTTCGCGTCTCCAAAAGCGGCAGGGCCGCCGTCCGCCGGAGCCCGGTCGCTGGCCAGCCCCGGACGCCCGACCTGTCGCACGACCGCCGGAAGCGCCTCCTGCTGCCCGATCACCAGCCGGACCCCTTTCTTCAGGCCATCGGCGTCATGACAGAGGACGGCCAGGTCAGGGCCGGCATGCAGGACAAGTTCCGGCAGGTCAACGAATTTTTGAGACTCCTCACCCGGACCGGGGGGTTTGAAGAGCTGAAGACCTCCCCCCTCCACATCGTGGACTGCGGCTGCGGAAGCGCGGCACTGACCTTTGCCGTCTACCACTACCTGAACCACATCCTGGGCCGGCCCGCCCGCCTGACCGGCGTCGACGTCAGGGCCGACCTCCTGGAGAAGCAGGCGGAGGTCAGCCGGGCGCTGGGCTGGTCGGACCTGGACTTTCAGACCACCCGCATCCTGGACTTTCAGCCGGAGCGGCCCCCGGACATCGTCCTGGCCCTGCACGCCTGCGACACGGCCACGGACGAGGCCCTCGCTCAGGAGATCAGATGGCAGAGCCGGATGATCTTCAGCGCCCCCTGCTGCCACCACCACCTCCAGGCCCAGCTCGGGCAGGCGCCCACCCCCTCCCCCTTCCGGCCCGTCCTCCGCCACGGCATCCTGAGCGAGCGCCTGGGCGACATCCTGACGGACGCCCTCCGCGCCCAGGCCCTGCGCGTGATGGGGTATCGCGCGGACGTCGTGGAGTTCGTGTCCACCGAGCATACGGCGAAAAACCTGTTGATCCGGGCCGTGAAGACGACGAGTCCCGGAGACCCCCGGTCTGTGGAGGAGTACCGGTCGCTCAGGGCCTTCTGGGGAGTGACGCCTCATCTGGAGAGGCTCCTGAGCGAGGCATTTCCGGCAGACAGGTCCTTAGAGGAGGTCAAAGCATGAACCGTCTACCGCTCAGAGTACTTTACTACGGCAAAGACGAACCCCTCCCGGAACAGACCCCGCTCCGCGCCGGCCCGCTGTCGCTGATCTTTGAGGCGGGCGACCTGCGCACCATCCGGCTGGGCGGCCGGGAGGTCCTGCGCCGGGTCTACGTGGCCGTCCGGGACCGCAACTGGGGCACGATGCCTTCGGCCCTCTCGAACGTCCAGATCGAGCGCCGTGACCGTTCCTTCCGCATCGCCTACGACGTGGAGAGCCGGCAGGGGGAGATCGACTTCTTCTGGCGGGGGACCATCACCGGCGACGCGCGGGGGACCGTCACCTTTACCATGGACGGACAGGCGCGCTCCACCTTCCTGCGCAACCGCATCGGCTTCTGCGTCCTCCACCCCATCCGGGAGTGCGCGGGCTATCCCTGCCGGGTCGAGAAGGTGGACGGGAGCGTCGAGCAGGGGGCGTTCCCGAAACACATCTCCCCGCACCAGCCTTTCATGGACATGCGGACCATTTCGCACGAGGTCGTCCCCGGCGTCCACGCGGAGGTCCGGTTCTCCGGCGAGGTCTTCGAGATGGAGGACCAGCGCAACTGGACGGACGGGTCCTACAAGACCTACTGCACGCCCCTGCGCCTCCCCTATCCGGTGGAGGTGAAGGCCGGGACGAAGATCTCGCAGTCCATCACGCTGACCTGTAAGGGCGGGTTTGAAACCCGCCCTTACCCGCACGACGCCGGCGTCACCTTCTCCGTGGGCGGATCGGCCTCCCTCCCTCTCCCCCGCATCGGCCTGTGCGTGGCCCACCACGGTCAACCCCTGAACCAGAGGGAGGTCAGACGCCTCCAGGCCCTCCGCCTCTCCCACCTGCGCGTGGACCTGAACCTGACGCGCCCCGGCCATGAGGCCGCCCTGCGCCGGGCCGCCGAAGAGGCGAAGGCCTTGAACGCGGCGCTGGAGGTCGCCCTGACCCTGTCCGACGCCGCCGAAGAGGAGCTGAAGGCCCTCGTCGCGGCCATAGAACAGATCAGACCGCCCGTCTGGGCCTATCTGGTCTTCCACCTCTCAGAGCCTTCCACATCCGAAAAGTGGGTCCGCCTAACGCGGGAGCGCCTGTCAGCCTGTGACCCCACAGCGAAGATCGGGGCCGGCTCGAACGCCTTCTTCACCCAGCTCAACCGGGGCCGCCCGCCCCTGAACGCCCTCGACCTGGCCTGCTACCCGGTCAACCCCCAGTGCCACGCCTTCGACAACGCCTCCCTCGTCGAGAACATAGAGGCCCAGGCCTCCACCGTCGAGAGCGCCCGGCAGTTCTGCGCCGGCGTCCCCATCGCCGTCACCCCCGTCACCCTGAAGATGCGCTTCAACCCCGACGCCACCGGCCCCGTGCCGGAGCCAGCGCCGGGGGAGCTTCCAGCGCCGGTGGACGCGCGGCAGATGTCCCTCTTCGGCGCGGCCTGGACCGTGGGCAGCCTCAAATACCTCTCCGAGAGCGGGGCGTCCAGCCTGACCTACTACGAGACCACCGGCTGGCGCGGCGTCATGGAGACCGGGCAGGGGTCCCCCCTGCCGGAGCGGTTCCGCTCCCTCCCCGGCTCGGCCTTTCCGATGTATCACGTCTTCGCGGACGTGGGCGAGTTCGCCGGAGGGGAGGTCCTCCCCACGCAGTCGAGCGAGACCCTCCAGGTGGACGGCCTCGCCCTCCGCAAAGGCGGCCGGACGCGCGTGCTGCTCGCCAACCTGACCCCTGAACCTCAGCAGGTCACGCTCCAGAACCTGGGCGGTTCCGTCCGCGTGCGCCGTCTGGACGAGACGAACGCGCAGGAGGCGATGGTTGCGCCGGAGGAGTTTCGCGCGGAGGCGGGAGAACTGATGCAAACCGTAGATGGGAGGCTTGAAATCAGGCTGCTTCCTTATGCCATTGCGCGGATGGATAGCGTTTAGAAGACCTGTCCATTTTCGGAGGGCTGACACCTTCCCTCCCCCCTACCACGTTCCAACTTTTCTTGCTCACCCCAATAATGTCCGGTTAGAAAATTGCTATGATGAGGGTCTGTCTTTGCCAAGGCCCCCACCGTTGCACGCCCAAGAAGAGCGCGACGGCCCGACCATCCGGTAGGCCCATCACAATGGAGTCCAACGCCCGCTCTTTTCGAATGTCCCTACGCAACTGACGAAGTCGAGAAAGAGAAGGTCGTTGGGTATAACGCCGGTAGAAGTAG
>Ga0114945_10001006_pt1 | contig 17886 bp, 16 predicted proteins | sample OV2TP3_FD_87194 | JGI IMG/M metagenome (GOLD analysis project Ga0114945, IMG submission 87194) | Hot spring microbial communities from Beatty, Nevada to study Microbial Dark Matter (Phase II) - OV2 TP3 | ecosystem: Environmental > Aquatic > Thermal springs > Hot (42-90C) | place: USA: Beatty...
CCAGGGACAGGTCATCCAGGACGCGGACCTGGTGGCCCTCCGCCACCAGCCGATCGACGATGTGAGAGCCGATGAAGCCGGCTCCTCCGGTCACGAGATACTTCGACATGCTGTCAACCCCTTGCGGTATACATGTTAAAGCGGAACGACATGGGAGCGCCGTCGACGCGCCTGCCCATACTGGTTGCGGGTATCCACGATCAATCGAGCGTGCCGAAGCACCAGGTCGTAATCGATCGTCGAATGGTTCGTCAGGATGACGACGCCATCGGCCTGTTTGAGCTGCCGGATCGTCAGCGGAGTGGAGCGGACCGCGCGGCCATTGAGCGTCGCCGTCGGCACATGCGGATCGTGATAGCGCACCTGCACCCCCCGCTCCTCAAGCGCCTGGGCCACCTCAAACGCCGGCGAATCCCGCGTGTCGCTCACGTCTTTCTTATAGGCGAGCCCGATCAAGAGCAGGCGCGATCCCTTGAGCGACTGCCGGCGATCGTTGAGCGCGCGCGCGATCTTATCCACGACGTAGTGCGGCATGTACCGGTTGGTCTGATCGGCCAGCTCGATAAACCGCGCCTCAAACCCGTGCACGCGCGCCTTCCACGCCAGATACATCGGATCCGACGGGATGCAGTGGCCGCCGATCCCGGGACCGGGATAAAACGCCATGAAGCCGAAGGGCTTGGTCTTCGCCGCTTCGAGCACTTCCCACACATCCACGCCGAGCTTGTCGCACATCAACGCGATTTCATTGACGAGGCCGATGTTGACCGTGCGGAAGGTGTTCTCCAGCAGCTTGACCATCTCGGCGACTTTGGAGCAGGAGACCGGGACGGTGCGATGGATCACGGAGCCATAGAGCGCGTTGGCCAGCCAGGTGCAGGCGGGCGTGATCCCGCCGATCACCTTGGGGATGGTCCGCGTGGTGTACGTCGGGTTGCCGGGATCGATGCGCTCGGGAGAAAAGGCGAGCGCGATCTCCTCGCCGACGCGCAGCCCTTGCGCTTCCAGCGCCGGCAGGATCACTTCGTCGGTCGTCCCCGGATACGTCGTGCTTTCCAAGACGATCAATTGGCCGGCGCGCACGCGCTGGGCGATCTGCTGCGTCGCGGAGATGATGTACGACATGTCCGGCTCGCGGGTCTTGCGCAGGGGCGTCGGCACGCAAATGATGACGGCATCGAGCGTGCGCAAGGCGTCAAAGGAGCTCGTCGCGCGCAGCCGGCGGGCGCGCCGCATCGCGCGCAAGTCATCGCTTGAGACATCCAGGATATACGAGCGCGCCCGGTTGACTCCATTGACCCGCCCGGCGTCCAGGTCGATGCCGGTCACCTGAAATCCCTCCCGGGCAAACTCCACCGCCAGCGGAAGCCCCACATACCCCAAGCCGATGACGCCGATGCGAGCGCGGCGAGCGGCGATGCGTTTGGCCAGTTGGGCCAATGCTCCCGCGAGGCGCGGCTTGCCGTTGACGGTCATGAGGGACGTTGACGAAGATAGGCGTCGAGTGCGTCTTGCCATGAGCGCAACATCCTCCCAATCAATTGCGGCACGTGCTTCGTCGCCAAGCCGACCTGCGGCGGCCGTGGCGCGTCCCGATGCTGATCCGCCATGCGAATGGGCCGAATGAGATCCGGATTGCCTCCGATGAGCGCGGCGACTCGCTGCGCAAAGGAGAGCCGCGTGCACCAACCCGCATTGCTCAGGTGCACCACGCGAGGCCACGGCTCCCCGCGCGGCGGCCACGACTCAAGTGCTGCGCTCAACGCCCCGAGCGCGGCCGCCAAATCCGTCGTCAGCGTCGGCGACGTCACCTGATCAATGAACGCTTCCACCGATTGGCCCGCACGCAGACGCTCCACGATGTGATCGCAAAAATTCATCCGGCCGGGCCCGAAGAGGGTGCTCGTCCGCGCCACCACCGCGCGCGGGTAACGCAGGGCGGCCTGCTCCCCTCGCCACTTGGATCGCCCGTATTCGCTGATGGGATCAGGGACATCGGTCTCATCATACGCCGCTCCCTTGGTCCCCGCGAAGACGTAATCGGTGCTGACCGAAATCAGCCACGGCGGCGGCCCTTGTCCCTTGCGGCGCTGGTGATGGTCCAAGGCCTCCACGAGGGTGGCGGTGGTATCCACGTTCAAGCGCTGCGCCACCTGCGGCTCGCGCTCGCACCGATCGACATCCGAGAGGGCCTGCGTGTGCAGGATGACGCGCGGCTGCACTTCCTCGAGCATCGCCCGCACGCGCGGCCCATCGAGCAGGTCGCACACGCGATGCGCGCCTTCGCTCCCCGGCGTCGCGGGAGCATGCCGGGAGAGGCCCGTCACCTCACAGGAGCGCGCCAGATGGCTGCTGAGCGCTTGACCGAGCAGGCCGGTTGAGCCAGTGATAAGGATCTTCACGGAGGCGTTGGGTGACAGGCAACCACAGGTCTCTGAATTTGCTATACCACTCAATGGTCCGGCGCAGCCCGTCTGGAAACGCGATGCGCGGCTCCCACCCCAAGGCGCGCAGCTTCGCATCATCGATTGAATATCGGCGATCATGACCAGGACGGTCTGCGACAAATTGGATCCGGCTCGTCGTTGGTTGCAACCCAGCTAAAATTTGTTGCGCCGTTTCTATGTTCGTCTGTTCACAACCACTTCCTATATTATAAATTTCACCAAGCATTCCCCTCTCGATAAGAGTGATGAGCGCCTCACATACGTTATCGACAAAGAGCCAACATCGACGTTGTGTTCCATCCCCGTAGAGCGGCAAGGGACGCCCTTCAATGGCATTCGTGATGCACAGCGGAATAAACTTCTCCGGCAGCTGACCGATGCCAAACACATTCGTGGGCCGCGCGATGATGACGGGCACTCCAAACGTCGCGTGAAACGCCTGCACCAATAAATCGGCCGCGGCTTTGCTGGCGGCGTACGGGCTGTGGGGGCGCAGGGGTGCTTGTTCGTCCACAGCCCCCTCGAGCACCGGTCCATACACTTCGTCCGTGCTGATGTAGAGAAACCGCTTCACCGGCTGCAAGCGCGCTTGCTCCAACAACACCTGAGTCCCCTCGACATTGGTGCGGATAAATGGCGAGGCATTGGTGATCGAACGATCCACGTGCGTCTCGGCAGCGAAGTGAATGACGATGTCAACAGCCCCAAGCGCTTCGCGCACGACGGCCGGATCGCAGACATCGCCTTGGATGAATCGGTAGTGTCCGTCCCGCGCTTCCAAAGGAGCGCGTAATTGCGAACCGTCGGCATCCGCCAGCCGATCGAGCGTCCCGGCATACGTCAGCGCATCGAGATTCACAATGGAGTCGTCCGGATGCAGATGCAACCAATGCCGGATAAAGTACGAGCCGATGAAGCCGGCTCCGCCCGTCACAAGGAGTCTCATGAGCGTTGAGTTTCGAGTTTCTGGTTTCGAGTGTCCCGCGGCTGATTCGCGAGCGCGCTGTCTCGCACGAGCGTGGCGGCGCGATACAGCGTCTCGGGCAATCCCGCATCCGTCCACCAGCCCTCCAAGAGATCGTAGGTCATGTCGCCGCGCGCGATGTAGGCATTGTTCACATCCGTGATCTCCAGCTCGCCGCGCGCCGAGGGCCTGAGCGTCCGGATGATATCGAACACGCGCGCGTCATAGAAATAAATGCCGGTGACGACGTAGTTCGACGTGGGCCGCTGCGGCTTTTCTTCGATGCCGACGATCCGGTCGCCGTCGAGCTCGGCCACGCCGAATCGCCAGGGGTCGTCGACTTCCTTGAGCAGCAGGCTCGCTCCGCGCCCCAGCGCTCGAAATCGCTCCACGTACGGCCGGATGCTTTTTTCGACGAGATTATCGCCCAGCATCACGGCGATGGATTGTCCCGCGGCGAAATGCTCCGCAAGCCTGAGCGCTTCCGCGATGCCGCCCTCCCCGCGCTGATACGTATAATTCAAATGCTTCAGCCCGAACTCCTCCCCATTGCCGAGCAGCCGCAGGAAATCGCCCGCGTTGTTGCCGCCGGTCACGATGAGGATCTCCGTCAGCCCGGCCTCGACCAGCGTCTGGATGGGATAGTAAATCATGGGGCGGTCGTAGACGGGCAACAGGTGCTTGTTCGTGATCCGCGTCAACGGCTCCAGCCGCGTGCCCAAACCTCCCGCCAGCACGACCCCTTTCATGCGTCAGCCATCTTTCGCGGACCAGTCGTACGGGATGTCGTTCCGATGGGGATCCGCGCGATACTCATCCGGCTGCTCATGATGATACGGCTCCGTGGGCATATTGATCACGATGGCCTCGGGTGCGGTGAGCCCCTTGAAGCCGTGCCACAAATCGGCGGCGATCTGCACCAGCATCGGGTTGTGGACCCCGATGAAGAACTCGTTGAGGAGCCCGTGCGTCCGGGAGGACGTGCGCCCGTCGTACACGACGAGCTTGATCATCCCGCTGACGCAGACGAAATGATCCACTTGCCGTTTGTGATAATGCCACCCTTTCACGACGCCCTGGTGCACCGTCGTGCAATACACCTGCCCGAAACTCATGAACAGCGGCTCATCCCGACGCAGCATCTCAAAGAGCCGGCCCCGCTCATCCGGGATGACCCGCAACGTCTTGGTGCGCACGCCGTCAATGAGGTTCAAGTGTGCCCCTCCCGATCCCGATATAGCGGAAGCCGAGTGCTTGCAGCCGCTGCGGATCGTAAATGTTCCGCCCGTCCACAATGAGCGGCTGACGCATGAGCCGCTTCAGCCGCGCGAAGTCCAATTCCTTAAACTCATTCCATTCCGTCAGCACCGCCAGCGCGTCGGCATGGCGGGCGACCTCATAGGGATCCCGGCAGAGCTTCACCGTCGGCAAATGATGGACGGCCTCCGGCATGGCCTGCGGATCAAACGCCTTGACCATCGCCCCCTCGCGCAGCAGACCCTCGATGATCTCAATGGCCGGGGCGTAGCGCATGTCATCCGTGTTCGGCTTAAACGCGAGGCCCAGCACTCCGATGGTTTTCCCTTTGATGACCCACAGGGCCTGCTGCATCTTCTCCAGCACCGAGCCCTTTTGCGCCTCGTTGATGCGGCGCACCGCCTTGAGCAGCTCAAAATCATACCCGAGCTGCTCCGAGATTTTAATGAACGCCTCGAGGTCTTTGGGGAAGCAAAAACCGCCAAAGCCGACGCCGGCGTTGAGAAACGAGCGGCCGATGCGCTCATCCAACCCCATGCCCTCCGCCACTTGCTGCACGTCGGCCCCGCAGCGCTCGCACAACGTGGCGATCGCGTTGATGAAGGAAATCTTCATGGAGAGGAACGAGTTGGAAGCGTGCTTGATGAGCTCAGCGCTTTTGATGTCCGTCACGACGATGGGAACACCGAGCGGCTGATAGAGCGATCGGAGCAGCTGCCTGGCCCGCTGGCTCTCCACGCCCAGGACGACGCGATCCGGTTTCATGAAATCCTGGATCGCCGTGCCCTCCCGCAAGAATTCGGGGTTCGAGGCGACATCGAAGGGGTGCTTCTTTTTGAGGTAGGTCTTGATCGTCTGGGCGAGCCGATGGCCGGTCTGGACCGGCACGGTGGATTTCTCCACGATGAGGCGATAGCCGCACAGGTGCTGGGCGATGGAGCGCGCGACGGCTTCCACATAGGCCAGGTCCGCTTCGCCGTTGGACTTTTGCGGGGTGCCGACCGCGATGAAGATGATCGTGGATTTTTGCACCCCCTCTTTGAGCGAGGTGGTGAACGCGAGGCGATGCTCGCGAACGCCCCGCGCGACGAGTTCCTCGAGCCCCGGCTCATAGTACGGCATGGCGCCGCGCTTGAGTTGCTCAATGCGCTTGGCATCGTTATCCACCATGACGACGCGGTGGCCGAGGTCGGCAAAACACGCCCCGGTCACCAACCCGACATGGCCCGCACCAATGACGCTGATTTCCATGGAAGGCAAGGGTTAGGAATCACGTGGACGACGTCGTCTGCCCAAAGCAAGTCGTCATTATACCAGCCCCGGCGGGAGCGCGCCAACTCGCCGTTGCTCTGCTGTTGCTCTGCTGAGCGGCAAGCGAAGATCTCGGCAGGAGCCACCGGCATGGCTCAAGGGGCAAGCTGGCCGCGCAGCGGAGAAAACGGGCTGCTCTGCGATCCCAGCTTGGGTTGATGGTAACTTTCCGAGGTTTCGATCGGCAGATCGGGATAGGCCTTCAGCGTCAGCGTGAAATACACTTCCTCTCCGAGCTCTCGATCGACCCGCCAGACCAGCTCAGCGAACCAATCGTGCAGGTCGCGGCGCAGCTTATATTGATACTCCCGCAGGTTCGCGAACCGCTTGGATCCGCCGGAAACTTCCTTCCACGTCAAGCGATGGAACGTGCTGACCTGCCATTTTTTGGACAGTCCCACGTCGAATTGGAGCACGTCTTCGGTCCTATCGTTCTGCGAATAGCGATGGCCGTAGCCCAGATACCATTGCCCCTGGGGGATCGGCGTGAGATCGGCTTCCGGGCTTGGGCCCGCCGCAAACGTCTGCCTCGCCGGCGCTTGAATGTCCGAGGCATGCTGCGCCTGCGGCTGGCCTTTGCCTCCGACCATGACCACATCGAGATTCCAAGTGGGAATGCGACCATCCCGCGAGCCTGTGAGAAAGTGGCTCGGGTAGGTCCAATCCGTTTCGACGCGCAACCACGGCCACGGATACGTCTCGACGTCAAAGAGCCAATCCCCGAGCCGGCCGCCCTGCTTATTGCCGTGGCCGCGGTACGTATACGGAATCGACACCGTGCTGCGCAGCAGGTCGACGCTCCGGAGTTTTTTTCCGGCCGGCCGCTTCGTTTGCAGCTTATTCTCGAGTCCAAACGTGATGATATTGGACGTCCCGCTCGCCGCGGGAAAACTCAACGACTCCGGCGGAACAGTCGGCTGATGGAGATAGGCATAGGACACGGTCGGCGTCAGCACATGGCGCAGCCAGTTGAAATTCAGCCCCCACGCGTTGGTCACCACCGGAAAAACCCGGAACAGCTTGAGGCTCGCATCGACGCCGGTCCCGAATTGGCCGGCGATGAGATCCCGCATGCCGTCGGGTCGCTCGATCCCTCCCTGCTTATCCTTCGTATAGTAGGTTTGGTGGATGTCGGCTTTTGGCGTCACCTCGATGGGCCGCAGCAACCCGAGGACGTATTTGAACTGCTGCAGCCAATCGACCCGCACGACGTCGGTATCATTGTCCGAATGAGCGCGCTTGGTCTGGAGGTTGGCCACCTCGACCGTCGTGCCGGAAAAAAGCCGGGTCAGGCCGATGGGCTTTTGGGGCACCTGCAGCGTCACTTGGGGGAGCGCATCCGTGACGGTTTGAAACCGATTCAGCCGCCGGCGCACGAGCGTGCCGAGGGCATAGTCCTTGGTGCTCGTGACGGCGGAGATGAAGCTCTCGGAGACGTTTTCCGCCGTATACTCCTCGCGGAAGAGAAATTCCTCGCGGTAATCGACGTCGCTGTACTTCTGGAGATCGGTCACCACCGTGGTATCGGGCAGCGGCTTCCAGAAATGGCGCCAGAGCACGCGGTAGCGGTTGTCCCCGGCCCCTTTCGGCAACTCGTCTTCTTTCCTGCGCATGTTATGCTCTTGATTGTAGTACAGCTTCAGCAGCCCTTTCCCGAATGACGTGTTCTCGATCTGATGATCGAGACCTACGCCCCAGGCGAAGGCGCGGCGCCAATCGAGGTGGATCGTGCCCTTCTGGTCCTGCGGCCATTTGTAGCGGTAGCCCATCAAGGCAAACTGCTCCCAGGGCTTCTTCTTCCCTGGAATGATGAAGAAGGGAGACTGCCGATCCGCGAAGGACAACCACGGGAAATAGAGCAAGGGAAACTCTTCCACAAACAACGCGGCGTTTCGGCTGCGCACGAGCTTGTCGTCCGCAAAGACGATCGCGCGACGCCCCTGGAATTTGAAATGCGGCGGCTCCAGCTCGCAGGACGTAAGGTAGCCGGGGGAAACCCGCAGCACCCCTTCGGCGAGATGCTCCACCGAGCGCCCATGCTCGAACCACGGTGGCGTGGCCACCGTCCCCTGGAGGAAGCGGCCTTTCTTATTCTGGAGGTTGTAGTGCACCAGCTCCCCTCGGAACACCTGCTGGCCTTCTTCAATGCGGACGCGGCCCTCGGCGTAGAGGTCTTTGGTATCCGTAAAGAGCGTCAGGCGATCGCAGGTCACGACGGTATTGTTGTAAATCACCTCAACGTCTCCCTCGGCGACGGCGACCTTGCGATCGGGAGCAACGCTCATCTGCTTGGCGTTGATCTGCACCGCCCCTGGCGGAGGCGCGGGGCGTTTCGCCAGGCTGGGGCTGACGGTGTCCGTCTGCGCGACGGGGGAAACCGGCTGCTGTTCGGTGGCTGGCGGGGTCGAGGTCGTGACCACCACGGGAGCGAGCTCCACGGACGGCTGCGGCGTCGCCTCTTGCTCTTGCGGCGTCGGCTCCTGCTCTGCGGTAGAACTCATCTCAACACGCTCAGAGGCGGGTGACGCGGGGCGAGGCGCCTCGGATTCGGGACGCGCAACGGGCGAGCGAGCAGTCGCCTCGGCGGGGTGGGCTTGGCGCTGCGGGAAGCGTCCGGCGAGGCCTGGCGAAGTGAGGGTGGCGGCGCGCTGCTTGGCGGCGTCGCGAATCTGCTCGCGCATCGCCTGAGCCTGCGCGAGCGCTTGCGCCTGCTCTTCCTTGCGCTTGAGCTCATGCTCGCGCGCGATCTGCCGCTGCGCGGCCGCCAGCTCGCGATCCCACCGAGCCTGCTCCGCGCGAATCGCGCGTTCAAGCGCTTTGCGCGCGGCGCTCCGGCGTCGCTCATCGATGGCTTCACGCTGCAATTGCTGCGTGAGGGCCTCGAATTGGTCCGGGCGCAATTGGGGCAGCGACGTCGACGAGCGCAGCCGGCGCTCGCACAAGCTTCGGTACAGCGCGGCCCACGGATCGTCTGGGGCTTTCGCGCGAATGAGGTCGAGCGTTTGGAGCGCGTCTCGATAGGCGCCCTGCGCGACCAGGGCGTTGACCCGCTTCCACAGCTCGGAAAGCTCTTCGGTCGGCTGCGTCGATTCGACGCGTTGGGAGGAAGCGTCGGTGGGGCGCGCGGCGTCACCTGCTTCCGTGCTCCTTGCCAGACTGAGGGCGCCGACGAGGAGTACAGCGCGCAGGAGGCGCGAGCCGAAGCGTCTGTTCAACGTGGGCTCGGCTGGTTGGGAACGCACGTCATGGTTTCTTCGCGGTCGCGGGAAGTGTTTCCCAGTCCTGCAAAAACCGCTCAAGGCCGGCATCGGTGAGCGGATGCTTCACGAGCGCCTCGAGCACCGAAAACGGCATCGTGCCGATGTCCGCCCCGAGCCGCGCCGCCTCGACTACATGCATCGGATGGCGGATGCTGGCGACCAGGATCTGCGTTGAAAACGGATAGTTCGCATAGATGGTTTTGATGTCTCGGATCAACCCCATGCCATCGCCGCTGATGTCATCGAGGCGTCCGACGAAAGGCGAGACGAAAAACGCCCCGGCCTTCGCGGCCAGCAACGCTTGGCTTGCCGAAAAGCACAGGGTCACATTGACTCGGATCTTTTCGCTCGTCAATTGACGCGTCGCCTTCAAGCCTTCCTTCGTCAGCGGGCATTTGACCACGATGTGCGGGTGCAGCTTGGCGAAGACCCTCCCCTCCTCGATCATGCCGGAGGCATCCCGCGACGTCGTCTCCATGCTCACCGGTCCGTTGACGGCTTCGCAGATTTCTTTCAGGAGCGGGAAAAACTCCCGGCGCTCCTTCGCGACGAGGCTGGGGTTCGTGGTGACGCCGTCGATCGCGCCCCAACTGACGGCCTCGCGAATGTCGGCGAGATTCGCTGAATCGAGAAAAAATTTCATCACGCATCCTCCTTCACTTCACCGCCGTGCCGTGCGACGCTCCTGCCACAATCCCACCGCTGCGCCGATGATCCCCGCCTCAGACCCTAACCGCCCGCGGACGATCCCAACCGCCCGCTGGGAGATCGCCATCGCCTCATGGCGCACGGTCTTCCTCATCGTCGGCGCAAACCATCGCCACGCCTGAGCCACCCCGCCGCCGATGACGATGCGATCCGGATTCAAGAGGTTGACGAGATTCGCCAGCCCGATGCCGAGCGACCGGCCCACCGCGACCCACACCGTCCGCGCCGACGCATCGCCTTGTTCGGCTGCGCGACTCACCAGCTCGGGCGTCAGCTGAGCGCGTTGCGCCAGCGCCCACAGCGCTGCGCGATGGCGGCGGACCGCCTCGCGCGCCAGGCGCAGGATCGCGCGCGTCCCGATGTGAGCCTCGAGGCATCCGCGCCGGCCGCAGCCGCAGCGCCATCCCTGCGGATGAATGACCATGTGCCCCACTTCTCCGGCGGACCCGCTCGCGCCTCGATACAGCGCGCCGTCGCACACCAGGCCCCCGCCCACGCCGGTTCCGAGCGTGAGACCCACGAGGGCCCGCGCGCCGCGGCCCGCCCCCGCGCGCCATTCCCCGATCGTAAAGAGGTTCGCATCATTGTCAATGAGGCACGGGCACCTCAAGCGACGCTCCAGCGGCCGTCGCAGGCTCACCTGACGCCACCCCGGCACATTCACCAGCGAGTGGACAATCCCATGCGTCACATCGACGGGCCCCGGAGCCCCCACGCCGACCCCGCGCAGTTGCGACGCGCGAATCCCGATGGAACGCGCGAGCGAGTTCACCACGTCGCATATGCCGTTGATGAACGCGGTCGGGGTCGCCACATCTTTCGAGGCAACGACCAGGGTGCGGTGGACCCGCGCCGTCGCCGTGACGAGCCCAATCTTCACGTTGGTCCCGCCGAAATCCACGCCGACCGTCCACGTGCGCCTCATCCCACATCCCAGTCCGCGCCGGGCGCTCGCCGGATCGCTCGGGCCGCCCCACCGAGGCGGCCCGTCGCTCGGGGAAATTTGTCGCTCGTCGCTTCGCTCATCCGAGGGCGACGCCCTGGCCGCTCCAAATTTCAACGTCCGGCTCGTCACCCGGCGCATCCTCGAACACAGTACCCCGGCCCGTGTCACCCGCTTTTGAGAAGTGGAAATAGCTTCTGTGAACTTGCCTCATGTTCCCGCGGACCACAGGACGACGCGGTTGCGCCCGGCGCGCTTGGCTGCGTAGAGCGCTTGATCCGCCCGATCAATGAGCAGATCAAGCTGCTGCGCGTGATCCGGACATCCGGCCGCTCCGATGCTGATCGTTTGGGTCACCAGCTCATCGTACGCGCGAATCGGGTGCACTTCAATAAGTTGGCGCAGCCGCTCGGCGATCAGCATCGCCTGGTCGATCGGCGTATCAACCAGGAGCATGACGAACTCCTCGCCGCCGAAGCGCGCGATGAGATCGATGTCTCGCAGATTGCGCTGCAGCAATTGGGCGGTCTCCTTAAGAATCGCGTCGCCGACGAGGTGCCCGAAGGCATCATTTTTCTGTTTGAACATATCGAGATCCGCCATGAGCAGCGTGCAGTGCAAGCCGTGGCGCTGGGAACGCAACAGCTCTTCCTGCGCCCGTTCCATGAAATAACTGCGCACGTACAGGCCCGTGAGCGCATCCGTCACGGCGAGCGCTTCCACCTGCCCATAGAAATGGACGCGGGAGAGCTGCAGCGAGAGCTGGTCTCCCACCATCGCCAGCGTCTTCAGCCGCTCCGTCGGCAAATCCTCCGCGATGAACACGCCGATCACGCGTTGCTCCCGTCGCAACGGAACCCACGCGAATCGCGCCGCTCCTTCGGGGGAGGACCATGAGAGCTCGCGAACGAGGGTTTCCGACGCCGGCGGCATGGAACGAGCCTGCCGGACAATCGCCTCCTCCACGTCGAACAGCGGGGATTTCTCCGTCGATGTCGTGGTTGCCGCTTCCGCTTCGGCGACCGACGCGGGCGCAATCGACGGCAGGGTCCAAGAGCCCTCGGGCGCGCGCGCGGCTCGAAACGCCTGCGGGACCGATTCGGAGACGTCGATCAACCGCAAGCGCTGCACCGCCAACAATCGGGAAGCGCTCTCCAACGACAAGGCAAACAGGTCGGCGACGCGCAGGGCGCGAGCCGTTTCCTTTGTAATGCGATACACGTCGATCAGCTGGGTCACCTGCGCCTCCATGTCCTGCGCGGACTGCTGCAGGGAGAGCAATGAACGCGCGGCCTCCGCCAGGCGACCCTGCTCGTCGCGCTCCTCGGCGCGCAGGCGTTCGAAGGTGTGCATGTCCCGTCGACGCTGAGTAGCCAGCCCCCACGGTCCCAGGCTCAGGATGGCCAACTGAGCCCACATCGCCCAATCGCCCCACCGCACAGGCTGCGTGGCGATCCAGAGCACGAGGGTGGCGGCAGTGAGCAGACCGGTGACCCATCGCGGCCCCCAGAGACCGGCAAGCATCGCCACCGTCCAGACGATCATGACAGCCGTCATGAGGACACCCGGTTGCGCCCGGCGCGCTTGGCCTGGTACAGGCGATGGTCCGCGATGCGGATCAGCTCGATCCCCATCTGCGCGTCGTCAGGAGAGGAGGCGACGCCGATCGACACGGTCACGGGCGTCTCCTGCGCCGCGGTCGCACCGGGCGCTGAGGAAGTCGCGGGCGGCATGGATCCTCGCGCGCGCCCGTGCACCCCTCGCGGCACCCGCTGCCGGATGGCCTCGGCGATGTCCTGGGCTTGCTCGCGACCGAGGCGCGGCAACAGCACGCCAAACTCATCGCCCCCATATCGAGCGACCAACCCTCCGGCCGGCACGGCATCGCGCAGCAGCTGCCCCACCGACTTGAGCAGCGCGTCTCCGGCCAAATGCCCCCAGGTATCGTTGTACCGCTTGAACTGATCCACGTCGAGCATCAGCACGGAGACGTGTCCGCCGCCGCGGCCGGCCCGCGTCAACTCGTACGTCAACTGTTCGAGAAACGGCCGGCGCAACGACAACCCCGTCAGCCCATCCGTCACCGCCAGCCGCTGCACCTGCGCGAAGAGCTTCGCGTTGACCACGGCCGTCGCCACCAAATCGGCGAGCACATCCAAGAGACGCAAGTCATCCTGCGTATACGCGCCGGTCCGCGAGCTATCCAGGCGCAGCACGCCTTCAGGACGCTGATCCAGCAAGAGCGGGCAGGCGATCACCGACTGCACCGGGCGCTGCGCGGCGATCGGCACGGTGAAGCGAAAATCTCGTCGCACATCGGTCACGAGCAAGGGTTGATGCGTCCGCACGACATGGCGGTCAAATTGATCCCCGTGCTTGGCGCGCACGCTCAGCGTCGCCTCCCGCTTCTTGGAAGCGATGAGCGACAACGCCTGGCGCTGCGCATCCACGAGCAACAGCAGGCACACGTCCGATTTGCCGATGAGCGTCAAGGTATGCTCGACGGCGAGCTGCGCGACGGACTCCAGGGTCGTCGTTTTGCTCAAGGCCTCGGCAATGGATTGGAGCTGCGCGTACCGAGCGAGCTTCTTCGATAACGCCTCCGACGCCTGATGGGCCAGCACGATCTCTTGATCGTTGACGCGGCGCGCTTCGTGAAGCGCCTCCATCTGTTGCCGCCGATGGTGCGCGCGGCGCGTGCGCCGGCGCCAGTGCAGGATCGCGGCACCCGTGAGGATCACGAACGCCCCCACGTGCCGCCACAGCGCGGCGTGCTCCCGGACGGCCCACGCCCCCATCACGAGCATGGACAGCGCGAGACTCACGAAGAAGCCGGCCGCCGGAGGATACCATCGCCAGGCCAAGACGGCGCAGACCATCCCAAGGAGACTGAGCGCCTGGAGCACGTCTGGGGTGATCCCGGCACCGGGCAAGAGCGATCCCATCAGCAGGCTGCCCGTCAGCAGCAGGAGGAATGCGAGGAACCAACGAACGGCGGCGGGCGATGTCACGCGGGCGTCCTCGAACGTGCCGGAGGCTTACACGATCGCCGCGCCGGTTTCCGGATGGAAGAAGTGGGCCTTTCCCATATCGAACACGCACTCGATATCCTGATTCACCTCGGGCCGATCATGAGGCCCTACCCGCGCGATGATCGTATGGTGTCCGGACCGCAAATAGAGGTAGACCTCCGCCCCGAGCGGCTCGACCAGATCCACCGTCGACGTCACGATGCAGTCCGTCGGCGCGTCGGTGATGAAGAGTTTATCGTAGAGGTCCTCAGGACGAATCCCAAACACGACCGGCTTATTTTCATACGCGCCGAGGGAGGCCGCCATATCCTCCACGATCCGCAGGCGGAATTGCCCCTCGTTGAAGAAGAGCCCTTGCCCGGACCGCACGATCTTGCCGTTCAAAAAATTCATCGGCGGCGACCCGACAAAGCTCGCGACGAACCGGTTGGCGGGATGGTCATAGATCGTCAGCGGATCGGCCACTTGCTGGATCACGGCCTTATTCATGACGACGATGCGGTCCCCCATCGTCATCGCTTCGGTTTGGTCATGGGTCACGTAGACCATCGTCGTTTGCAGGCGCAGATGCAGCTTGCGCAGCTCGGTGCGCATCTGCACGCGCATCTTGGCATCGAGGTTGGAGAGCGGCTCATCGAAGAGGAACACGAGCGGCTTGCGCACGATGGCCCGCCCGACCGCCACGCGCTGGCGCTCGCCGCCCGACAGCTCTTTGGGCTTGCGCTGCAAGAGCGGCTCGATCCCCAAGATGTTCGCCGCGTCTCGGACCCGCTGCTCGATCTCCCGGTTGCCGTACCCGCGCAGACGCAACCCGAAGGACATGTTCTGGAAGACGGTCATGTGCGGATAGAGGGCGTAGTGTTGAAACACCATCGCGATGTCCCGGTCTTTCGGAGGGACGAGATTCACCAGCTTGCCGCCGATCCAAATCTCTCCGCTGCTGACCTCTTCCAGCCCCGCGATCATGCGCAACAAGGTGGACTTGCCGCAGCCGGAGGGGCCGACGATCACCAAAAATTCGCGACTCTCCACGTTGAGCGTGGCGTCTTGGACAGCGAGCACGCCGCCCGGGTAGACCTTGGAGACATTGCGCAGGCTGACGTGGGCCATCGCTCAGGCTCCCGTCAAGAGGGTGACGAACTTAGCCAGCGTGGTTTTCAGATCTCGGCGGTGCACGATCAGATCGATGAGCCCGTGCTCGAGCAGGAACTCCGAGCGCTGAAATCCCTCCGGCAGCTTCTGGCGAATCGTCTGCTCAATCACCCGCGGCCCGGTGAACCCGATGAGCGCCTTCGGCTCCGCGATGATGAGATCGCCCAGCGTCGCGAAGCTCGCCAGCACCCCGGCCATCGTCGGATGCGTCAGGACCGAGAGAAACAGGCCGCCGCTCGCATCCAGCTTCATGAGGGCGCTGGAGGTCTTGGCCATCTGCATCAGGCTGAACATGCCCTCCTGCATCCGCGCCCCGCCGCCGGAACCGGAGATCGCGATCAACGGCAGATGCTGCTCGGCCGCCCGCTCGATGGCCCGGGTGAGCTTCTCCCCGACGACGGATCCCATCGACCCCATCATGAAGCGCGAGTCGGTCAAGCCGATCACCACCGGGTGCCCTTCGAGCATGCCCTTGCCGGTGAGGCAGGCGTCCGTCATCCCGCAGGCGCGCTGCTCTTCCACCACCTTGTCGGCATACGGCCGCGGGACGGTAAATTGCAGCGGATCCAGCGGAACCAAATCCGCGTCCCACGGTTCGAAGCTGCCCGGATCGAGGGTGAGGTCAATGCGTTGTTGCGCCGTGAGGGGAAAATGGAATTCGCACTTGGGGCAGACGCGCAGGTTCTCGTCGAGCGCTTTGTTGTAGAGGAGTTGGCTGCAGGACTCGCACTTCGTCCATAGGCCGGCAGGGATGTCGCGTTTGGATTTGCGACCGGACGTCGATTGATGGCGGCTGAACAATTTCATGAGCCCCTCGATGACGAGGCGTCATGGTAACACAGCCGCGCTCGGATCGTCAACGCACCCCCACGCCATCCGCTGCCGCGCAGGACGTCAGCGGATTCAGCACCAACCCTGAGGGGACCTTCGGGTAAAAGTACGTGGATTTCGGCGGCAAGGTCAGCCCTTGGGCGGCCAGCGCATAGACCTGCGGCAACGGAATGGGCCGCAGCAGCCACGCCGACGTGTTCGTTGTGCCGTTCGCCGTCGTCCGGACCGCGACCGAAGCGTCCGCGGTGTAGTGCAACGCGGGGGTCGCTTGATCATAGAGCTGCGGGAGCAACCACTGGTGCAGCAATGACACATCCAGCGCAGCCAGCGGTCGAGGGATGGGTGGGGCGAGCAGCCAGTGCGCCAATCGATCCGGCCGCAAGCGCACTCGATAGAGCTGACGCCCATCCCAACACCCGAAGCATCCCTGTCCTGGCTCCTCGTGAAGCCACTGCAGGAGCGAGTTCAGATCGCGAACCGGCTCGATGATGCACCAGGCTCGCAGCCGCTCCATCGGGATGGGATGATGCACCACGCGATGGATCGGTTGCACGACGAGGGCGGGGTCTTCCATCGACACGAAATAACTCATGAGCACCGGATACCGCTCCCGCTTGGCATACGCCACCTCAAACCGATGATGGCCGTCGGCAATCAGCACCGCCGCCGCCGAGAGAGCGCGGGTGATCGCCTCAATCGTGCGCGGATCCGTGATCATCCACAGGCGAATCGTGTCGCCCTGCATGGTCGCCGTCGCGGCAGGCGCCGCCTGTGTAAGCTGCTCAAGCCGCGTCTGCGTGGCGGCCTGCGGATCCTGATAGACGCAAAAGATAGGGCTGAGGTTGGCGGGGACGGCTTCGAGCAATCGGGTGCGATCCTGCTTCGGCGCCTCCAAGGTCGCCTCATGGCGATGCACCAGCCGCTTGACCTCCGCATTCAATTCCAGCAGGGCGATGAAGCCGAGCCGGCAGCGCGCCTCGCCCGCCGCGTCAAAGGTGTGCGCAACGAGGTAGAGCGCGGGCGCTGCATCTTCGCGGAGAATCTGCTCGCTGCGCCACGCGGCGAAGTCCAACGCCGCGCGGGCGTGCCACGTGCGCTCAGGGGTATCCGTAGGATGGGGCTTGCCGAGGATCAGCCGAACGATGTTGTAGGCCGAGGCGCCGTAGAGCCGCTCCTGCTGCGCCGCGTCGATCACATCGTACGGCGGGGCGAGCACGTCGCTCAGCTCGGGGACGCGCGCGGGATTGTAGCGCAGGCCGCGAAACGCTCGAATGGCCGGCATCAGCGCACGTGCGAACGTCGTCTCATGATGATCGCCTGAACGCTCTCCGCTGCCCGATCCACGCGCCCACCGCGGCGCCGAGCGCATTCGCGGCCGCATCGCCCAGCTCGGCCGACCGCCACGGCAGCATCGCCTGAATGACTTCAATCAAGAGCCCGTAGCTCGTCGTATAGATCCACGCCCACAAGAGGTAGCTTGGCTGCAGGACCTGGCTGACGCGCAAGGCCTGCACGAGCAGCCAGGCAAGGAGGAGATATTCGCTCAGATGGAGGCCTTTGTCAACATAGGGAACCTCGAGGGCTTTCCCGCGAACCGGGATGACGGAGGCGATGAAGATGAGGATCGCGTAGACCGCGACCACCAGCCACCAGGCGCTACTTCTTTTCGCCGGCAGCGGAGGGAGGGGGTGAGGAGCCGGACTGCGGCTGGTCTTTCTTTTTCGCTTCGTGATAGCTTTTGCTTCGATAGTCGGTGATGTAGAAGCCGCTGCCCTTGAAGATGAATCCGGAGCCGCTGCCCAGGAGCCGCTCGAGCCGCCCGCCGCACTTGGGGCATTTGGCGAGCGGTTTGGCGGTAATGCTCTGAAATGCCTCATGGCGCCGCTTGCACTTTTGACATCGATACTTGTAGGTCGGCATGTCGTCAACCCTATGATGATCGCTTCACGAACTCCTTGAGCCGCGAGAGAAACGTTCGACG
>Ga0114945_10001009_pt1 | contig 17827 bp, 21 predicted proteins | sample OV2TP3_FD_87194 | JGI IMG/M metagenome (GOLD analysis project Ga0114945, IMG submission 87194) | Hot spring microbial communities from Beatty, Nevada to study Microbial Dark Matter (Phase II) - OV2 TP3 | ecosystem: Environmental > Aquatic > Thermal springs > Hot (42-90C) | place: USA: Beatty...
CCCCGGAGTCCCGGCGCGCGAATCGGGCCGGTAATAGTCCGTGCACACAAGTTGGGCGCCGCTTGCGAAGGCCTTCTCGCGGCGATCGGTGCTTCCCTTCCGAGCTTCGTAGGTTCCCTCGTCGGAGCGCGTCCGCACGATGTACCCGGCTTGGACCGCGGATTCGATCTTCTCGAGATTGGGTCGAGGATCGTCCCATCGCACGAAGGCCGCGTCGGGATCCCCCGGGTGGGCAAACGGGAAGATCAAGCGACCGGCCAGCGGGGGAGTGCCGCCGACGTAGGCGGCCCGCTGTTCCGTGCCGGCGAACATGAGAAAAACGATTCGCCCCCTCATTTGTCCGACGGTGGGCCAACCCTGGGACGAGATCGCGCTCGGCAAATCGAGGGCGTTCCCGCGAAGTTCGTCCGGCGTGAAAATCTTGCCCGGAGTTTCCGCGAAGACGGAGGCGACTTCCTGGTCCAGCTCGATGAGCGCGGGTCCATCCCACGGGAGTACCTTGGTGAAGCCCAGACCCGGGAGAGACGAGTCGAGCGTGTCGTCCTTCGGCTCCAGGAGGATGAAAAGGGGAAGGTGGTGCGGGTGGGCGTTCGACCAATCCCGTACGGTCGAAAGAGCCTGCGTCAACGTGAAATAGTTTGTGGCGTAATCGATGTCCGCGATGTGCAGAACCTTGGATCCCGGCTCGAGGAGTTCCGGAACTCCCGACGCCGTCGGTTTCAGGACGAACTTGTTCCCCTGGCGATGATAGAACCGTCCTCCGCTCGGGTCGCGATAGAAGTCGATCTCCAAGCTTCGCACTCGATACTGTTCCAGCTGGACGTCGATCGGAACGTGAGTGTAGTCGAGCTGCTTCGGGTCGTACTCGGAGGGCAGGAGCCAGGAGAGCGACTGCAACGCCTCGAAGAGCGGCGATGGCGTCCGAAGTCGATAGCTGTTGTGGCTTCCGATGACTTGGATCTGGTTCAAGGGGAGGGCGTCGATTGGAGTCTCGACGCTTCCGAGAGTTGCTTGCGAGGAGGAGGAAGAGTCTTTCCCGCACCCCTGGACGGGCCAGAGCACGAGGCAAACGAGGAGCGCGGCCGTAGACGTGCGGACCATACTCATCCTCCCACCCCCGAAGACCGCAGAATCTAATCAGACCGTGTCGCTTCTGTCAACGTCTGCCGCTTCCCTGACGGGGACCTTTCGCTACAATGGGCGCGTGTTCGACAGAGTGAACTCCGAGGACCTGGACCGCCTTCGGAGAATCGTCGGCGACGAGCATCTCCTGACGTCGGCCGACGATCTCGAACCCTACGCCCACGACGAGACGGAGGATTTCGTCTTTCCCCCCGAGGCGGTCGTCAGGCCGCGCACGGCCGACGAGGTCTCCGCCGTTCTGCGGCTTGCCGACGCTCGTCGAATTCCGGTCACGCCTCAAGGCGCGCGGACGGGGCTTTCCGGCGGGGCGCTCGCGATCTTCGGGGGGATTGCGCTCTCTCTCGAGCGCATGAACCGCATCCTGGAGGTCGATCGCGAGAATCTCTTCGCGGTGGTGGAACCCGCGGTGATCACCCAGGTCCTTCAGGAGGAAGTCGAGAAGGTCGGACTGTACTATCCCCCGGATCCGGCGAGCCGCGGATCGTGCACGATCGGGGGAAACATCGCCCACGGAGCGGGAGGTCCGCGCGCCCTCAAGTACGGCGTGACGAAGGACTGGGTGTATGGCCTCGAGGTGGCTCTTCCGACGGGCGAGATCATCCGGACCGGAGGGAAGCTCCTCAAGAACGTGACGGGATACAACCTCACGCAGCTCTTCGTGGGCTCGGAGGGGACGCTCGGGGTGGTGACGCAGGCGACGCTCAAGCTGATCCCGAAACCGCGCTTCGCGAAGACCCTTCTCGCGCCGTTCCCGAATCCCGTCTCCGCGGCGACGGCGGTGACGCGGATGTTCGAGTCGCAGATCATCCCCTGCGCGTGCGAATACATGGAGCGCGCCGCCGTAGAGGCGGCGGAGCGCCGGCGTGGGCTCCGGTTTCCTCATGGGGAGGCGGAAGCGCTCCTTCTCGTCGAAGTCGACGGGAATCATGAGGCGCTTCTGGACGCGGAGATCGAAAAAGTCGCGGAGTGCTGCGTCGCGGCCGGCGCCCCGGATGTCTTTCTCGCGACGGATCCGGAGAAGCGGGCGTTGGTGTGGGGAATGCGGCGTTCCATTGGGGAGGCGGTGAAGTCGCTCTCCGCCTATCGCGAGGAGGACACCGTCGTTCCGCGCGCCCGATTGCCGGAGCTCGTGGCGGCCATTCGCGAGATTTCGACGCGCCGCGGGATCCGGGCGATCAGTTACGGCCACATCGGGGACGGCAACATCCATGTCAATCTCCTGAAGGACGGACTCTCGGACGAGGAGTGGGCGCGGAAGCTCGATCCGGCGGTGCGGGAACTCTTCGAACGGACGGTGGCGCTCGGCGGGCAGATTACGGGAGAACACGGGGTCGGATACGTGCAGAAACGGTACCTTCCGCTCGTCTATCCGCCCCATCACTTGGAATTGATGCGGGCGCTCAAGCGGGCATTCGATCCTCACGGGATCCTGAATCCGGGGAAGGTGTTGCCCGACTGAATCGCCTTCGGTTACAATGCGAACACCTTCGGGAGGATAGCGCCATGGCCGCAGGAAGAGTCGCGCGTCACGAGACCCGGAAGCTCGTCCGGCCCCGTCCGGTGGCGCCGAGCCAACCCACCCCTCCGCCCCCGGTCGAGACGATTCAGGACGAGCTCGCCGTCGAGGAACCGTTAGAGCTTCGAGTCGGCGACGAGGCGATCGGTCTCGTCCTGCGGACGCCGGGCGACGATCGAGATCTGGCGGCCGGGTTCCTCTACACCCGAGGACTCGTCCGAAGCGAAAAGGATCTCAAGCATCTTTGGCAAAAACCGGGCGTGGCCAATGCGGTCCAAATCCAGTTCGAAGACGGCGTGGCGTTCGATCGTTCGCGTCTCCAGCGGAATCTCTTCCATGCCGGAGATGCCGTGGTGTCGGGAATGGCGGCTTTGGAGCGGGTCAAGAGCGAGCTCCCGCCGCTTTCGTCGAATCGGGTTCGGATCGACGTGCTCTACGATCTGGCGAGCACCCTCCGGCGGGCTCGGACGCACTTCCACCGGAACGGCGGCATGCACGCGGCCGCAATCTTCGATCTCAAGGGGACCCTTCACATGCTCCGGGAGGACGTCGAGCGGATGAACGCCATCGACAAATCGATCGGAGCGATGCTTCTGCAGGGACGGGTGCCGCTGGACAATTTCATTCTCCTCGCCACCGGCCGTTCGGGCTTCGAAATGCTGTTCAAGGCCGTGATGTCCCGCATCCCAATCGTGTGCTCGAACAACGCTCCGTCCAGTCTGGCCGTCGAGACGGCGCGCGAGATGGGGATCACGTTGCTCTGCTTCCTTCCCGGGGAGGAGATGAACATTTACACTCACGCGGAGAGGATCGAGGTCTAGGGAGTGTGAGCCCCGGCCTTGCGACCGGGGCCCCGCCGGCCCCTACTGCTGCTTGATTCCTCCGTAGTACTTCTCGGCTTCCGCGCGCAGCTTTACGGATTCGTTGAACGCCTTGCTTCCGGACTTCATCTTCTTGTCGCCGTCGTTCCGTCGGCCCTTCTTCGCGAGCTCGATCGCCTCGTTCGTCAGGCGATGGGCTTCCTTCGCCTTGCCGTAGGCCTTGTTGAGCATCGCGCGATAGTGGCCGATCTTCTCGGCCACTTCGGTGTTCCCCATGTCCTCGTGAAGCTGCTGCAGCTCGGCGACTGTCTTGAGCTGCCGCTCGTAATTCGCCGTCAGCTTGGTCAGCGTGTCGCGATACTTGATCCAGCTTGCGGGGGCCTCTCCGGCGAAGGCCGCATGGGAGAGAGCCAGGATTCCCAGGGTCGTGCCGAGGATCATCTTCTTCATCGTTTTCTCCTTCTTGTTCTTCGTTCGACTTCCGTATTGCGAGACTAAGAGCGTGCTGTAACGGTTTCTGGCATGGCTCAACTGTGTCCCTTCCGGGTAACAGCATTGGCTCTCCATTCGAGGAAGAAGACCATCGATTCCTCCCGCGCAGGTGCGAGGGCCAATTGCGGTGATATCCCGTGATGAACCTGGCGATTTCTTGCTCAACCCTTGCATCGGTGGGGCCATAGACTTGACGAAAGGGGTAGATCGATGATCGTGAAGACTCGTGTAAAGGCAGGATCGTTGTCAGAACCTTGATATTACTCTTACGTTAGCGTAAGATAATAGTCGGTGGAACTAATCAAAGTCGGCGACCTGGCCCGCGCGACCAATCGCACCGTGCGCACACTTCGATACTATGAGGAGTTGGGCCTCCTCCGACCCGCAAGACGATCGGAGGGGGGATTCCGCCTCTACGCTCCCCAGGACACCCGTCGGGTGGAGATGATTACCGAACTCCAGGAATTGGGACTGTCTTTGGAGAAGATCGCTTCCATCGTTCGATCTTGGCAGTCATCGAACCGGCCTCAGGGAGAAACGGCGGAGCTTCGAAAAACGCTGGAGGAGGGCCATAAAGCGGCGCATGGCAAGATAGACCGCCTGCGACGCTTGGCGAGCGAATTCGAGATCGCGCTGGGATTCCTCGATGTCGGCGATGGCCAAGGCCACGTGCCCGCATTCATGGACAGACTGGCGAATGGCTAGACGCATTTACCTAGATCATCACGCGACCACCTCCGTCGATCCGCGGGTGGTGGAGGCGATGATCCCCTACTTCACGGAGCGCTTCGGCAACGCGGCGAGTCGGACGCATGAATTCGGGCACGAGGCTTGGAGGGCCGTCGAGGAGGCGCGGCGCCACGTGGCCGGCCTCGTGGGGGCCCGGCCCGAAGAAATCGTCTTCACGAGCGGGGCGACGGAGTCGGACAATCTGGCCGTCAAAGGAGTTCGCGGGGAGAACATCGTCACCGTGGCCACGGAACATCGCGCGGTGCTCGACTCTTGTCGGACCAAGTCGGAAGTGACGCTCCTGCCCGTGGACTCCGAGGGTCTTGTGGATCTCGATCGACTGCGCGCCGCGATTACCGAGCGCACCGCTCTTGTCAGCGTGATGGTCGGCAACAATGAAATCGGAGTAATTCAGCCCATCGCCGAGATCGGGAAGATCTGCCGGGAGAGGGGAGTTCTTTTTCACTCCGACGCGGCCCAGGCGGCCGGGATCCTCCCGATCGACGTCGATTCGATGGGGATCGATCTTCTATCTCTCTCCGCCCACAAGATGTATGGGCCCAAAGGCGTCGGCGCGCTCTTCGTTCGCAAGCGGGTGAAGATCTCGCCGATCCTGGATGGAGGCGGCCATGAAGGGGGGCTTCGTTCCGGGACCCTCCCGGTTCCGCTGATCGTCGGATTCGGGGAGGCGGCGCGAATCGCCTCCCTCGAGATGGCGGCGGAAGCAACTCGGATTCGGGCTCTTCGCGATCGACTTTGGAACGGGATTCGAACGGGCCTCGACCGCGTTCGATTGAACGGCCATCCGGAAAGACGGTTGCCGGGAAACCTGAACGTCAGCTTCGAATTCGTGGAAAACGAGGGGCTGATCGAGGCCCTGGACGGAGTAGCGGTATCCGGGTCGGCGGCCTGCACGACGGCCAAGATCGAACCGTCCCACGTTCTGGCGGCTTTGGGCTTGTCCGAGCCGGTCGCCCATGCGGCGCTTCGCTTCGGCATCGGCCGCTTCAATACGGCGAGCGAAATTGATATAACGTTGCGTCTTCTGGTCCTGGCGGTCCGGCGGCTCCGGGAGTCGTCGCCGCTGTACGAGTTGGTCAAGAAGGAGGCTTAGATGTCCGCTCACGAACACGCGCACGGCTCGGAAACGCCGGCCCCTGCGGTACCCCGAACCCAGTTTTCGGTCTCCGACAAAGCGGCGAGCAAGCTCAAGGAACTGCTGGCGCAGGAACAAAAGGGGCCCGAGTTCGGTCTCAGGCTCGGCGTCCAAGGCGGCGGCTGTTCCGGCCTGTCCTACTTCATGGACTTCGACACCGAGCATCCGAACGACCGCATTTTCGAGGACGAGGCGAAAACCGTGAAGGTCTTCGTCGATCCCAAGAGCCTTCTCTACATGAGCGGGTCGACCCTCGACTTCGCCGAGGGGCTGATGGGGTCGGGCTTCACGATCAAGAACCCGCAGGTCAAGGGAAGCTGCGGCTGCGGTCATTCCTTCAACGTGTAGCGATATGGAAGACGCGAAGCCGGCCGCCGTCTCGCGCGAGAAGGTCGAGGAAGTCCTCAACCGAATCCGGGAGTTCATCGCCGCGGACGGAGGATACGTCGAGCTCGTCAACATCAACGAGGAGGACGGGATCGTCTTCATCCGATTCCAGGGCGCCTGCTCGGGCTGACCCTCCAGCGCGATGACTCTCCAGTTGGGGATCGAGAACGAGCTGATGGTGTCCATTCCCGAAATCAAGCAGGTGGTTGCGGTATGAACGTGACCCAGATGCATCGGGCGCGCGAAGGCGAGATCACTCCTCAAATGACGCGCGTGGCCGAGCGCGAGGGGTGCGAACCCGAATTCGTGCGCCGGGAGGTCGCGGAAGGCCGAGCCATCATCCCCGCGAACGTCCATCACCCGAGCCTCGATCCGATGATCGTCGGGATCGAGTTCTCGTGCAAGATCAACTCCAACATCGGCAACTCCGCGGTGACTTCCGATGTCGAGGGGGAGCTGCGGAAGCTGCACACCTCCGTCCACTTCGGGGCGGACACCGTGATGGATCTCTCGACCGGGGGGCACATCGACGAGATTCGCGAGGCGATCGTCGCGGCCTCCCCGGTGCCCGTCGGCACGGTCCCGATCTACCAGATGGTCCGGGACATCAAGAACGTCTCCGACCTCTCGGAGAAGGACATGTTGGACGTGATCGATAGGCAGGCGCGGCAGGGCGTCGACTACATGACGATCCATGCGGGCGTGCTCCTCGAGTATCTCCCCAAAGTGAAGGACCGGATCACCAAGATCGTCTCGCGCGGCGGCTCGCTCATCGCGGAGTGGATGGTGAAGCGCCGGCAGCAGAATCCGCTCTTCACCCATTTCGACGAGATCTGCGAGATCTTCCAGGCACACGACGTCAGCTTCTCGCTCGGCGACGGCCTTCGGCCCGGGTGTCTCCACGACGCCTCCGACGAGGCGCAGTTCGCGGAGCTTCGGACGCTCGGCGACCTGACGCTCCGCGCGTGGAAACACGACGTCCAGGTAATGATCGAGGGGCCGGGCCACATCCCGCTCGACCAGGTTCCGTTCCAGGTCGCCGAGCAGCAACGGCGGTGTCACGGTGCGCCGTTTTACACGCTCGGTCCTCTGGTGACCGACGTGGCGCCCGGATACGACCACATCACCAGCGCGATCGGAGCGGCCGTGATCGGCTGGTACGGCACGAGCTTGCTCTGCTACGTGACGCCGAAAGAGCATCTCGGCCTCCCGAAGGAGGAGGACGTCAAGCAGGGCGTGATCGCCTACAAGATCGCCGCGCACGCGGCGGACATCGCCCGCCACCGGAGGGGGGCGCGGCGGCGAGACGACGATCTTTCGAGGGCCCGCTTCGAGTTCGACTGGAAGAAGCAGTTTGACCTGTCGCTCGACCCGGAAACGGCGCGGAAGTTCCACGACGAGGACTTGCCGGCCGATTACTTCAAGAGCGCGGAATTCTGCTCGATGTGCGGGCCGAAGTTCTGCTCCATGAAAGTCTCGACTCACATTCCCACGTGGGACGTGGCGGGGACGAAGTCCTGATGCACCGTCTTCTGTTCCTCGTCGTCGGGGCGGTTCAGGAGGAAGCGGCGCCCAAGGATCTTAGACTCGAGATTCTCCTCTTCCAGGGGGCCATCGTGGAGGGAAAACCCTCTCCCGGAGAACCCGAATCGGAATCGTTCGGGCAGTAGTAGCTCGGGCTACTTGTTGACGAAGTCCTGGAGACGAGCCTCCTGTACCGCCTTCTCGGCGAATTCTACTCTCTTTTCTCGCTGGAGCTTCTCGGTCCTTTCGTTCCAGAGAGTCTCGAGTTTTGCGCCGGCCTCCTTGGGAAGTCGATGAATTCTCTCTTCGAGATAGACGACAAAGGACCACGACAAGCGCTTTTCCCCGAGCAGCATCGATCCGTCAAAGCACGCGGCACGACTCGGCTCGAGGATTCTGACGACCTGGTTCAATTCCCGACCAAGATAGGGATCGTCCTGTAGGGGACTCGATCGTCCGTCCAGTCGAAACAGCTCGGTGGATTGAAATCGAATCGACGATCCGGCGGTGGCTTCGGCAAAGCCGCGCCGGTTGATGTTCCCCGCCAACTCCTCGGCGGCCGCGCGTGCCAGCGCTTTCAACTGTGCGAGTTCCAGAGTCTTCGCAATCTTCTCGCGAATGGCTTGGGTGAGTTGGGGGATGTACGCCTCGTTCCGGCGGTGAAAGCGGTACAACGCGATCCCGCGTACCGTCCTGAATCGGGGAGATAGATCGCCTTCCTTCCGGTCCGGTTTCAAGGCCCACTCCAGGTGAGAGGCCTTCCCCAAGGGAAGCTCATCGATGGAGCGGAGATCGAAGAGCGGGGTCATGTCGGAAATCAGAGCCTCGTCTTTCACCGACTTGACGATCTCTGCGAATCGTTCTGCTGAGACCGGTTGCGGATCCTGGCTCAGCTTCTCGCCAATGGTGCGGATGAGGGAGACGGCCTTCTCCTGGCCGCGCTCGAGTCGAAGCCGCCTGACGATCTCGGGCCTCACCTCGTTGAGGGGTTTGCACTTTCGAGGCTCATGACTGTCCTCGGAAAGGTAAGCGAACAGGGACTGGTTCTTCGCGTAGAACTCCTCGATCTCCTTTTCGGTGGGGTCGGGAAAGGGTTTCGAGCAGGCGTCGAAGTCCGCCAGGACGTATTGGACCTGAGCTTTCGCCGAAACCTCAAAGAGCCTCCGGTTCGCATCGTAGTAGGCTCAAATCTCCTTGTCCGTCGGTGGGAGAAGATCCTTGGCGTAGTCGCGCGGGTCGAAGGACGCGAATCTCACGCGGCCGAACGCGTGTTCGTTCCAGAGTTCCTCGTAGCACTCGCGGACGGACGCGAACTCTCCTCGAACGGCATCGTCCAGCAGGCGCCGGATCGAGAGGGCTTCTTGGAGGAAGGAGTCGAGATTGCGCTCCGGAATCCCCAGAAACGTTGCCGCCTCCGCCGCCGGGGCGGCCTCCTGCCCCTCCTTGCGAAGGAGACGGAGGAACGCGTCTCGTTCGCCGCGAGTATCTTCGGCGGTCGGTCGGATCCCCTTTTCGGCGCAGCGGTGCAAGAGGATGAGGGTCCTCCATGTCTTCTTGATCGCCTCGCCCTTGTCCAGGTCGCGGACCTGGCGTAGGACGAAAGAGATCAGAAACTCCAAGGTCGTCGCGAATTGGAACTGCTCACAAAGCTGCATCAGGAGCGCATAGCGCTCGTGTCCTAGGACGCGGCTCCGAGCGGTTTGGTAGGCGTCGCGCGAGATTTTCGTGGTCCCGAAGATGACGCCCGCTTCTTCCCGCTCCTGGCCAGAGGCGAGCGCGCCCAGAAAGAGCGTCAAGAGTCCCGTCGGTGCGATCATGAGCATGCAGCCTCCGAAAATGAATCACCGCAGTATACCCGCGGCTCATTCTCCTTGAGTAGCATTCGCTTCCGAGTAGGATACGGATCGCATGACGCACCCCGCCAACTTTGTCGAGGAGATGATCGACGCCCACAATGACTCCGGGCGGTTCCAGCGGCGCGTCCACACGCGCTTCCCGCCGGAGCCCAACGGCTACCTCCACATCGGACACGCGAAGTCGATCTGCCTCAACTTCGGGACGGCGAAGAAATACGGCGGGAAGTGCAACCTCCGCTTCGACGACACAAACCCGACGAAGGAGAGCCTCGAATACGTGGAGTCCATCCAGCGCGACATCCGCTGGCTCGGATTCGACTGGGAGGATCGTCTCTTCTTCGCCTCCGATTATTTTCAGCAACTCTACGACTGGGCCCTCGTCCTCATCCGGAAGGGGATGGCCTATGTGTGCGATCTGACTCCCGACGAGGTTCGCGACGCGCGAGGAACCCTGACGCAGCCCGGCCGGCCCAGCCCCTACCGCGATCGATCCGTCGAGGAGAATCTCGATCTCTTCGAGCGGATGCGAAAGGGAGAATTCCCGGCGGGCTCCAAGACGCTTCGCGCCAAGATCGACATGGCGTCGCCGAACATCAACCTGCGGGATCCGGTCCTCTACCGCATCCTTTTCGCGCACCATCATCGGACCGGCGATGCCTGGTGCCTCTATCCGACATACGACTACGCGCACGGGCAGTCCGACTCGATCGAGGGGATCACGCACTCGATTTGCACCCTGGAATTCGAAATCCACCGGCCGCTTTACGATTGGCTCTTGGACGCGATCGGGATCGGTCATCCGCAACAAATAGAATTCGCGCGGCTCAATCTGACGTACACGGTCATGAGCAAGAGAATCCTCCTCGAGTTGGTGCGCGAAGGACGCGTTCGCGGGTGGGACGATCCCCGGATGCCGACGCTCTCGGGGTTGCGGAGGCGCGGCTACACTCCGGAAGCCATCCGCGCCTTCTGCGAACGCATCGGCGTCGCCCGGATGACGAGCACCATCGAGGTCCAGGTGCTGGAGCAATCGATCCGCGAGGACCTCAACCGTCGCGCGCCCCGGCGCATGGCGGTCTTGCGGCCGCTCCGAGTCGTAGTCACGAACTGGCCCGCGGGAAAAGTAGACGAGCTCGATGCCGTCAATAACCCCGAAGACTCCGCCGCGGGGACACGGAAGGTCCCCTTCGGAGGAGAGCTCTGGATCGAGCGCGACGACTTCATGGAATCGCCTCCCAAGGGTTTTTTTCGGCTCGCGCCCGGCCAAGAGGTGCGCCTCCGTTACGCCTACTTCGTTCGGTGCACGGACGTCGTCAAGAACTCGGCGGGGGAAATCGCCGAAGTGCGCTGCACGTACGATCCCGCGACGCGCGGGGGGGATGCGCCGGACGGACGCAAGGTCAAGGGGACGATCCACTGGGTCTCCGTGGCGCACGCCGTGGAAGCCGAGGTCCGTCTCTACGACCATCTCTTCACCCACCCCGACCCCGCGGCGCAGCAGGACTATCGGACGTCTCTCAACCTGAAGTCCCTCGAAACCCTCCCGGCCGCGAAGCTCGAGCCCTCGATGGGATCGGCGACGGCCGGGGATTTTTTTCAGTTCGAACGGCTCGGCTACTTCTGCGTCGACGGCGATTCGCAGCCGGGAAAACCCGTCTTCAATCGGACGGTGACGCTGAAAGATTCGTGGGCGAAGGAACAGAAGAAGACGTAGTCCCCTGGTTCCGCCGCCCGCCGCCGTGATATCATGCCGCCGCCATGATCCATGAACGGGTCGTCGTCGGGGCCTTCCAGTGCAACTGCCACATCCTGGCGGACGACGACGGGGAGGCCGTGATCGTCGACCCCGGGGATGACGCCGAGGCGGTTCTTCAAGCGACGAAGGGGCTCCGCGTTCGCTACCTGCTCCACACCCACTGCCATTTGGACCACATCTCGGGGACGCGGGAGGTGAAGGAAGCCACGGGCGCGCAGATCGTGATCCACGAAGACGATCGTCCCCTCTACGACAAGTTGCCCGGACAGGCCAAGATGTTCGGGTGGGAAGTCGGAGAGCCGGCGCCGATCGACGCGACGTTTGCGGACGGAGACGTCTTCCGATTCGGACGCCACGAACTGCGCGTTCTGCACACTCCGGGCCATACGCCGGGGAGTTGCTCCTTCCACCTGGGGAACGCCCTCTTCTCCGGGGATACCCTCTTTCGACGGTCGATCGGTCGCACCGATCTTTGGGGGGGAAACTTCGAGCAGGAAATCGCCTCGATCCGGTCGAAGATTCTCGGGCTCGGCCCGGAGGTCGTCGTTCATCCCGGACATGGCCCCGATACGCGGGTCTCCGAGGAAAAGGAGAAGAATCCGTTCCTGAGGTAGACTGGATCGGCCGGCCCATCGCTCCCTCGCTTCTCCGGACGATCGTCGCGGACGATCCGTTCGTGCGCTCCTACTCCCTCGGATGGACTGCGCGCATGCCCGTCCATCTGGGCCTCGCCTTCGAGCGATATCGTTCTTTTCGTTCCGCGGTCCACGCTCGCGACGAGAACGAGATTCATGCCTGGTTGACGGGATGTCGATACGTCTCGGACCGAGAGGTTTGGGGGCGCGAGGATGTTTGGATGCATCCCGAGGACTTCGAGAGAGCCCGATGGGGAGATTGCGAGGAACACGCGCTTTGGGGATGGCTCCACTTCCTCGCGCTGGGCCGCGAGGCCCGCTTCACCGCGGGGTTTCACGGAGAGACCGGCCATGCGTGGGTCACGCTGTACGGCGAGGCGATCCTCGTATTCGAATCGACCTCCAAACGGTCCGGGTATCGGGCGGAGGACGTTTGCGTGCGCCCGGAATACCGTCCTCTGTGGTCCGTCGACGGCCGACTCGGGTTTCGGTGGCATGGGCCGAAGGGAGAGATCCCCCGAATTCCTTGAGGCGCCCCTCGCTGCCCGGGTATGATGCCTCGGACTTCGGAGGGCGTCATGTCCACGACACGGATCACCGTCGGGAATTCGAAACGGATCGCCGAACTCAAAGAGATGGTCGATCGCGATCCGCTGAACGTCAATCTCCGCTTTCAGCTTGCGGCCTCGCTCGAGGCGTCGGGCAAGATGCAGGAGGCCGTGAAATGCCTGCACGATTCGATCGACAAGGCCCGCCGAAACTTGGGCGTCGCCCACTGCAGTTACGCCGTGATGCTGATGAAGGCCGCGAAGCCCGAAGAGGCGCTCAAGAACTTCGACATCGCGATCGAGATCGATCCTTCCAACGCCAGCTTCTACCTCACCAACAAGGCCCATGCCCTCACGCAGATCGGACTTCACGACAAGGCGAAGGCGATCTACGAGCAAATCCTCTCTCGGAAGGACGCGTCCAAGGAGACACAGAGGATCGTGATCAAGAATCTGGGGGACATCAAGAAGTAGCGGTTCAGCGCGCTTCCAACGTGAGGAATACCGTGCCGCGGATCCTGCCCGCGCTTTCGCCCATCTCATGGACATACAGGCGACGGGCGAGCTCTTCGATCGGAATCCGCTGAAGACCGGCTCTCGGGTTCATCACGACGACCCCGTCTCTCTCCCGACGCCAGATCAACCAGAAGTCGAGTTGAGGCGGGGATCCTACGATGCCGATGGCGGGAAGACTCCTGGGGGAGGAGAGCAGGTCGAGGACGGGCATGATGAGTTGGGTCGCGCGGAGCCCTCTCCGATTGGCGACATCCTCAAGATCGTCGATGGACGTTCCGGACTCGTCAGTGCGGCACTCGCGCGCCAATTGCTCGTAGTCGGTGACGGGGATCCCGAAGCTCTCCAGCGCTGATCGCAGGACTGCCGGTCCGGTATCGGATCCTCGCGTGGTGTGGACGATCGGGTCGGTGGTGGGACGATGCTGCGACTCACAGCTTTGTAGGACAAGGAGGACGAGTGCTAACACCGATGACCGGCAGACCGCTCTCTGGTCCATCCCAGGAACTTATGCCAGGTTTGGGATGCCCTTTGCGGAAATCTCTAGCCCCCCGTTTCCGCCCACTTGCCCTCCCCCTCCCACACGCGGACGAAGAGGCGGGCCTTCTTCAAGCGCTTCCGAAGTTTTTCGTGGAGATCGGCAGCGATGTTCTCGCACGTGGGGTACCGGAGGAGTTGATTTAAGTCATGGTGATCGTACTCTCTCAGAATCTCCCGGAGAGCCGACTTGAGATCGTCGAAGTCGACGACCATGCCTCGGATCACGGGACCCTCCACCGTGACCTCCACGGTGTAGGTATGACCATGCGGATTCCCGCACTTGGGATGTCCGGGAAGACGATGACTGCTGTCGAAGTGTTCGAGAACGCCGACCTTCATGCGGCGGCGATTCTATATGGCGTGGAAGAGGAGTCAAGATAGAATGTCCCCGATGGAGGACCGCTCGTCCGAGATCTTCCGCGCCGTCCTCGAGCGGCGTCAGATGTTTCAGATGGCGGCGCTGAGTCTCTCGCGCGACGACCGGTACCATCTGGTCGAAGAGCTTGCCGAGACTCTCCGCAAACGGGCCGTGGACATCTCCGGCTTCGTGAAGATGGGCGGGTGGCCCCAGGTGGAGACCTGGTGTGCCGGAGATCATCTTTGCGTCGTCCTGGCCGAGGCACGGGTCCTTACCCGGAGTTCGAACGACGCGGCCGAGGAACTTCTGAGGTCCAGAATGGCGGAGGGCGGACCTTGGCATCAGCTCGTCTTCAGTCTCTCCCCCCCCGGAGGCCCGGCCGCGCGGCAATGGCTCTCGCACCGCATCAAGGACTCCGAAGTCCGAGACCGGTTTCTTCACCGTCCTGGAGAGACCGCACTCGACGAACTGTTCGGAGGCGAATTCCTCACCATCTTCGCCCTGTCCGCGCAGCCGCTTCCCCCGCTCCCGCCGGCGAAGGCTTGACGACCTACCGATCTCCGTTGCCTCGCCGCACGTTCGTAATGAGATCGACCGCCGCCTCCGCCACCGACTTGAGGGGAGTCGAGCGGAAAAGCATCTCGGCGACTCCTACATTCGGCACGGCACGCACCTCGCGGATCCTCGGCAGGAACACGAGGAGCGTGAGCAAGCGAAGGAGAAAAGATACGATCAGGAGCATCCAAAAGCCGCTGAAAAGGGTGAATCCCCATCCGGCGATCGAATAGTGGCGGGGCAGGTACCCGACGACGCTCGCTCCGAGGAGACCGGCCGCGAGAACCGCGGTTCCGACGATAAGATTGAAGTAGGCGGTGCAGCGCGCCCGCTTCGGGGGGCTGACGGCGTCGAGCAGGAAGTTCGAGGCGCTGAGGTTGAAGCCGCTCCAGAAGACCCCGGCCCAAATCTGAAGGGACCAGGCCCAGAGGGGAGATCGGCCCAGGAGCCAGAGGAAGGGGAGCAGCGTCACTCCGACTCCCGTAACCGCCATCACTTTCCTCGTTCCATACCGATCTCCCATCTTGCCCCAGAACCGCAGGGCGGGTATCTGCGAGAGGATGAGGAGAAATTGGGAAATCATGAACTCCGTGTAGGTGAACCGAAGTTCCCGCAGGAAGTAGATCGCGAAGTATACCCCGGCGACGTGGGCGGCGAAATTGAGCGCCGCTACGAAGAAGACGAACTTCGCGAAGTTGGATCTCGGCAAGGCGCGCAGGAATTGCCGGAGCGTAAACGCGTCCTCCGGAGTCCGGCGATAGGGAGGCTCCACCATGCGAGCGAGATACGAGACGGAAAGGCACCGCGCGGCCAGGGCCGCAGCGAAGATGAGTACGAAACCCCAGGATTCGACCCCTCTCGCCTTGCTTCCGTGGAGTCCCAAGCCCGCCGCGGCGGCGGCAAGGGCGGTGCACACGATCATCACGGCGGTCCGCTTCCCGAAATAGCGCCCCCGGATGTCCGACGGCACGAGATCGCCCATGGTGCTGTTCCAAGGAGGCGAGGCGAAATGGACGCCGGCGAAATTGACCACGACGCTCGCGACCAGAATCCAGAGATCCAGGGGGGACGGCAGGAAGAGGGACCCCGCGATGGGGAGCCACGTCAGCGCCTGGAGGCCGGCCCCGAGGAGATACCACCGTCGGCGATGACCGGAGCTGTCGACGAGATTGGCGGCGAGCGGCTGGAGGCACGCTCCGACGAACAGGGGAACGCTCGCGAGAATCCCGAGGACGAGATTCGATGCGCCGAGATATACGGCACAAGCGCTGAGGTAGGTCTCCCCGAGACCCACCATGACGCCGTAGGCGGCCACGTCGCGCAGGGAGGCGTCGAGACTCCTCTCGACGGTCTTCGTGTCCACGGAGCCCGGGATCATATCAGGCTCTCGCCGTCATTGCCATTGACTCCCGGAAGGCCGCCGCTACGATAGACCCCGTGGAAATCGACGCCGCTTCCTTCACGATCATCGACGTCGAGACGACCGGTCTCGATCCTTCGGCGGGAGACCGCGTCTGCGAGGTCGGCGCGATCAAGGTCCAGGCGGGTAAGGAATTGGGGCGATTCGAGTCGCTGGTGAACCCCGAGCGCGCGATTCCCGAGGCGGCGAGGGCCAAGCACCAGATTACCGACGAGATGGTCCGGGAATCTCCGACATTCGCCGCGGTCGCTCCCCGCTTGCGGCCGTTCTTGGCGGGGACGGTCCTCGTGGCGCAAAACGCCGAGTTCGACTTGGGATTCCTCAACGCGGAATTCGTCCGGGCGGGAATGTCGAAGTTGTCGATCCCCGCAGTGGACACCATCCCCCTCGCCCGGCGCGTGCGTCCGGGCCTCTCGACGTACAATCTCGACAGCCTGGCGCACCACTTCGGCGCGAAGTTCCGCTCCCGCCATCGCTCCATCGGCGATTGCGAAGTGACGGTGAAGGTGTTCCTGGACTGCGTGAGAGCCCTTCGCCAGCGGGGAGACGTTCGTTCCGTCGAGGACCTGGTCCGCCGGGGAGGGGTCCGATGACGGAACCCGAGAAAAAGCGGATCTCCGAGGAAATCCTGCGACTGAAGGAGAAGCGGGAGGCGGTCATCCTCAGCCACAACTACCAGCGCGGAGAGCTGCAGGACCTGGCCGATTTTGTCGGAGACTCTCTCGGGCTGACGCAGCAAGCGGCGAAAGCGAAGGCGAAAGTGATCGTCTTCTGCGGCGTCCACTTCATGGCCGAAACCGCGGCGATCATGAACCCGGACAAACTCGTGGTCATCCCGGACAAGGAAGCGGGGTGCTCGCTCGCGGCGATGATCTCCGCGGAAAGCCTTCGCCGTTGGAAGGCGGAACACCCCGACGCCGTCGTCGTGAGCTACATCAATTGCACCGCCGAGGTGAAGGCGGAAAGCGACTACATTTGCACCTCGACCAACGCGCTCAAGATCATCGAAGCGATTCCCCCGGACCGAGAGATCCTGTTCGCCCCCGATCAATTCCTGGGGACGTTCCTCCGCCAGCGGACGGGCCGGAAGATGCACCTCTGGCCGGGGTATTGCCACGCGCACCACAAGATTCGAACCGACCGCATTCAGGAATTGAAGCGGGAGCATCCGAAGGCGGAGTTCGTCATGCATCCGGAGTGCGGATGTCTCACCTCGTGCATGCCGTTGGCCGACAAAGTCGTCTCGACGGAAGGGATCATCAAGCATTGTCATGATTCTCCGAGCCGGGAGTTCATCGTCGGCACCGAGGTCGGAATCCTGCATCGACTCTCGAGGGAGAACCCCGAGAAGGTCTTCTTTCCCGCCGCCGAGGAAGCGTTTTGCGAATTCATGAAGCTCAACACCTTGGAGAAGCTCCTCTGGTCGCTCGAGGAGCTCGAACACCGGGTCGTCGTACCGCCCGAGATTGCGGCGAAGGCGCGCCGCGCGATCGAGCGGATGCTCGAGATCAGCGCTCCGGGAGCGTACGTCCAGCCCTCGCCCAAGCCGCCGGTAGACTAAGAGCACATCCCGGTAGGCTCGTGAGCCGCGGCGGGCTGAGAAGCGAGCAGCGCCAGGAGCGAGGAGGAGGCCTAACCTTGAAGAGGTTGTCGACGACGAGCGACGCCGCGATGCGACGCTTGTCGACCCGTCCCCTCCTTGAGGTCGGCATGGCGGAGCAACCCGGTTGCCGATCCACCTCTTGGCCGAGGTCCTGGGTGGAACAGGACGACCTGCAGAACCATTCGGAGGCGATTAGCCTGCCCTCGTCCTCCCAAGAGGTGGATCGGCGATTCGATCGCTCCGCCAAGCCGCCCACAAGGGGGGATGGCGGCGGC
>Ga0114945_10001010_pt1 | contig 17815 bp, 17 predicted proteins | sample OV2TP3_FD_87194 | JGI IMG/M metagenome (GOLD analysis project Ga0114945, IMG submission 87194) | Hot spring microbial communities from Beatty, Nevada to study Microbial Dark Matter (Phase II) - OV2 TP3 | ecosystem: Environmental > Aquatic > Thermal springs > Hot (42-90C) | place: USA: Beatty...
AACCCGGTCTACTACGTGCAGTACGCCCACGCGCGCATCTGCAGCATCCTCACAAAAGTGCCAGGCACTTCGCCGGTTCGATTCGGGCCCATGCTGTGGAAAACTCCCTGGCGCATGTCGAGAGCAGACCTGTCCCTGCTGACCCAGCCGGAGGAACGGCTGCTCATGCGCTGGCTGTTCCAGTACCCGATCGTGCTGCGGCTGTGCGCCGCGGCCCTCGAGCCCCATGGGATCACGACCTACCTGCGGAAGCTGGCGGAGACGTTCCACGTGTTCTATACGAAGCACCGCGTGATCAGCGAGGACCGCCGCCTCTCCGCGGCCCGGCTGGCGCTGGTCCGGGCCACGCGCCAGGTGTTCGCGAACGGGCTGGGCCTCCTGGGCGTCACGGCGCCTCGCCGGATGTGACCCATGCTTGAATATTGTCGCGTGTACGTCGGCCAGACGCAGCCGGTGCACGCGCTGATCGTCCAGCTCGACCAGTTCGGCTACCAGCGCGTGGACCACGTCGCCGACCCCGGCCAGTTTGCCGCGCGCGGGGGCGTGCTCGATCTGTTCCCGGCCACCTTCGAATCGCCGCTGCGGATCGAGTGGCACGCCAACCGCATCACGACCATCCGCAGCTTCAACCCCCGCACGCTCGAGACGCTCGACCGCCACACGATGGTGGTCGTGCTGCCGCGCCAGGTGCGCACGACGCCGTCGGTCGACGTCCCCTTCGAGTCCGCCGTCGATCTTCAGGCAGGTGACTACGTGGTCCACATCGATCACGGCATCGGCCGGTACCTCGGCCAGACCACCATCGCGGGCAGCCAGGGCGCGCAGGACGTGCTCAGCGTGGAATACGCGGGCGGCGACCGGCTGTACGTCCCCATGGACCAGCTCCACCTGGTCCAGAAGTACGCCGCCTTTGGCGCGCGGCAGCCGACCCTGCACACGCTGGGCGGCACGGCCTGGGAGCGCGCCAAGCTGCGCGCGTATGTCGGCGCCTGGGCGTACGCCAAGGGGCTGTTGGAGGTGCAGGCGCGGCGGCTGGCGCTGCCCGGCCATGCGTTTGCGAAAGACCACGAGTGGCAGCGCGAGTTTGAGGCGGCGTTCCCGTATCGGGAGACGCCGGATCAGCTGGCCGCCACCACGGCCGTCAAGCGGGACATGGAGCGCTCCCGCCCGATGGACCGGCTGCTGTTGGGCGATGTGGGCTATGGCAAGACCGAGGTGGCGATCCGGGCGGCGTTCAAGGCGGTCACCGACCACCAGCAGGTGGCGGTGCTCGTGCCGACCACGATCCTCGCCTGCCAGCACTTCCGGACGTTCACCGGCCGGATGCAGGGGTTTCCGGTGCAGGTGGAGATGCTGACCCGCTTTCAATCCGACGCCCAGCAGCGCGTGATCCTGCAGGCCGTCGCCCAAGGCCGGTGCGACGTCGTCATCGGCACGCACCGGCTGCTCTCCGGCGATGTCCGGTTCCGCGGGCTGGGCCTGCTCATCATCGACGAGGAGCAGCGCTTCGGGGTGCAGGACAAGGAGCGGCTCAAGCAGTGGCGCAGCCAACTGGACGTGCTGACCCTGTCCGCGACGCCGATCCCCCGGACGCTGTACCTGTCGCTGGTCGGCGCGCGGGACCTGTCGCTCATCGCCACCCCGCCGGAGAACCGCCACCCGGTGGAGACCCAGGTCGTGGAGCCGGAGGATCGGTCGATGCGCCGGTGGATCCTCCAAGAGCTGGCGCGCGAGGGTCAGGTGTACGTGGTGCACAACCGGGTGCAGACGATCTTCAAGGTGGCGGATCGCCTCGGCCACCTCGTGCCCGAGGCGAGGACCGGCGTCGCCCACGGCCAGATGCCGGAGGATGAGCTGGAGGCGGTGATGGTGGCGTTCATCGAGCGGCGGCTCGACGTGCTGGTGACGACGACGATCATCGAATCCGGCATCGACATCCCGAACGCCAACACCCTGATCGTGGATCGCGCGGAGACGTTCGGGCTGGCCGATCTGTACCAGCTGCGGGGCCGGGTCGGCCGATTTGACCGCAAGGCGTACGCCTACCTGGTGGTCTCACCGCACACCGTGCCGACCGCGGAGGCGCGCAAGCGGCTCGAAACGATGGTGGAGCACACCGCCCTGGGCTCCGGCTTCCACATCGCCATGGAAGATCTGAAGATCCGCGGCGCCGGCAACCTGCTGGGGATTGAGCAGTCCGGCCACATCAGCGCCGTGGGCTTTGACCTGTATTGCCGGCTGCTGCGCGAGGCGGTCGCACGGCTCCGCAGCGGCGGGGCGCTCGAGGCGGCGGCGACGCGGTCGACCGCCTCGCTCGCCGACCTCATGGCCGAGGCACCCCCATGAGGGGACTGGTCCCTGTGGGTTGGATGGCGGCGTGGGGTGTGCTGGCGGCGTGGCTGGCTCCGTTGGTGGCAGCGGAGACCGCCAACCGCATCGTGGCGATCGTCAACGACGCCGTCATCACCGAAGCCGATCTGAGCGACCACCTCGAGTCTCTCTTGGAGGACCCGCCGGCCGACGACCCGCCTGCTCCACAACAGTTGCAACGGGCAGCGCTGGAGCGGCTGATCCAGCATCAGCTCATCCTCCAGGAGGCGAAGCGGCTTGAGGTGCCGGTCGGCGGCGATGACGTCCTCAAGCGGCTCGACCAGCTGCGCAGCCGGTACGACTCCGAAGAGGCGTTCCGGCAATCGCTGGCGGAGTCGGGGATCTCTGAAGAGCGCCTGAAGGAGCAGCTGCGCGAGCAGCTCGCCGTCCAGCGCTTGATTGAGGCCAAGATCCGCGCCACCATCGCCGTCAGCCCGCAGGAGGTGGCCAAGGAGATCGGCCTCCACCCCGAGCTGGCCAAACCCGGCGACCGCGTGCGGGTGTCGCATCTGCTGATCCGGGTCCATGAGGCCCGTCCGGAGGACAAGGCGCTGGCGCTCATCCAGGATCTCCGCCGCCAGGTGCAGGCCGGAAAAGACTTCCGGGCGCTGGCCACGCGCTATTCGGAAGACGCGCATGCCGCCGATGGAGGGCACATGGGATGGGTGGCGCAGGGCGAGCTGTTGCCGGAGCTGGACCGGGTCCTCTTCACCCCGCCCCCCGGCGTGGCGGGAGGGGCGGACCGTGGGGCGGGGTTCACGCTGGAGCCCGGCATGTGCTCCGAGCCGATCCAGACGCGGTTGGGCTACCACCTCATCACCGTGGAGGAGCGGCGCACGGCCTCCGCGCTCTCCCTCACGGAGGCGCACCAGGCGGTCTATCAGCGGCTGTACCAGCAGAAGTTCGAGACGGCGTTTGCGCGCTGGATCGCGCAGCTCCGGCGCCAGGCCTACATTGAAGTGCTGCTGCCGACTTCGTCATGACCTCCTCGCCGGTTGTTCTCGCGGTCACCGCCGGCGACCCGTGCGGCATCGGCCCTGAAGTCATCCTGAAAGTCTGCGCCCAGGGCCTGCCGGCTCGCGCGCGGTTCGTGTTCCTCGGCGACCACACGGTCTTCGAACGCCTCGCTGGGCGCCTGCGGCTGCCGCTGCCGCGCTGGCATCGGGTGTCCCCGGACGCCCTCCAGGCCCTTCCGGATCAGCGCGTGGTGTTCGTCGAGGCCGGCCGGCTCGCGCGATGGGTTCCTGGCCGGCCCTCGGCGCAAGCCGGGCAGGCCGCGGTGGCCTCGTTGGACGCGGCGCTGGCCTTGTGGCGGTCCGGCCAGATCCACGGGATCGTCACCGGGCCGGTCACCAAATGGGCGATTCGGCAGCTGCGACCGTCCTTCGTGGGCCAGACCGAGTACCTTGCTCGAGCCGCCGGCTCGCGCGACGTCGCCATGGCGTTTGTGTCGGACACGCTGCGGGTGGTGCTCCTGACGCGCCACGTGCCGCTCGGCCGGGTCCCGCGCGCGATCGACGCCACGCTGGTGAGGACGACGGTGCGGCTGACCGCGGCGGCCCTCAGGCGCTGGTTTCATGTGCCGCATCCGCGGATGGCCATCCTGGGCATCAACCCCCATGCCGGGGAGGGTGTGCCGCGGAGCGAAGAGGCGCGCGTGATCCGGCCGGCGCTTGCCGCGCTGCGGCGGCAGGGCCTGGCATGCGACGGACCGTTTGCCGCCGACGGCTTCTTTGCCCGTGCGTCCGCCTATGACGCGATCCTCTGCGCCTACCATGACCAGGGGCTGATCCCCTTCAAGCTGGTGGCGCGCGACCGCGGCTGCCAGCTCAGCCTCGGCCTGCCGTTCGTGCGCACCTCGCCGGATCATGGCAGCGCCCTCGACATCGCGGGGAGGGGCGTGGCGCATCCCGGCTCCATGCGCTACGCCCTCGCTCTCGCCGCCACCCTCGCCTCCCAAAAGGTGTCAGACACCTTTTTCATGAGATGTTGACGGCGAGTGAGTTGAAGGCGGTGCTGCGCGAGCACGGCGTGCGGCTGTCGAAGCGGCTCGGACAGCACCACCTCATCGATGCGCGGGCGATCGCGCGCGTGGTGGAGGCGTGCGGCGTCACGCGCGCCGACACCGTGGTGGAGATCGGCGCAGGGCTCGGGGCGCTCACCGAGCCGCTGGCCGAGCGGGCCGGCCGGGTCATCGCCGTCGAGGTCGATGCGCGGATTGGCGCGTTGCTGAAGGCGCGGCTGGCCGGCCGGCCGCAGGTGGCGGTGGTCTGCCAGGATATCCTGACGTTTCACTGGAACGCGGTGCCGCACGCCGTCGTCGTGGGCGCGATCCCGTACCAGCTCACCTCGCCGATTCTCGCCTCGCTGTGCGAAGCGCGCGCGACGATCGCCCGCGCCATCGTGATTCTGCAGGAAGAAGTGGCGCAGCGGCTGCTGGCACGCCCCGGCACCAAAGCCTATGGACGGCTCACCGTGCTGGCGCAGTATGGATGGGACATCAGCCGGGTGGGCGCGATCGGCCGCGCCGCCTTTTTCCCCCAGCCGGCCGTGGAGTCCGTCTGCCTCCGCTTGACGCCACGCGCCAGGCCGGCCGTCGAGGTGCCCGACGAGCGGCTGTTCTTTGCCATCGTGAAGGCGGCATTCGCCCAGCGGCGCAAGACGCTCGTGAACGGCCTTCGGGCGTGGTCCCAGGAGCGCATCCCGCGGCAGCGGCTGGCGGGGCTGGTCACCCAACTCGGGTTGGCCGCGGATGTGCGAGGCGAAGCGCTGTCGTTGCCGCAGTTTGCCGCCCTGACCCGTCTCCTCGTGCCGGTGCCTGGCTCTTCGCGGTCGGATGTCAGTGGCGAAGTGCCTGGCACCGGGAGTGTGCTACAATAGCCTCGTAGATGAACGTGATCAGCCCTGAGGTGGTGAAGCAAGTGGCGTGGCTGGCCCGCCTGCGCCTCGAGGGGCAGGCATTGGACCAGCTCGCCGCGCAGCTCGATGACATCCTCCAGTACGTCCAGCAACTGCAGGCCGTGCCCACCGACGCGGTGGAGCCGACCAGCCATGTCCTGCCGCTGGCGAATGTCCTCCGCCCGGACAAGCGGCGAGCCTGCCTGAGCCAGGAGGCGGTCGTGCGCCTCGCGCCGGCAGCCCAGCCCCCCTTCGTGAAGGTCCCCAAGGTGATCGAAACGTAACCGCATGCCATCCGGGGAGCTGGCGTCCAAGACCATCCACGAGCTGCGCGCGCTGCTCACCGCGGGCGCCGTCTCGCCGCGGGACCTCCTCGACGATGTCCTGGCGCGCATCGACCGGCTGAACCCCTCGCTCCATGCCTACCTTGGCGTCGAGCCGCAGCGGCTGCGGCAGCAGCTTGAGGCGCAGCTTGCGGCAATCCCCGCGGGCCGGCTGCGCGGGATCCCCATCACGATCAAGGACAACATCTGCATTGACGGGGAGGAGACGAGCTGCGCCTCCCGCATCCTGGCCGGGTTCCGCCCGCCGTATGACGCGACAGTCATCGAGCGGCTCAAGCAGGAAGGCGCCGTGCTGATCCCGCGGGCCAATATGGATGAGTTCGCCTTCGGGTCCTCAACGGAAAACTCGGCGTTCGGCCCGACCAAAAACCCTCGCGCCGCGCGCCTGGACGTCGTGCCGGGCGGCTCAAGCGGCGGCTCGGCCGCCGCGGTGGCCGCGGACTTGGCCATCGCCGCGCTGGGCAGCGACACCGGCGGCTCGATCCGGCAGCCGGCCGCGTTCTGCGGGATCGTCGGGGTGAAGCCGACCTACGGGCGCGTCTCGCGCTACGGGCTGGTGGCCTTCGCCTCCTCCCTGGATCAGATCGGGCCGCTGGCGAAGGACGCGCAGGATGCCGCGATCCTGCTCTCCGTCATCGCCGGCCACGACCCTCGTGACTCGACCTCGGCGCCGGTGGGAGTGCCGGACTACGCGCGCGAGCTGGCGCAGCCGGTGCGCGGGCTGTCGATCGGCCTGCCGGAGCTTCCTGCCGAAGGGCAGACCGACGACGTCAGGCGGGCGATCGAGGAGGCCTTGCGGGTCTTCCAGCAGCTCGGCTGCCGCACGGCACGGGTGGCGCTGCCGCACATCGACAAGGCGATCGCGGCCTACTACATCGTGGCGACCGCCGAAGCCAGCTCCAACCTGGCCCGGTACGACGGGGTGCAGTACGGCTGGCGCGCCCCCCGCGGCTCAGGGCTCAGGGGTCAGGGCTCGGGGCAGCCCCCCAGCCCAGAGCCCCCAGCCCAGAGCGAATTGATTGACATGTACCTGCGCACCCGGACCGAGGGGTTCGGTGCGGAGTCAAAACGGCGGATCCTCCTGGGCACCTACGTCCTCTCGCAGGGGTACTACGAGGCGTATTACCTCAAGGGGATGAAGGTCCGGACGCTCATCAAGCAGGATTTCGACCGAGCGCTTTCCCGGTGCGACGCCATCCTCATGCCGACGTCGCCCACCCCGCCGTTTCGCCTGGGCGAAAAGATCCATGACCCGCTCCAGATGTACCTCTCGGACATCTACACGATTTCGGCGAACCTCGCCGGCGTCCCGGCGCTGTCGATGTGCTGCGGGGCGACGGCCGACGGGCTGCCGATCGGGATGCAGCTGCTGGCCGCGCCCTTCCAGGAGGCCGTGCTGCTGCGGCTGGCGCATGCGTACGAGCAGCACACCCAGTGGCAGACGCGGCGGCGGGCGCTTCGCCGCGGCGACTGAAAAGGTGTCAGACACCTTTCCCGCTTTGAAAGGTGTCTGACACCAGTGGAGCGATGGGGTACGAGACGGTGATCGGGCTGGAGGTGCACCTCCAGCTCAGCACGACGACGAAGCTCTTCTGCGGCTGCCCGACGACGTTCGGGGCAGCGCCCAACAGCCAGACCTGTCCGGTGTGCCTGGGCCTGCCCGGGGTGTTGCCGGTGTTGAACGCGCGGGCGCTGGAGTGGGGCATCCGGGTCGCGCTCGCCTTCGACTGCCAGATCGCCCGGGTGATGAAGTTCGACCGGAAGCAGTATTTTTATCCGGATCTGCCGAAGAACTACCAGATCTCCCAGTATGACCAGCCGCTGGCGCAGCATGGCCATCTGGACATCGTGGTGGGCGACCAGACGAAGCGGATCGGCCTCACGCGCATCCATCTCGAGGAGGATGCCGGCAAGCTGCTGCATGAAGGCAGCCCCACCGACAGCTTCGTGGATTTCAACCGCACGGGGGTGCCGCTGCTGGAGATCGTGAGCGAGCCGGACCTGCGCTCGCCCGAGGAGGCGTCCCAGTACTTGCTGGACCTGAAAGCGCTCGTCCAGTACCTCGACGTCTCCACGTGCAACATGGAGGAGGGCAGCCTGCGGTGCGACACGAACATCTCCCTGCGCCGGCCGGGCGCTTCGTTGGGGGCGAAGGTGGAGGTCAAGAACCTCAACTCCTTCAAAGCCGTCCGCCTGGCGCTCGAGCATGAGACGCGGCGGCAGGCGGCGCTCCTGGACCAGGGCGAGCGGATCCCGCAGGAAACCCGCCTGTGGGACGCGAAGACGCAGAAGACGAGCCTCATGCGGAGCAAAGAGGAAGCGGCGGATTACCGGTATTTCCCCGAGCCGGACCTGGTCCCGTTCATCATCGACCCCGCGCTGGTCGCCCGGATCCGCGAGGGGTTGCCGGAGCTGCCCGCCAGAAAACGCCAGCGGCTGCAGGAAGCGTACCAGCTCTCGGCCTATGACGCCAAGGTCCTCACGCAGCACCGCGCGCTGGCGCAGCTCTTCGAAGGGGCGATCCAGGCGGGCGCGCCGCCGAAACCCGTTGCGAACTGGATCATGGGGGATCTCTCGGCCTACCTCAACGCGAAGGAGCTGGATCCTGACGACCTGTCTGCCTCGCCTCGCGGCGAGGGACAGGCGGGTGTGAAACTTCGCCCCGAATGGCTCGCACATCTGGTAGAATTGATAGCGCAAGGCACGCTGTCCGGCAAGATGGCGAAAACGGTGTTCCTCCAGATGCTCGAGCAGCAGCAGGATCCGCGCGCGCTCGTCGAGCGGCAGCAGCTGACGCAGATCGCCGACCCCGGCGTCCTGGAGCAGATCGCCGACGCCGTCCTCCAGGCCAACCCGCAGTCGGTGGAGGCGTACCGGAAGGGCAAGGTGACGGCCCTGACGCACCTGATGGGCGAGGCGATGAAGCAGTCCAAGGGCAAGGCGAACCCGCAGCAGATGCACGCGCTGCTCACGCAGAAATTGGAGGCCCTGAAATCCGTATGAAACGGCTGAACCGTCTCTGGCTCAGCGGGCTCGTGATGGTGGCGGGTCTGGCGGTCACGCAGACGGGCACGTTCGGGGCCAAGAGCAGCTCGGCGACACCGGACGACAACGAGGCCATCTACAAGGAGCTGGAGCTGTTCGAGCACGCCCTGGCGATCGTCCGCTCCGACTACGTCGAGGAGCCGGAGGCGAAGGCGCTGATCTACGGCGCGCTCAAGGGGATGCTCGCCACCCTGGACCCCTACAGCCAGTTCCTCGATCCGGACAGCTACAATGAACTGAAGGTGGACACGGAAGGCGCGTTCGGGGGGCTGGGGATCGAGATCACGATCAAGGACGATCTGCTCACCATCATCTCGCCGATCGACGACACGCCCGCGTTCCGGGCGGGGCTGAAGGCGGGGGACCGCATCGTGAAGATCGACGGCCAGCTCACCCGCGGCATCACGCTGCTCGAAGCGGTGAAGAAGCTGCGCGGCAAGCCGCAGACGAGCGTCACGCTGACGATTTTCCGGGAGAAGGAGAACGAGCTGAAGGACGTCGCCTTGGAGCGGGCGATCATCACGATCCAGAGCGTCCGCGAGGCCCGGCTGATCGAGGATCACATCGGCTATGTCCGGCTCTCCGATTTTCGCGAGAAGACCACGGATGACCTCGAGGTGGCGCTCCGAGGGCTGAAGGAGCAGGAGATGGACAGCCTGATCCTGGATTTGCGCAACAACCCCGGCGGGCTGCTGGACGTGGCCGTGTCCGTCTCGGAGCTGTTCCTGACGCGGCACCAGGTGATCGTGTCGACGAAGGGGCGGCTGCGCAATCAGAACCAGGAGATGCGGGCCGGCGCGGACGGCATCGTGACCGACGTGCCGCTGGTCGTGCTGATCAATGAGGGCTCGGCCTCGGCGTCGGAGATCGTCGCCGGCGCCATCCAGGACCATCGACGCGGCATCGTGATGGGCACGAAGTCCCACGGCAAGGCCTCGGTGCAGACGATCTTCCCGCTGACAGACGGCAGCGCCCTGCGGCTGACGACGAGCAAGTACTTCACGCCCAACGGCCGGTCGATCCACGGCGAGGGCATCGCGCCGGACGTGGTGGTGCCGCTCGAGCGCCCGCCGCAAGAGCCGGAGAAGCCGAACGAGGGCGCGGAGCTGTTTGACCGGATTGAGACGGAGGAGCCGTCGGGGACGGACGCCGGCGCGGGTCAGCCCTCGGCCAAGAAGCCGTTGGACAGCCAGCTCGCCCGGGCCGTCGACCTCTTGAAAGGGATCAAGGTCTACCAGGCCGAGCGCAAGCTCCACACGGCCTACCGCTAGCGTCATGCCGGTTCGGATCGTCGGCATTGAAACCTCGTGCGATGAGACCGCGGTCGGCATCGTCGAGAACGGCCGCACGGTCCTCAGCAACGCCGTCGCCTCCAGCCTCTCCCTCCATGCCCCGTACGGCGGCGTCATCCCGGAGATCGCGGCCCGGCTGCACGTGGAGGCCATCTGGGACGTGTTGCGCCAATCGCTCGACGACGCCGCGCTGACGCCGGAGGATCTCGACGCGGTGGCGGTGACCCAGGGGCCTGGCCTGCCCGGGGCGCTGCTCATCGGGCTGTCATTTGCCAAGGGGCTGGCGGTGTCGCTGGATCGGCCGCTCATCCCGGTGGACCATCTGGCCGCGCACCTGTATGCCGGCGAGATGACCGACCCCGGCCTTGCGCCGCCCTACGTGGGCCTCGTGGTGTCCGGCGGGCATACCGTGTTGTGCGTGGTGCACGCGGACGCGCGCTTCGAGCGCTTAGGCCAGACGAAGGACGACGCGGTCGGGGAGGCGTTTGACAAGGTCGCGAAGCTGCTGGGATTGGGCTACCCCGGCGGGCCGGTGATCGACCGGCTGTCGGAGCAAGGCCGCCGGGCGGCGGTGGCGTTGCCGCGGACGCAGACGAAGCAGCCGCTGGACTTCAGCTTCAGCGGGCTCAAGACCGCCGTGTACCAGTACGTGCGAAAGGCCGCTCAGGGCTCGGGGCTGGGGGCTGAGGGCAGGCGCCCAGCGCCCAGCGCCCAGCGCCCAGAGCCACAACCTGCGGCGCTCAATCAGCAGCAGGTCGCGGATATTGCGGCGAGTTTTCAAGAGGCGGCCGTGGAGCTGCTCGTGACGAAGACGCTCAAAGCGTGCCAGCGCGCCGGCGTGCGCCGGGTGGTCGTGGGCGGCGGGGTGGCCTCGAACCGGCGGCTGCGCGAGCGCTTTGCCGACGTCGCCGCGGCCCAGCAGCTCCAGGTGGTGTTCCCGCCGCCGCCGCTGTGCGTCGATAACGGGGCGATGGTCGCCGGGATCGCCTATCCGCTGTTGCAGCAGGGTCGCGTCGCCTCGCTGGATCTGGCCGCTGACCCGAACCTCTGTCTGGTCTAGTATGGCGCTTCCGCTGGGACATTTCTATTTTCCGATCGATCGACTGAGGGAAAATAGAAGTGTCCCAGGTTTGACGGTGGGATCAGCACTACCATGACCGACGCCGTCATCCTTCAGCGCTTGCTCCTCATTACGCTCATCGCCGGCGCCATCGGGTTCGAGCGGGAACGCCACGGCCGGGCGGCGGGGTTCCGCACGCACATCCTCGTCGGGGTGGGGTCCTGCCTCATCATGATGACCGGCCTCTACCTCATGGAGGTCTGGGCCGGCCGGGCCGTGCTGGATCCGACGCGGATGGCCGCGCAGGTGATCAGCGGCATCGGGTTTCTCGGCGCCGGGACGATCTTGCGGTTCCGCGCCTCGGTGCGGGGCCTGACGACCGCCGCCAGCCTCTGGGCGGTGGGCGGCGTGGGCCTGGCGGTCGGCGCGGGGTTCCTCCACGGGGCGGTCCTCACCGGCGTCGTCGTGATCATCGTGCTGTTCGGGTTCTCGCGGCTGGAACGGGCGATGCGCAGGGGCCAGTACCACCACCTGGTCATTGAGACAAGCGGCGACGCCCAGGAGCTGGCCCGCGTCCGCAGCCTGCTCTCCGAATACGAGGTGGAGATCCGCGATTTCGACATCCAGGAAAGCCAGTCCGGCCGACTGCGGATGGAGCTGCAGGTGAAGCTGCCAGCCGACCAATCGCAGGATGAAATCGTGGGGAAGCTGCGGCGCTTGGAGCGCACCACGGAAGCCTACTGGGCGTAGCAGATGGTGTCAGACACTTTTCCCGCTTTGAAAAGTGTCTGACACCTTTGACAGGAGGTGGAGATGGCGCTTCGACGGCAGAAGTCGGACGAGCCAGGCACGGAGCGGTGGTTGGAAGTGGACGCCAGCATGACCGGCACGCTGGCGTTCAAGGACCCGGTGAACCTTCAGATCAACGGCAAATTTGAGGGCACGCTGGATACCAAGGGCGCCCTGGCGATCGGCGAGGCGGCCCACGTGAAGGCGACGATCCGCGGGGAAGCCATCACGATCGGCGGCACGGTCGACGGGACGATCAGCGCCACCCGGCGGGTGGCGCTGCTCGCCACGGCCCGCGTGACCGGCAAGATCACCAGCCCCCGCGTCAGCATGGAGGACGGCGCGGTGCTGCACGGGACGCTGGAGATGAGCGGCCCCGCCGCCCAAGGGCAGTGGCTGACGGTGGACGAGCTGGCCCGCTACCTCGAGGTGGACGCGGCCACCGTCTCGCAGTGGGCACAGGCCGGGCGGCTGCCCGCGCAGCGGGAGAACGGCCAGTGGCGGTTTGACCGCGCGAAGATCGAGGAGTGGCTCGCGAACGAAAAGATCAACAACGAAAAGATCCCCAAGGAGGGCTGAAAGCATTCGCTGATGGAGAAGCTCTGGACGACATCCGAAGCGGCGGCCTGCCTCGGCGTGGCCGAGGCCGACGTCGCGCAGCTGGTCCGGCAGGGGAAATTGACCGGCTATAAGCTGGGCGGGCAGTTCCTCCGCTTCCGCCCCGAGCAGGTGCTCGCCTTGAAGGGCAACGTGGCGTTCCGGCCGGCATCGGCCACCTCCCCCGCGCGCCGCGACGGATCGTGGATGCACCAGATCCGCGATTTCATCTACTTCTATGATTTCTATTTCATTTCCGCCACCTGCCTGGCGGGCCTCATCATCTACCTCATCGCCTCCTAAGAGCGATGCTGATGGACGAGCGACGGCTGCGCGGATTCATCCGGGCGATCCGGAACGGGCGCCAGGCGCCTAGGTCGCTGGTCGAGGCGTTGCGGCGCCTGCCATTTGAGGATGTCGGCGTCGCCCGCGTGGATACCCATCGGCGGCTGCGCCGGGGGCTGCCCGAGATCATCCTGGGGCAGGGCAAGACCGTCCCGCAGCTGACCCGGATCGCCCAGCGGCTTCGGCGCTCCGGCGAGCTGGTGGTGATCACTCGCTTGGATCCCGACGCCTTTCAGCGCCTCCACGAGACGGTGCCGACGTTGCGGTACGAGCCTGCCGCGCGGCTGGCCTATGAGCCGCCCCGGACGCGGCCGCGGCTGCACGGGTTGGTCCTGGTCGTCACCGGCGGCACGTCGGATGCGCCGGTCGCCGAGGAGGCGGCGCTGACGCTGCGGCTGTTGGGCAGCCGGGCCGCGACACTCTACGATGTCGGCGTGGCCGGCGTCCATCGCGTCTTGAGCGAGTGGCGGCTGTTGCGGCGCTCCCGGGTGATCATCGTCATCGCCGGCATGGACGGCGCGCTCGCCAGCGTGGTGGCTGGCCTGGTGGCCTGCCCCGTGATCGCGGTGCCCACCAGCGTCGGCTACGGCGCCAATTTCCAGGGGCTGGCGCCGCTGTTGACCATGCTCAATAGCTGCGCGCCCGGCATCGGGGTGGTGAATATTGATAACGGCTTCGGCGCCGCGTACCTTGCGCACCTCATCAACCGGCCCGCGTGACGTCCTTCACGTTCGGTCATACCGCGCGCCCGGACGGCTCATGCCGCGTCGCCCGCGCGGCTTGCGGGCGGCCGCCGTGCGGTTGGCGCGAGGAGCCAGCATGGCGTGGCATTCGACCCGCAGCCGCGAAGAGCTCGTCGTGGCGCTGACGGGACGCGTGCAACTGGAGCTCCAGTCTCACACCGGCAGGGTGCGGACCGTGCGGCTGTCGGCGGGGCAGAGCGCCTTTCTGCCGAGCCGCGTGGTGCACCGGCTGGTGAACCGCTGGCGTGAACCCGCCACCTACCTCTATATCACCGGCTCCTGCCGATGACCATCAGCGTCGTTCCACTGCGTGCGGACACCCTGGCCGCGCGGCTGTGCGATCTCGGGATCCTGACGCCCCAGCAGCTCGAGGCCGCCAAGCGGGAGCTCTCCTCGACCCAGGAGCGCTTCAGCGCGATCCTGGCCCGCCAGGGCCTGCTGCGGGATCCTGACGCTGGCAAGCGGCTGGCGCCGCAGCTCGGCTCGCTGCCCCAGCGGCTGGACAGCCCTCCGAAGCCGGTGCCGACCACGGCTGAAGTCTCCGCCGTCGTCTGGCAGCGCCACCGGTTGATGCCGTTGCAGGAGGCGGAGGGCAAGCTGGTCCTGGCGACCGATGATCCGCTGTCGGTCTTCGCCCTGGACTACTTCGGGCAGCAGTGCGGCAGGACGCTGGAGGCGGTGTTGATCCGCGAGCAGGATTTCACCGCGCTGCTGCAGGCGCCCGCCACGGCCGCGCTGGCTCCGCCGCGCGCGCCCGCTCCCCCCCCTCCTGTCTCGGCTTCGCCTCCGGCGAAGCCGTCACAGAGCACTGGGACGCTGGGCCCGCCATCGGCGGGCCAGGCGGGTGGGGGGGGTGACACCAGCGATGAGCCCATCATCCGGCTGATCGATTCGGTGCTCGCGGAAGCGGTTCGCCGTCGCGCGAGCGACATCCACATCGAGCCGGAGACCGACGCCCTGCGGGTGCGCTACCGGATCGACGGCGTGCTGCATGACGTCAACAGCCCCCCGAAGGCGCTCCAGGGGCCGATCGTCAGCCGCATCAAGATCATGGCCGGGCTCAACATCGCCGAGAAGCGCCTGCCGCAGGACGGCCGCCTGCAGCTGACCGTCGAAAGCCGGGCCATGGACGTCCGCGTGTCGGTCCTGCCGGCGATGCACGGGGAGTCCATCGTCATGCGGTTGCTGGACCGCGGCCAGCCGATCCGGGGGCTGCCGGAGTTGGGGATGCTGCCCGAGAACCAGCAGGCATGGGACGAGCTGATCCATCGGCCGCACGGGATGATCCTCGTCACCGGCCCCACCGGGTCAGGGAAGACAACGACGCTCTACGGCGCGCTGAGCACGCTGAACCAGCCGGACCGGAAGCTGATCACGGTGGAGGACCCGGTCGAGTACCAGCTCGCCGGCGTCAACCAGGTCCAGGTGAGGGCAACAGTGGGGATGACCTTCGCCGCCGGGCTGCGCGCAATGCTGCGCCAGGCGCCTGATGTCATCATGGTGGGCGAGATCCGCGACCAGGAGACCGCCCAGATCGCCATCCAGGCGGCGCTCACCGGCCACTTGGTTCTCTCCACGCTGCACACGAACGATGCCCCGTCGGCGGTCACGCGGTTGATCGACATGGGCATCGCCCCGTTTTTGGTCGCCTCGACGGTCCAGGGCGTGCTGGCCCAGCGGCTCGTCCGGCGGATCTGTCCGTCCTGCCGCATCACCGACAACGCCACCGAGGAGGAGCGGGCGTTTCTGGGCCCGCCCGACCTGCCGCAGGTCATCCGCAGCAACGGCTGCGACAAGTGCCACGGCACCGGCTTCCATGGACGGGTCGGCCTCTTCGAACTGCTCGGCATGAGCGATCCGATCCGCCAGCTCATCGTGGCCAAGGCGTCGGCGTCCGCCATCCGGCAGGCGGCGCTCAAGGCCGGGATGCGCGGATTGCGCGACGACGGGCGGATGAAAATCCGCGAGGGGCTCACGACAATGGTCGAGGTCCTCCGCGTCGTGACGGAGGACGCGTGATGGAAAAGGTGTCAGACACCTTTCAAAGCGGAAAAGGTGTCTGACACCTTTTCAAGCGAATGGCTGACGAAACGCCGCAGTTGAAGGTGCAGGCGCTGGCCGAGGCGTTTGCCCAGGCCGGCGCGATCGGCACCGAGGAGGCCCGGGATAGCGCGAAGCTGGTGGAGCTCGCCAGCCAGGCGCCCGTGGTCCGCCTGGTCGACGTCGTGCTGCTGGAGGCGGTCACCCGCCGCGCCTCCGACATCCACATCGAGGCGTTCGAGCGGGAGCTGGTCATCCGCTACCGGATCGACGGCCGCTGCTACCAGGTCGCCCAGCCGCCGAAGAGCCTGGCGCTGGCGATCGCCTCACGGATCAAGGTGCTGGCCAACCTGGATGTGGCCGAAGCGCGCCTGCCGCAGGACGGGCGGATCCTCCTCAACGTGACCGGCCGCCAGATCGACCTGCGCGTCTCGACCCTGCCGACCATGCACGGCGAAAGCATCGTCCTGCGCGTGCTCGATAAGGGCGCGCTCGACAAGACGCTCACGCAGCTGGGCATGGCGCCACAGATGCAGGAGACGATCGAGCGGCTGATCCAGCGGCCCAACGGCCTGCTGCTCGTGACCGGCCCGACCGGGGCCGGCAAGACGACGACCCTCTACGCCTGCCTGACGACGCTCAACCGGCCCGAGGCGAAGCTGATCACGACCGAAGACCCGGTCGAGTACGACCTGAAGGGGTTGGTCCAAGTCGCGATCAACCCGAAGATCGAGCTGACGTTCGCCGCCTCGCTGCGCGCCATCCTCCGCCACGACCCGGACGTCATCATGGTGGGCGAGATCCGCGATCACGAGACCGCCCAGATCGCCATCCAGGCGGCGCTCACCGGCCACCTCGTCCTGTCGACGCTGCACACGAACGATGCGCCCGGCGCCGTCACGCGGCTGCTGGACATGGGCGTCGAGCCCTTCCTGGTCACGTCGACCGTGGTGGGGATCTTGGCGCAACGGCTGGTGCGCGGGCTCTGCCCCCAGTGCCGCGCGCCCTACGAGGCCGCGCCGGACGAGCTGGCGGCGCTGCACGTGACGGCGGCCAACCTGACGCAGCCGCTCATGAAGCCGGTCGGCTGCGATGCCTGCCAGGGGATCGGGTTCAAGGGCCGCAGCGGGATCTTCGAGCTGCTCGTCATGACGGATGCGGTGCGCCCGCTGGTCATCGAGCGGGCGAGCGTCAGCGCGCTGCGGGACAAGGCGCGCGCCGAGGGGATGCGGTCGCTGCGGGAGGACGGCATCGCCAAGGTGCTGGCCGGGGTCACAACGGTGGAGGAACTCTTGCGGGAGACCCAAGACTATGAGTAGAACCAGCGGGCGGGACAGGAGGCAGGCAACAGGTGTCAGACACCTTTCCCAACTGGTGTCTGACACCTGTTGCTGGCGTCCCAGCGGTTTTTCGACAGAGCGGCCTGTCTCCTGTCTCCTGTCTCCTGTCTCAAGACGTGGGTTTACTCTGGTGGAGTTGCTGGTGGTCATCGCGATCCTGGGCATTTTGATCAGCTTGGTGACGGCGGGCGCGCAGGCCGCCAGGCGAAGGGGCGCGGTGACGAAAGCGAAGAGCATGATCGCGGCGCTCGAGACCGCCATCGCCATGTACCAGAGCGACATGGGCGACTACCCGCCCACCGGCAACGCGGAGCTGGTCCAAGCGCTCATCGAGGATCCTGAGGACGTCAACTGGGACGGCCCGTACATGGAGTTCAAGCAGGACGAGCTGAAGGAAGACCAGCTCATCGATCCGTGGGGCGAGCCGTACGTGTATGTCTCGGTCAACGGCGGTTCCCCGGAGCATCGGGAGCGCTCGTATGACCTGTTTTCCCTCGGCCCGAATGGGGAGGATGACGGCGGCACTACCGACGACATCTACAACTGGTGATGAAAAAGTGCTTGGCACTTTTCCCCACTTCGAGGCACAAAAGTGCCTGGCACTTTTTCCCTGGTTTTACGCTGGTGGAGCTGCTGGTTGTGCTGGGGATCATCGGGCTGATCCTCGGCATCAGCGTGCCGTCGCTGACGGGCTTCACCCAGCGCACGCGGCTGAAGGCCGCCACGCGCCAGATCGTCGGGCTGCTCTCGCTCGCCCGCAGCAAGGCGATCGGCGCGCACGCGAACCATGCGGTGGTCGTGGATCAGGCGCGGGGGGAACTGCGCGTGACCAACCTCGCCACGGAGGAGACCCTGGAGCAGGTCGTGCGGCTGCCGCGGGCGATCACCGTGGCACTGCAGGTGGGCGGTGCGCCGTCTTCCGAGACCCGCGTGGTCTTCCAGCCCACCGGTT
>Ga0114945_10001011_pt1 | contig 17811 bp, 15 predicted proteins | sample OV2TP3_FD_87194 | JGI IMG/M metagenome (GOLD analysis project Ga0114945, IMG submission 87194) | Hot spring microbial communities from Beatty, Nevada to study Microbial Dark Matter (Phase II) - OV2 TP3 | ecosystem: Environmental > Aquatic > Thermal springs > Hot (42-90C) | place: USA: Beatty...
CTTGAACAGCTTGTCCAGGTTGAAGGCCACGCGGGGCAGGTAGCCGAAGTCCTCCAGCAGGGTGAACATGGGGAAGAAGATCGCCATGGGCGGGAGCATGACGGCCACCACCCAGGCCATAGCCAGGTACATGCCGTCGATGAGCAGGCCGTCCAGCCACCAGGGCATCCCGACGCTGGCGGCCAGCCCCTTCAGGGCAGGATGAAAGGTGTCCACCAGCAGATTGGCGATCATGCCTGAAGGCACGTTGGCCCCGGCGATCGTCAGCCAGAACACGACGGTCAACATCAGAATCATGATGGGGAATCCCGTCCATCGGCTGGCGACCAGGCGGTCGATGGCCCGGTCCAGGTCGAAGCGGGGGCGCTGGCCGCTCCGCGTCACGGCCCGGTCCGCGATCTGGGAGGCGTCCGTGTAGATGGCCTCCATCACGGCGTCGTGCAGGTTGGCGCCGACCTCCCAGCGCAGGGCGGCCGCGGTGGAGAGGATTTCGTCGGGAGAAGGCTTTGAGGTCATGAGGCTACCTCCGGGGTTAATACAGGCTGATCGGCGGGCCGGCCCTGGCTCAGGTCCCTGAGCTCCCCCGTGCGGACCGCCTCCATCATCCGCGCGTCCCCCTCCAGCAGGCGCAGGGCCACCCAGCGGGCGTTCGGGAGGCCGGGGAAGGCCGCCTCGATCTTCGCTGCGAGCTGGCCGATGGCCCGCTTAAGGGCGGGGGGCTCGCTCTGGATGCGGCGGGGCTTGCAGGCGACCTGCCCGGTCGCCACTTCGCTGATGGTCTGAATCAACAGGGGGATGCCCTCGCCCTGGCGGGCTGCCGTGGGCGCCACAGGGACCCCCAGGTCGCGGGCCAGGCGGCGGTCGTCCACGAGGAGCTGGTGTCGCCTGGCCTCGTCCATCAGGTTGAGGCAGACCACGGCCCGGTCGGTGATCTCCAGCACCTGCAGGACCAGGTTCAGGTTGCGCTCCAGGCGGGTGGCGTCCGCCACGATGACCGTCACGTCGGGCCGCCCGAACAGGAGGAAGTCGCGGGCGATCTCCTCATCCACGCTGACCGACAGGAGGGAATAGGTGCCGGGCAGGTCGACCAGCTTGTAGCGTTTCCCCCCGTACAGAAACCCGCCTTCGGCCCGCGTGACCGTCTTGCCCGGCCAGTTGCCCGTGTGCTGGCGCAGGCCGGTGAGGCTGTTGAACACTGTGCTCTTGCCGGTGTTGGGGTTGCCCGCCAGGGCCACCACATAGTCCCAATTCTCCATGTTGACGCCGAGCCGGATCAGGTTGGCGGTGTGGTGGGCCGGGCAGGTTTCACAAGGAACGGGGACTGTTTCTGTGGGCATAAGGCTACCTCTATTGGCGTGCGATGTAGATGTGATTGGCCTGTTCCTCGCGCAGGGCGAACAGCGCGCCCCGGATGCGGTAGGCGGTCGGGTCTCCTCCGGGGCTTCTCATCTCCGCCTCGATCACCGTGCCGGGCAGGATGCCCAGGTCCAGCAGGCGGCGGCGCTCCAGGCCCCGGCAGGCCCTGGAGATGCGGACGACAGCGCCCTTCTCCCCGGGCCTCAGGGCCGACAGGGGCTCAAAAGGCCCCTCCTCCACCTCCTGCTCTCTGGGCAGGGGGATGACCGAGATGTTTGCGGCCACGACCGGGGCCAGCACGTGCTCATCCCCGTCGCCCCAGAAGCGGATGCGCTCCGGAGAGATCTCGGACACCTGCACGCGCATCCCCGGATTCAGGCCCTCGGCGACGAGCTGGGCATAGACCGCCTCGGGCTCGTCCTCGAGGTGGACGACGGCGGCCAGTTCACCCACGGGCAGGGTCGTCAGGGGCTGACCCCTGCGCGGGGCGATCTCCCCGGAGGCCGTGGGGATGGGATCGCCGTGCGGGTCGTAGACGGGGTGGCCCATCTGCTCGGCCAGGGCGTCGGCCTGGGCGGGCGACAGGACGTGCTCACGGTACTCGGCCTCGCCGTGCCAGTCGGCCTCCTTCACGCCGGTCTCGTCGGACAGGTAACGCTCCCAGAGGCGATGCACGCGGACGATGCGCAGGGCGTAGTCGCGCCCTGCGGGGGTGAGACGAAACCCCTCTCCCTCAGACCTCAACAGCTCCTGGGCCTCCAGGCGGGCCAGCAGCTCGGCGGCCAGGTTTCCGGAGATCGCCAGCGCCCCGGAGAGGCTCTGCACCGTGGGCGTCCCTCCCCGGTATTCGAAGTCATAGAGGTGCTTGAGCGCATCCTCGATCAGGACACGTTCGTTTGCCCGATGAACACGCCGCCAGCGCCAGAAGTAGCCGCGTTCGGGCCGGAACAGGAGGTAGGCGGCCACCGCAATCAGGGCGGCCGTCAGCAGGGAACCGAGAGGGTCGATCATGACGTCACCTTCCGAAACGCAGAACGCGGAACGCAGAACGAGGAAAGAGCAACGCAGAACGCGGAACGCGGAACGATGAACGAAAAACCACAAAGGCTATTTCGCTTTTCGTTCATCGTTCATCGTTCATACTTCATCGTTGTCTTTGTTCATCGTTCATCGTTCATCGCTGTCACATAGATGTGATCTGCCAGCTCCAGCCCCAGGGCGTGCTGTCCGTCCCCGACCTGGAGGGTGACGGGGCCTTTGAACGGGGCCTTTTCCACGACCTCCACGGTCATGCCGATGCCGATGCCGATGCTGGTCATGTAGCGCAGCATGTCGGGGTCGCGGTCGCTCACCTGCCGGATGACGACCCGCTGGCCGCTGGCCGCGCTGGAGAGGGGCACGTAGCGGGTCTGGTCCATCTCCCCGTCCTTCGTGGGGATGGACGCGCCGTGGGGGTCGAGGGTGGGGTTTCCGAGGGCCTCGTTGATCTTGGCCTCGAACTCCTCGGAGATGACGTGCTCCAGTCTCTCCGCCTCCGCATCGACGGCGTCCCAGCCGAAGCCGAGGGCCTGGGTGAGGTAGAGTTCGAGGAGGCGGTGGTGGCGGATGACCTCGAGGGCGATCCGGGCGCCTGCCTGGGTCAGTTCGACGCCGTGGTAGGGGGCGTGCGCCAGCAGGTTCATCTCCGCCAGCCTTTTGACCATGCTGGTGACGGAGGCCGCGGACACGTTCAGGCGCTCCGCAATGGCCGAGGTGGTCACCTTCTCCCCGGTCTGCTGGAGCTTGTAGATGAATTTGAGGTAGTCCTCGATCGCGTGGGTGAGTTTTGACCTCTCCTCCGACATCGTCTGCTGAGACATCGTGGTCTCCTTAGGTGAGGTCCGCGTTCAAAAATAGGTGGCGACGCCGAAGAGGATGGCCGCGCCGGGCACGGAGATCGGGACGGCGTCGGTCACGCGGCTGCGCACGTAGTTGAGTTTGAAGACCGTGTCCTCCGTGGGCCTGAAGTTCAGCCCCACGGTGATCTTCCGGTGCGAATCGCCCCTGGCCTCCGCGTCGAAATCGACGTGGTCGTAGCGGAGCGTGGCCGTGAACACGGACTGGGGGAGGGCGGGGAAGAGGCCCTGCCAGAAGTGGCCGTTGACCTGGGCGTAGAGGCCCTGCTGCCGCCGCGCGAACAGGCCGACGAGGGGCTGCGGGACGTCGACGTGCGCCCGCGCGTACTCCCCGAGGAACTCCCACCGGCCACGGCGGAGTTCGTAGTCGAGGGCGAAGATGGAGAGGTTCCGCCGCTCATCCACCTTCAGCCCGTCCTTTTGAAAGACGTTGTAAGGGCCGACGTGGAAGGACCCGCCCAGCTCGATCCCCTCGCGGGGGCTGAGGGCGACCCGACCGACGGCGGAGGGGCGGTTGTTGTTGTCCTCGATGGTCCCCCGGCCGTTGGGGACGGAGGTCCTGTCGCTGCCCTCGATGATCCCCTCGTTGAAGCCGTTGACGCCGTAGAGTTCGTAGGTGATGCGCGACAGGGGGGAGGGGTAGATCGCGCCGAACAGCCCCATCCCCGGCTCCGACAGGGCCGTGGGGATGATCTGCGTGGAGACGAGGGGGCGCTCCACGAGGTCGTTGAAGGGGGCGTCGTGAGCGAGGTTGAACTTTCCGAGGGGGGAGAGGATCACCCCTCCCCGGAAGCTCAGGGCCTCGTGGGCGAGGAAATCGACGGTGGCAAACTCCAGCTTGATCTCCTCCCCCATCTCCTCGAACTCGATCTCGGAGCCGATGGTCACCCGATCCGACACGACGGAGTGGGTGAAGATGTTGAACCTCCGCGGGACGAAGGTCACCTCCTCGGTGATGCCCGCCTCCCGCTCGTAGCGGAACTCGGCCTCCGCGTATCCGCCGATCACGGTCCGTCCGCCGAGGCGGGTGATGAAGGGCTTGTCGGCGTAGCCGCCCAGGACGAAGGGTTTCCCGCGCCGGGAGGCGTCGACGGAGTCGGGGGGCGCAGGAGGAGACTTCACCGGGACCGCGACGGAGTCGGAGGGCGCGGGGGGGGCCTCCTGGGCTGCGATGGCATCGCCGGCCCTGACGAGGGCGGCAGCGATGCCGCACAAGAGGGTCGCTCTGAGAACTCTGAGGATCATTGAGAAACGGGCTCCTTATCAAAAGATAAAGCTGAACTCCGCCGTCGTCAGGTTGTTTTTGCTCTGGATCCGCCGCTCCACCGCCAGGCGTAACGTGAGGTCGCTCGCCGGGAATTGGAGGTTAAGATGGGGATAGAACGCCGGCTTGGAACCCCTCCCCTCTTCCTTTCGCTGGTCATAGCGCACTCCGATAGCGACCCACTGAACCGGCACGACCTCGTTGTCCCAACTGATGCGGAACTCCTCGTTCTTCGCCTTGCCCGCTCCCCCGACGCCGAGCGTGGAGAAGAAGGCACGGTAGTTGTAGGCACCGACCAGTTGGGCCAGCCAGCGGTCATTATCCCCTAAAAAGCCGTGGGCCCCGATGGAGCTCAGGCCAGAACGGTAATATGCCTCGACGAAGGCTCCCTTCGGGCGACTCTCCAGCTCGAGAGTGGCCTCCGTGCGGGCCTCCCGGGTCAGGGGGAAGGAAAATTCCCCCCCGAAAGGGATTGTGACGCCCACATACCAGCCGTCGATCGCCTCAGAGCCGCTCGGCCGGAAGTAGGAGGCCCGCACAGAAGGGGAGCGCCCGGCGGGGGAGAAGGCGCGCAGGCCGGTGGTGCGTGAGTCCCTGGCCCTCTTCCCGGCCAAGCCCGCGCTGAAGGCGACCGGCTCCGAGTTGGCCAGCCTCCGGGACACATCCACCTGGGATAAGGGCCTGAATTGCCCGGCGGTGAAGGCCCAGTTTCGAGCGGAATAGGTTATAAAGAGGTCCTCAAAGCGCCCGCTCCGGTCCCGGATGGAGCCGTCGGACCGCAGCTCCTGGCTGATGGCCCGCCATTCGATGAAGTAGGAGAGATTGCTCTGGCGAACCGGTCCCCCTGCGATGAGTTCGATGCGGTTGAGGAACCCCTCGCCCCTGATGGTGTCCGAATCCTCCAAGCGCCCGGTGGCCCAGACGGCGAAGGGGAACGTATCCTTGACTCGTCCATCCTGGAAGGTATACCCCCGGGCGACGAATGCCTCACCTGTTCGGTTTAGCTTGGGCGGGATGACGTGACAGGCGCTGCAGGGGTTGCCCGTGCGCCGGGCAAAATAGGGCACGGCATGGGCTGAGGGGACCCCACAAGCCAGATATGCCAGATATATAACAAACGGACTGGCTACAAGATACAGGAGGCGACGCACCGGAAGAACCATAACCTCTCCTTGTTGGTTTCGATGAGACAGTCGACAGCAGCCGGTGTCAGAGGCTTTCTCGTGAGCCCTCAGCCTGAGCACGGTCACCCTCTGAGCAAGACGGCGACCCCGCCCTCGACGACCTCTGTGCGGAAGCGCGTCAGGGGCCTTTGCGCAGGCCCCCGGAGGACATTCCCCTCGAGGTCGTAGGTGGAGCCGTGACAAGGGCAGCGAAGGGCGTGCTGTAGCTTCCGCACCTGACAGCCGAGGTGGGTGCAGACGGAGGAGAGGGCGATGTAGCGGCCTTCGTCCACCCGGACGAGAAAGACCGGGTTCTCTCTCCCCTCGATCTGCAGCTTGATCGCCCCCCCGACGACCGCCAGCTCCGGGAAGTCGGCGACGGAGATGAAGGCCCTGCCCTCCCGGGTCGGGACACGGTGCGTAGCGATCCCGGCGGTGGCGCACCCGGCGACCACGGGAAGCGCCATCACTCCGGCCTGTTTCAGAAAAGATCGGCGATCCATAACCATTTTTTTACAGGGATAGACAGGATAAACAGGATGAAAAACTGAGGGGAGGGGATGAGAGCATCCTGTCTATCCTGTGCATCCCTGTTCATTATCTCCTTACAGCGAGTTCAAGAAGGCTATGACGGCCCCCCGGTCGGCGTCGCTCAGGCCCACGAAGGCGTTGCGTGCCTTTTCGGCCTCCCCGCCGTGCAGCCGGACGGCCTCGGACAGGTCGGAGGTCCTTCCGTCGTGCAGGTAGAACGGCGTCCCGCCCAGGTTCTGGGAGACGAGCCTGAGGCCCCACAGGGGGGTCGTGCGCCACTCGAGGCCGTTGGCCTGTCCGTCGGGCCGGTTGTCGGCCAGCGCAGGCCCCATGTCGTGGAGCAGGAGGTCCGAGTAGAGGCGCGCCTCGACGTTGTTGAGCTGGGGGACGGGGTTCGGGCCCGTGCGCAGGGAGGGGACGTGACACTTGGCGCACCCGAGGCTCGCAAACAGGGTCTCGCCCTTCCGGACCTCCTCCGTGACCTCCCCCCTCCGGGGCGGGGCCAGGAGCCGGACGTAGGTCACGGTCTCCAGCACGACGCGGGCCGGGATCTCGGGGTCGGGGACCTGGTCTCCGGGGGCGAGGGCCCCGCCCGCCTGGGGATGGGGGTTCTCGACGGGGAGGAAGTCGCTGGTGATCCCCATGTCCTGGTGATAGGCCTCGGAGATCTGCTGGAGGAGGGAGGTGACCTGGGCCTTCCGGCTGAAGCGTCCGAGCCGGGGGCCGGGGCCGCTGCCGACCTCGGTGGGAGGGACAAACTCCGCAGGCTCCACCATGTTGGGCCGGCCGGAGATGCCGTCTCCGTCCAGGTCGTCGGGGTCGGCGAGTTTCAGGATGGTCTCCTCCGGGATGGCCTCGATCAGCCCGACGCCGAAGACGGGTGGCGGCAGACGGGGGGAGGTGTTCACGCCGGGGGGCAGGGCCTCCGGCATCACGCCGGGGATGGCGCGGTCCTGGAGTTGAGGACCTCCGAGGAGGGGGATCAGGTCTGAGCCCCGGCTGAACCGGACCAGGAGGCCGGCGTCGGGTTTGCCCCGCCCGTCTCCGGGATGACAGGCGGCGCAGGCGGGCTGGTTAAAGATGGGGCCAAGCCCCTCTCTGACCGTGAAGACGTGGTCGAAGTTCTCATCCCCCCTGACAAAGGTGGTGTTCAGGGTGTTTGTCAGACCTGAAAATGGGGACTCCAGGGTGTCTGGGCCCAGGGGGGCTTTGGTGAGTACGGCATCGCATCCCCAGAGGGAGAAAACCACACCGGCACAGAGAAATAGAAACTTTATTGAAAGGGATTTCTGCATCGCGCCTCCTTATCAGCTGGTTTATTTTAAGTAAAACCAAAAGAAAAACTTGAAGAAAACTAATCAAAAAATTAAATATTTTCAAGATTAATTTTTCGATAAATCTAAAAATAAAGGAAAGGTGTTTATATGTCAAGAAAAATTATTGTTCTGGCGGCGGCCCTCCTGGTCTCTCCGGCGGCCCTGGGGCAGGTCGTCCCCGCGCTCTGGGAGGCCATCGAGGTGGCGCACGTGGAGGTGAACGGGGAGGTCGACCCCACCGGGGCGCTCTACAGCAGCCCGGATCGCCGGATGACGCTGGTGGTGTCCGGGAGGATCGGGGACCTGATCGTGTTCGACCTGAAGGAGCAGGGGCTTCTCCGTGTGGCCGGGGGTGGGGTGCAGTTCGGGGAGGGCGTTGCGCTGGTGGGGGAGGACCTGCGCCTGGAGCGGATCGGGGTGTATGCCGTTCAGGACTCTATGCCGGTTTTCCGGGTGGACAGTCTGTCGGTCCGGATGGTCCCCAGGACGCCGCTGGTCGGGGAGGTGACGCCGGACAGCCTGCTCCGGCACAGCCCGGAGTGGGGGCCGGAGATGCGGTTCTACGAGCCCTACCGGCAGGCCGTGGAGGCCCTGAGGGCGCAGGGGCAGGGTGTGGAGGTCGTGGCGGTCTTCTCGGTCTTCTGCGGGCGCTGTCGCGTCCAGGTCCCCAGGCTGATGCGGGTGGCGGCGGAGGCTCAGAACCTGAAGGCGCGCTACCTGGCCGTGCCGGGGGTGATCGACTCCACGATGGAGAGATACCGCGTGCGCTTCCTGCCGACGTTCATCGTCCTGCGGGATGGGAGAGAGATCGGCCGGATCACCGAGCGGCCCCGCGCGTCCATCGAGGAGGACCTGGTGGCGATCTTGAGGGGGAGGTATTGAAGGCACAAGGAGCAGGGCAAGCCTCTGCCTCTATACGTCTCTTGACATCTCCCCGGCAGAAGGGTATATTACAGACTGTTTTGGACGTTCCGGGTCGCGTTTTGGGCGTGACCCGGTTTTTGTGCGCGGGAACGCGACAGGAGACGGAACTTCATGAGATATATTCGCGTCCTATGTCTGTTGACCGGGCTGGTCGGCCTGGCGTGCAGCCAGAACTTTGAAAAGGGGGACGTGAACCCTCCGGCGCAGCAGGCGGCGAGGCCCGCAAATCCGCACGTCGCGGCCGCTCCTCAGGCGCCCCAGAAGGGGATGACGACGATGAGCGAGCGGACCTACGCAACGGATAAGAGGCCAATAACGGATGAAAAATCCGTCGCTGGGACGATCACGATTGCCCCGGAGCTGGCGGGTCGCATCCCGGCGGGGGCCACGCTGTTTGTCATGGCGAAGGAGCGCGCCCAGGGGGGGGCGCCCTACGCGGTGCTGCGCCTGCCCGCGCCGGCGTTTCCGTTCTCCTACAGCCTGAGCCAGGCGGACGTGCTGCCGATGTTCGGGGAGGGGCTGGAGTTCGCGCAGATCGACGAGATGTACGTCGTGGCCCGGATCGACCAGGACGGGCGCGTGGGGCAGCCGGACCCCGGAGACATGGAGGGGGGGACGAAGACGCCCGTGAAGCCGGGGCAGAGGGATGTGAATATCGTGATAGACAAGGTCTACTGAAGTAGGCGGGAGGTAGTAGGCAGCAGGTAGGACCACAGGACCACAGGACCACAGGACCAATGCAAAAGCCTTATGGTCTTGTGGTCCCGTGGTCAGTGGTCTTGTGGTCTGCCTTCTGGATGGGAGGGGCAGGCGATGCTCAGCTTTCTGGTCCGGTTGGCCAGCACGGCGCTGGCGGTGCTGGTGGCGACGTATCTCTTCTCCGGCATCAGGGCCGACACGCCTGGCACGATTGTCGTGGTGGCGCTGCTGCTGGGCATCATCAACACCTTCGTCAAACCCGTCCTGTTCATCGTGGCGTTCCCGTTCTACGTCCTGTCCCTGGGGCTGCTGACATTCGTGGTGAACGGCCTGATCCTGTGGGGGCTGGCGCACTTCGTCCAGGGGTTCCACATCGACGGGCTCTGGACGGCGGTGAAGGGGGCGTTCGTCATCAGTCTGGTGAGCTGGTGTATTAATATGATGATGGATTGAGGAGGGAGGGGCTTATGAGCACGGTCATTCACCTGACGCACGAGGCGCTCCACAAGATCGGGGGGATCGGGGCGGTGCTGCAGGGGCTTCTGACGTCGCGGCGCTACCAGGAGGCGGTGGGGCGGACGATCCTGCTCGGCCCCCTGTTCTCGCTGAACGACGAGGAGGCCGTCGAGCGGAACGGCGAGGTGATCTACTCCTCCATCACGGGGGTGGACCGCCGGGGCATGCGCGCCCAGATGGCGCAGGTCGAGGACCGGTACAACGTCAACGTCGTCTACGGCATCCGGAATTTCTCGGACCGGGACGCGGGGATCACGACGCACCCGGAGATCCTGCTGATCGACGCCTCCGCGCTGACGCCCCGGATCGAGAACAACTTCAAATATAATCTCTACCGCGCCTTCGGCATCCAGTCGGACCGGTACGAGGCGTCGGGCGACTATCAGCAGTATATGCGGCTCGCGGAGCCGGCCTACGCCCTGTTGCAGCTCCTGACGCAGGACGAGGAGGGGGCCCGCTTCATCATCTCCCACGAATACATGGGGATGCCCCTGGCGCTGAAGGCGCTTCTGGAGCGCCGGATGGGGGGGGACCGGAGGTTCCGGGCCGTGTTCTACGCTCACGAGGTGGCCACGATGCGCCCGATCGTGGAGGGGCACATCGGCCACGACACGCGGTTCTACAACGTCATGGAGCGGGCAATGGCGGAGGGGAAATACGTCCACGACGTGTTCGGGGACCAGTCCCACTTCTACAAACACGCCCTCGTGGCGCAGTCGTGGGGTGCGACAACCTGTTCGCGGTGGGGGATTACGTCGTCAGGGAGTTCGGGTTCATGGGGAAGGCGTTCGGCGAGGTCCCCGTGGACCTCGTGTACAACGGCATCCCGGCGTTCCGGATCACGCTGGACGAAAAGATGGCGGCGAAGCAGAGGCTCCAGAAGTATGCGGAGGCCCTGGTGGGGGTTCGCCCGGACTTCATCCTCACGCACGTCACGCGCCTGGTGCCGAGCAAGGCGCTGTGGCGGGACATCCGGGTGCTGGAGCACCTGGACGGGATGTTCCAGCGGGCCGGGGAGAAGGGGGTCCTGTTCATCCTGTCCACGCTGGTGGGGCCGCGCAGCCCGGAGGATGTCCGGCGGATGGAGCGGGACTACGGCTGGCCGGTGAATCACCGCGTGGGCTATCCCGACCTGGTGGGTTACGAGGCGGACTTCCACGTGGGCGTGGACGCCTTCAACGCCAGGGCAAAGGCGATCCGGGTCGTCTACGTCAATCAGTTCGGGTGGGACCGGAGGGCGTGCGGGGACCGGATGCCGGAGGGGATGGGGTTCATGGACCTGCGGAAGGGGGCGGACGTGGAGTTCGGGCAGTCGATCTACGAGCCGTTCGGGATCGCGCAGGTGGAGCCGCTCAGCTTCGGGGCGATCTGCGTGGTGAGCAACGTCTGCGGGTGCGTGGGGTTTGTGAACAAGGCCGCCGGGGAGAAGGGGTCGGACCGCGTCATCGTGGCGGACTACACGCGCCTCCCGCAGGGGGTGGACCTGTCGATGGACGGGCTCCTGGCCATCGGCCAGCACGTGCGGGACGGGATCGAGGCCCGCAACAGCCAGGAGGTGGCCGAACAGGTGTTCCGGCGTCTCCCCCGATCTCGCGCAAAGATGGAGGAGGCCCTGGCGGAGGGCTACCGGGTGGCCTCGAAGATGAGCTGGGACGTGGTGGCGGAGGACTACTTTTTGCCGGGGTTGAGGCGGGCGGAGGAGAAGGGGTAAAAGCGGAACCGGAGAACCGGTGAAGCGGCGAAGCGGCGAACATAAAAACCGAAGCGGCGAACCGGAGAAGCGGAGAGCCGGGGAAAAAAATCTCCCCGTTTCACCGTTTCCCCCTTCTCCGTTTCGGGGGAGTAGGAAAGAGGTGAGGCTGCTCCGTTTCTCCGTTTCTCCCTTCCCCGTTTCCTTATACTTAATTGGGAAGGACTCGTGTGCTTCATTTTGTCTGTCGCGCTTGGTTGTTGATCCTGAGTGGGGCCGTCCTGCTCGCCGGGTGCGGGGGGAAGAACGCCAACCCGGTGGGGGCGGGCCTGGTGGACCGCAGAGACCTGGGCCGGGTGGTCCGCCTGAATCCGATCTCCCCGTCTCGAGTGACCACGGCGTATCTGGGGATTCGCCCGGTCGTCAACGGGTCTCTGCTGAGTATGGCGGCGGGGTCGCTCAACCGGATCGGCCTGACGGCGCTGGTCCGGTTCACGGCGCCTCCGGATACGATCCTGTCCTACGCGGGGGGGCAGGATGTCCGCGTCGTCCGGTCACGGCTGCTGCTGACGAGACGGCCGGCTCAGGGCGTCGGGAGCGGTCCCGTCACGGTGTGGCGGCCCCTGGCGGGGTGGGACGAGCAGTCCATCTTCGCGGACACGACGCGCGGGGTGGAGGCGCCGATCCCGCTGGGGCGCATCGGCTTCGTCCAGATGGCGGATCAGGCGGACACGACGGTCATCGACCTGGACCCGTCCTTCGTGCAGGGGAGGCTTCAGGTTGCGGACAGGGCGGCAGGGGTCCTGGACACCGTGGAGGTGGCCTTGCAGGCCGCCCCCGGCGCGCAGTTTCTCGCCACGTGGGTGGCGACGGACGCCCTCGAGGAGGGTTTGAGCCGCCCCCGCCTGGCCCTGACGTTCGAGAGGTCGGACGGCCTGCGGACCCTGACCCTCCTCGCGGCGGACGACACGTTTTACGGGGTGAGGGAGGGGGGCGGCCCCGACTCCACCGCGCTGACCGTGGGGACGGGGTTTCGATACTGGACCTACCTGACCTTTTCCATCCCGGACAGCCTGCCGAGGCGGGCGACAATCAACTCGGCGCGTCTGGAGGCGGAGGTGGCCCAGCCGGGGTCCTTCCCGGTGGATATCGTTCTGGGGGTGGAGCGTCTCGTCATCAACCCGACGACGGGGGATACCAGCATTGCGCAGGGCGGGACGGTGGAGGTCCTGTCCGGGGCGACCTCCCTGTCCTCGGAGATCGGCCCGTACGTCGTCCAGGCCTGGACGTCGGGACAGGTCGAGAATCACGGCGTCGTCCTCCTGCCGGTGGGGGGGGCGGACCTGATCTCGTGGGTGGTGTTGAGGAACCCGAGGTTGACGGTCGTGTATTCTGTGCCGCCGGGGACGGAGTGAGAAAGGAAAACGCAATGCGAGCTTGGATCATCGGCCTGACTGTGGCGCTGGCGCTGGTCTCTGCGGAGGGGGGGCATGCGGCCACGGTCTTTTCGGGGATCGGGCTGGGCGACGAGGAGTGGATCCCGGACGGGCGGGGGAGCGGGATGGGGGGGGCGGGCGTCGCGCTTCTGGACGGGCAGAATTTTATCCGGCTGAACCCGGCGGTGCTCGGTTCGTTCCGGAGGCCGGCCCTCTCCGCCCTGTTCAGGGCGGAGCAGCGCAGGGCGAAGGATCGCTTCGTGGAGAACCGGCTGTCCGAGGGGGATGTCGGCCACATACGTCTGGTGGTGCCCCGTGGAAAGTGGACGGTCTTCCGCATCGGGATAGAGCCGGTCACCGGCGTCAACTTCAGCTTCGCACAGCCCGAGCCGGGCAATGTGGAGCCGGACACGCTGAGGCTCAAGGTGCGGGGCGGCCTGCAGGCGATCTCGGTCGGGATGGGGGTCCGCCTGTCGAACGACCGGCTCTTTCTGGGGGGCAGCCTGGACGCCGTCGTGATCGGCACGATCCGCGAGACGTGGACGCGAGTGTTTGCAAGATCGGACACCCTGTTCCCTTCGCAGGACGAGATCAGCCGGGGGCACCGGGGGGCGCGCTGGACCGTCGGAGCGGCCTACCGGGCGGGCGGGGGGTTCAGCGTCGGGGCCTTTCTGACCCCTCGGGCGAGTCTTACCCAGACCCGCCGTCTGAAGACCCCCTTCTCGGTGGAAACTCTCTCTTCCGTCAAGGTGCGTCTGCCCACCTCCTTCGGGGGGGGGGTGGCCTTCGTGGGGGGAAAATGGGCGGTGGCTGCGGATGTCACGGCCTCCCTGTGGGGAGAGGTGGACCCGTCTCGCTACCGGAACGCCTACGGCCTGGCGGCGGGGGTCAACTATGTGACGGGGCAGGAAGACCCTCTGGGGAGGGGGAAGAGGATTCCCCTGAGGATGGGCGTCAGCCGAAAGGTCCTCCACTATGCCGGGCTGCCGGGCAGCGGGGGGGCGGTGACGGAGACGGCCCTGGGCGCAGGGGTGGGCCTCCCGTTCCGGGGGGGGTGGGGCCGCTTTGACCTCTCCTTTGAGGTCGGCAAGCGAGGGGACGTGCAGAAAAACGGGGCGGAGGAGGTTTTTTTCCGGCAGACGTTCTCGATCGTGGGATGGCCAAGGTAAAAGACAGAGCCGGAGAAGGGACAGCCGGAGAAACGGAGAAGAGGACTTTTCCCCGCTTCTCCGTTTCCCCGCTTCTCCGTTTCGGGGTGTACGGAAGGGTAGCGCATGCCTGAGTTGCGGCACGATCCGATTCAGAAGCGGTGGGTGATCATCGCCACGGAGCGGGCGCGAAGGCCGTCCGATTTCCCGCCGGAGCCGGCGTCCCCGGGGGGGGCGGGGTTCTGCCCGTTCTGCGAGGGGAACGAGGACAAGACCCCTCCGGAGATCTTTGCCGTCCGGAACTCCGGCGGGCAGGCCGATGGGCCGGGGTGGCTCATCCGGGTGGTCTCCAACAAGTTCCCGGCCCTCCGGATCGAGGGGGACCTGGACAGGGCGGGGGTGGGGATGTTCGATAAAATGAACGGTGTGGGGGCGCACGAGGTGGTGATCGAGACGCCCTGCCACGATCAAAACCTGGCCGGTCTCCCCGATGCGCACGTGGGGCAACTCATCGATGTCTATCGACAGCGCCTGAACGACCTGAAACGCGACCCCAGGTTTCGCTACATCCTCATTTTCAAGAATTACGGGGTGACCGCCGGGGCGTCGCTGGCGCACCCCCACACGCAGTTGATCGCCACGCCGGTGACGCCCAAGACCGTGGCGCAGGAGCTGGATGCGGCGCGGGAGCACTATGTGCAGAGGGAACGCTGTCTCTTTTGCGATGTCATCCGGCAGGAGACGCAATCCCAGGATCGCATCGTGTACGACGACGGGCAATATGTGGCCCTGGCGCCGTTCGCATCCCGGTTTCCGTTCGAGGTCTTTCTGGCGCCCAGACAGCACGCCCACGACTTTGGAGACCTTTCGGAAGGGGATGGGCAGGGGTTTGCCAGGGCGCTGCGCGAGGTCCTGCGGCGTCTGAAGGTGACCCTGAACGATCCTCCCTACAATTTTGTCCTCCATACGGCCCCCAACACCTCCACAGCGCCCAGAAGGCCGGGCTACTGGACCACGCTCCCCTATGACTTTCACTGGCACCTGGAGGTCATCCCCCGGCTGACCCGCGTGGCCGGGTTCGAGTGGGGGACGGGGTTCTACATCAACCCCACGCCGCCGGAGGACGCCGCCCGATTTCTGCGGGAGGCGGTGACGGGGTGAGACCTCACCCCTCCCCCAAGTTTGGAGAAAAGCCCTTATTACCCCCTCCCTCTCCCATTGGGAGAGGGAGGGGGTCAGGGGGTAGGTGAGGTCTGTTTTAAAAAACGCTTGACTGTTCTATAGGTTGTGATATATTTGTTACATAAAAGGATCGTTATATCTGAGACATCGGGATATCAGGCGCGCCTGTAGACCTTTCGGTGCGGAGAGGTGATGGTGTCTGAGGGGCCTATCGTTGAACGTTTTGAAAGTTCAATGGTAGGCTTTTTATTTTATCTCCAGTTCTAAGGGAGGATGGGCTATGAGATATGCAGGGATCGCTCTTCTGTGCCTGGCCCTGGCGTCGGGTTGGCCAGGCGCGGCCAGGGCGCAGGTGGACGGAACGTGGGGATTCGGCGTCCTGGCGGATTACGACCTGCCGGCGTTTAAGCTGAACGAATGGTTCCCCTCAGGTGGCGCAAAGTTCGGCGGGGTCGTCGTCTACGTGCTGAATGAGAGGTGGAGCGCCGAGGTGGAGGGCCACTACGCCCGATATAGCGGGGGGGCGCTGGAGAATCGGAAGTTCCTCTGGTCGGTTGACAAGAAGGAGTATGCCAGCCCCCAGGCCAAATCGGATATGGTATGGACAAGCGGCGTGTTAAACTGGGTGAGGCGCTTCAAAGGGGGCGGGGCAAAGCTAAAAGAAGGCGGCGCTGCCCCCTACTTCGTGATCGGGTCCGGGTTTTATCGGTACAGGAATAAGGTCAGCGGGTTGATCTGGCCGGGTCAGAACAGGGAGCCTTTGAACCAGAGCGTCCTGCTGGCGCCGGTGGAGGACCGGCACGTGACGGTCGGCGCCGGCCTCGGCTTTGGGGTCGAATATTTCGCCTCCAGGACGGTGGGTCTCGACCTGAGAGGGCAGTATAACCTGATCCTGGGCAGTGTGCGGCCGATGGAGGCCTGGGGGATGAAGGAGGTCTTTCCGTTCCAGAAGTTAGACGTCGGGGTCCGGTTCAAGTTCTATTTTCCAAAGTAGCCTGGCCATCGGAGAGACGCTTTATGAGGCCGGAGAGGAGGAGTTTCATCATGAAAAATAGGGTCAGTTTGGTTTGTCTGGCGCTGGCCGGGGTCCTCATTGTCCTCTGGCCATCGGAGGGGTCGGCCGGGGTGGTGGGCAAACTCGAAGGTAATGTGAAGGACACCAAAGGCGCGCCGCTGCCAGGCGTCAACATCGTGATCAAGGGTACCCCCCGCGGCGGTGTCACCGACGCGGAGGGCCATTATCTGATCCTGTCGGTGGAGCCGGGCGTGTATGAGTTGGAGGCGTCGCTGATCGGCTATACGAAGGCGACCAAGCGGGACGTGGTGGTGCGGGCGGACTTCACGACCCGCGTCGACTTTGAGCTGCAGGAGACCGCGCTGGAGGCCGCCGAGGTCACGGTGGTCGCAGAGCGCCCGCCGGTGGAGCCGGACAGGACCGCGAGTCGCTACATCATCGACGCGGTGGACATCGGCCGCGTGCCCCTGGCGCGGAGCACCACGGACCTGATCCAGCTCCAGCCGGGCGTGTCCCTGGACGGCGCCCTCCGCATCCGGGGCAGCGACGTGGCCGGCGTCGCCTCGCAGAATGAGACCTTCGTGCAGATCGACGGGGTCAAGCTGGTCAACAACGACGGCTACACTGCCAGGAACTTCATGGGCATCAACAGGAGCGCCCTGCAGGAGATGACGGTGATCACGGGCGGCATGGAGGCGGAGTACGGAAACGCCCAGGCCGGCGTGATCAGCCTGGTCACCCGGGAGAACAGCGCCAGGTACGAGGGCTGGGGCGAGTACCGGTTCACCGCGCCAGGGAAGAAACACTGGGGGGCCAACGTCTACGACAGCCCCATCCACGAGGGGCGCGCCGCGTGGAGCGACCCCAACTTCGTGAACGAGACCGACCCGAAGACCGGACGGAAGGTCCACGAGCGGACCGACTATACGGGCGTGGCCGGGCACTACCTGGAGGCGTCCCTCTCCGGCCCGCTCGCCCCGAACGCCGGTCTCTTCCTCAGCGCGGCCTACAGCCGGGACGTCTCCACCTATCCGAGCCCGCTCAACCGGCAGCCGTTCAACTTCCAGACGTCGGGCAACGTCACTCACCGCCTCGGTTCCGACCTGAAGCTGAAGCTGGGCGGGGTGTACGCCCGCTACGAGGGGTTCAACGACACCGGTAATATCAACACACCCGGCGGCGCGCGCAGCATCGGCGACCAGGCCCGGAACCTGTTCCTCCCCGCCAGCTACAGCGCAGCGGGCAAACTGAACACGACCGAGGGCGTGCTCTACCTGGTCGTCACCCACACCCTCTCCCCGAGGACGTTCTACGACCTCCGGGTCTCCTACCAGCGGTCGGCGGCCGACACCAGCAACGTGCCCCCGGCCACCGGGGACATCCGCCGCGACAGCAAGGGGTTCTACCTGGAGCGGCCCATTCACAACTTCACCTTCTCCCGGCGCACCCGCTACCTCCTCAAGGGCGACCTGACCAGCCAGGTCAGCAGGGGCCACCTCTTCAAGGGGGGGTTCGAGGTCACCCGCTTCAGCGTGCTCCAGCACCAGGAGAACTTCTCGTCCCCCCGCGACCGGCAGATCCGCCTGGTGGGCAAGGGGGACCCGGTGCTGGGGATGACGCCCTTCCATCCCATCCAGTACGCGGCCTACCTCCAGGACAAGATGGAGTTCCAGGGC
>Ga0114945_10001012_pt1 | contig 17809 bp, 19 predicted proteins | sample OV2TP3_FD_87194 | JGI IMG/M metagenome (GOLD analysis project Ga0114945, IMG submission 87194) | Hot spring microbial communities from Beatty, Nevada to study Microbial Dark Matter (Phase II) - OV2 TP3 | ecosystem: Environmental > Aquatic > Thermal springs > Hot (42-90C) | place: USA: Beatty...
CAGCATTGACTTGTCAGGACTGCTCACGTATCCTTTTTACTTTCCATACGAAGGGGTGCAGTGATGAAAGTGATCCTCCAGGAGCACGTGGACGGGGTCGGGCGCCTCGGCGACTTGCTCGATGTGTCCGATGGGTTCGCCCGCAATTACCTGCTCCCGCGCGGCAAAGCGGTGGAAGCCAACAGCCGCAATCTCAAAGCGTTCGAACACACCAAGCGCCTGATCGCCGAGAAGGTCCGGAAGGAAAAGGAAGAGCTCGAGAACCTGGCTAAGAAGATCTCCGCCGTCAGCGTGATCATTGCCGCGCAAGTCGGAAAAGATGACAAGCTCTTCGGGTCGGTGACGGCCAAGGATATTGCCGAGCAGTTGGCCGAGCAGGGCATCGTGATAGATCGCCGGAAGATTCAGCTTGCACAACCGATCAAGGAGATCGGGCTCTTTACGGTCCCGGTGAAGCTCCATCCTGAAGTCACCGCCAGTCTGTCTGTCACCGTGGCGAAAAAGCCGGAATCCGATTCCGCGCGAGGGGAGCCGGTTGGCCGCGCCCCCTTCCCGGACGAAAGCGTGACCTGATCACGACTCATTGCCTCCATCACGCCGGGGTCCCGAATCGATGAACGCCCTCAAGGCCACCGACCCGCAAGTGTTTGCCGCCATCCGCGCCGAGGAGAAGCGCCAGCGGGAGAAGCTGCTGCTGATCGCCTCGGAAAACTTCGCGAGCGCCGCCGTGCTCGCCGCGCAAGGCTGCGTGATGACGAACAAGTACGCGGAGGGCTATCCCGGCCGGCGCTATTACGGCGGCTGCCAGTATGTGGATGCGGTCGAACAGCTCGCGATTGACCGGGCGAAGCAGATTTTCGGAGCAGACCATGTCAACGTGCAGCCACATTCGGGCTCCCAGGCCAACATGGCGGCTTACCTCGCGGTCCTCAAGCCCGGCGATGTGATCCTGGGAATGGATCTGTCCCACGGCGGGCATCTCACCCACGGGAGCCGCGTGAACTTTTCCGGCACGCTGTTTCGCTCCTTCTTCTACGGCGTGGATCGCCAGACCGAGCGCATCGACTATGACGCGGTGCAGCGCATGGCGGAGGAATGCCGCCCACGCATGATCGTGGTGGGGGCGAGCGCGTATCCGCGGGTGCTCGATTTCCCCAGGTTCCAGGCCATCGCCCAGTCCGTCGGCGCCTATCTCCTGGTGGACATCGCCCACATTGCGGGATTGATTGCGGCGGGGCTGCACCCCAGCCCGGTGCCGTACGCCGACTTCGTGACCACCACCACCCACAAGACGTTGCGCGGCCCCCGAGGCGGGATCATCATGTGCAAGGCCGAGCACGCCAAGGCCGTGGACAAGATGATTTTCCCGGGAACCCAGGGCGGGCCGCTCATGCACGTGATCGCGGCGAAGGCCGTGGCGTTGAACGAGGCGCTGTCGCCGGCATTCAAGCTGTATCAGCGCCAGGTGGTGGCCAACGCGCGGATACTCGCCGAAGGGCTCTCGCAGCGAGGCTACCACGTGGTCTCGGGGGGAACCGACACGCATCTGTTGCTGGTCAATCTCAGCCCAAAGGGGATCACGGGAAAAGACGCGGAGACGGCGCTGGATGCAGCCGGCATCATCGTCAACAAGAACGCGGTGCCTTATGACGACAAGCCGCCGGCCATCGCCGGCGGGGTCCGGCTGGGAACGCCCATCGTGGCCACTCGCGGGATGCGGGAAGCCGAGATGGCCGAGATCGTCTCATTGGTGGATCGGGTGTTGCAGCGACCTCAAGATAGACGGGTGCAGCGCGAGGTGCGCAAGCAGGCCAAGGCGCTGTGCAAGCGGTTTCCGATGTTTTATGCCTATGGGGCGGATGAGACCTCCTCATGAAATGTCCGTACTGCGATGAACTGGAAGACAAGGTCGTCGATTCCCGGATGGCCCGCGAAGGGGAGATCATCCGCCGGCGTCGGGAATGCCTTGTCTGCAAGCGTCGGTACACCACCTATGAGCGGATCGAGGAGAGCCTCCCTATGGTGGTGAAAAAGGACGGGCGGCGCGAGCCATTCGACCGGGGGAAGATTCTGGCCGGGCTCAAGAAGGCGTGCGAGAAGCGCCCGATCAGCATCGCCACGCTGGACGCGGTAGTGGACCGTCTGGAGAAGCAGTTCCAGGAGATGGGAGAGAGCGAGATCCAGAGCGTCACCATCGGTGAAGCGGTGATGCGCGAGTTGCACCAGCTCGACCAAGTGGCCTACGTCCGGTTTGCCTCGGTGTACCGGGAATTCAAAGACATTGACCAGTTTATGGAGGAGCTGAAGGCGCTGGCCTGTGAGCGGCGGGAGAAGTAACCCCTTCCACGGTCGCTCCCTCACACCGTCCCACCGTCAGTACCCGTTCTTCTCCGACCGTGCCCATCATGAAGGATGCAGACAGGGCCAGACTTTCCAAGGATGCCAGGGGAGCGGCCATGCCATCGGTGCCTTTGAAAGAGAATAAGCTCCAGCGTCGCCGCCGAAGGAAGCCCGCCGCGCCGACGCACGTGGCGATCATCGGCGCGGGCAGGGGAGGCACGGCGTTGATGGAGATCTTCGCTCGGGATCCCCTCGTGGAAATCGTCGGCATCGCCGAAATCAATCCTCAGGCGCCGGGAATCAAGCTTGCCCGCAAGCTCAAGATTCCGATCACCTCCGATTATCGCGAGCTGCTGGAGATGGAAACCGTCGATCTGATCATCGACGTCACGGGCTCTTCCGAGGTGGAGCGGGTCCTCCAGGACTTCCACCGGATGGGGGTGACCGTGATCGGCGGGCCCAGCGCCAAGTTCATGTGGCAGTTGATTGAAGCGCGGATCCGCGCGGCCGCCGAAATCGAGAAGACCCTCAACAAATACCAGGCGCTCTACCGGCTCTACGTCAAGGAAGCCGGCACCGCGGTCACCGCCGAGCGCACCCGGATTGCCTGCGATATCCATGACGGACTGGTGCAGAGTCTGGCCGGCGTCAACTTCAAGTTGGATCTGTGCCAGGAGCTGCTGCGCAAGGATCCCCGAGCGTGTGATGCGACGCTTCAGGAGACGAAAGCCGAATTGAAACTGGCCATTCAGGAGGCCCGGCAGGTCATTACCAATCTCCGACCGGTCCATTACGATAGGCTGGAGCTGATTCCCGCACTGACCAATTACCTCAAGTCGTACGAGACGCAGTATCATGTGAAAACCGAGTTTTCCGTGGCCGGTGATGAGACCACGCTGTTTCCCAAGACGAAGATTTTCCTGTTTCGCATCGTGCAAGAAGCGCTCAGCAACGTGCAGAAACATTCCCGGGCCGATCGAGTGGCAGTCCGGCTGCATATCAGCGAGGACGCGCTGACCGCCACCATCACCGACAATGGGGTGGGCTTTGACACGGAAGCGGTCTCCCGCGATCCTGAGAAGTGGGATCACTTCGGGCTGCGGGGCATCATGGAGCGGGCCAGCCTGGTCGGGGGCGAGGCGAAGGTCGAATCCAAAAAGGGGCAGGGGACGCGGGTCTGGATCCAAGTGCCGCTGGTCAAGAAGGAGGCGTCCGGCGATGGAACGAATTAAGGTGCTCATCGCAGATGACCACCGTGTGGTTCGTGAGGGACTCTGCGCGATCCTGAAGACTAAAGAGGACATCGAAGTGGTGGGCGAAGCCCAGGACGGGCAGGAGGCGGTCGAGAAAGCCCGGGCCCTCCTCCCGGACGTGATCCTGATGGATGTGAGCATGCCGCGCATGACCGGGGTAGAAGCCACTCGCATCATCAAGCGAGAATTCCCGCACATCGGCATCGTCGCGCTGACGATGTACGAGGAGCAGCAGTACATCTTCGATCTTGTCCGCGCCGGGGCAACGGGCTATCTGCTCAAGGACACGGATTCGGCTCAGATCGTGGCCGCAATCCGGGCCATCTATCGCGGCGAATCCCTGATTCACCCTTCCGTTGCGACGAAGATCCTGGCCGAATTCTCCCTGCTCGCCCAGGGCAAGAGCAAAAAGCCATCGTGGGAAGAGCACGATCTGACCGAGCGGGAGATCACAGTCTTGCGGTTGGTGGCGGACGGGAAGACCAACAAGGAAATCGCCAATACCTTGGACCTCAGCGAAAAGACGGTCAAGAATCATGTGCGCAATATCTTCCACAAGCTGCAGGTCTATGATCGGACGCAGGCCGCAATTCTCGGGATCCGAAAGGGATTGATCGAACTGGAGCCTCGCCCTTAGAGAACTATTGATTGTCCTGCGGAAAAAGCCACAAATGTTTCGTTTTTGCCACAGGCGAGCACATTCTGCCTAGGGCGAGGTTTATAAATTCAACTGCTTAGAACCTCTTTGCTGGGAATGTAGGATGGCATGATGGTTGCTGAGAATTATGGTTATTTTGGAGGACCCCGCTTGCGTCAGCAGCAAACCCTAGCCCAGCCGGCCACCTGTTCCGGGGTCGGTCTGCATACCGCGAAACAGGCGACGCTCATCCTGCACCCGGCACCCCCCGACACCGGCATCGTATTCGTCCTCCAGGGAGCACGGGGGCCAGTGTTTTTCGACGCCACGATCCGCAACGTCGTGGAGACCGAGTTGTGCACCGCCCTCCGGAGCAACGGAGTGATGGTCCAGACAGTCGAGCATGTGCTCTCCGCTCTGGCCGGACTGGAAATCGACAATGTGTACGTCGAACTGGACGCCGCCGAGGTTCCGGCGATGGACGGCAGCGCGGGACCGTTCGTGCGGCTGATCCGAGCGGCGGGAATTCAGGCGCAAGACAAACGGCAGCCCTTCCTCAGGATCATGCAGCCGATCGAAGCGAAGGAAGGCGATCGGCGGGTGGTGATCAAACCGGCAGTGAGTTCCCGGATCACCTACACCATCGAGTATGCCCATCCTCTCATCCGCCGCCAGAGCTACATGTATGACTGCTCGGTTGGCGCCTTTGAGCAGGATATTGCCGAGGCCCGCACGTTTGGATTTTTGCACGAGGTGCGGGAATTGTGGTCCCGCGGGTTGGGCAAAGGCGGCTCGCTGGATAACACGGTCGTGTTATCTCAGGACGGGATTCTGAATGAGTCAGGGCTCCGGTTCTCGGACGAATTCGTGCGCCACAAGATTCTCGATCTCGTTGGCGACCTTGCCCTGTTGGGAGTGCCGATCGTCGGACACCTCATCGCTGATCGTTCCGGGCACGCCCTTCACACCAAATTGGTGCAGGAGATTCTGGAACAACCGGATAAGTGGATGCTCATCAACGCCGAAGGCGCCGCTGCCCCGGAATCCCGCCCCCTGTACCGGTCGCATCCAGCCGCTCATACCATTCCGCTCCACGTTCAAGCGCAAGTCTAAGCCAGCCAGAACGATGATGAGGTGGCTTCAACCTTATTACGGGCCAGAATCGTGCTGCCTGTGAACTAGGTGGCGAGTATGGGAGGTCAGAACTGCCGGCACGCTCAGGACGAGCCAAGATAAGGAACGTCGGGGGCAAGTGGCCTCACCCCCGACGTCACCGTCTAGGTGGGATTACTTTTTCTTTTTCTTCGCCGCCGCCTTCTTCTTCGCCAAGTCTCTCACCTCCTCTCCAGGCACGAAATCTCCGTGCCACCTGCAATGGGAAGGTTAGACCGCCTGGATCAGTGTTTCTTCCAAGGCCTCAAAGGTGTTGGGGCCCACTTTCCTAAATCGCTTGTCTCGTTTCAGTGACGTCGCTACCGACGTCACCGGGGTCTTGCCTTTAATGCGCATGCCGCCTTCGACCAGCCTCTGGTAGAGTTCCTTGGCGTGCATGGATCGCTTGGTCTCCCGGAGGATCTGATAGGCGGCTTCCGGCACGCTCATGCCGACGTACTTGCTGCGGCCAAGCAGAATTTCCCGGGATTGGTCCGTGACATCGGTGACCGGGAGATGGCGGGCGCCCTTGTCGTCCGTGATGATTTGACTGGAGAGGCTGGCGAGCTTGGCTTTGTCGGCTTCAACTCGATAGAGGGTTTCGGCGAGTTCGAGGTATTTTTTGATCGTTGCGATCTCGTCGTCCAAGCGCTCGCGCTTCTTCTGAAGCTCTTGAAGCCTTGTTTTGTAAGCGCTGATACGCTGTTCAAGACCGACGAGTATGTCTTCCAGTTCTTCCACAAGCAAGAAACTAAAGCGTGCTTGCTTTATAACAGCTGCTCTAAAGCATGTCAACAGAATTCTTCACAAACATATTGCAGAGTCGGAGTTTTTTCATATTCTTGGAGGGTCTCTAAGCCCGCTCGAAAACACCCGGGATCTGTGCTACAGTGAAGCCCCTCGATCGCGGATGGTTTCAGAAGCTGCTTCGGGCGAAGCCTTCATCGCGCGCCTACCTTATACCAGGAGGATGACAATGAGAGTGGGGAAACCACTGCTTCTGTTCTACTTGGGGCTGGCCCTCTTGAGCGCCGGATGCGCTGGACACCACGGCATGGGCTACTCCGGCGGCGGGAGGGGCTATGCTATGGAAAGAGGCGCCGCCGAGATGAAAGCCCTCGTCGAGAACACGGTCCAGGATCCTGAGAAAGCCAAGCGGGTCCAGGCCATCGTGGAAGAGATCATGAACGAGGTCAAGCAACTCTACCAACAGGATCGTGAGTTTCACCGGAGGCTTTACGAGCTGAACGCCAACTTTGAGGCCACATCGGAGCAGTTCACCAAGATTTTGGACGACCTCAATAATAACCGGATGAGAGTGTCGATGAAGATTTTGGGTAAGCGGTTTCAAATGAAGGAGATGCTCTCGCCCCAGGAATGGAGGGCCCTCTCGGAAGGCATGGAGAAAGCCAGGAGCCGGTATCGGCATGGAAGAGAAATGGAGGGCGGGAAGAGCGGGACTTGACGGAGACAACGACATGGGAGCATGTGGGGAGAGGTGCGAGAGTGGCCGAATCGGCGTGCCTGGAGAGCACGTGTGCCGGCAACGGCACCGTGGGTTCAAATCCCACCCTCTCCGCCACCAAGCAAAGGCAGTGCTGAGTGTTGAGTGATGAGTGCTGAGTGGAATGAGCGAAGAATCAAAAGCAGAGAGGGTGGGATTTGAACGGGGGTTCTGAAGGGGGTGTGCCCCCTTCATGGGGTGACCGCAGCGCAGCGGAGGCGCGAGGGGGCTTGGCCCCCTGGCGGGAGCGCGTGCGCAGCACCTTAGCGCGACTTCAAATGCCCACCCTCTCCGCCAACCAAGCTTCGCGTGATCCAGCGATCCCTAAGAGAAAGGATATAACTGGCTTCGACCTTTTTACGGCGTGGAACTACACGGCCTGCGCGATGGGTTAGCGAGAATGGATCGCGGAACTTCGGCGCGGGGCACCCATTGCATTCCCCGGAGCAATGGGTCCCGACGAGCTAAGGGGAAAGGGGCTGGGCCCTGTGCAACAGAATCCTGTGAACCCCGCCAGGTCCGGAAGGAAGCAACGGTAAGCAGGCCAGTCTGGGTGCCGCAGGATCACCTGGCCCCACTATCTTCGTGAGGCGTGAAACGTGAGGCGTAAGGTGTAGGGCGACGTGACCATGGATTACCAGGTTTCCGCACGCAAGTATCGCCCCGCCTCATTCACAGATGTGATCGGCCAGCCTCACGTGGTCCAGACGCTGATGAATGCCATCAGCGCCCGGCGCATCGCGCACGCGTTCTTGTTCTCGGGAATGAGGGGCGTCGGAAAGACCACCATGGCCCGCATTCTCGCCAAGGCCCTCAACTGCGAGCAGGGCCCCACCGCCACTCCTTGCCAGACCTGTGCGAGTTGTCTCGAGATTGCGGGCGGCACGTCGGTGGATGTGATCGAGATCGACGCGGCTTCGAATACCGGCGTGGACGATGTCAGAGAGATCCGCGAGAACATCAAGTTCACCCCGTTTCGCGGCAGCTACCGGATCTACATCATCGACGAGGTGCACATGCTTTCCGCCTCGGCGTTCAATGCACTGCTGAAGACCCTGGAGGAGCCGCCCCCCCATGCCGTGTTCATCTTTGCCACCACCGAGATTCACAAAATCCCGGCCACCATTTTGTCGCGCTGCCAGCACTACAATTTCCGACGGATCCCACGGCTGGAGATCATGCGTTGCCTGCGGGAGGTGGCGGACAGGGACGGTGTGACTCTGGAAGAGCGGAGCTTCGCGGCTCTGGCAAAAGCCAGCGAAGGGAGCATGCGGGATGCGCTGAGCCTGTTGGATCAAGCGGTGGCCTTCGGCGGTAAGGCGGTCCGGCACAGCGACCTGGAGCGGCTGCTCGGGGCGGTTCCTCACGAGCTGGTCCTGACGATGATGGCGGCTGTCACGGCGAGAGACGGAGCGGCTGCCCTCCGGGTCATTGCCGATGTGCTCGATCAGGGACACGATCTTCGGGCATACTGCAGCGATCTGGTCGAGCACATCCGAAACCTCCTCGTGGCAGCCGTGGTTCCCGCCCCGGAGCGCTTGCCGGCCTTAATGGATCTGTCGGACGATGAGGTTCACGAGATTGCCGCTGACGCCCGAGGCTTCACCACTGAGCATTTGATGGAGCTGTTTCGGATCTTCTCGCACGCAGAGGATGCACTGCGGCTGACCACTCACCCGCGCTTCGTCTTGGAGGTGGCGGCCGTGCGAGCCGGTCACCTGCCGCTGGCCGGCTCACCGGGAACTACGCCCTCCGCCGCGACCTCGCCCGCTCAATCCCAGGCCACGCGTCCCGCCGCCCCGAAGCGCGAGGCTTCTGCCGCTCGGCCGACGCCGTCGTCCGCGACGCCGCCGACGGGAAATCCTGTCGCCGGCGCCGCGGGCAAGCCTGAGCCGGTGGATCGAGGCAAGCTCGCCGGCCCTCAGCCCGTGGAGGCCGGGAGCAGGCCGCGTTCGGAACCGCCCCAGCCCGAGGCCCCGGCCATTCGACTTCACTGGGACCAGTTGCTTCAGCGCGTGGTCACCTCGCATCCCCAGGTCGGCCTCTTTCTGGAAATGGGGATACCGCTGAAAGTGGATGGCGACGAGTTGACGATTGGGTACCCCGAGACAGCCTCGATGGCGCTTGATAGAATGCGAAAAGAGGACAGCCTCCGTCTCGTCGCCGGGATCTGTGCGGAAGTGATCGGTCAGCCCGTTCGGCTCCGGGTGGTGGAGTTGAGGGAAGATGATCCTGCCGGAGTGAGCGCTTTTCAGGCTCGTGCCGCCAAGGAACGAGCGGGCAAGCAGGCTCTCTTGGAACACGCTCGCGCCCATCCGCTGGTCAAACAGGCCCTGGAGATCTTCGGGGGCGATGTGATCGAGGTTCGGCAGGTCCCGCCCCGGAAGGAGGTCCGGTGATGACGAAGAATCCCTTCGGCAACATGGGCAATCTCATGAAGCAGGCCCAGGCCATGCAGGAGCGGCTGGCGAAGATCCAGGAAGAAGCCGCGGGGAAAACCGTGGATGCCACGGCCGGCGGCGGGATGGTCACAGTGACGGTGAACGGCGCGATGCAGGTGGTGGGCGTGAAAATCGATCCGGAAGTGGCCAAGTCTGACGATGTTGAGCTGCTCCAGGACCTCATCATGGCGGCGACCAATGAAGCCTTGCGGAAGGCCCGGGACATGATGACCGAAGAGATGAAAGCCATTACCGGCGGACTCCGCATCCCCGGACTCTTGTAAGTGTTGAATTTTGAATGCTTAGTTTTGAGTGAAAATTAAGCCATGGATAACGGATCGTATCTGAGCCGGCTGATTCGGGAGCTGGTGCGGCTTCCTGGCATCGGGCAAAAGACAGCCCAGCGCCTGGCGTTCCAGATCCTCAAGAATGAAAAGCAGGACGTCATGCGGCTGGTAGACGCCATCCGAGACGTGAAGGAGCGCCTGGCCTTCTGCACGGAGTGCCGGAACGTGGCGGAAGGCGAGTTCTGTGAATTCTGTCTTGATCCGACCCGAGACCGCACCAGGATCCTCGTTGTGGAAGAGCCGAGTACGCTCTATGCCATCGAGCGGGCCGGCGGCTACCGCGGGCTGTACCATGTGTTGCTGGGCGCACTGTCACCGCTCGACGGGGTGGGGCCCGCCGACATCCGGGCGCAGGATCTCGTAGAACGGGTAAAAAAAGGCGGTGTGCAGGAGGTCATCGTGGCGACGAACCCTACGATCGAGGGAGAGGCCACGGCGATTTATCTCACGAAGCTGATTAAGCCCCACGGCGTGAAGGTGGCACGGATCGCCTACGGCATCCCGGTGGGGACGGATATCGAGTATGCCGATGAGGTGACGCTGATCAAGGCCATCGAGGGGAGACGCGAACTGTGACGCCACACGATCGGGAATGACCGATTTCGTTGACGGCTCTTTTGGCACTCTGTTATAGTTTTTGACCTTATGCGGCCGCGTCTTCATCAGATGAAGCGGGGGAGGATGGCAAAGAGCGCTGCCAAGATCGCGAAACCACGGCAGGTGAAAAAGACGAGCGCCCGCCGAGGCAAGTACGACGATATTCGTCGCGACCTCGAGCGGCAGCGGGCCGGACTGCTCAGTGAGGCGGGCATCGTCTTGACCAGCCGCCCGGGTACCCAGTCCTTTCCCGATCTGAGTGATCAGGCTTCAGCGGAGGTGGACCAGAACTTCGTCCTGAAGCTGCGGGAGCGCGAGCAGAAGCTCCTGAAAAAAATCGATGAGGCCTTGGACCGTATGGCGACTCGGACCTACGGCATCTGCGAGCGTTGCGGTCAGGAAATTCCTTATAAGCGCCTCAAAGCCCGGCCCGTCACCACCCTGTGCATCCAGTGCAAGACCCTGCAGGAGCAAGAAGAGAGAGTCCGTCTGTAGCGTTCTTCGTTCCCCTCACCGCTTGAGCATCCTGATCCGTTCCCGAGCCTTTGCCATGCGCTCCCGTTCCTCGGGCACGCCCTCGACCAGCGCCAGATACGTCTCGTACTGTTCAATGGCCAGCTTGCTGTTGACCGGCTCATACGCCTCGCCGAGGTTATACCGGGCCAGCGGGTAGTTCGGCCTCAGCGTGATCGCCCTTTCGAGCGACGCAATCGCCTTGTCCCGATCGCCGAGCTTCAAGTGGATCGTCCCCAGGCTGTTCAGCACATCCGGTGAGTTCGGCCGCACGCTCAAGGACTGCTCGATTTCCGCACGAGCTTGCGTGAGTTGACCCTTGCCCGCCAGCGCCAGACCCAGCCGGTGGTGCGCTTCCGCCAGCTGGACCTTGTCAGGGATGCCCTGGGCGATGGCCTTTTCATACGCCGCCGCCGCTCGGTCCATGTCCCGCGTCCCGCATGACGCGAAATAGGCGGTCTCGCCGCGGGCGAATTGCTGGAGCGACGGGAAGGCCGCCGCGGAGGGGCTTTTGGGGCTGGCGGGCTGAGCCGACTTGCTCTTGTCCCCTTTCCCGCCCCGGGCCAGGAATTCCGGCCGGTACGCCGACAGGAGGGAGGCGTAAGGATCGAGGGCTATGGAAGCCAGAAGCAATGTCGGGCTCGAACCGCGCTGCACGATGTACTCGGTCGTGGTTTTCTCATCGCCGGTACGATACAGGCCGCTCGTGTCCAGGTTCGTGCGGTCCGGAACGGTGGTAAGGCTCAGGTAGAACTCCAGGGTCGGCTTCAGCTGCGAGAGGGTGTCCCGCAGGACGGGATACGGCTTCAACGGCAGACCGGTTGGAAACGCAAAGAGCGCTCCGACCAGGAGTCCGTCCTCGTCAAAAAAGAAAGACTCTTCCGCGCCCGATTCGCTGCGGTTCCCGGGAATCCCGATCTCTTCTCCGCTGCCCCAGGCTGTGCGCTGCACCGGAAGGCCTGTCCACCGTTTCAATGCCTCGTCCTTCTGGTCGCAGAGGCGCATGGACTTGAGAAGCACAAGATCGCTGGCTGACGGAGGGAGATCCGGGCGAGAGGAGGGGGCGGCGCAGGCGCTGACCAAGACGGCCGACGCGATCAACGCCACGCTGATCGTCCTGCGCATGTTGAATCGATCGAGATGAAACTATCGGTCAGCGATAGCTGGAGGCACGGGCCGCTCGGAGCGTCGCGTCTTCCGCCGTGTATCCGAAAAGCATGGGGCTCAGAGAGGCCAGGTCGTACACCGAGCGGTTGAGTGTATAGTCCATCACCACGCCGGCGGGATGCGCGAAGAAAGCCACAAGCCGGAGCGGATGATCGCTGATCGGCGAAAAGGCCGCGGGATCCGAATAGGCGAGGCTGACCGTATCGATGGTGGCGTAATTCATCGCCGACGGGCCCGTCGAGATCTGTCGGCCGGCGGCGCATCCGCCTGCCGCCAAGGCTACGACCAAGGCAAGTCCGACCAAGAGTGTGCGTTCACGCATTGTGTACCTCGCTTCGTTCAAACCGCGGACTGACTGCGAATCATGGGCGATGGTGGGCGATACTGGTATCGAACCAGTGGCCTCTTCCGTGTGAGGGAAGCGCTCTCCCACTGAGCTAATCGCCCACGTTGGGAACGAGCCTAGCACACGACTGTCATGCAGTCAACGAAGGCACGCGTGTGCCGCAGAAGCCTCTGTGCTTGCCTTGACACCTCCTGGCACCGCTCTTAGAATGACCTCGCGATCGACGTTCGGTGCCAACACAGAGGCGGTGCAATGCGCGAGGACGTGGTGGTGATCGGCGGGGGCCTGGCCGGGTCGGAAGCGGCCTGGCAGGCGGCGACATGTGGGGCTCGGGTGACGATGTATGAGATGCGCCCGAAGGAGCTGACCCAGGCTCACAAGACCGGCCTGCTCGCCGAGCTCGTCTGTTCCAATTCCTTGGGGTCAGGCGATCCGCTGAGCGCTCCGGGGATCCTCAAGGAAGAGATGCGCATGCTGCACTCACTGGTGATCCGGGTGGCGGACGAAGTGCGGGTCCCTGCCGGCGCCGCGCTGGCCGTGGATCGCGAGCGATTCGCCCAACGAATCACCGAAGTGCTGGAGAGTCACCCGAATGTCCGCATCCTCCGGGAGGAGATCACCGAAGTGCCGAGCGATTGTGTCTGCGTCATCGCCACCGGCCCGCTCACTTCGGATCGTCTGGCCAAGGCGATCGGCGAGCTGACGCACGCCAAGCACCTCTATTTCTTCGACGCGATTTCGCCGATCGTCGACGCGGACTCCATCGACATGAACGTGGTCTTTCGAGCGTCGCGATACGACAAGGGCGGCGCTGATTATCTGAATTGCCCGATGGACGCGGCCGCCTACGACGCGTTCTACGATGCTCTGGTGACGGCCGAGCGGGTGCAACCGAAGGATTTCGAGCAGATTCCCTATTTCGAGGGCTGCATCCCCATCGAGGTGATGGCGGAGCGCGGCCGTCAGACCATGCTGTTCGGGCCGCTGAAGCCGGTCGGCCTCGAAGACCCCAGAACCGGCAGGCGTCCGCACGCGGTCGTCCAGCTCCGAGCCGAGAACCTGCACGGGTCCTGCTACAACATGGTCGGTTTTCAGACGAAGCTGACGTATCCGGAGCAACGCCGGGTGTTTCGCCTGATCCCCGGACTGGAGGGAGCGGAATTTCTTCGCTACGGCAGCCTTCACCGTAATACGTTCGTGAATGCTCCCCAGTTGCTGAGAGAGACCCTGCAGCTCAAAGTCCGCGGGACGGTCTTCTTTGCCGGGCAACTCGTCGGCGTGGAAGGGTATGTGGAGTCCGCCGCCATCGGCGGGCTGGCCGGGATCAATGCCGCCCGCGGGCTGCGCGGGCTTCCCCTGGTCACGCCGCCGCCGACCACGGCGCACGGGAGCCTGATCACCTATATCACCACTTCCGACCCGCGGCACTTTCAACCGATCAACACGAACTTCGGGTTGTTCCCGCCGCTTCCGTCTCGGATCCGGGACAAGGAGCAGAAACGCCGTCTAATCGGCCAGCGCGCGCTGGAGGATCTTCAGGGATGGAAGACGCGATTCGGGCTTTCGTGACGTTTCTTGAAACGGAGCGGGGAGCGTCCCGGGAGACGATTCGTAGCTATCGGTCGGATCTCCGCCAGTTCCTGTCCTATCTGGCCGCATCGAGCCGGCACGCTGTGTCCCCTGAGATGGTGGATCCGCTCGCGGTACGCGGGTATCTGGCGTGGCTGGATCAGAACAAGGAGAAGAAGTCCTCCCAGGCGAGGAAGCTGGCGGCCCTGCGAAGCTTCTACCGGTTTCTGGCCCGCGAAGGGCGCATCAGCCGAAATCCGGCGGCAGAGGTCCGTACCCCCAAGCAGCCACAGCACCTCCCGCGCGTGCTCAGCAAGGATGACGCCAATGCCTTGATGGAATTCCCGGAGGGAGACGACGCGGCGGCGGTGCGGGACCGAGCGATCCTGGAAACCTTGTATTCGACCGGCGCGCGGGTCGGCGAGTTGGTGGCCATGAACCTTGAGGATCTGAACGTAGCTGACGGGTTGGTCCGGCTGCGGGGGAAAGGACGGAAGGAGCGCATCGTCCCGATCGGGACCGTGGCGCTGGAGGCGTTGCAAGCCTGTCACGCCACGCCGCTGGCGACCGAAGGCTCGGATCAGGGAACGCCCCTGTTCCGCAACAAGCGCGGCGGCCGGCTGACGGCCCGCAGCGTGGAACGGATCGTCGCGAAGTACTCGGGTCGCCTCCGCGAGGGCCGGATCAGCCCGCACGCGCTCCGCCATTCGTTCGCCACGCACCTGCTCGACGAAGGCGCCGACCTTCGGGCGATCCAGGAGATGCTCGGCCATGCCTCGCTGAGCACGACCCAGAAATACACGCATCTGGCCATGGATCGGCTGATGGAGGTGTACGACCGGTCCCATCCCCGAGCCCGACGCACCGCTGAGGGCGAAACGGACCGGCCATGACCATCCGCTCCACCACCATCTTATCGGTCAGGCGGGAGTCCGCGGTGGCGATGGGGGCGGACGGTCAGGTCACGGTCGGCACCACGATCATGAAGAGCAATGCGCGAAAGCTGCGGCGGCTCTACCATGACCGCGTGCTGGCCGGCTTCGCGGGCGCGACCGCGGATGCGTTCACCTTGTTCGAGAAGTTTGAAGCGAGGCTGGAGGAATATCGCGGCAACCTCACCCGTGCGGCGGTGGAGCTGGCCAAGGACTGGCGGACCGATCGTGTGCTCAGACGGCTGGAGGCGCTGCTCGCAATCGCCGATCTGGAGCATTCGTTCGTGGTCTCCGGGACCGGGGATGTCGTCGAACCCGAAGATGGCATCCTGGCGATCGGCTCCGGTGGTCCATACGCGCTTGCGGCAGCCCGGGCGCTCCTCGCGCATTCCTCCCTGGAGGTGCGGGCAATCGTGGAAGAGTCCATGCGGATCGCCGCCGGCATCGACATCTATACGAACCGACAGATCATTCTGGAAGAACTCAAGCGTTGAGCGATGCGCCCGAATGCTCGTGTCCCACAGATCAACAGCTTGACGCCTCGCCAAATCGTGGAGGAGCTGGACCGGCACGTGATCGGCCAGCGCGACGCCAAGCGGATGGTGGCCATCGCCTTGCGGAACCGGTGGCGTCGGCAGCAACTCAGCCCCGAGTTGCGGGAGGACGTCATCCCGAAGAACATCATCATGATCGGCCCCACCGGCGTCGGGAAGACCGAGATCTCCCGTCGGCTGGCAAGGTTGGCCGAGGCGCCGTTCCTCAAGGTGGAAGCGTCCAAATTCACCGAGGTGGGCTATGTCGGGCGCGACGTGGAGTCCATCATCCGGGATCTCACTGAATTGTCCGTCGGCATGATCAAAGCGAGCCACCTGGAGCAGGTGCAGCAGAGAGCGGAGCAACAAGGGGAAGAACGGTTGCTGGATCTTCTGCTCCCGCCGAGCGGCTCGCCCTCTCCCGCGCTGGCAGACGAAACCATCGGGCCGACCTCATACGAAGCCACGCGCTCGAAGCTGCGTCTGCAGCTCCGGGAAGGTAAGTTGGACCAGCGCACGATCGAGCTGGAGGTGAAAGAGCGGGGCATCCCCATCGGCGTCGTCTCCAGCGTCGGTGGCATGGAAGAGCTGGAGAGCAGCCTGCGCGACATGCTCGGCGGTCTGTTTCCGGGCAAGAAGAAAAAACGCCTCATGAAGGTGCCCGAGGCCCTGAAGCACCTTACCCAGGAGGAAGCGCAGAAACTCATTGATATGGACGAGGTGATCCGGGAGGCCGTCGCCAAGGTGGAACAGGCCGGCATCGTGTTCCTGGACGAGATCGACAAGATCGCCGGCCGCGAGAAGACGATGGGCCCTGATGTCTCGCGGGAAGGGGTGCAGCGGGATTTGCTGCCGATCGTGGAGGGCTCCACGGTCAACACCAAATACGGGCCGGTCCGGACCGATCATATCCTGTTCATCGCCGCGGGCGCGTTCCACAGCGCCAAGCCGTCCGACCTCATCCCCGAGCTGCAGGGACGGTTTCCGATCCGGGTGGAGCTCGAGCCCTTGACCAAGGAGGATTTCATCCGCATCCTGACCGAACCGCGCAGCGCGCTGGTGACCCAGTACCAGGCGCTCCTGGCGACGGAAGGGATCACGCTCGACTTCAGCCGGGACGCGCTGGAAGAAGTGGCGGAGACCGCCATGCAGGTGAACGACCGCACCGAAAACATCGGGGCCCGGCGCTTGTTCACGATCATGGAACGGTTGCTGGAGCAGATCTCGTTCGAGGCGCCCGAGCTGAAGGATCAGAAGATCACCATCGATGCCGTCTACGTGAAAGGGCGTCTCCGTGAGGTTGTCAAGGACGAGGATCTGAGCCGGTTCATCCTCTAGCCTATAGCCTATAGCCCGCACCGGAGGTGGAATGAACAAGCTGATTAAGAAAGCCAATGTCCTGGTCGAAGCGCTTCCGTACATCCGGACATTCGCCGGCAAGACGGTGGTCATCAAATACGGCGGCAAGGCGATGACGGACGATACCTTGAAAGAGGGCTTCGCCATGGACGTGGTGTTGTTGAAGTACGTCGGGCTGAACCCGGTCATCGTCCACGGCGGAGGCCCGCAGATCGACCGCATGCTGAACCGGCTGAACCTTGAGTCCAAGTTCCACCAGGGCGTGCGCGTGACCGACCGGGCCACCATGGAGGTGGTCGAGATGGTGCTGGGAGGACGGATCAACAAGGAGATCGTCAGCCTGCTGAACCGGCACGGCGCCCGTGCTGTCGGCCTGACGGGGAAGGATGGCGGGCTGATCATGTGCCGACCCCTGACCGCGAAGGCGTGGGCGGAGCGCTTCAGCGCGGAGCTGGATGGGCCCGAGAAGGACCTCGGCCTGGTCGGGGAAGTTCAGTCCGTGGACCCGCGCCTGGTCGTGAAGCTGCAGCAGGAAGGGTTCATCCCGGTGATCGCGCCCATCGGCACCGATCGGGAAGGGCACACCTATAATATCAATGCGGATCTGGTGGCGGGCGAGATCGCCACTGCGCTGAAAGCCGAGAAACTCCTGATGCTGACGGACGTGAAAGGGATCCGGGACGGCCGCAACCGCCATGTGTCCACGCTGTCCCGGAAAGACATGCAACGCATGGTCAAGAAGGGCACGATCAGCGAGGGCATGCTCCCCAAGGTCCACGCCTGCCTCGCCGCATTGGAAGGCGGTGTCCGAAAAGCGCACGTCATTGACGGGCGCATGCCGCATGCCATCCTGCTGGAGGTCTTTACCGACAGAGGGATCGGCACGGAGATCGTGGCCTAGGTCTGTCCGGTCCTCGCGGTCTTCTGCGTGAACCCTGAGCCCTTGCTCCGTCATCTCCGGCTTCTTGCCCGCGAGCGGCATCCGATCTCCTCCCCAGCTTCACTCCGCTGGGCGGAACGCTACCTCCTCGACGAGTTCCAGCAACTCGGCCTGCACACGAGCACCCACGCCTTTCAGAGCCTCGGCGGCACCTATCACAACGTGGTGGCCTCCATCCC
>Ga0114945_10001014_pt1 | contig 17797 bp, 16 predicted proteins | sample OV2TP3_FD_87194 | JGI IMG/M metagenome (GOLD analysis project Ga0114945, IMG submission 87194) | Hot spring microbial communities from Beatty, Nevada to study Microbial Dark Matter (Phase II) - OV2 TP3 | ecosystem: Environmental > Aquatic > Thermal springs > Hot (42-90C) | place: USA: Beatty...
TAGGCTCCGAGTCGAAATTCGGGAATTCGAACGACTCCGGAAGGCGTCGCCTCGGGACACCGCCTCCCGATTCTCTCCCGTCTCCTTGGATCGCATCGGCCCGTTCTTGGCGCGGATCCGAATTTCCGCCCGGCTTACCCAAGCGGAACTCGCTCGGACGATCGGCTGCCGCCAGCCCGACATCGCCAGGCTGGAGAGAGACGACTACACGGGACACTCGGTGGCCACGCTCCGCGCCGTCGGACGGGCGCTCGGAATCGAAATGATGCTCGGAGTCCGCTAGGTGCAGTACCAGTTTTGGATAAGCGGTCTTTCTGTATCAGGCGCCGTTCCGCATATTGAATCTCGACAAACCGCCATGGAAAACCCGTCACGAGGCTTCTGTGGCGGTTTCGTGCGTGAGTGGCGCCAGGGATCCGTGCCGTACGCCTATCCTATCAGTGTCGCCGCTAGGCGAACCGGATCTTCAGGCGATACACGCCGCCTTCCAGGGTCGATTCGACGGGAAAGCCGCAGCGGTGAAAGACGTTGAGCATCCGAGTATTGTCGGCCAAGACGAACCCCTCGAATCCCTGAACCCCGCGCTCCCGCGCGATCTCCGAGAGACGCCGGAACAGCCACGTCCCGATCCCCCGGCCCTGAAGCTCGTCGTGCACCACGAACGCCACCTCGGCGAATCCGCTTGCCCGATCCATCGAGTAGCGGCCGACGGCGACCATGCGCTCCGATTCCCCCTCGGCGATGAATCCGGCGATGGCCATCCGTTCGTCATAGTCGAGCGTGCACAGCTCTTGAATCTGCTGGGGCGTCAGCGACTTGAGCGGCGCGTGATATCGTTGGCGAACCGTCGTCGCGGAATGCGAATAGAAAAGTTCCCGCAGGAGGCGCTCGTCCGCGGGACGGATCGGACGAAATCGAACCGCCAGCTCCTTGAACTTCTCGACCGTCTCCAATTCGACCGGATACGGACGGCCCCTTTCGGGCCACGGAATTTGATCGACGGTCACGAGCCGCCGCGACTTGGCCGCCGACAACAAGTCGTTTCGGAAGGCCGGATGGGCGATGCCGACCAACGCCAAGGCGCGTTCCCGCACCGTGCGACCCTTGAGTTCCGCCACTCCGTGTTCCGTGACGACGAAGTGGACGTCTCCGCGCGTCGTCACCACGCCGGCGCCTTCCGCGAGCGTCGCCACGATCCGCGAGAGCGTCCCTCCCTTCGCGGTGGAGGGGAGGGCGATGATGCTCCGTCCGCCGCGCGACCTCGCCGCGCCGCGGATGAAGTCGACTTGGCCGCCGATGCCGCTGTAGAATCGCGTCCCGAGGGAATCCGCGCACACCTGTCCCGTGAGATCGACCTGAAGCGCGGAATTGACCGACACCATCCGATCGTTGCGCGCGATCGTGTAGGGATCATTCACGAACTCCGTCGGGAGGAATTCGAAGAACGGGTTGTCGTTCACGAAATCGTAGAGCTTCCGGGTCCCGAGGCAGAATGAAGTCACGGCCTTCCCGGCGTGGAGCGTCTTCTTCCGGCAGGAAACCGCCCCGGACTCGATCAGGTCGATTACGCCGTCCGAGAACATCTCCGTATGCAATCCGAGATCCTGCTTCTCCTGAAGTTCCTGGAGCACGGCGTTGGGAATCTCGCCGATCCCGAGCTGCAGCGTCGCCCCGTGGTCCACGAGACCCGCGCACCATCTTCCGATCCGGCGGCTGACGTCATCCGGCTCTCCGGGACGTACCTCCAAGATCGGCGCATCGTTCGCCACGAAGAAGTCGATGTCGTCGACGTGAACGAATCCTGCGCCATGAGTCCTCGGCATCGCGGGCCGGATCTCGGCGACGACGATTTCGGCGCACTCCACGGCCGTCTTTACGACGTCCACAGAGACGCCGAGGGAACAGAAGCCGTGCGCATCAGGCGGGGTGGTGGAGACGAGCGCGACGTCCAGCCGCAATCGGCGGGATCGGAAGAGCGCCGGAATCTCCGAGAGAAAGACCGGAGTGTAGTCCGCGATCCCTTCCGCCACGGCTTCGCGAACGTTGGCGCCGATGAAAAACGCGTTGTGCCGGAAACGATGTTTCTGGGTGGCGCGCGCGTAGGGCGCGTCGCCTACGGTCATCAGGTGGAGAACCTCGACGTCGGCGACGTCCGGTCGTTCGGCGAGGGCGGCCACGAGCATCGTCGGCTCGGCGCACCCGGATCCGACGAACACCCGCGTTCCGCGTCGGACGGCTGAGAGGGCGGTCTCGGCCGAGACGTTTCGCAGTCGGTACCGTTCCTGCCAGGAACTCATCGTTTGGAAAATGTTATCGGGAGGAGAAGCCCGGCGCGAGACAAAGAGTACGAAATCGGTGCGGACGATCGAGGATTCAGCGGATTCCACTGTGCATTGACGGGGGAAGTCGGATGAAGATCGTCGCCGGCACCGCCATGCTCGGGGTAGTGTTGGGAGCCGTTACGATCGCCGGCCGAGATTGGCCTCGCGACGGGAAGCCACACCGAACACAGCGTTCCCGACTTCCGAATCCCGGCTCGCCCGTTACGATGTTGCCCTTGCTCCGTTTCACGGGACCCTCCCGTCCCGCATGCGGAACTTCTTTTCGTTGAGCGTCCCGGCGGAGGGCGGTAGATTCCCCCTCCGGAGGTGACGCCATGCTCGCACTCGTCGTTTCGATCCTCGCGCAGACGCCGCTCCAGCCGGAAAAGGTCCCACTTCCGGACGGAATCCGGCACGGCACGAGTTTTTCACCGGACGGAAAATGGCTCTACTATTTCGAGGCCGTCCCCAAGACCGACAAGATCGGAAAGCACGCACGAAACTCGGCGCTCTTCCGCGCGAGCTTCGACGGCAAGACGGTCGAGAAGATCATCGAGATCGGGAACACGGTGGGGGAGGTGCGGTGGCACCCGGACCGAAAGCGCATGGCCCTGGTCCGACGGACCGACGACACGAACGGCGACGGGAAGATCGACCAGGCGGACGGCGACTCGCTCTGGATGGGCGAATGGGACGCCAAGAATCCCCAAGTCGTCGTCCCCCCCTCGCCGAAGAAACTCAGCTTCTATGGCTTCCTCGCGGACGAGAAGATCGTTCTCGGCTACCGCGACTCCTCGGAGAGTGTCGCCCGCGTGGTCGTCCGCGACGCGGCGGGGAAGGAGGAGGAACTGTGTCAGGCAGATCGCTATCTCTTGACGGACGATCCGATGGACTGGATGGCGACGGCAGAAACGGGAGACGCCCACGGTCGAGAGTTGAAGTGGCACCGATTCGCATTCGAGACCAAGGAAAAGAAGGAAGCCTTGGCCGCGCCGCACCTCGTCGGTCGACCGCTCCGCGGGGACGGGCGCTTGTGGTACGTTCGACGCAAAGACGGGGGACCCGCCGACCGAAACACCCTCCTCGTCGTCTGCAAGGAGAACGGAACCGAGGCCCGGGAGATTACCAAGGGAGATGAGGTCGTCTTCCCCCAGGGGTTTTGGGCCGGAAGGCTGGTCTGCATCGTTCATCGGAGTCCGGGGAGCGAACTCGTTCTCTTCGATTCCGAGGGACGCCGTGAAATCCTATGGACCTCTCCGACTTCGATCGCCGGGTGGGGTCTTTCGCGCGACAAACGTCGCGCCTGGATCGGCGTCGTTCGGGACACGACCGGCGACGGGAAATCTCGCGAGTGGGAAGATGCGACGGATCTCCTGGTCGCCCAAGCCCCCACTTCTCTTCAGCCTCCTTCTGTTGAAGACGAGAAGCGCTACCAAGCGTATTTCTTGGAGACCGTCAAGAAGCTGGTCTCCGCCGGGCCGCAAGAGACGGTCCTTGGTCTATACCTCGGGCGCAAGTCCATGAGCACTTTTCGAGCTTCGATCAAGCCATCTTCGGAAATCCCCCCCGGAGCGGCATTCGAGATCTCCGTGGGAATTGCAGACAAACACGCGTGGTGGGCACTCCTGAATCAGGAGTATCAGCCCATACGCTTCACCCTCGAGGAGAAGCGCGATGGAGTGGCCGTGCGAACAATCTTCATGCGCACCGAATCCGGCTGGAAAGGGAGAGGAGAGTGCGGTCGCAAGGTATTGGAATCCTCGCATGAATCGGTGTGGAGCACGGATGCGGGCACAGTCCTGACTTTCATCCCCATCGTTCCCCTCAAGGGGGACCCCATTCGAGCGGGCTCCTCGGTCCTTCGCTCCGGTGGTACACGGAAGATCGTGTGGGGCGGTCGTGAACAAGAGGCCACGATCGTCGAGTCGGCCATGGAGCAATTGGGCTACGTCCATTCCTATCTCGATGCCTCAGGATCGTTTCTCTTCGGGGAAATGCTGGTGGGGGCCGCACCGATCCGTATCTATAGGATCCCCGTGGAGAGAATCGGGAAGGATTTGGATCCCCGGCCCCTGAAGGAGAGCGAGAAAACGGCCGCTCTTTTCCTATCGGCGTTGTCTCGTAAAGACGCCACGGCGGCGTCCGCGCTCGTGGATTTCGTCACGATGGCGAAGGAGGCGGATCCCAAGTTCGAGTCGCTGGCTCAGGACAAGAAGGACCAGGTGCTTAAGGAGCTCCGAACCAAGTTTGAAGAACGATGGCTGCCCGCTGCCGCGAACCCGTCCACGGAGCCTCCCGAAGATCTTTACGGTCCCGGGTTCGAAACGGTGGAGCAGGGGACTACGGCCCGAATCCGCTCGGGTCTGATTCACCTGGGTCTTGCCCAAGCCACCGATGGCGAACGGAAGGGGAAATGGCTCGTATTCCGGCTGAATCGAGACCAGCCCTGACGAATAGGGGGTTCCAACATCAGTCAGGGTCGAATCGGCCGTTAAGAAACGCAACGGACCGCATTTCAGAGCGATTCCGATCGACGCCTTCTCCGAATCGTTGAAAATCCCGCAAGCCATCGTAATAGGCACGCGGCCAAAGGGCCTTTGTCGCAAGCGACCCCATCCCTCTCCCTGGCGCCCTACGTTCTCTCTTGCGTATCTCAAGGATCACCCGGGCGACTTGGTGGGACTGGCGCGGATCCTGGGCCATGAGCGGCTCGACACGGGATCGTATCTCCTGATCCTGCGCAAGTCCGGGTACCGCGTTCGACCCGGAGAAGGAGAAGGCGCCACCGGACCCGGGAGACTTCTTCATCGCGAAGTACGAAGTGACGTGCGAGGAATACCTGGAATTCCAGAACGACCGGACCTTCCACGACCTGGGCAAGGCGTGGGGGCGGACGCCGCGGCAGGCGCCGTCGAGCGGGCAGTATTGGCGGAAGAGCGGGGAGAAGTGGCCGGTCCTGGGGATCTCGTGGGACGACGCGCATGCCTATCTTCGGGCGGACCGGGAAGAGTGGACGCAGGGTGCTTGCCCGATCCCGCCGTCAGGGGTAAACTCGCGTGATGGGCATCCCTGAGCGCTACGCCGGCTTTCCTCCGCTGACAATCTCCATCTTGAATCGTCTGAATGGGCTCCCCGAAATCCTCGATTCCGGCGGTGCCGACTTGGCCTACCTTTTTGGGTCCGCGCTCTCGTCGCGGACGCCCCAAGACATCGACATCGCAATCCTCGCTCCCAGTTTCGATGAAGTGGGGTCGCGAGTCGCCGAGTTCCTGGGTACGGACCGACTCGACATCGTCGATCTTCGACACATCGGGGACTCCTTGCTCCTGCATATTCTCCGGACCGGTACGCTCCTATTCCGTCGGTCGACGTCCCTAGAGAACGGCTTCGAGATGGAGGCGCTCCGACGCATCCAAGACCAAGCGCCCTGGAGGCGTCGACAGGACGAGATCCTGCGGCGACGCTCTTTGGCATGACGCTCGAACCCACGTACGTGATCGCAACGCTCAAGGAATTGGATTCCGTCCTGGAGGGCTTACGACGCCATCGAGGCGCCACAGGACAGAGTCTCCGCGAAGATCTCACCCACCGATGGGCTCTCGAACGAGGGCTCGAAGTCGCTTGCGGCTTGCTCTTCGATCTCTTCAATCATTTGCTTTCCTCGGAGTTGGGCGAATACTCGGAGACATACGAGGATTCCGTCCGAAGATCGCGGGATCGGGGTATCGTCACCGACGCAACAGGATCACGGCTAAAAGGAATGGGACAGTTCCGACATATCCTCGCACACCGCTACGTGCAAATTGATCCCGACAAAGTCGCGTTGAACTTGGAGATCGTCCTCGCCGCCTTTCCCGTCGCGATGTCGGAAATCCGCTCCTGGGCGGAGTCCCGCGCTCGCGCGCCGGGGGGCAACCCCTAGCCGTCGGGGCTTCCCTCTCCAGCCTTGATTCGCGCCGGCTCTTGAACCCCATCGAGCCCCCTGTTAGAGTGGCGCACGGATCGGGTGTCGTACCGGCTGCTCTCGGAGGCGCACAGCGTCGGATTTCCTTGCCATCGAGTAGCCGACATCCGAGATTCGAAACTCAACACGGCTCCGCCGCAACAGGGGGGTGATGGCGCATGCTCGTTTCCTGTAATGAATGCGGTGGGCAAGTATCGACCCAAGCCGCCCGATGTCCGCACTGCGGAACCCCCCGCCAACCCCAGGCCGGAGGAATCCGATGGAAGGATCGCCCCCCGGCCCCGCGACGCGTAGTCCCTCGGCGCCCGCTCGCGGCCTCCTCGGAGGAATCCGTCGGGGCACTGATCTGCGGCATCTTGGGGCTCTTCACCTGTACGATCCTCTCGATCATTGCGATCGTCATCGGCAAGCCTGGAAAACCCGGCCGTATCCTGGGCATCGTGGGCGTGATTCTCCATCTCATTGGAACCATCATTACCGTTCTGATCATCGCCATGGCGGCGCGCGAACAAAGCTCGCAGCGTCATGAGTACCGCCCACCTCCGCCTTCGAAGAGGTACAACATCAAGGTCATCGGCTCGGCCTCCCCCACCCCGCGCAACATAACGGACATTATCGGACGTTGTAACCCGAGCGAATTCATGTGGAACTCCTGATCCTCCGCCACGCCAAGGCGGTACCTCAAGGCTTCGAGAATCTCCCCGACGAAGAACGGCCCCTCGCCCCCGAGGGGACGGCCCATGCCGAGTCTCTCGGTCGACGACTGCTCGAGCTCCACGCGCTCCCTCAGCGCATCTACTCCAGCCCGCTCGCCCGCGCCCGCGACACCGTCCAGTCCTTCTTGCGCGGCGCGCGGCGTAGCATCGAGGCGGAGTTTCCCGCCGTCCTGAGACCGGGTTGCACTTCGAAGGAGATTCAGGAGTTTCTCGGATGGCGTGCCTCTCGGAGCGAGAGACTGATGATCGTGGGCCATCAGCCCGACCTCGGACAGATCATCGGCGCCTTGATCGGCGGAGACCGACTCGCCATTCACCTCCCCCCGGGGGTACTCGCGCGAGTGGATCTCGAGCGTCCGGAGGTCGTTTGGACGGGCTACCTGGTCTGGCTCTGGACGGCGGAGATGTATGGTACGTAACCCTGTTTCCCCGAACTTCCGGTCTCCCTTGTCTGTCCCAATCGCAACGATTCTGGAGAATGGGAATGTCTAAGATCGCCGTTGCGCTCTCCCTGGTGCTCGCGTGCGTTTCGATCGCCCGTGCCGACGAGAAGGACGAGGTCGGTAAGGCCTCGAAGAAGGCCACGGAGATGCCTTCGTACGCCTTCAAAGTCGCCCTCGAACTCGAAGGCGTTCCGTGGGCCAACGGCCCTATCGAATTCACCGGCGCCTTCAACAGGGACACCGCGACGTACGTCAAAGGCGAAGTCATGGGCCAGGAGTTCGAAGCGTATCGGAGGGGCGAGAAGACCGTCGTCAAGCGCGACGGAGAATGGCAACTGTCCGAGCGCGGCGGCGGTCGCGGCATGGGAATGATGAGCCGCGCCCTCAAGTCTCCTCACGACGAACTCAAGGACATGGAGAAGCGATTCAAGGAGGTCAAGAAGGGCGAGAAGAAGACGATCGACGGCAAGGAATGCATCGCCTACGAGGGAGACCTGACGGCAGAGGGACTCAAGGACCTCCTTCCCATGGGTCGCGGGATGCAGAACATGGGGGACACGGAGATGTCGGGCAAGGCCAAAGTTTGGATCGACGAAGAGGGCACCCTGCGCCGCTACGAGATTACCGCGAACGTCTCGTTCAGCTTCCAGGGGAATCCGGTCGAGATGAAGATCGCCCGCGCGATCGACTTGACGGGCATCGGCGATACGAAGGTCGAGGTTCCTAAGGAAGTCGCGGACCTCTTCGAGAAGAAGGAAGAGAAAAAGGACGAGGAGAAGCGATAGGCCAAGCTGCGCCGTGATGGCCCTCGCGATCCTGCTCTCCGTCGCCCAGGAGAAGGATGAATCGTGGTCCGCCTTTTCGCAGGGCGACTACGTCAAGTTCACCGTCACGACCCGATGGCCCGCCATGGGCCGATCCACCAAGAGCGTAATCACCGAGACCATCCGGAAGATCTCCGAAGATGAAGTGGTCGTGGAGGAGTCGACGGAGGAGGATGACAGGAAGCCGGTGATCTCCGAAACCAAACATCGCGTCGAGCTCCCTTCCGGGAACCGAACCAAGAAGGGAACCGAGAGCCTTACGGTGGACGGGAAGAAGTTCCCTTGTACGGTTTGGGAAATCGCGGATTTGCGAGTGTGGGAGTGCCCGGAGGCTCCCGGGAGAGTCGTTCGCGCCGAGTTGTCCTTTGCGAACTACAAGGTAACTTGCCGATTGCTCAAGGTGTCGGAGAGAGTCAAGGTCGGGAACCAGGAGTTGGATTGTTACGTGCGGGAGATCAGCGACTCGAGATCGGACTCCTCCAATTCGAAGGAGTGGCGATCCCCGGCCGTCCCGGGCCACTTGGTAAGGGCCACGTCGAACTCGCACGGGATAGAGACCACGCAAGAACTGACGGAGTTCGTCGCGCATCCCCGGAAATAAGAGGGAGCCCCCACCGAGGAGGGCCCGGGGCCGAGCCGACGAAGGATCGGGATCGGGCCCTGCGGCATCTGCGCCGGATCATCGACGAGAAGAATCGCGTCGCCTACACCGGTGAGCCTCTCCGATCCCGGGAGGTCGACCTGCTGGCGACTCGTGCCGATGGATTTCGCGCGTGGGCCAGAAGAATGCTCGAATGAGGACAGCGCGCTGGGCGACGCGTTTCTTCAGGCCGCTTCTTATTTCGCCCTCGGATGCGTGCGGTCGTACACGTCCTTCAATCGATGCGTGGTGACGTGAGTGTAGATCTGGGTCGTGGCGAGGTGCTCGTGTCCCAGCAACTCCTGGACCGACCGGAGATCCGCGCCGCGATCGAGGAGATGGGTCGCGAAGCTGTGGCGGAGCGTGTGCGGGGTCACCCGCTTCCCAAGGCCCGCGGCCCGCGCCGCTCGAATCAGGAGGCGCCGGACGCTCCGAACGTTGAGACGAGTCCCGTTCTTGTTTAGGAACATCGCCTCGCTCTCCCGGCCCCGTTGCGCCAACAGTTCTTCGCGCCGCGGCCGGTAACTCTCGAGGGCGGAGAGCGCATAGGAACCGAGAGGAGCGATCCGCTCCTTGTCCCCCTTCCCCCGGACCAACACGTAGGCGCCGTCCAGGTGGAGATCCCCGAGGTTCAAACCCGACGCCTCGCTGACGCGCAGCCCGCCGCCGTAGAGCGTCTCGAGGATCGCCCGATCCCGCGCTCCTCCGAATCCGTCGCCCGAGGCCGCTTCGATGAGGCGGCGAACCTCGTTCTCGTCGAGGAAATTCGGCAGCCGCCGGTCGGCCTTCGGCGTCCGTACGCGACGGAAGGGATTCGTCTCCGCGCGCCCGAGCCGAAGTTGATAGTCGTAGAAGGTCCGAAGACTCGCCAGCGCCCTCGCCGTCGAAGATTTCTCGTAGCCTTGCTCGTGCAGCCGCGCCAGGTATCGGCGAATCGCCAACACCTCGGGCGGCGGAAGAAGCCCCTCTTCTCCGCCCCGGAAGGCTACGAATCGGGACAAGTCCCCTTCGTAGGCTCGAAGCGTGTGCGGAGAGAGGCGGCGGGCGAACCGGAGATGATCGAGGAATTCCGAGCTAAGCCCCACGCGCGCCCTTTCGCGCGACGAACCGCCAGATCGCCTGATTCGAGACGAATTGGATCCATCGCTCCTGCACGGCCAGGAAGAGATTCTCGTCTCGATACGCCGACTCTTCGCCGTACTGCGCATCCGCGTACTTCTTCACCTCGATTCGCACCCCGAGGTTGTGGGCGTCCCACATTTCTTCGTACGCGTCGATCAGATGCCCCGCCTGTCCCCTCGTCACCTCGAATGCCCCTTTCTTCCACGAGGCCGACTCGGTCAGACGGTCGAGATCCCGCGCTCCAAGGCTCCGCGCCGAGGTTCGAAACCACTGCACGGAGAGCGCGGTCCGGGGCGGATCGTACGGGTCATGGTCCGTCACGGCCACGGCCACGATCGCGTCCGCGTTCAGCCGACGAGCGAACTTGAGAGCGTCGTCCAAGGTCGCGATCTTCTCGCCTTCCCGCATCGCGGCCCGGACCACCAAGGGACGCACCACATCGAACCCGGGGAACTTCACGAGTTCCGAGGCGAAGATCGTGGCCATCTCGTCGGCATCGATCGGATCGCGGGTGTAGTTGAGGAAGGGAAGGACGACCACGCGCTTGATCTCTGGATCCGGGTTGCGCGGATACTCGCGGTACTTCGTCGAAGGTAGACACCCCGCCAGAGCGGCGAGGGCCGCCACGCCGAACCTCTTCGCCATCCCCCTCCTCCTCCGCTATTCCACGAGCGGCTTGGGCCTCACGCTGAAGATGTTGGGGAATCCGTCGCGATCCGAGACGAAGAACACCCGTTCACCGCCCCACGATGGCCACCATTCCGCTGAGACGTCCTCGGTGATGCGCGTGTCGTACTGCCCGTCGTATCGGATGACCCAGATGTCGTCCGCCCTCCCCATCTCGCCGTACAGGATCGATTCGACGCTCCGCTTCACCGTCGCGTAGGCGATCCACTTTCCGTCCGGGGAGAATCGAGGAGTCAGCGCCGCCCATTCCTTGTGCCGGTCCGCGGCGATCTCCTGAAGCTCCGCCCCGTCCGGCCGAACCAGCCAGAGGGAGCTCCGCCAATCGCCCTTCGGCTGACTCTGGAACGCGATCCAATCCCCCGTCGGCGACCAATCAGGATGCATCCCGGGTCCGAGAAAGGTCGGGATGCCCGTACCCACGTCGGCGATGATGAGCTGCCAAACGCCGTTCGGGTTTTTCGTGGAGTAGACGACCTTCTTGCCGTCCGGGGACCAGCTCGGCGCGACGTCGTCCTGGGGGCCCGTCGTCACCTGAAGCCAGAGAGCGGGCGAGTCGACCCGCGCCACGTAGATGTCGAAGTTTCCCGCGATGTCGGAAGAAAAGGCGACCCGCTTCCCATCGGGCGATACGCGGGGAAACAGGTTTTGCCCCCGGTTGGTGGTGAGTTGGGTGGGAGCGATTCCCTCCGTCGCCCTGAGGAAAACCTGCGATTTCGAACCGGTCTCGGTCGACGAGTAGACGAAGAACTTTCCCTCGCGGGAGGCGCTCGGCTGGGTGGCTTGCCCGGACTTCAGGATGCGCGTGTGCTGGATGAGCGCTTCCCAGGAATGCGAGAGGTAGGATTCCGGAACTCGATCGCCCTCTTCCGGCAGCTTCTTGTCTTTCGGGGACTCCGACGAGCGAGACTGGCACGCCGCCAGCGTTAGAACCAAGATCGCGATCGTCCGTCGTTGCATCGATCCACTCCCCTGTCTACCTCCTTTATCGTCCCTTGATCTTTCGTCCTTGATCCCTATAATGCCCCCATGCCGGATGTAGCCCTCCTCATGGGAAGCGACTCGGATCTCGAAGTCGTCCAGAAGGCCATCGACGCGCTCCGGACGTTCGGGGTTTCGTGGGAGGCGCGGGTGCTCTCGGCCCATCGCACGCCCGACGCGCTCCAGGAGTATGTGCGAAACTCGAACGCGAAAGTCTATATCGCCGCAGCGGGCGGGGCCGCCCACCTTGCGGGGGTCGTGGCCGCGATCACCTCGCGACCGGTCTTGGCCATCCCCATCCCGAGCGGGCTCAACGGAATCGACAGCCTGCTCTCGATGGTTCAGATGCCCGCGGGCGTTCCGGTGGCGACCTTCGCGATCGGGAAGTCCGGAGCCAAGAACGCAGCGCTTTTCGCGATCCAGATTCTCGCGACGTCCGATGCCGCGCTGGCCGCCAAGTTCGCCGAGCACAAGCGGCGGATGGTGGAAGAGGTATCGGCCAAGGACGCGGCCGTACAGAAGAAGCTCCGTTAGTCTCCCAGTAGGCGCAGGATTTCCCTCATCGTCTTGGCTTCCCCTTCGTCCTTGAGGAGTTCGAGCGCGGCTCGCGCATCCCGGATAGCTGCGACGCGATTCCCGGCGAGATAATGAGCTCGGGCGCGGCCGGCATAAGCGATTCCGTTCGGTTCGCGCAGATCGACGGCCCGGGAGTAGTCATAAACCGCCGCATCGAGCGAGTTCATTCGGAGATGGAGTCGCCCGCGCCCCAGCCATCCGTCCAAATAGTCGGGTTTTCGCACCAGAGCGCTCGTGTAGTCCGCGATCGCGGAATCCGTTTCTCCGAGTTCCACGCGAAACTGTGCCCGATAGGTGAGGAAAAGGTGAGTCTCCGCATCGTCGGGAAGCAACCGGATCGCCTCCGTCTCGTCGTCGACGGCTTTCTTCCAGTCTTTCATGGCGCCCCGAGCTCGGGCGCGGAGATCGTAGCCGATTCCGAATTGGGGATTCAGTTTCAACGCTGCGTCCGCATCCTGCACCGCCCCTCCGAAGTCTCCCAGGAAGATCCGCACATTGCCCCGATACACGTACAGATGTTCATAGTCTGGATCGACCGCAATCGCCCGGCCATAGTCCTCCGACGCCTCCCGATAGCGTTGCGCGCGGAATCGCAGCGAGCCGCGAAAGCTGAACAACTGCCAGTCGTAGAGATTCCAAGAGATCGCCCGGTTCAGCGAGTTCTCCGCATGGTCCAACCGCGCCGACTTCTGCCAAGTCACCGCGAGGTAGTAGTGCGCCTTCCAATCGGCCGGGTTCGCAGAGACGATTTCCGCGAGAATCTCGCGCGCAGACTCGAAGGAGCCCGAGGCCAGCTGGAGAAGGGCTCGGGCATACGTGGTCTCCTTGGAATCCAAGGTCAATCTGCGGACCTGCTCCAAGTCTCCCACCACCCGCTGACGAAGCTGGTGGATCTGCCCGTTCGAGTCCCGAGGGTTTTGAGTCTCGTTTTCCAGCGCCTCGGCGTTCAGAGACGCGCGCTCCAAGTAGGCCGTCGCGAAGTCGGGGGCGATTTGGATGGCGCGGTCCATGTGCCGAAGAGCGGGCAGCCTCGCCGGCATCAGGAGGTAGGTCCGGGCCATCGCGAGATGGGCCTCGGCCAGATCGGGAGAGAGGTCGAGCGCCTTCTGCAACTCCGCAAGCGCGGAACGCGCCGACCCGATTCGCTCGGCCCGAGTCATCGAAGGATCGTTCAGGCGCTTCCGCACTTGCTCCAAGATGCGCCGACCGCTCTCGAGGTAGGCGATCCCCTGTTCCCGTGCCTTTGCGGCGTCCTCCGATCTCTTCCGCGCCGACAGAATCTCGACTTCTCGCTGACGGCGGATCGCCTTCTCCCGATTCCATCGCGGCCAGATCAGCGCGACCAGAGAGACGGCGACGACGCCGAGCGCCGCGGCGCCCAGGAGCCATCGTCGTTTCGTGATCAATCGGCTCCACCTTCGGACGGTCGATGCGGGACGCGCGGCGATCGGCTCGTCCGAGAGCCACCGGGTCAGATCTTCCGCCAGCCGCTCCGCGCTCGCGTACCGCCGTCGGGGCTCCCGATCCAGGCACTTCATCACGATGGTCTCGAGGTCAGGGTCGATCTCGGAATCGAACGCCCGCGGCAGCCGCGGTCCCCCTTCCATGACCTTTCCCAGGAGATCGTAGAGATCGCGCCCTTCGAACGGCGGCCGACCGGTCAGAAGCTCGTAGAGCGTCGCGCCCAGCGAGTAGACGTCGGAGCGAGGACCGACTTGCGACAGCCGGCCGGCCGCCTGCTCCGGAGCCATGTACATCGGCGTGCCCATGAGCTGTCCCGACCCCGTGAGGGAAGAGGCGACATCCATCTGTTTGGCCAGCCCGAAATCCGTAATGACGATTCGCGGGGGATCTCCCTCCTCCACGAGGAGATTCGATGGCTTGATGTCGCGATGAACGACTCCCTGGAGGTGAGCCGAATGGAGGCCCAGTGCGGCATCGCGGATCAGTCGAGCCAAGAGGCGTGGATCCTCCCGGGACATCTCTCGAAGTTCCCGACCCCGGACGAGCCGCATCGCGATGTACGGAACGCCGTCGATCTCTCCCGACTCGAACACGGTCGCGATGGAAGGATGGTCGAGGTGCGCCGAGGCCTGTGCTTCGCGTCGAAATCGCGCGGTTTCTTCCGGGTCGCGGTGCTTCATCGTCTTGAGCGCGACCCATCGGTGGAGGCGGGCGTCGTAGCACTTCCAAACGTCGCCCATGGCACCGGAACCTAAGAGGGAGAGACGAAGGTACTTTCCGAAGGGGATGGGAGCCTCGTGGATCTCCCATCCGAGGGACCGGAGGGCCTCGGGGCTCAGGTTCCCCTGTTGGACGAGGAAGGTGCCGAGATCCGGAATCGGTCCGTCGTGCCCGGACGCGATTTCCGCGAGAAGGCTCTCCGCTTCGCGCAGCGCCTCCGGAGAAACCAGCCGTTTCTCGAGCAGGAGGCGTATCAGTTCATCCTGCGTGGATGGAAGACTCACTGATCTGAAGTATAGCCTCCGGGCGGGTCACGCCTCGACGTCGACCTGCGTGCCGAGGCCCATGCTGGCCATGATCTGTTTCATCGCGTCGGTTTGCATCTCGAGGGTTTTCTTGAGAAGTTCGACGGCGACTTGAGCCTGGGTCTGCGCGGCCTTCATGCCCGCCGCGGACTGGACGGCCGAAATGTCAGACATCTTCATCCTTCATATCGGCGCGGGACGCCAGAATCTTGAGTCTTTCTTTCGCAAACGACTCGAACTTCGTTCCCGGATATGCCTGGGCCATCGACTCGATTGTCCGACGCGCCTCATCGGCGCGGTCCAGACGCACGAGGATGTCCGCCAAGCGGAAGGCCGCAGAGCATCTGGCCTCGGGCTCCTTCAGACGGGTCAGCGCGGCCTGAAAGGGTCCGATCGACTCGATGGCCCGCTCGCGTCGGACTTCGATCTCTGCAATTCTCCTCCAGGGTTCGGGATCTTCGGCATCCCGGGCCGCCTCTTCGGAATATAGCCGCACCGCGTTCTCCCAGTCGCGCTCACGCTCCGCCTTCTCGGCCCGGTCATAGCTCTTCTGGATTCTCATCGACTCCACCCCCACCGCGGCTCGGCGGGCCGTATCGAACCACTCGCCGACGAGGAAGGTGAGGAATCGAAAGACGCACCCCAGCCCCACAAGCAGAATGGGAAACAGGAAGAGGAGCGAGAGATTCACTCCGCCCGACAACATTCGGATCGCGATGGTGAAGAGTCCGAAGAATCCTGCGATCGCCCCCGCCTGAACGAGCTTGTTCCGCAACGGCGGCCAATCCCGCCGGGCGAGAATCGACAGGGCTCCCCCATAGACCCAGAACACGACGACCGCCGCGACCCACATGATATAGAAATAGCCTGGCTATTTCTATATCATCGGTCGAGAAGAACCGGGTTGCGCATCCGGCAGCGCGCCTCCTCGTATTCGATTTGCCCCTTAAGGTAGAGTTCCTTGAGAGCGGAATCCAGGGTGCGCATCCCGTCCTTCGCATGCGTCTCCATGATGGAATAGATCTGGTGCGTCTTCTCGTCCCGAATGAGGTGGGCCACCCCGGGCGTGTTCCGCAGGACCTCCACCGCGGGTACCCGCCCCTGGCCGTTGGTGCGCGGAATCAGCCGCTGCGAGAGGACGGCCAAGAGCGACAACGACAGTTGGGCCCGAATCTGCCCCTGCTGATGAGGCGCGAACACGTCCAGCGTCCGATCGACCGCCTGGACGCAATCGTTCGTGTGAAGCGTGGCGATCACCAAATGGCCTGTCTCCGCTGCCGTCAGGGCGGAGGCGATGGATTCCGGGTCCCGCATCTCCCCGATCAGGATCACGTCCGGCGCTTCCCGCAGGACGTGCTTCAGCGCCTCGGCGAACGACCACGTGTCCTCCCCCACCTCGCGCTGCTCCACCACGCATCGCTTGTTCGTATGAAGGTATTCGATCGGATCCTCGATCGTCACGATGTGCGCCCGCCGCCGCGCGTTGATGAGGTCGATCATCGCCGCTTGCGTGGTGGACTTCCCCTGGCCCGTAGGCCCGGTGATCAGGAGCAGCCCCTGCGGAGCCAGGGCGAACTCCTCGATCACGGCCGGCAGGTTCAACTCCTCGATCGAGGGAATGCGATCGGCGATCAGCCGGAAGGCCCCTCCCACGCATCCCCGTTGATAGAACAGATTCGCCCGAAACCGGTGCAGCCCCTCGAGAGTGAAAGAAAAATCCAGCTCCTTCTCCTTCTCGAACCGCGCGATCTGGCGCTCGTTCAAGACGCCGTACAGGAGCTTCTTCGTCTCCTCTCCGGAGAGCGGCGGCGCCTTCGCCAAAGCAAGTTGGCCGTCGATCCGGAAGGCCGGCGGCGCCTCCGTCGTGATGATGACGTCCGATGCCTTGACGGCGACCGCCTGCTTCAGGATGGGAACGAGGTCCATGGAAGTCATTATCCCCGAAACCGATGGCACCCACAACCAGTCCAAAGTATAATTCCCCGGGCGGGACTCGAAAAGGTTGAGGGCGCGTGGGCGATCAGAAACTCGAACTGTTGGGCCAGCTCGCGGTCCAACAGAAGCTGGTCACCTCGGACCAGCTCAAACTCTGCCTCTCGGAGCAGACCGCTCTCCGCAAGACAGGCCGTCTCGTCCCCCTGGGCCAAATCCTCGTCCAGCGCCGCTTCTTGACCAGCGACCAGATTCGACGACTCCTTCTGAATCAGAAGGGAGTGCCCACGGACGCCCCCCTCGTCAACGGAAAATACGCCCTCATCCGAAAGCTCGGAAAGGGCGGTGCCGGCGACGTCTACCTGGCGCGCGACACCACCCTGGACCGCCCTGTCGCGGTCAAGGTGCTTCGCGAGGAGATGTCCCAGAACCGCAAGTCCGTCGAGCGATTTCTGCGGGAAGCGCGTGTCCTGGCGCGCATCCGCCATCCCAACGTCGTCGGAGTGCACGAGACCGGCGAATATCAGGGGCGTCCCTACTTCGTCATGGACTATGTGGACGGCACCTCGCTCGATGCCGCCATGGCCCCCGGCGCGATGTCTCTGCGCCACAAGGTCGAGATTCTCCAAAAGGTTTGCGGAGCCGTGGGCGAGCTTCACCGGCACGGAGTCGTCCACCGCGACCTCAAGCCCTCCAACGTCATCATCGACGCCAAGGGCAACCCGATCCTCTTGGACTTCGGCTTGGCTCACGACACTTCGAGGCATACCAAGCTGACGGTGACGGGAACGATTCTCGGGACCCCTTTCTATATGGCGCCGGAGCAAGTGGAGGGGAAACCGGTCGACGCGCGGACGGACGTGTACGCGCTGGGCGTCCTGCTCTACGAAACCCTCACGAGTCGGCTCCCCTTCCGCGCCGAAAACGAGTTCGAGCTCTACCGCCAGATCAGCTCCCACGAGCCTCCGACCCCCAGTACCGTGGAGGGCCGTGTCCCGCGCGACCTCGAGATCGTCTGCCTCAAGGCAATGGACAAGGACCGAAGCCTTCGGTATCAGAATGCGTCCGAGCTGGCCGACGATCTCCGCCGATATCTGGAAGGCCA
>Ga0114945_10001015_pt1 | contig 17791 bp, 11 predicted proteins | sample OV2TP3_FD_87194 | JGI IMG/M metagenome (GOLD analysis project Ga0114945, IMG submission 87194) | Hot spring microbial communities from Beatty, Nevada to study Microbial Dark Matter (Phase II) - OV2 TP3 | ecosystem: Environmental > Aquatic > Thermal springs > Hot (42-90C) | place: USA: Beatty...
CAGCGTGGTCCGCTCCGGCGGCCAGGACCTGAAGGTCCCCTATTGCGACCGCTCTGTGGGGACCCGGATCTTCATCGGCATCCGCGCCGACGACATCATCCTCTGCCGGGAGCGCCCGTCCGGACTGAGCGTGCGGAACGCCATTCAGGGTCGCGTGATGGAGGTGTCTGAGGTAGAGGGGAAGGGGCTGGTCTACGTGGATGTGGGAAAAAGGCTGGCCGTGAAGGTCACGCTGGAGGCAATTGAGGAGCTGAGATTAAAGGTGGACGAAACTGTGACCTGCCTGATCAAGACGAACTCCGTCCGCATCGGGCCGGAAGTCGAGTGAAAAAAGTGCTGAGTAACGAGTGCTGAGTCCTGAGTAAAGGCAGAAACCCTGTTTTTGGTTTCACTCAGCACTCAGGACTCAGCACTCAGGACTTATCACTGCCTCTCACTCTCCCCCTCCTCCCCCGGCTCGTCCATGAACTCATCCTTGAGGGGCACGCCCCAGATCAGGCCGTTGGGGTCGAAGTCCGTCAGGGGGGGGCCATCGTAGAGGTTGGGGATGAGCTCCCCCCCGCAGACCGGGCAGAACCGGAAGGCCGGGTGGTAGGCCGTGTTGTTGTGGCACGCCTGACAGACCTTGACGAGCGTGTCCAGCTTCTCCCCGCACCGGACGCAGTGCTGGAAATACCCGTCGTAGGGCGTCTTCTCCCCGCACTTGGGGCAGGTGACGACCTCGTGCACGTCCAGCTTCTCGGACGGCGACTGCTCCACGGTGACCGTCTGCCGGTCCGGGAGCGAGACGTAGTCCACCCCGTGCGGCGCGAACTTCTCCCGGAGCTGACTCGCCTGCACGGCGAGGTACTTCTCCGACATCCCGATCGTGACCACGACGTTGGGCGATATTCCCACGAAATGGACATAGTCCCGCTGGTTCCAGTCCCGCTGCTCGACGACGAGCGCCTCCACCCGCTCACAGAGGGCGATGAACGAGTTGATCTTCCGCCGGTTCTGCCTGCGCCACTCCTCCTCCTCCTGTTCCATCTCATAGAGACCGCCCAGGTCGATGCGTATCATAAAAATCCTCTCAGATGAGTCCGATGATCAGCTGCAGGGGCGGTTCGCGAACCGCCCCTGCACGATTCACCTTCGCATGTAATATAAAACGAAACCCCCCGCAAGACAAATCACATTTTCTCGCCCATCCCCAGCGCCTTCCGGAGGTACTGTCCCGTGTGCGACGCCGGGGTCCGCGCCACCTCCTCCGGCGTCCCCTCCGCCACCAAGAACCCCCCTCCCTCTCCCCCCTCCGGCCCCAGGTCGATCACCCAGTCCGCCCTGGCGATCACGTCCACGTGGTGCTCCACGACCAGCACCGTGTCCCCCCGCTCCACAAGGCGGTCGAGCACCCCGATCAGCAGCCGCACGTCCTCGAAGTGCAGGCCCGTCGTCGGCTCGTCCAGCACGTAGAGCGTCCGGCCCGTCCCCCCCCTGGCCAGCTCCGCCGCCAGCTTCACCCGCTGCGCCTCCCCCCCCGACAGGGCCGGCGCGGGCTGCCCGATGCGGAGATACCCCAGCCCCACGTCCGACAGCGTCTCTAAGATGCGACGCGCCGCCGGCAGGGCCTGGAAGAACGCCAGCGCCTCCGAGGCCGTCATGTCGAGCGCGTCGGCGATGGAGCGCCCCTTGTAGCGGACCTCCAGCGTCTCCCGGTTGTAGCGCCGCCCCCCGCACCCCTCGCAGGTCACGTACACATCCGGCAGGAAGTGCATCTCCACCTGCACCACGCCGTCCCCCTGGCAGACCTCGCACCGCCCCCCCTTCACGTTGAAGCTGAACCGCCCCGCCCGGTAGCCCCTCACCTTCGCCTCCGGGAGCTGCGCGAACAGGTCGCGGATCAGGTCGAACAGCCCGGTGGCCGTGGCCGGGTTCGACCGGGGCGTGCGGCCCAGCGGGGCCTGGTCCACCCGCACCAGCCGTTCGACCAGGTTCAGCCCCTCCATCCCCTCGTGGGGCAGGGGCGGCGCCTTGGCCCGGTAGAGCCGGCGGGCCAGGCCCCGGCAGAGCGTGTCGTCGATCAGGCTGCTCTTCCCCGACCCCGACACCCCCGTCACGCAGACGAACGTCCCGAGCGGGATGCGGGCGTCGACCCCCTTCAGATTGTGCCCGCGCGCCCCCCGGACGACCACCCACCCGGCGGCCCTCCGCCTCCCCTTCGGGGCCGGGATCGACCGCCGCCCCGACAGATAGGCCCCGGTCAGCGACCGCTCCGACGCCGCCACCTCCCCCGGCGTCCCGAAGGCCACCACCTGCCCCCCCTGCTCGCCCGCCCCCGGCCCCAGGTCCACCACGTGGTCCGCGGCCCCGATCACCTCCCGGTCGTGCTCCACGACCAGGACGCTGTTCCCCCGGTCCCGAAGCCCCATCAGCGCCCCCAACAGCCTCCGGGTATCGCGCGGATGCAGCCCCACCGTCGGCTCGTCCAGCACGTAGAGCACGCCCGCCAGCCTCGCCCCCACCTGCGTCGCCAGGCGGATGCGCTGGAGTTCCCCCCCGGACAGGGACTCCGCGCCCCGGTCCAGGCTCAGATAGTCCAGCCCGATGTGCGCCAGAAAACCGATCCGATCTCGTATCTCAGCTAAGATCGGCCCGGCCACCGCCCCCGTCCGTGCGGAGAAATCGAGACCCTTCAAAAAATCCCCGGCCTCCCGGACCGGCATCCGCGCCACCTCCGCGATGTGCCTCCCCCCCACCCGCACGCAGAGCGCCTCCGCCCGGAGGCGCGCCCCCCCGCAGGCCGCGCAGGGCGTCTCCGGCAACGAATGATCTATCCGTTGCGTCGCCTCCTCCCCCTCCGCATCCGGCCCCGCCTGAACGCCCAGGCCGTCGCACGCCGGACAGGCCCCGGAGGGGCTGTTGAACGAGAAGAGGCGGGGCTCCACCTCCTCCAACCCGGCGCCGCAGTCGGGGCAGGTGAGACGCGCCGAGAAGACCCGCTCCTCTCTGTCCACGACGGAGACGATCACGACGCCGTCCCCCAGCCGGGCCGCGGCCTCGAACGAGTCCGCCAGCCGCCGCGCCGCGCCCCCGCTCACCGTGAGCCGGTCCACCACGACCTCCACCCTGCGCGGCCTCCGCCCCTCCAGCGCCCCCCTCCGGTCCAGCGACAGGACCTCTCCGTCGGCGCGGACGCGCACGTAGCCCGCCGCGCGCGCCCGCTCGAAGACCTGCCCGGCCTCCCCCCCCTTCGCCAGAGGGGCCAGCACCATCGCCCTCGTCCCCTCCGGAAGCCCCAGGACCTCGTCCACCATCTCCGACACCGTGTGGCGCACGATCGGCCTTCCGCAGGACGGGCAGTGGACCGCCCCCGCCCGCGCGAACAGCAGCCGCAGGAAGTCGTAGACCTCCGTGATCGTCCCCACCGTCGAGCGCGGACTCCGGCCCGGTGGCCGCCCGCTGACGGCCACGGCCGGCGACAGCCCCTCGATCAGGTCCGCGTCGGGGCGCTCCATCGGACCCAGCGCCTGCCGCACGTGGGCCGACAGGGACTCCACATAGCGCCGCTGCCCCTCCGCGTAGATCGTGTCGAACGCCAGCGACGACTTCCCCGACCCCGACGGCCCCGTGATCACGACCAGCCGGTTGCGGGGCAGGTCCAGGTCGATCCCCTTCAAATTGTGGGTGCGCGCGCCCCGGATGACGATGGCCTCGACGGACATGGAAACCTCCTCGCGAATCCCTTACAATATACCCTCTTCCCCGCCTCCGGGCAACCCCTCAATCCGCCCGGAACTCGCCCCCCTGTCCAGCCAATATTGTCTTGACATATCTGAGAGGACTTACTATTATTCCACAAATGTCAAACCCATTCCCACACACCGCGACGCCGGAGACAGACCGCCCGTTCGTCGCCGACCTGATCGACTTCCTTCGGGTCCATCGGGAGGACATCCTGGAGCGATGGTCGGAGCGGATCTCCCACCCCCCCTCCCCCGGCCCTCAGACCCTTCAGAGACAGGTGGCGGAGGTCTTCCTGTCCCTCCTGATCGCCCAGCTCGAAGACCCGGAGACCCCGCTCGACGAGGCGAGACTCCGGGCGTTGAAGGAGACCGTTCAGGACGGCCTGACGGCGGCGGACCTCTCCAGGGCGCAGATCGCCCTCAAAAGGGCCATCATCAGCGCCCTGGTCGCCGCCTACCCCGGCGACCGCGAACGCCTGCGCTTCGTCTGCGCCCTGGTCGAAACGCAGATCGACGAAGACATCATCGCGGTCATCGACCTCTACTACCGGATGCGCCAGCGCGGCCTGAACGGAGAGCTCCGGGCCTCGGAGGATCGCTACGGCGCCCTCGTCCAGACCATGAACGAGGGCGTCTGCATGGTCGATCAGGACTTCCGCATCACCTTCTTCAACAAGCGCATGGAGGAGATCACGGGCTACGCGAAGGAGGAGGCCATCAACCGGCCCATGTCCCTGCTCTACGACGGCGAGAGCCTGGCCAGGGTGCACGCCGAGCTGGAGAGGCGGCGGGCCGGGGAGCCCTCCATCTACGAGGCCGTGATGATCACCAGGGGCGGCGCAAAGGTGCCGGTCACCATCTCCGGCGTCCCCCTCCACGACGCCGCCGGGAACTACGCGGGGAGCTTCGGCGTCATCACCGACATCAGCCAGCGCATCGAGACCGAGCGGGAGCTGCGGCACAGGAGCGACGAGATCGCCCGCCTGCTGGAGATCGAGCGGAAGCGCGCCGCCCAGCTCACGATGGTCAGCGAGATCGCGCGGCTGGTCCTCTCCACGCTCGACCCGGACCGGATCATGCGGCTCTCCGCCGAGTCCATCCAGCGCAACTTCGCTTACTACGACGTCTTCCTCTTCACCGTGGACGAGGCGGCGAATGAGGTCGTGCTCAAGGCGCACGCCGGGGCCTACCGGGAGTTCTTCTCCGAGGGCTACCGCCAGGCCGTCGGCGTGGGCATCGTCGGATGGGTCGCGCAGACGGGAGAGGTCCTCCTGTCCAACGACGTGGCCCGCGAGCCCCGCCGCATCCTGGCCTTTCCGCAGGAGGAGAAGACCGCCTCGGAGCTCTGCGTCCCGATCAAGCTGGGGGACCGGGTCATCGGAGGCATCGACGTCCAGAGCGAGCGCGTCGGGGCCTTCGACGAACACGACGTCACGTCGCTGCAGATCCTGGCGAACCTGATCGCCAGCGCCGTCGAGAACGCCCGCCTCTTCCAGGAGATGAAGTTCCTCAAGGAGTTCAACGACCGGGTCATCGACACGATCCCCCTCCCGCTCCTGTTCCTGGACAGGGACCTGAGGATCACCTCCGTCAACCGGGCTTACTGCGAGCGCAGGGGTCTGGGGCGGGCCGACCTGGAGGGCCGGAACATCCGGGAGGTCTCCCCCGACTCCCTCCTCCTGCAGGAGGAGGTCCTGGGGGCGATCTCCACCGCCATCCGGGAGGGGCGGTCCGTCAAGCTGGAGAACGTCCTGCGCCCCCGCGAGTTCATGAACAAGGTGTTCAACATCTTCATCACCGGCGTGGAACGGGGGCCGGAGCGGCAGGCGCTCGTCGTGCTCGAGGACATCACCGAGGTCGTGGAGCGGGCCTATCAGCTCTCCATGCTGCGCCAGGTGATCGGGACGATGCAGGGCATCCTCGACCTCGACCGGCTCCTCTATGCCATCCTCACCTGCGTCACGGCAGGCACGGCCCTCGGCTTCAACCGGGCGATCCTGCTCCTGATCGACCGGAGGCGAAACGTAATCGAAGGAAAGATGGGCGTGGGCCCCGGCAGCGCGGAGGAGGCGGGCAGAATCTGGCAGAACCTGGCCCAGATGAACCTCACGCTCAATGACATCCTGAAGCACTACGACAGCCTGTCTGACCGGGACAACCTGCCGATTTCCCGGCTCGCGCGCCGGATCAGCATCCCCCTGACCGAGGCCGACAACCTGATCGCCCGAACCGTGCTGGAACAGCGCGCCATCCGAGTGACCGACGCCTACAGCGCCCCGGAGGTCAGCCCGGAGATCCGGGACATCCTGGGGGCAAAGGAGTTCGTCTGCGTCCCGCTCATCGCCAAGGAGAGGGCCGTGGGGGCCATCATCGCCGACAACCTCTACAGCGCCATCCCGATCTCCGACGAGGGCGTCCACCTGCTGACCGCCTTCGCCAGCCAGGCCGGCCTCGCCGTGGAAAACGCGGAGGTCTACGCCCAGCTCGGCGACAAGATCCAGGAACTGGAGGAGGCCTACCGGAAGCTCCATCAGGCGCACGACGAAAAACTCCGATCCGAGCGCCTCGCCGTCATCGGCGAGCTGTCCGCCCGCATGGCCCACGAGATCCGGAACCCCCTGGCCACCATCGGGGGGTTCGCCCGCGCCATCGCGCGGGGCACCAGGCCCGACCGCATCGAGGCCAACGCGCGCGTGATCGTCGAGGAGGTGGAGCGCCTGGAGAAGCTGCTGGCCGACACCCTCAACTTCACCCGCCCCACGTCGCTCGACCTCAAGCCCACGGACCTCAACGACCTGGCCGAGACCGTCTTCGGCCTCCTCAAGGGGGCGCTCGACAGAGGCCGCGTGACCCTTGAAAAACGCCTGGAGCCCGACCTCCCGAGCGTCGTGGCCGACGCGGCGCAGGTCAAACAGGTCCTGCTCAACCTGGCCCAGAACGCCTGCCAGGCGATGCCCGACGGCGGGACCCTGAGGGTCTCCACCCGCCGGATGAACGGAGGCGTGGAGGTGGTCGTGGAGGACACGGGGACGGGCATCTCCCCCGAGGACCTCCGCAACATCTTCAACCCCTTCTTCACGACCAAGACGTCGGGCACGGGCCTCGGCCTGGCCATCTCCAGGAAGATCGTCTCGGATCACGCCGGGGACATCGCCGTGGCCAGCCAGCCCGGCGTCGGGACGACCGTGACCGTCAGGCTGCCCATCAGAAGGAATGAGACGTGACCGGAGGCGCGCTATGAAAACCATCCTCGTCGTGGACGACGAAAGGAACCTCTCCCTCCTCTACGAACAGGAACTCGGCGAGGAGGGCTATCGGGTGATCGTGGCCAACAACGCGAAGGACGCCATCGACCACATCGAGAAGACCCCCCCCGACCTGATCGTCATGGACATCCGGATGCCCGGCATGGACGGCATCGAGGCGATGGGGAGGATCCTTTCCAGGAACAACCAGATGCCTATCATCCTGAACAGCGCCTACTCCAGCTACAAGGACAATTTCATGAGCTGGTCTGCGGACGCCTACGTCGTCAAGTCCTCGGACCTGACCGAGCTCAAGCGGGAGATCAGGCGGGCCTTTGAGCGCAGAGAAAAGGCGTAGCGCCATGTCCCCTTCGAACGGCATCGCACTCCTGAAGACCACGCTGGGGATGGTCCTGGCCGGCGGGCAGGGGGAGCGCCTCTACCCGCTCACGCGGGACCGGGCCAAGCCCGCCGTGCCCTTTGGGGCCATTTACCGGATCATCGACTTCACCCTGTCGAACTGCGTCAACTCCAACCTCCGGCGCATCTACGTCCTGACCCAGTACAAGTCGAGCTCCCTCGACCAGCACCTCCGCCTCGGATGGAACATCTTCAACCCCGAGCTGGGCGAGTTCCTCTACACGATCCCCCCCCAGTTCAGCACCTCCGAGACCTGGTACCGGGGCACGGCGGACGCCATTTACCAGAACATCTACACCCTCGAACAGGAGAGGCCCCGCCGCGTCCTGATCCTGTCCGGGGACCACGTCTACAAGATGGACTACAGCAGGATGCTCCGGTTTCACGAGGAGCAAGACGCGGACCTGACCGTCGCCTGCGTGGAGATGCCCAGAGAGCGGGCCCGCCAGCTCGGCGTGATGGAGATCGACTCGGACGCCCGCATCGTGGGGTTTGAGGAGAAACCCGCCGACCCCAGGCCCGTGCCCGGAAACCCCCGCGCAGCGCTGGTCTCGATGGGCGTCTACGTCTTCCGCACCGAGACCCTCGTCCGCTCCGTCGTCGAGGACGCCAAGCGGAACACGGCGCACGACTTCGGGAGGAACATCATCCCCGACCTGGTCAGCCGGGGGCGGGTCTTCGCCTTCAAGTTTCACGACGAAAACCGGAAAGAGGTGCAGTACTGGCGCGACATCGGCGCCATCGACACCTACTATGAGGCCAACATGGACCTGGTGGGCGCCGATCCCCTGTTCAACCTCTACGACAGCGCCTGGCCCATCCGGACCTATCAGGAGCAGTACCCCCCCGTCAAGACGGTCTTTGACGGGGAGGAGGGCGCCGGAAGGCCCCTCCTCAACTCCCTGGTCGCCGGGGGGTGCGTCATCGCCGGAGGGACTGTCGAGCGCTCCGTGCTCTCCTACGGCGTGCGCGTTCACGCCCGCGCAACGGTCGAAGACGCCATTCTGATGGAGGGCGTGGACGTGGGCCGGGGGGCGCGGGTGCGGCGGGCGATCATCGACAAGGACGTCATCATCCCGCCCGGGTGCAGGATCGGCCACGACCCGGACCACGACCGGCGACGCTTCACAGTCACGGAGGGGGGCGTCGTCGTCGTGCCCAAGGGAATGCCAGTAGATTGAGGTTGTCCGAGTGGAAATCCCTGAGAAACTCCCCATCTTCCCGCTCCGGGACGCGGTGATCTACCCCTACCTGCCCGCGCAGCTGTCGAGCGTCCAGGAGCAGAACATCCGGCTGATCAACGACGCCCTCGCGGGAGACCGCACGGTCGGCATGCTCACCGTCCGGAACCCCCACGCCGACGAGGTGGGGCCGGACGACCTCTACGGCGTCGGCACAGCCGCCGTCATCCACAAGATGTGGAAGCTCCCGGACGGCAGCGTCCGCGTGCTCGTGGAGGGCCTCGCCCGCATCGCCCTCGGCGAGATGGCCCAGACCAGGCCCTACCTCACGGCGTCCGTGCAGCCCCTGAGCGACCGCCTGGACGGGGGCGTGGAGGTGGACGCCCTGGCCAGCAACGCCGCCAACCAGTTCCAGAAAATGGCCGCGCTCGTCTCCTACCTCCCGGAGGAGCTGCGCGTCCTGGCCGTCAACATCGACGACCCGGCCCGCCTGGCCGACTTCATCGCCTTCCACCTCAACCTCCGGCTGACGGAGAAACAGGCCCTCCTCGAGGACCTCGACGTCCGGCGCCGGCTGGAGCGCCTGACCGTCCTGCTGGGCCGGGAGCTCCAGATCCTGGAGCTTGGCAAGAAGATCCAGGACCAGGTCCAGATCGAGATGGGCAAGGCCCAGCGGGAGCACTACCTCCGGGAGCAGATCCGCGCCATGCAGAAGGAGCTGGGCGAGGGGGACGAGCGGGAGTCGGAGATCGCGGAGCTGCGCGCCCGGATCGAGTCCGCGCAGATGCCGGAGGAGGCCCAGCGGGAGGCCCTGCGGGAGCTGGAGCGGATGGGCAGGATGTACCCCGCCGCCGCCGACTACGCCGTCTCGCGGACCTACCTGGACTGGCTGGTCAGCGTGCCGTGGAGGGCCGCCACCGAAGACCGGATCGACATCGGCCTGGCCCGCCGGACCCTCGACGAGGACCACTTCGGCCTGGACAGGATCAAGGACCGCATCCTGGAGGCCCTCTCCGTGCGCAAATTGAAGCCGGACGCCAGGGGGCCTATCCTCTGCTTTTTAGGCCCCCCCGGCGTGGGCAAGACCTCGCTCGGCCAGTCCATCGCGCGCGCCCTGGGCCGAAAGTTTGTCCGCATCTCCCTGGGCGGCGTCCGGGACGAGGCGGACATCCGTGGCCATCGCCGGACCTACGTCGGGGCGCTTCCGGGGCGCATCGTCCAGGGCCTCCGCCGGGCGGGCTCCCGCAACCCGGTGTTCATGCTCGACGAGATCGACAAGCTGGGGCAGGACTTCAGGGGCGACCCGGCCGCCGCCCTCCTGGAGGTGCTGGACCCCCAGCAGAACTGCGCGTTCGTGGACCACTACCTCGACGTCCCCTTCGACCTGTCGCGCGTGATGTTCATCACCACGGCCAACCTCCTCGGCCCCGTCCCCGATGCCCTGCGCGACCGGATGGAGGTCGTGGAACTGCGGGGCTACACCGAGGAGGAGAAGGTGGAGATCGTCCGCCGGCACCTCCTCCCCCGGCAGCTCTGCGAACACGGGCTTTCGGGGCGCCACCTCCGCCTGGGCCGCCCGGCCATTGCCCAGGTCATCCGGGGCTACACCCAGGAGGCCGGCCTCCGCAACCTGGAGCGGGAGATCGGGGCCATTTGCCGGAAGGTCGCCCGCCGCGTCGCGGAGGGGGACGCCTCCCCCGTCGCCCCGGGGCCGGCCGACCTCCGCGCCTTTCTGGGCCCCCCTCGCCACCTCCGGGAGGTCCGGGAGCGCGCCCTCCTCCCCGGCGTGGCCACGGGCCTCGCCGCCACGTCCTCCGGCGGCGAGGTCCTGTTCATCGAGGCCACGCAGATGAAAGGGCAGGGCCGGCTGACCCTCACCGGGCGCCTGAGCGAGGTCGCGCGGGAGTCGGCGCAGGCGGCCCTCAGCTACGTCCGGACGCACGCCCGCAGGCTGGGGGTCGAGAACGGGGCCCTCGACGACAGAGACATCCACATCCACTTCCCCGCCGGCGCCGTCCCCAAAGACGGCCCCTCCGCCGGGATCACCATCGCCACGGCCCTCGCCTCCCTCCTGTCGGGCCGCCCGGCGCGCAGCGACCTGGCCATGACCGGGGAGATCACCCTGCGCGGGAAGGTGCTCCCCGTGGGCGGAGTCCAGGAGAAGGTCCTTGCCGCCCAGCGGGCGGGCATCCGCACCGTCCTCCTCCCCCGCCGCAACGTGACGGACATCGAAGACCTGCCCGAGAACGTCAGGAGGCGGATGAGGCTCGTGCCGGTCGAAGACGTCGGGCAGGTCCTCGACCTGGCCCTGTTGCCCAGGAGAAAGTTAAGAACGCGGCCATGCACCTGAGACAGCGCCTCGACGCCCTGCGCCGTCAGTGGGAGTCGGACCCCTCCGCCTTCGACGCCCGCCGGACGGAGGCGTTCCGGTCCTTTTTAAAAAGGGAGCGGGAGCGCATCGCGGAGATGCACCGCCAGGGGGCCTCGGGGCGCTTTGTGGTCTCCGAGCTGGCGGGCGTCGTCGACACGATCATCCGGGACGCCTACCGGCAGGCCCTGCTCGACGCCCACGAGGAGCAGATCGAGGAGTACGCGGTCCTGGCCCAGGGGGGCTACGGGCGCGGATTCCTGAACCCCAGGTCCGACGTGGACCTCCTCTTCCTCTACAGCAGGGACAGGAAGGGGGACCCGATCGTCCGCTACATCCTGCACCTGCTGTGGGACCTGGGCATCGAGGTCGGTCACAGCGCGCGCACTGTAGAGGAGTGCGTCTCGGAGGCCCGGAAAGACTCCCACTCCCGCACGGCCATGCTGGAGGCCCGGTATCTGGTGGGGGACTACCGCCTCTTCGGCAGGTTTGAGAAGGCGTTTGAGCGCGCCCTGCTGGGCCGCCGCGCCCTCTCCTTTATCCACGAGAAGATCGAGGAGCGCCGGGAGCGCCACCTGAAGGCCGGCCTCTCCGTGCACCTGCTGGAGCCCAACGTCAAGGAGAGCCCCGGGGGGCTGCGCGACGTCCACACCGTGGGATGGCTCCTGCGGGCCCGCCGGGGGGGCTCCTCCCTGGAGGGCCTCCTGGAGGGGGGCCTCGTCTCCAAACAGGACTATCAGCTCTTTGAGGACGCCCTCGACTTTCTCTGGCGCATCCGGAACGACCTCCACTTCACGGCGGGCAAACGCTACGACATCCTGGAGCACGACGTCAAGCCCCAAATCGCCGAGCACCTCGGCTACCGGGACAGGGATGGAGAGCTGGGCGTCGAGCGCTTTATGAGGGACTACTACCTCCACGCCCGGAACGTCAAACACCTCTCCGACCGGATCTGTTCCAGGCTGGACGGGCATCGGACGAAGATCCAGCGCGCCGTCTCCTTCCTGAGCCGCCAGAGGCTGGACGACGGGACCCTTCTGTTCGGGGACGAACTCCACCTGCCCCCCAGGAGAGGCCGGGACTTCTTCGTCGAAGACCCCGCGCGTCTGCTGAGCCTCTTCGCCAACGCCCAGAGGTTCGGCGCCCGCATCGGCGACGGCGTCCAGAGGGAGGTCAAGACCCATCTGCACCTGATCGACGACGACCTCCGGCGCTCGGAAAGGGCGGGGCGCCTCTTCTTCCGCATCCTGGCCGCCGGACGGGGCACGGCCCAGACGCTCCGGTTGATGCACGACCTCGGCGTCCTCGGCGCCTATCTCCCGGAGTTCGGGACCCTCACCGGCCTGGTGCAGTACAACCTCTATCACGTCTACACCGCCGATGAGCACACCCTGCTGGCCATCGAGAACCTGGAGCGGCTGCAGGACGGGCGCGAGGAGGCCGATGCGCCCCTGCGCCAGGTGGCGGGCGAGGTCCTGCGCTGGGACCTGCTGACGCTGGCCGTCCTGCTGCACGACGTGGGCAAGTCCGCGCGCGCGGACGACCACGCCAGGATCGGCGCGGACATGGCCAGGGCCTTTCTGGGCCGGGTCGGAATGCCCGACGACGAAGGGCGGACCGTCCTGTTCCTGGTCGAGAACCACCTGCTCATGTCCCACATCGCCCAGCGGCGCGACCTGGACGACCCGACCCTCATCTCGGACTTCGCGCGGCAGGTCAGGGATGCGGAACAGTGGCCGGGGTCGCGACCCAACGGGAGTGACAGGCTGGGGGGCCCCACGGGAGCGTTAGGCGGGGTGGACAGGCTGCGCATGCTCTACCTGCTCACCTACGCGGACCTGTCGGCGGTCACGCGCACCGCCTGGACGGCCTGGAAGAGTCACCTCCTTTTCGACCTCTACCACAAGACGTTTGCGGAGCTGACGCAGACGAGGCGGGACGACGGGGCGGCCCGGCACATCGTGCGGACCCTGACCCCGGTCTTCGGGGAGGAGGCCGTGACCGGCCACCTGAGAGGCCTGCCCGAGCGCTATGCCGTCGCCACGAACCCCCAGGAGGTGGGCGTCCATCTCTCGCTCATCCGGGCGCTGAAAGGCCGCCCCGTGGCCCTCTCCTTCCGCATTGGAAAGCTCTTTTCGGAGATCACCGTCTGCACCGTGGACAAGCCCTATCGCCTGTCGGAGATCTGCGGGGTGCTCTCCGTGAACGGCATCAACATCTTCAGCGCCCAGGCCTACACCCGCTCCGACGGCGTGGTGCTCGACATCTTTCAGGTGACCGACCTGGACGGGCGGCCCGACATCGACAAGGACCAGCAGGCCCGCATCCACGACATTCTCACCGCCGTCTTCGAGGGCCGCGAAAACGTCGCCCTGCTGTTCGAAAACCGGGCGCAGCGATGGTCCAGACGCCGCAGGCCGGCCTTTCTCCAGCCGCCCCGGGTCGTCTTCGAGAACGACGTCTCCGAAAAGTACACGATCATCGACGTGTTCGCCCAGGACGCCGTGGGGCTGCTCTACAAGATCACCCGCACGCTGTCCGAGCTGGACCTGGACATCTACACGGCGCGCGTCGGGACGCAGGGCGACAAGGCCGTGGACGCCTTCTATGTCACGCGCCGGTCGGGGGACAAGATCAGGGATGCCGAGACGCTCAAACGCATCGAAGAGAGGTTGATACAGGCCGTCGGAAACTGACCCGAAGCCTTGAAAGATAAGGATGATGACCATGCCAGAAGAGAAGAAGAACGAAGAGGCGAAGAGCGAAGAAGAGCCCGTCGAAGCGGAGGAGACGGCGGCGTCCGAGGAGAGCGAGGAGAAGAAGCAGAAGGACACCACGCTTCGCTCCGGGCTCAGCAAGAAGGACACGGCCCCCAGCCCCCCCCGGCGATTTACCCCGGAGGAGATCGCGGCCTACCTCAAGGCGCAGAAGAAGAAGAAGTGACCGGGTCGGGCCTCCGTGGCGCGGACTGCCAGACACCCCCCCACGTCCCGCCCCGGTATCCTGTCCAGGACGGGGGCCGGCCTTTGCCGTCCGGCAAAAAAAACCTTGACAAACCCCCGCTATTTTTATATTATGTTCTCCTGCAACCCTGAAGGATGTCCTTCTGCAATCCTTTCTGGCCGTCTGTTCTCTCATATCTTCTCATAAGCCCTGCTTCCCATTTCCAGGTCACCTCATCTTTCAAGCCGCTTTCCCTCAACTCTGACTCTTCCAGATTCCATCACACACCTCATCTCCCCAGGAATGCCCCGCGCGTCTGCGGTGCGGCAATCCCTCTTTCCCCTTTCCCCACCGCTGGAGGGTGATCGACCCCTATGGACCTCAACATCGCTGAACTGCAAAAGATGACCATGTCGGAGTTGACCAAGCTGGCCATCGACCTGAACATCCCGGGCTACAGCAGCCTCCGGAAGCAGGAGATGATCTTCTCGATCCTGCAGGCCCAGACGGAAAAGAGCGGCCTGATCTTCGGCCAGGGCGTGCTGGAGATCCTGGAGGACGGGTTCGGCTTCCTCAGGTCGCCCGCCTACAACTACCTGCCGGGGCCGGACGACATCTATGTCTCCCCCTCCCAGATGAAGCGCTTCAACCTGCGGACGGGAGACACGGTCTCAGGCCAGATCCGCCCGCCCAAGAACGACGAGAAATACTTCGCCCTCATCCGGGTGGAGGCCGTCAACTTCGAGGACCCCGAGGTCGCCAAGCAGAAGATCCTGTATGACAACCTCACCCCCCTGCATCCGGCCTCGCGCATCAAGATCGAGGCCGAGCCCAAAGACTATTCGACCCGGATCATGGACCTGATCACCCCCATCGGCAAGGGGCAGAGGGGGCTGATCGTCGCCCCCCCCTTCACGGGCAAGACGATGCTCCTCCAGAAGATCTCCAACAGCATCACCCAGAACCACCCCGAGATCACCCTGATCGTCCTCCTGATCGACGAGCGCCCCGAAGAGGTCACCGACATGCAGCGTTCGGTCAAGGGGGAGGTCATCTCCTCCACCTTCGACGAGCCCGCCACCCGGCACGTGCAGGTCGCCGACATGGTCATCGAAAAGGCCAAACGCCTCGTCGAGCATCAGCACGACGTCGTCATCCTCCTGGACAGCCTCACCCGCCTGGCGCGCGCCCACAACACGGTCACCCCTCACAGCGGCCGCATCCTGACGGGCGGCGTCGACGCCACGGCCCTCCTCGGCCCCCGCAAGTTCCTCGGCGCGGCCCGCAACATCGAGGAGGGGGGAAGCCTCACGATCATCGCCACCACCCTGATCGAGACCGGCAGCCGGATGGACGAGGTCATCTTCGAGGAGTTCAACGGCACGGCCAACATGCAACTCAAGCTCGACCGCCGCCTCAGCAACCGGCGCATCTTCCCGGCCTTCGACGTCTCCCAGTCCAGCACGCGGAAGGAGGAGCTGCTCCTGACGAACAAGAACGAGCTGAACCGGGTCTGGATCCTCCGGAAGCTCCTCAACCAGATGCCCCCCACGGAGGCCATGGAGTTCCTCCTCGAGCGGATCGCGCACACGAAGTCCAACGAGGAGTTCCTCGCCTCCATGAGCGAGCCGGTGGACCGGTGAGCGACGCGCTGAAACCCCTTGATTTTCTGGCCCCATATGTTTATATTCTGAAGTTACTTAAACCTAAAAACCTATTCAGGAGAACCCCGTGAAAGCCGACATCCATCCCAAGTACGTGACCACGACCATCCGCTGTGCGTGCGGCAACGTCACCGAGACCCGGTCCACTATGGCGGACCTTCGCGTGGAAATCTGCTCCAGATGCCATCCCTTCTACACCGGCAAGCAGAAACTGGTCGACACGGCGGGCCGTGTGGAGCGGTTCCGCAGGAAATATGGCCTGACAGAGACGGAAGGCGTTCAGGCAGCTCAATCCCGGGGCTAGCCCGGACATCTGCGAGGGTGGTGGACGGCGCTGTCCTGCGGGGCCGCGCGTCCACCGCCTTTTTATTTGCGGTTCGTGTATGCTCGACAAGCTCGAAAAACTCTCCGCGCGCTTCGACGAGATCGAGGGCCTGTTGAGCGACCCGTCGGTGATCTCGGACCTCGCCAGGTATCAGAAGCTGATCAAGGAGCGCAACGGCCTGGAGGAGGGGGTCTCTGCGTTCCGGGAATACCGGACAACCCTCCGGAACCTTCAGGAGGCCCGCGAGATCCTCCAGACCTCCTCGGACAGGGACCTGCTCGACATGGCCAGGGCCGAAATCGAGGAGTCCGAGGCCATTCAGGCCCGCCTCGAGGAGCGTCTGAGAGACTTTCTGATCCCCAAAGACCCCAACGACCAGAAAGACGCCATCGTCGAGATCCGGGCCGGGACGGGGGGCGAGGAGGCCGCCCTTTTCGCAGCCGACCTCTTTCGGATGTACACCCGCTACGTGGAGTCCCGAAAGTGGCGGGCGGAGCTCCTCAGCTCCAACCCCACCGGGCTGGGCGGCCTCAAGGAGGTGATCTTCTCCGTCTCCGGCCCCAGCGCCTACGGCACGCTCAAGTACGAGAGCGGCGTCCATCGCGTGCAGAGGGTCCCGGCCACGGAGTCGAGCGGCCGCATCCACACCTCTGCGGCCTCGGTCGCCGTCCTCCCCGAGGCGGAGGAGGTGGAGGTCGAGATCGACCCGGAGGACCTGCGCATCGACGTCTTCCGCTCCGGAGGCCCCGGGGGCCAGAGTGTCAACACCACCGACTCCGCCGTGCGCATCACCCACACCCCTTCCGGCCTCGTGGTCCAGTGCCAGGACGAAAAATCGCAGCACAAGAACAAGGCCAAGGCCCTCAAGGTCCTGCGCGCCCGCCTGTTCGACATCGCCCAGCGCCAGCACCACGAGAGGCTCTCCCAGGACCGCCGCGCGCAGGTCGGGTCGGGCGACCGCAGCGCCAAGGTCAGGACCTACAACTTTCCGCAGGGGCGGGTGACCGACCATCGGATCAAGCTGACCCTCCATCGTCTGGAGGGCGTCCTCAACGGCGACCTGGGCGAACTGATCGAGGCCCTCCGCCTGGCCGATCAGGCCGGGAAACTTGCCGAAGTGGAAGAGGTGGAGTAGCGTGCAGACCGTTCGCGCGGCCCTCCGGTGGGCGTCCGAACAGCTCTCTCAGGCGGGGGTGGACAGCCCCTCGGCCGACGCGGAACGCCTGGTCCAGCACGCCCTGGGCGCCACCCGCCTCGACCTCTACCTCCACCCCGACCGCCCCATCACCCCCCCGGAGAGGGCGTGTCTCGTGGACGCCCTGCGCCGGCGCTGCAGCCGCGCCCCCCTCCAGCACCTGACGGGAGAGACGGAGTTCTGGTCCCTCCCTTTCTTTGTGAACGACGCCGCGCTCATCCCCAGGCCGGAGACCGAGACCCTGGTCGAGGCGGCGCTCGCCAGGCTCAGCGGCGCCCCGCGGCCCAGGGTCGCGGACGTCGGGACAGGCTCCGGATGCCTCGCCGTCAGCCTCGCCCGCAGCCTCCCGGAGAGCCTGGTCGTCGCAACCGACGCCTCCCCCGCCGCCCTGCGGGTCGCCCGGATCAACGCCCTTCGGAACGGCGTGGGGGACCGGGTCCGCCTGGTCGCCGGGGACCTGTTCGACCCCTTCGGCCCGTCCGCCCGGTTCGACGCCGTCGTCTCCAATCCCCCCTACGTTCGCCGCGACGAGATCGAGACCCTTCAGCCGGAGGTCCGCGATCACGAGCCCCGCCTCGCCCTGGACGGGGGGGAGGATGGCCTCTCCGTCCATCGCCGTCTCGCGGCCTGCGCAGGCCGCCACCTCCTCCCCGGGGGCTGGCTCGCCCTCGAGGTGGGAGCGGGACAGAGCGGGCCCGTCGCGGAGATGCTGAAAGCGTCGGAGG
>Ga0114945_10001017_pt1 | contig 17784 bp, 15 predicted proteins | sample OV2TP3_FD_87194 | JGI IMG/M metagenome (GOLD analysis project Ga0114945, IMG submission 87194) | Hot spring microbial communities from Beatty, Nevada to study Microbial Dark Matter (Phase II) - OV2 TP3 | ecosystem: Environmental > Aquatic > Thermal springs > Hot (42-90C) | place: USA: Beatty...
AATGTAAAAAATTTATGTTTTCCGTCCATGCTATAATTTCTAGTGCCCTCTGCCGGATACGCCGTATAGTAAAAAGCTTTGATAGAAGTGCCCGTAACACTTTCTTTGATATGCTTTATCGTCTTATCGAAATCCAAAAATTTGCCTTTCGCCTTTAGCGCTTCCCACAGGTTGGATGCGTCAATAAAAACATAGATTACGTTCGGTGCTGGTATCATAATCATTTGTCAAACTCTCAGATACTTCTTCGTCGCAAGGAAGCTCGAGAGCGCGCCGAGGGCGACGCCGGAGCCCATGACGATCAGGAACACTTCGGCAAAATGCGCTCGGTAGTAGATAAACAGATTAATACTTGCGAAGAACTGCTCGGTGATTGGTCCCAGCCAATACGTGAGCGGGTAGAAAAGCCCGAGCGCGAGCACTCCTGCGACGACGCCCGCGAGGACCCCTTCAATGACGAACGGCCCCCGCACATATGCGCTTGAGGCACCGACGAGCTTCATCACCGCGATCTCGTCGCGCGAAGTATAGATGGCGAGGCGAATGGTATTGAACGTAATCAAAACCGAAATAGCCGCAAGCGCAATCGTCGCAAGGAGCCCAACACGCTCGGAGACATCAATAAAACCCGCGAGCCGTTCGATCGCGATTTTATTCTGGAAATAGTTCACGTTATCCACGATCGAGGCTTCGTCCTTTGAAAGTGCGGGCGAGGTCTCAAGAAAGCGCGCGACGCTCTCGTACTGGGACGGTTCGCGCGCTTTCACGTTGAGCACGGCGCCGAGGGGATTGTCGCCAAGCTCGTCGAGCGCCTGGAGCGTGAGCTGGTCGTCCGCGTGGCGGATGCGGAAATTCTCAAGCGCCTGCTCGCGCGTCACATACTCGACGCGCTCGACTTCCGGCAGCGCCTCGATCTGGCTCTTCACCCCAAGGATGTCTGCCTCCAGAGCGGTCGGAACAAAATACACATTAACGTCCACTTTATCGCTGAGCTCGCGGAGCGTCGACTCAAGCGTCGCCTGGAGAAAGAGCAGGCAGCCGATCACAAAAAGCGTTACCGTGAGCACGAATACGGACGAGAAGGACACGACGCTGTTGCGCCAGAAATCAAGAAAGCCGGAACGGAAGATGCGTTTGAGTGAAATCAACATCATATAAAATTATTGGGTGCCAAGTATGGAAAACATAAGGCGTCAAATGAAAAACAAAAATGGAACTCAAAAGTCAAAGCGCAAAAGTCAAAACCACAATGCAAAAGTCAAAAGTTTTACGGTTTTGGGATGTGGTTTTGAGCTTTGATTTTACGTTTATTTGATTTTTCCATCAAACGCCGATGGATCTCGTTTGAGCAAGTAATTTCTATGCAGGAGATTACGAGTGGTAGTGTCCATGCGCCTCGTCCCCGACTACTCTGCCGCGCTCCATCGTGATGACGCGGCGCTTGAGGGACTCGACGACGCCGGTGTTGTGTGTGGTGAGGAGTACGGTAGTGCCGAGGCCGTTGATTTTTTTGAGGATCTGCACGATGTCGTAGGTATTGACCGGATCAAGATTGCCCGTCGGTTCGTCGGCGACGAGAATGTCCGGCTGGTTCACGATCGCGCGCGCGATCGCAACGCGCTGCTTCTCGCCGCCCGAGAGCTCATGTGGAAAATTCCACATGCGCTCGCCGAGGTCAACGAGGCCGAGCGCATACGGCACATCAGAGTGGATCTCCTCGTCGCTTCGCCCCGCCGCTTCCATCGCGAACGCAACGTTCTCATAGGCGGTGCGCGCGGGGAGGAGGCGAAAATCCTGAAAAATCATACCGATGCGCCGCCGTAGGCGGCTGATCGCACGGCGCCGGAGCTTGTGGATATTCGTAGACTCAAAAAACACCGAGCCGGCAGTTGGTCGGTCCTCGGCAAGCAACATCTTGAGGAGCGTTGTTTTCCCCGCCCCGCTGTGGCCGACAATTGAGACGAACTCCTTGGGGTCAACAGTGAGCGTTATGTCCTCAAGCGCGACCGTGCCGCCGTTATAAATTTTTGAAACTTTGTCGAAGTAAATCATGCGTACGCAACTGCCAACAACGAACTACTTACTTCCAATGACGAACTTCCGAGTGCATGCACGCTAAACTTAAAATACCACCCACGTCAACTTCGTCGGCTTCAGAAAGTTTTTCATAGTAACTTATCGCCCTAAAAATTATCCACAGAAGAGGCTTCGATTGAAAGATTGACAAAGTGGTTCAGTCTGTATATACTTCATGTTACAAATGGCCTTCGGGCTCCGAGACTCCCGCGCGAAAGCAGCGGGAGATCGTTTTTTTATAACAGCGCCTTGATTTTCCTTTTGATTTCCTCAAACTCGTGCAGCGGCACTGTTCTAATTTTTCTCGTGAGCCGTTTGCTGCTGATTGTGCGGATTTGAGACAGCATAAATGAGTACGTGGTTCCTCGATACTGTGTTTAGGGGCGCCGAAGTATTAATTGGACATTCAAAAATATCCTATCAAATCTTGGCATTCCGGCAGGAAAATCATAAATCGTATAAGAATAGAAGCTCCCCGCAAAAGGCAAAACAGAAAAAATAAAAAAAATAATCCACGTCACCTTCGTCGGCTTCAGAAAATTTTTCATATTTTTCCTACAAACTAGGACTTACGCGTTTGGATCGAGTATCGAGGCGCCGAGGAGCGAAAACGCGAGGCGTACTTAAGCCCGCGAATGAGCGTTTGAGAGACGAAGGCCAGACAGAAATGCGCCAAACGCGTAAGTCCTACAAACTTTTCTCCGCCTCAATGAACTCTTCAATCTCTCCCCGCTCAAGCACGCGCTCGATGTCGCTTGTTTCGACTCCTGTGCGATGGTCTTTCACCATCCGGTACGGATGCAATACATACGAGCGGATCTGGTTACCCCATTCGGCAGAGGTTGTCGCGGCGGTCGAAAGACCGCGATCGCGCGCACGTCGCTCTTCCTCCTCCCTATGATAGAGCTTTCCCCTGAGGAGCGCCAGTGCCTTCTCCCTGTTTTGCTGCTGACTGCGCTCGGAGGAAACATGGACTGCGATATTGGTCGGGAGGTGTACGATACGCACCGCAGTTTCGCGCTTATTCACGTTCTGCCCCCCGGCGCCGCCCGAGCGCGCGAACTCAATCCTGAGATCGCTCTCCGCGATATCCACAGGTCCTTGTCTTTCAAACTTCGGCACGACCTCGACGAGCGCAAACGACGTCTGCCGCTTCTTTGAGGCATTGAAGGGTGAGATCCGTACCAAGCGATGTACCCCGCTCTCGTGCTTCAATACCCCATACACTCCGCGCCCCGCTATTTCGAGCGTGATATTGCGATAGCCGCCGGACTCGCTCGGATGCGCGTGAAGCTCGCGCGACGTCCAGCCGCGCGCAACGATGTACTTCCCGTACATTTCCGAGAGCATGCGCGTAAAATCCTCCGCGTCGTCGCCCCCGGCGCCCGCATAAATTGTCATAATCGCATCGCCGCTTTCGTACACGCCGACCCCTGAAGCGGTAGCCTTAAGCGCCTGATACTCCCGAACCACCCCCTGCGCCCGCTCCTTTTCGGCCCAAAAATCGCTAGTTTGCATCAATGCTTCAAGTTCTTTGAGGCGCTCTGCGGCATGAGAGTCATTTTTGTCCATGCGTCGCATTATACCGCACGGGCGTAAAAAGATAAAAAGAGCGATTTAGATAACAAAAAACGTTACCGAGACCCCTATGGATAGATAATAATTGGTGTTACCGTGGTTAGAAATTAACGAAAACCCGCTTTCGTCGCATGATTTCTCAATAGACTTCTTCGGAAACTCTTTTCGTGGCGAAATTTTTGATTTTTGAGCGAGACGAGGAGAGTGAGCAAAATGATTCGACGACGTGACTCGGTTGTACGGCGAGAATCATTTTACGATACGTGACGAAGTCGCAGCCAAAAACGAAACAATTGCAGCAGAAGGGAGTTTCCGAAGAAGTCTAATGCCGCATGGCGGCACACCTCGTGCCACGGGACGCTTTTTTGACCAAAGCGGAGTTGTTCTATACAATTGCCTCACATGCGGCTCTCGGAATTTTTTACAAAGACCCGGCGTGAAGCGCCGCGGGACGAAACGGCGAAAAACGCGATTCTGCTCTCGCGCGCGGGCTTTATCTATAAAGAGATGGCGGGCGTCTATGCGCTCTTGCCGCTCGGTCTTCGAGTGATCCGGAAGATCGAGGGGATCATCCGCGAGGAAATGGAGTGCGCAGGGGCGAGCGAGGTGCTTTTGACCACGCTTCAGAGCCCCGCGCTCTGGGAGCGCACGGGCCGCTGGAGTGACGAGACGGTTGACAATTGGTTCAAGACCTCTCTCAAAGACGGCTCGCCTCTCGGTCTCGCGCACACGCACGAGGAGCCGCTTACCGCGCTCCTCGCGCATTATGTTTCTTCATACCGCGACCTGCCACGGCTTGTTTTTCAGTTCCAAACCAAGTTTCGAAATGAACTGCGGGCGAAGAGCGGTATTCTTCGTGGCCGTGAGTTTGTGATGAAAGACTGCTATTCGTTCGCGAGGAACGAAGCGGAGCATGCGGAGCTCTATCAGCGAATGAAACAGGCGTACACGCGCATTTTCGAGCGCGTGGGGATCGGCGAGCATACCTACTGTACGCGGGCATCCGGCGGGAGTTTCTCACGGGCGTCCGAGGAATTTCAAACTCTGACAGATGCCGGCGAGGATATAATCTATATCGACCCCGCTACGCGCACGGCGATCAATGCCGAGGTGATCGATGAGGCTGTGCTCGCGGAACTTAAGCTCTCGCGCGAGCGGTTCATTGAAAAAAAAGCGATTGAAGTCGGCAACATCTTTCCGCTTGGCACGAAGTTCTCGGAGCCGCTGGAGCTCAACTTTACGGACGAACATGGCGAGAAGCGGCTGGTTGTGATGGGAAGCTACGGCATCGGGCTCGGGCGGCTCATGGGCACGGTCGCTGAGGTGCTCTCGGATGAGCACGGCCTTCTCTGGCCGCGGAGCATCGCGCCGTTCGACGTGCACCTCGTTAAAATCCGAAATCCGAAATTCGAAATCCGAAACACGCCACAAATTATAAACCATGTGGCGGCTGAAGCGGACAGACTGTATGATACACTCTCCGAGCAGGGGGTGAGCGTGCTCTACGACGATCGCGAGGCGGTGAGCGCCGGGGAGCAGTTCGCCGACGCCGACCTTATCGGCTTGCCGTTTCGCTTAGTGGTGAGCGAGAAGACGATGGCGGTGGGGCGCTACGAGGTGAGGGAAAGAGCGTCGGGCGAAGTTGACTTTATTGAGGCAGAGGCGCTTGTAAATCGGCTGATGGTGCCGTAAGGAACAGAGCTCAAAAGTCAAAGCGCAAAAGTCAAAACCACAACCTAAAAGTTAAAAATCTTTCTAGTTTTTGGTTGTGGTTTTGAGCTTTGACTTTTGAATTTTGACTTTTGAGTCATGTTTCACTCTCACTTCGAACACGCCCATCGCTTTTTATCGAACGATATTGGCATTGATCTCGGTACCGCAAACACGCTCGTGTATCTTCGCGGCAAGGGGATTATCATCAATGAACCATCCGTCGTTGCGCTCAATCAAAAGACCGGGCGCGTGGTTGCGGTCGGCAATGACGCGAAAGCGATGCTCGGGAGAACACCGCCCCATGTTTTGGTGGTGAAGCCTTTGGTTGATGGCGTGATTTCCGACTTCGAGATCGCCGAGGAGCTCGTCGGTTACCTTATCACTCGTGCGCAGCTCAATTCGCGAAAGCCCTTTGGTCCGCGGATAGTTGTCGGCGTACCGTCGGGTATCACAAATGTTGAGACCCGCGCCGTGCGTGATGCGGCAAAAAACGCGGGTGCGCGTTCGGTCCATATCATCGAGGAGCCGATGGCCGCAGCGCTCGGCATACGGCTCGCCGTGCGCGAGCCGGTGGGGAGCATGATCGTGGATATCGGCGGCGGCACGACAGACATCGCGGTGATCTCGCTCGGCGGTATCGTCGCCGCGCGCAATGTGCGTGTCGCGGGCGAGAAGCTGAACGCCGATATCATCGCTTATGTGCGCGATGAGTTCAAAATGCTCGTCGGCGAGAAAACGGCCGAGGACATCAAGATCTCGATCGGCACGTTGCGCGAGGAGGAGCAGGAGCGAACCGAATCGCCGGTGCGCGGGCGTGACCTCATGACCGGTCTCCCGCGCGAGATGATGATAACGGCCTCGGATGTGCGCGAGGCGATCGCGCAGTCGATCGAGACCATCATCGAGGCGACGAAGGAGGTGCTTGAGACGACGCCGCCAGAAGTGCTTGCAGACGTCATGCGACGCGGGATGCATCTCGTCGGCGGCGGGGCGCTTCTCCGCGGCCTCCCGGAGCTCTTTGAAGAGTGGCTCAAAATCCCGGTGCATGTCGTGGACGACCCGCTTACCGCGGTCGCGCGCGGCACCGGCGTCGTCCTTGAGGATATCGCCGGGCATGAGGATATGCTCGTACCCGGGGACGACGCACTGCCGCCGCAGTAGTGAAAATTTTCAAGCTCCAAGTGCACAATTTTGAAGACAATTTCCAAACCTTCAAGCTCCAATTTCCAAACACGAACGTCGTTTATTTCTTCACCCCCAATTAGAAATCAGAAGTTAGAAATCGGAAATTGTGTAAACCGTGTCTTCCTTTTCTTCACGCAGGGTTTTGCCTCGGCGGCGCGCGATTATTCTCGCGTGCTCTGTGCTTGCGCTTGCCGCGGGTCTTTCTTTTTTTAATCTCGGCACGCCGTCGTTCGTTCTCTCTCCGATAGCGGAGATGGGACGTCGCGCACACAGCGCTCGCATAAGCGTCGCGACTGCTCTCGAGGCGCTCTCTGGTGGGCTGTCTTCAAAAATGCGCCTCACGGCGGAGAATCGTGTTCTCCGAGAGCGCGCGAGCGCACTAGAAGCGGCGCTTGAGAGTACAGGGAGGCGGACCGCGGAAGACCGCAAGCTACTCGTCTCGCTCGGCCGCGGCCGAGGTACCGGCGAGAGAGTGGTCGGGGCGGTCATCGCCAAGCCCGGAGTGCTGCCGTATGACCTTCTACTGATTGATGTCGGCCGCGATGTTGGCGTTGTGCCTGGATCGCTTGTGCTCGCTCCGGGCGATGAGTCTATAGGCGTCGTTGCGGAGGCGGCGTCTCGCAGAGCTAAAGTGCGGCTTTTTTCTTCTTCGGGAGAGACGCACGATGCGTTCATTGGCGAGAGCGCGCTCCCGGCGAGACTCCGCGGAGTCGGCGGCGGCGCGTTCATCGCCGAGCTGCCGCACGACTCGGGCATTGCTCCGGGCGCGCTCGTGTACTGGCCCGGCTCACCCATGCGTGCGATGGGGGTTATAGAGGAAATAGAGGGTGATGAGACGGATCCATTTGTCAGTGCACATGTACGCTTCCTCACACCTCTTTTTGAGCTCCGGTGGGTGGAGGTGGAGATTGGACCGCCAAACGGTACTTCAGGCGCGGTTGAAGCGCCGACATATTGACCGGAGTCATAGGTAGGGATCCGTGTCCGCTTCTAATCCGAATGTCAAAATCCAAATAGCAGCTTCCGATATAGGTATTTTTGTATCGTGTATCTCGTATGTAGTATTTTGTATGACGAATTTCTACAGACCATAAGACACGAGCTACAAAAATACAAGATACAAAATACGAAATACAAGCTACGAGATACATTTGGGGTTTTGACATTTTTTGGTTCTATGTTTCTTCGCCTCCTCACCGATCTCGCGCTATTCGCCGCCGCCTTCTTCATTCCGTGGTGGCTTGTTGTGCCGTGTGCCGTTCTGTGCTCGCTCGGCCTTGAGAGGGCGTACGAGATTATCGCGCTTGGCATCATCCTCGATGCGCTCTATGGTTTGCCTATCCCCGCGCTCGGCGGCTTTCGTTTTCCGTTCACTGCGCTGTGCACGCTTATTTTTCTGGTTGGGGAGTTTGTGAAGCCGCGATTGCGCGTATCGCTGCAGCGGGAGAATAGAGTAGACCTCTTGCATAACCCGTTTCGTGGCAAGATTTTTGATTTTTGAGCGAGCCCAGCACTCACATTGCTTTCGTAAAGATTTATCTTTTCGGAGGTCATCTCAGCAACACTCACAGTTGATACACTAGACTTCTTTCGAACCCCCCCGTCGCTCAATTTTTTGTGTTCGAGCGAGACAAGGAATACGAGCAAAATGGTTCGACGGCGTGACTCGGTTGTACGGCGAGGACCATTTTGCGAGACCCGGACAGAAGTCGCAGCCAAAAACGAAACAATTGCAGCAGGAGCGGGTTATGCAAGGGGTCTAGTGTAGAGAGTCAAGATATGCGTATATTTTTTCGAAAAAGAATGTATCGCCATTCCCGTGAGATTGCGCCGGATGAGATTTTTCTCGATTCGAAAAACCTTCCGCAGTTCGATATGGCGCAGTTTGAAGGGCGGCTCGAGCGGCCGCTCGGCCGCAAAAGTCTCCTCGTGCTCGGGGCGTTCTTTTGTCTCGTCGGTACTACATTTCTGCTGCGCGCGTGGCGACTTCAGATCGCGGACGGTGTAGCGTATGCCGAGGAAAGTGAGGAGAACCGGCTGCGTCATGCGGTTGTTTTTGCCGAGCGGGGTCTCGTTACTGACCGCCGCGGGGAGTCACTTGCGTGGAATGCGACCGGCACGAAGGCGTTCGCCGAGCGGCGCTATACGGCACGGGCCGGATTTGCACACCTCTTGGGTTTTGTTGGCTATCCTTCGCGCGACGCGGCAGGATTTTTCTACCGTGAAGATTTCGTGGGGGAGGCTGGCGTCGAACAGGCGTTTAACAGCACTCTTACGGGAGAGAACGGGCGGCGGATTGTCGAGGTGGACGCACTTGGCGCGGTGGTCTCCTCGAGTATTTTTTCGGAACTCACGGATGGATCGGGCGTGAAGCTCTCAGTTGACGCGCCGCTCCAAGAAAAGCTCTATCAGACGATTGCCGCGACGGCGGCTGAGTACGGATTTGAAGGAGGCGCTGGCGTTATCATGGACTCGACGAGCGGTGAGGTGCTGGTACTCGTAAGTTTTCCGGAATACAACTCGGAGGCGCTCACGAACGATCGTTCAACGACGACTATTGAGAGGTATCGTTCTGACTCGCACGCGCCGTTTCTTAATAGGGCGGTGAGCGGGCTCTACACGCCGGGTTCTATTGTGAAGCCGTTTCTTGCACTTGGTGCGCTCGATGCGGGTGTCATCTCGCCGGGGACTCTGATCGTGAGTACCGGCTCGCTCACCGTGCCGAATCCGTTCGACCCTTCGAGCCCGAGCGTCTTTCTCGACTGGAAGGCACACGGCGCTACTGACATGCGGCGCGCGATCGCGGTTTCGTCGAACGTCTATTTTTACGAAATCGGCGGGGGCTTTGGCGCGCAGCGGGGGCTCGGTATCGCGGGGATCGAGCGCACGCTGCGACGCTTTGGTATCGGTGAGCCGACAGGCATCGAGCTCTCGGGAGATGCGGGCGGTACGATCCCGAATCCGCTCTGGAAGGCGGAGCATTTTGATGGCGAACCGTGGCGCATCGGCGACACCTACAATACCGCGATTGGACAATATGGCGTTCAGGTGACACCGCTTGAGATCGTGCGCGCGACTGCGGCGATTGCAAACGGCGGACGGCTCCTCACGCCGACCTTGGGTACCCTCGGCGAGAATGAGGCCGCGAGCGCCGTCTCGCGCGATCTCGGATTTCGCAAGGACGATCTTGCCGTCGTGCGCGAGGGAATGCGGGCTGCCGTGGAGTACGGCACGGCGCAGGGGCTCTCGCTCCCGGGAGTGCCCGTTGCGGCAAAGACCGGTACCGCTGAGCTCGGAGTCGCCAAAGAGCGCGTCAACTCATGGGTGCTCGGGTTTGCGCCTTTCGAGCGCCCGCGATTCGCGTTCACCGTGCTGATGGAGAGCGGCCCGTCACACAACACCATCGGCGGCGTCTTCGTCATGCGCCAGGTCCTCGAGTGGATGCGTGACAATCGTCCGGAGTATTTGGAGTAGCCATTAGGTCAATCCTGTATTCAATAGATTTCTTTCGAAACCCCTTTCTGCTGCAATTTTTGATTTTTGGCTACGACTTCTGTCTGGGTTTCGCAAAATGGTTCTCGTCGTACAACCGAGTCACGTCGTCGAACCATTTTGTTCACCTTCCTCGTCTCGCTCAAAAATCAAAACTTTCGCTACGAAATGGGTTTCGAAAGAAGTCTAATTTACGCTGTTGTTTTTCGCTTTGCGCTTTTCGTTTTGCATTTATTATGTTCCATCTCAACGCGATCATCGCCATCGCCTTCCGCGATCTCACGAAGCTCTTTCGGGACCGCATTCGTCTTGTTGCTTCGTTTGTGTTTCCGTTCATGTTTATCGGGGTGCTCGGCGGTGGGCTCAATGCAAGTTTCGGCGACCGGCTCGGGTTTCAATTCTTACCGTTCGTTTTTGTCGGCGTTTTGGCGCAGACTATGTTCCAGTCCTCGGCCGCGGGTGTGATTTCGCTCATTCGCGACCGCGAGACCGATTTCAGTAAGGAGCTTTTTGTAGCACCGGTCTCCCGCCACGGTATCGTGCTTGGAAAAATCATCGGCGAATCGCTCGTCTCGCTCACCCAAGGGCTGGGTATTGTCGCGTTCGGTCTTATCATCGGCGTTCCGCTCACGCTTGCCTCACTCGCCGCGATGGCGTCGGTTGCGTTCCTCGCCGCACTTCTCGGCGGCGCGTTCGGCATACTCGTGCTCGGCAACGTCCGCGAGCAACGCACGACCGCGCAGCTCTTCCCATTCCTCATTTTCCCGCAGTTTATACTCGCCGGCGTTTTCAATCCGATCAAGGACTTGCAGCCGATCGCGGCATTGCTCTCGCGGATCACGCCGATGACTTACCCGGTGGATCTCATGCGCGGCGTGTTCTACTCCGGCAGCGCAGAGAGCGCGCTTGCGGTAGTCCGGCACCCGCTCGCGAATGTCGTCATCATTGCTGCGCTTTTCGGAGTATTTCTTGTCGTTGGCACGTGGTTATTTGTCAGAAAAGAAAGGGAACGATAATATGCCTGTCGGTTGTTTTTAGGTAGGGATCTTTCATTGCTTCGCACAGCTCAAAACTCAAAAGGCAAAGCTCAAACCCACAACGCAAAACCATTTAGCTTTTAGGTTGTGGTTTTGACTTTTGCGTTTTGAGTTTTGACTTCTACGTGCGCGAAATACCCTATGTTGAACAGAAAAATAATTTCAGTTGCGCTTTCTTGACGTACCACGGTACAATAGTGCCATGCGTAAAAGCCTCACCCAACTCAATCTCCCTCGCTATTGCAGCGAGCTCGGCGTGCCGCTCACCTCCTGCCCGCCGTTCCTTTTTCTCATGATGGGCGTCGTGGTGATCAGCGCGATACTTGGCACGTATGTTGTCGCGCAGCGCTATGCCGAACCCGAGATTGCGGTGCTCATCGTGCTGGCGCTTGCTGCGTTTCTGCTTGTCGTCGGGTATCTCATCATCGGCGCGTTTGAAAAATTGGCCGATTCACGCTCGCGCGAGCGCACGCAGGCCGCGGAGCTTTTCGCGCTGAAGGACCAGTTTGTGTTTCTCGCCGCCCATGAGCTGCGGTCTCCGGCAACGGCGATCAAATGGGCGGTTGAATCGCTCGAAGCGCAACCACCGGATATGGTCACCAGCAATCGCGAACTGGTCGCCATGATTATGCAGAATACGATGCGCCTGCTTGGCTTGGTACGCGACCTGCTTGAGACTGCGCGGATTGAGAGCAAGGCGCTCCGCATTACCCTGCAGCCGACAGCGCTCTCGGGCGTTATCGGCGAGGCAATCTCCGAGGTGCGCGAGCAGGCACACTCGCGCGATGTCGAGCTCGTATCAGAGGTGCCGGAGAGTACGCCGCGCGTGTCCGCCGACCCCCTGCGGGTGAAGGAAGTGATGCATCACCTCCTCTCGAACGCGATCAAGTTTTCTGAACTCGGCGGCACGGTTAAAATTACGGCAGAGAGCGACGAGAAGACGGTCGCTATTAACGTCATAGACAACGGCGCGGGCATTCGTACGGAGGACCGGGAGCATATTTTTGAAAAATTTTGGCACGCCGCAGACGGCCGGGTGTCTCCAGAGCACAGTGGCCTCGGCCTTTTCATAACGAAGCAGCTCATGCAGCTCATGGGCGGTTCGGTGCGCTTCGTCTCCGAGCAGGGCAAGGGTACAACGTTCACCGTTGAGTTCAAGCGCGTAGAAGGGTGAGGCTCCAAACCGGAAAGTGCGGTGTAATGGTAAGTGCTCACATCTTCAAAATTTCACGTCAAGCAGGGGAGTGTTTAGGAAACGACGAATCGAGCAGAAAAATTTACGATAATTTACGATCGTAAATTATCGTAAATTTTTCTACTCGTGTGGTGCCACTGTGGATGCACGTAACGCGCGCATGCAGCGCACGAGCATTTTCATCGAAACGCGTTGGTTTGGCGCAGCCGCCGCGGGCGGAGAACGCAGCGCCAACGGGACAAAAAGTGTGCGACACGTACGCGGAGTTAATGGATTTTGCCTATCTGGGGTTGCGAAGTCGCAAGCAAAAAGAACCTCCGTCCACACACATGGACGGAGGTAAAACTCTCGAAGGCATCCCGCGGGTCCTCTTGTGTCCGGCTTATGACTGTACTCCTTCTGCCTCTTGCGGTGCTATTTTTTGCTCCTGCTCGGGGACCGGTGGGATTGTCGGATTGATGCGCCGCATTGCGGCGATACGTTCCGCTATAGCATCTCGGCTCGCCGCGGCAACACCGGGTTTCTCGCCGACCGAAGCGAGCGTATTGGGGAACGAGCGTACATGAGTCTCAATGCCATCTCTTTCCTGCAACAAGGCAAGAATGCGGGCATCGTAACGATCCGTTTCTTCCACTATCTTACAAAGAAAAGTCGATGTCTACAGAACCATGATTTGCGTGTGATCCAAAGTTATCCACACCAGTCGCGAAGATTGCGTGGTAGACTGCATCTGCGTAGGACTTATGTGTTTGGATGCAGTTCGAGGCGCCGAGGAGCGAAAACGCGAGGCGTACTTAAGCCCGCGAATGAGCGTTTGAGCGACGAAGGCCAGACAGAAATGCGCCAAACGCGTAAGTCCTACTACGAATGAAAAATGCCCGCACCTATATTGCGTCAGTCTTTTTGCTCGCGATTCTATTGCCGAGCTCTGTTTCGGCGCAAACGCTAGCGGATCTACAGGCTCAGATCAATGCGCTGCTTGAGCAAGTGCAGAAGCTCCAAATGCTGCTGGGAAAGCCGCAGGGCACAGAGCAATGGTGTCATACCTTCAACACAAATCTTGGTATTGGCAGTGGCGGGGATGAGGTCGCGAATCTGGTAGTCGCTCTCCGAAAAGAGAAACTCGATGTCGGCGACACTGATTACTATGACGAGACGGTCGCATCTGCGGTCACGGGTTTTCAAGAAAAATATCGGAGTGAAATCCTCACGCCAGCCGGATTAAAAAATGGCACCGGATACGTCGGTGGGCGTACCAGAGCGAAACTGAACACACTCTACAATTGCGGCTCCTCAGAGCGCGTACCGGCGCAAAAACCCGCAGCGTATCAGAGGCAAGCTCCTGTTTTTCAGCCGGAAGAAATAAAGCAGGAAACCGTCCCGTCAAAACCGACGTCTCAATTCGGGTATCCGACACCGAAGGCAGTGTTGATGCCCTCCTCAAGTAGCGCTCTACAGCAATCGCAGGGTTGGATCGCGCAAAAAACAACCTGTTTTTTTGAGGGGTCAGTAAGCCAGCAGCTCTGCTCGACGGTCAACAAGGATGGTAAGAAATTCGTTCTGTACGGCACCGGCAACACGACGGCGGTCGGCACAGTGTTCGGGTATCTCGGCGAAATGCTACACTGGCAGAGCAGTTGCGGCGGAGCGGCGTACTCGACAGTCGGGCAGAGCGAGCAGATCAGTTTTAACTGCGATACGACAAAACCAACATTGTCCATCACGCTGATCTCGCCCAATGGCGGAGAGCTCTGGCAGGCAGGTCAGTCGTATCCGGTCTCGTGGCGCAAGCAAAGTCCTTATAGATACGTTGGCGTGCACTTGAGAAAGAAAGGCGGCGGGGCGATCGTGCTCAGCGGGCAAGATTCTTCCATGGCGCTCGGCACGTTCGAGACTGACGCTTTCATGCTCTCCGTACCTACGGAGGTGGTCTCCGGTGACGATTACATCATAGAAGTTATAAATTTCGATTCGGCGGCAGAGACTACATGGCCACGAGATATAAGCGACGCGCCATTTACTATTATCAATCCGTCGCCGACCGAGGTGGGGATAGCGACGCCACTCATATCTCATGAGGAAATATTGAGCAACCAGGCGCCTGTTATTACCGCAATCGATGGCCCAACATCGCTTATGGCCGGCGAGGTCGGCAATTGGACAATCCAGGCGTATGACCCGGAAAAAACGTGTCTCCACTATACCGTCGTGTATTGGGGCGATGGGAACGGCGGGGAGGGGATGGGAGGCCGGAGCGCAGATTGTATCTATAGCGCAACATTTACGCATGGATATCAACAAAACGGTTACTATAAGGTACTCTTTCAAGTCACGGATAAAGCCGGCGGCAGCACGCTCAATGCCCAGGAGATATACATAAAGTAAGGCACAATTTTCATGAACAAAGACGCTGTCGTAATTATTCTCTCGGTTCTCCTCCTCGGAAGTGTGGGCGGGCTTGTCTATTTTTCACAAAAAGGCCCGATTATCGTGGGCGGCGAAACCACGAAAGAACTCTGCGGCGCGCTGCCGCTCTTTCGGGGGACAATCGGCGGGAGCAGCGACGCCCCACAGACCATCGCCCGCGACATCTGCTACTTCGTGTTCGCGCACGAAAAGGGTGACAGCGCCATTTGCGCGAAGGTGAGTACCCCAGAATTTCAAGGCAATTGCTACTCCGCGCTCGCGGTCAAAACGGTGAACGCCGAGCTCTGTATGTCCGCACCTAATCCTCAAGCACGCGATGGGTGCCACAATGAAGTGGCCTACTCGCTCCGGGATCCTGCGCTTTGCGACAAAATACAAACTCCTGACGCGCGGGACAACTGTCTCTTCAACTACGCAGGCCGCGTCGGAGACGCGAGCGTTTGTCTCAGCATAAAAAACGAGCAGAGCCGCGATGGCTGCTATATAAATCAGGCATACCGAGACCCGTCACTCTGCGGAAAAATTGTGGACGCAAACATGCGGCAACAGTGCACTAGCAATGTCGGTAGATGAAATCAATGTGTCCGACCTCAACCTCTCGTCGAGCCCTTCCGGTGGGGGCGGTCAACAAACACGCGTACACAAAACCACGATCATTATTGTCGTGGGTCTTTTTGTGATGGCCGCGCTCGGCGGCGGTTCCTTCTACTACCGCGGCATTTACCAGCCGAGAGTATATGTGCAAACAATCGTGCCGCTCTACGAGAACGCCGGTCTCCTCGGAAGTGAAACGGGGGCCGATGCCGTTACCAGAGGCCCTTCGGATCCTCTGGATTATATCGGCGCGGCAGAGGCAATCGCCGCGCGGGCACAAACACTGAATGCCGCCCGCGCGGAAATTGCCAAAGTCGAACCGCCCATGAGAAAACTTGCGCTCTTTCATGCGGAGCTCCTCGAGGTGTTTGATCTTGCGGTGCGCGCAAACGAGGAGGCCGAAGAGCGCGCGCAATTCCTCGCCAAGCTCCTCGCGCTCAAAGAGGAACTCGGGGCACTCCGAGAGGTCGTCTCAGAGCCGCAGCAAAATATCCACACGATCGGCGATCTCAAAGAGGCGTGGCTCCCGCATCTCAGAGCGGCGCGCACAACCGGGACGGAGGCGTTCACCGACACGATTCGCACAGGAGGAAAGGACGACGCCGCGCTTGTCGCGCTCAGCACCAGTTGGGACGAAGTCGGGCCTGCTATTGATTTCCTGGTCGAGACTCTCGATGCATTCCGCAGCACGACGCGCGTTGAAGAATTCGGTACGCTGCTCACGCCTGAACAGAATACCCGAGGCGAGAAGGGGTTCCGTCATATCGAACAGCTGATTGAGCTCATTGACGATTTGACCACGTCGCGGAGTGCCCAAAGCCTACTCGACAGCAACACCGTCTCCGGGGAAGAGCAGGTAGCGCTCAGCGAAAAGGCATTCGCAACGTACCGCGAGCTCGAGGAGCTCAAGCGGCACTATCTACATCAGTAATCAGTAACAAGCTCCGCACTGTGCTCCGTATCGCACGTCCGAGGACAGAAAAACCCTGCGCCATCGTTCTCGATGGCACAGGGTTCTTTTTGTGCGCACAAGTTGTGCGCACAACCGCCTTCCTTTTTCAACCTTCACCTTTTTTAATTTGCAATAACATGGCGGTCGCAGAGTTTTTGCAAATTTTGTTCTTCACACTCCGTTCCTCTAATCAGCGTGCGCCTGCTGATTGCCGTTCTTCAAGAGGCCGCTCACCGTGAGCACCGGGTTGCTTGCCGGATCAACAATCGTGATGGTGGCGTAATCAGCCGTCCCCGGCTCGCCCGCGTCCGTGAATGTCCACTTCGCACTGTACCCGGAAACGCCGTTGTACCGCCCCAGTCCCTTCCCGTGGTAGGTGTCAAACCCAGCAGCAGGCGGGTTCGGAGCGATCGTCGGGTCATCGGTGCACGAGGCCGCAAGCAGGGTCTCGAGGTGGAATTTGGCTCCTTTGCCCCAGTTCACCTCAAGGCGGTTCGGCTCGCTCGCCGCGTCGCAGTGGAGCTCAAATCCGTGCCGCACCGCGCTGTCGCCTATCGAGCCGCCGCCAGTCATCCGGCCTTTGAGAATCGGGCAGTCCTCGTCTATAAGGCCATCATCATCGTCATCCTTGCCGTTGCCGCAGATTTCTTCCGCCGGTGGCGGACAGTCCTCGTCAATGAGGCCGTCTCCGTCGTCGTCCTTGCCATTGCCGCAGATCTCCGAAGGCACACCTCCAAGTCCGCATTGCCCGAGGGGAATTTCCCAAGCATTGAGGACGTTGTCGTAGGCATCAATGCTCCAAATGGCGCCGACGCCGGATGAGGTGAACGTTACCGGGTCGCACTCAAGGTCCTCGAGGCGCCGCGGGAAGCTCGAGAAGAGCGAAATTGCGGAGAAGTCTTTCGGTGTCTCGTATATTTCCGAACAGCCGTTATTGGCAAGGTAGAGCTTCGAGCCGCCAACCGCAATGCCTGAGTTGCCGCATGAGCCAAGAGCAATAGGGGTCTTCGCTATCGGCGCACCGGCGCTTGTGTAGTGCTCAATGGTGCCGGAAACGTCGCCGCTCGCCCAAATCGTGTCGTCAACTCCGTCGTATGCAAGGCCGTCAAAACAGCCGCTCCCTCCTCCTGCGCCTCCGGGAAAGACGACGGCGTATGTGCTAAACGCCGGCGTGAACGTATTCGCCCCGAGATCAACGGTTCCGACTGTGCCTAAGTCGCTACATGCCCAGAGCTTACCGTTGACCGCGTCCCATGCCATGGCGCCAAGTGAGCTTGCGCCTCCGATGCCTCCGATCGTGTGTACTGCAATTTGTGAACCGTCGGCTGGGTCGATCTCCGTGATCGTACTGTCGCTGTAGCAGGAAATCAGAAGCTTCGTGCCGTCAAAGGCAATGCCAACGCCGACGCTCAAGTGGTCCCCAGCCGCATTATATGACGCACAGAAAGTTCCCGTGCGATCCGCGATGATGGTACGAAGATTGTCGCCGTTTGCCGCAAGCGCATACTGGAGCCCCACGACTCCGAGCGCGATGC
>Ga0114945_10001018_pt1 | contig 17783 bp, 15 predicted proteins | sample OV2TP3_FD_87194 | JGI IMG/M metagenome (GOLD analysis project Ga0114945, IMG submission 87194) | Hot spring microbial communities from Beatty, Nevada to study Microbial Dark Matter (Phase II) - OV2 TP3 | ecosystem: Environmental > Aquatic > Thermal springs > Hot (42-90C) | place: USA: Beatty...
CAGAGCTTGCCGGAGTTGAAGGCGGACATCCGCGAGTTCTTCTGCTACATTGCCGGTGTCAAAAGCCGGGTCATCGCTCGTGTCGCCTGATCTCAATATTTCAGCTTGGAGATATGTAATGGACACCAGCACAGTCGTTGGAGCTAATCGGGACACATACCAGGACCTGTACGCAAAAGGCAAGCTGTTTGTGCGCTATCCCATGGATCATGTGATTCGGTTCCACGCATATTACCTAAAATCGAACATGCCGGGCGGTAGGGTTCTAGACTATGGCTGTGGAAGTGGGAATAACAGCTTATTGTTTATCCAGCAGGGTTACGACGTGTATGGCGTAGATGTTGCCGAAGTAGCCCTTGACCAGATTCGAGCAAACCTGGAAATGTACGGCCTTGACACGAAGCACCTGGATAGATTTAAGATCATAGCTCCAGACACGAACACGCTTCCGTTTGAGGATGGTTTCTTCGACCTCATCGTTGCAAATCAAGTTTTGTATTACCTGGGCACGGAGAACCGTATCCGGACCCTATCCCATGAATTAAGCCGCTGCCTTCGGCCGGGCGGCCTGGTTTTCTTTACGATGTATGGAGCGAGACACTACTATTTCACACACCATACGAAGCGTATCCACGATAGTGAAACATGCGAAGTCGTAATCGAAGATCCATCCCATCGCCTGTACGGACTGAGAGAACTGGTTTACGTCGTTCGCGACGAGGAACATCTGAAACGCTTGTTCTCTGATTTCGAATGCGTCAACGTTGGCTATTTTGATATGTGTATGTTTGATGTAAAGAGCAATTTCCACTGGATTTTTGTTGGCCGGAAGCCAGAGTAAGATGAAATGCAATATTCAGAATCAATTGCCCATGGCATCATGTTTCATCATTTCCACGATGAACGGCATTATATGGGACAAGGTTCGATATCAGGAAAAGAATTTGAAAATATTCTCTGCTTTTTGGGACTAAATCGAATGCTGGATCCGTATGAATGGATTGAGCGATTCGACACCGAGGGATTGATTGCTGAGAATCTCTGTCTTACATTTGATGATGCTTTGTTGTGTCAGTTTGAGATTGCCCTACCGATTCTAGAGAAATATGATCTCAAGGTGTTTTGGTTTGTATATTCTAGTGTATTTGAAGGACATCCGGTCAAGTTCGAAATATACCGCGCTTTTCGATCCAAGTTCTTTGAGAATATTGATGATTTTTATGAGGTCTTCTTTGCTAAGATTTTTGATTCAGAATTTGGAGACAAAGCAAGATCTGTCATAGAAGAGACCGACATAGCTCAATACATCCGGTTATACCCGTTTTATTCGGTTCATGACGTGAAGTTCCGTTTGATCAGAGACCGCGTGTTGAGCAGGCAGGAATATGAGGCGATCATGGATGAGATCATCCGGGACCGTGGAGTAAGTCCAGATGATCTCTCAAAAAATCTATGGATGTCGAATGAGCACCTGAAATATCTCAGTGATCGTGGGCATATCGTCGGCCTTCATTCTTATTCTCATCCGATGGTGCTTGCGCATCTCTCGTACGAAGAACAGTGGGAGGAATATAGCCGGAACTATAACCATATCGTGCAGGTATGCGGCAGGTACCCTGTTGCGATGGCTCATCCTGTTAATTCTTACAATGAAGATACACTGCAAATCTTGAAGCGGCTCGGTATCCGCTGCGGCTTTCGGTCCAATATGTTTCCTCAACATGAAGGTGTTGAGCTCAATCGAACCCGACATGAAATTGCTCGGGAGGATCATGCTAACGTTCTGAGTATGTTGAGAGATTCAAAATCAGGTGGTGTCCCTGTAAATGGTGGAAGCCATTTTTGAAGGCTTGGAAGTGCCTATTTTATTGGGTTCTCAAGGCGTCAAAACCCTTTCCCACCAATTACAGGGACACTACCCAAAATCGTGAAGGGTGATCACCACACTTGTAAGGAGGTTTAAAACGATGAAGGTCAACAGCCACAACGAGTGGGATAGGCTCAGGGAGATCATTGTCGGCAGGGGAGAGGGTCAGGCCTGTCTGGTTTTTCCCGAGTCGGGCCCGGTGTCTTCCGAACTCTTGGAGAAGGCAAACCGGCTGGCGCGGGAGGCATTCCCTCCGTGGCTGGTCGATGAGATTAACGAAGACCTGGAGGGGCTTTGCGATGTCCTGAAGTCTTTCGGGGTGAAGGTGTATCGCCCCGATGTCTCGCGTGTGAATCGGCTGTTTGCGACGCCGTATTTTGGGGCCAGCGGCGATCACTGTTACAACATGAGGGATCTGCATCTGGTCGTCGGCAATACCGTTGTTGAGGGGCCCTCTCAGGAGCGGCATCGGTATTTTGAGGCCATGGGCCTCTATGATGTCTGGTATGATTACTTGAAAGAGGGGTTCCGCTGGATAGTGGCCCCAAAGCCGAGATTCAACGGGGAGCACATGATCGTTTACTATGAAGATGGGAAAGCGCAGTATGAGGATGGGCAGAAGTTTATCAAGCTTAAGGAAGAAGAGATTCTTTTCGAGCCGGCCAACACGGTGAGAATGGGCAGAGATCTGTTGTACCTGGTGTCCAGATCGGGGAATTATCTTGGAGCTAAATGGCTGCAGAGCGTTTTGGGCGAGGAGTATCGGGTCCATACGACCGAGAAGATCTATCGCTCGAGCCATATCGACTCCACTGTGCTCTGCCTGAGGCCGGGTCTGGTTCTGTTGAATGCTGAAAGGGTTAATCCTCAGATCTGTCCAGAGATTCTTTGCAAATGGGACAAGGTTTATTTCTCTGATATCATACCCACACCTGAGGAAGAGGTCAGATTCCAGGAAGAGGTCCGGGAAAAGGTCCATCGTGAACTGGCGCAATTGGGCATTCGGACGCACCTCGATTCGCTGAGTTCACACTGGATCGGCATGAACATTCTCTCGGTCGATCCACAAACTGTAATCGTCGATGAACGACAGATCCCGCTTATCAGAGTCCTGGAAAAGCATGGCATCACGCCGGTTCCGATCCGGTTCAGGCACTCATACATTATGGGGGGTATCCACTGCAGCACTTTAGATACAGTTAGAGATAGCAAACTGGAAAATTATTTTGACTGAGTTTTCTGCTCAGGGAGAGTACGGAGTGTCTGCCCTGTATCGACGAGTGAGTTGATGATTTCAGATCTCTCCATCTTATGTGTTTCACCCGACACTTCCATTCGGCAGGCCCTCGCTATTATTGATCGGAACGCGAAGGGCATCGTTCTCGTCATCGATCCGGAACGGCGATTGCTGGGCACGATCACGGATGGCGATGTGCGCCGGACCATGCTAGCGGGGCAGAGTTTGGATACGCCGGTCAGTGAATTACTGGATCGCAAGGCCAGTTCGCTGCGCCTCCAGCCCGTGACCGCGCCGGTCGAGGCCGACCGCGCATCCCTGCTGCGGCTCATGCAGGAGCACGACATACGCCAGGTACCTCTGTTAGAAACTGATGGGCGGGTCGCCGGGTTGGTGACTCTGGATGAGCTGTTACCCGATCAGATACTCCCGTTGCAGGCAGTGATCATGGCCGGCGGCTTTGGCATCCGTCTGCGCCCCCTAACAGAGGACTTGCCCAAGCCCATGCTCCCTGTGGGGAACCGCCCTCTTTTGGAATTGATCATCGAGCAATTGCGCCAAGCTGGCATTCAACGGGTGAACATCACCACGCACTATAAGGCGGAGAAGATCACCAAGCACTTTGGGGATGGACGCGCCTTTGGTGTGGAACTGAACTATGTGAGTGAAGACCGCCCTCTGGGCACGGCCGGCGCTCTGGGGCTTATAGAGAGGTCGCAAGAGCCATTGCTGGTGATCAACGGGGACATCCTGACGCGGGTAGATTTCCGGGCGATGCTAACCTATCATCAGGAGCACGGTGCGGATTTGACCGTGGCTGTTCGTCAATATGACCTACAGGTACCATATGGAGTGGTCGAATGCGACGGCTCTGCTGTGCGTCGACTGAGTGAGAAGCCGCTGCTCAGTTTTTTCGTCAATGCCGGTATCTACCTGTTACAGCCGAGCGTCTATCGGTACATTCCAGACGGCGAGCGCTTCGACATGACCGACCTCATTCAACAGTTGTTGAACGAGAGTCGGCCGGTGGTGAGTTTTCCTGTTTTAGAATACTGGCTGGATATCGGCGAACTTGCTGACTATCAGCAGGCTCAAAAAGACTTAGAGACGTGGAACACGAAAGGATGAACAGGAAACTCAATTGATATGAATATTCTGGTGACTGGCGGAGCAGGATATATCGGTTCGATCTTGGTACCCATGCTTTTGGCCAAGGATCATCGGGTACGAGTGCTTGATACACTTTTGCACGGAGGACGATCCTTGCTGGGTGTCTGGTCAAGCCCTGGATTTGAGCTCCGCCGCGGGGATATCCGCGACAGGAATGAGACCCGTGCTGCACTAGGGGGCATAGATGCCGTTGTTCACCTGGCAGCCATTGTGGGTGACCCTGCCTGTGCACGTCATCCTGAACTGGCCCGGTCGGTCAATTTAGAGGCTTCGCAATTGCTTTTTGAAGAGAGTAAAAGAGCCGATGTCTCTCGCCTTGTCGTCGCCTCTACTTGCAGCAACTATGGGAAGATGAAAGACCCCAATCGGTATGTAGACGAAACTACAGAATTGTCACCTGTATCCCTGTATGCCGAGACAAAAGTCTCCATGGAGCAAACCATTCTGGCTCTGGCGCGTACAGATGGGTTGTGCGCGACGTCTTTGCGCTTCGCGACAGTTTTCGGGGTATCTCCCAGAATGCGCTTTGATCTGATGGTCAATGAGTTCACGATGGAGTTGCTAACCAAGCGAAGGCTCGTCGTCTACGGGGAACAATTTTGGCGTCCCTATATTCATGTAAGAGATGTTGCGCGGGCCATTGAAACGGTCTTAGGGGCCCCTTCAGAGAAGGTGCGAGGGGAGGTCTTCAACGTGGGCGATACGCAGCAGAACTATCAGAAGGGGCAACTGGTTAAGCTGATATGCGATCAGGTGAAGAACGATGAGATTAAGGTCGAGTATGTCCATAAGGAGGAAGATCCGCGAGACTACCGGGTATCCTTTGAAAAGATAAAGAGAGCGCTGGGTTTTGGTACTACGTGTACTGTCGAGGATGGGGTTCGAGAGATTATCAGGTTGGTCGAGCAGGGGGTCATAACCGATTTCGATAATCCCATTTACCGAAATTAAAGGGCTTTAGGATGGGAGAGATCCGAGATCGTGCTGAGACTGAGGATTTCATCCCCCTTTGTGCGCCAGAGATTCGCGGAAACGAGTGGAGGTACATTAAAGAGTGTCTGGACACCAACTGGGTCTCTTCCGCAGGGCCGTTTGTGGATCGGTTCGAGCAGATGGTGAGGGAATATGTGGGGGGGAAGTATGCTGTCGCAACCGTCAACGGCACAGCGGCATTGCATATTGCTTTATTAGTCGCGGGTATTGAGCCAGATGACGAGGTGCTTGTATCTACGCTCACCTTCATCGCCCCAGCAAATGCTATCCGTTATATTGGCGCGTGGCCTGTATTCATAGATGCCGAGCCTGAATATTGGCAGATGAGTCCGCAAAAGGTGGCGGACTTTTTGGAGCAGGAGTGTCGCTGGATCAAGGGTGAGTTGCGCAACAAGACCACCGGTCGGCGTGTCAAGGCTATCCTGCCGGTCCATATTCTGGGACATCCGGTAGATATGGAGCATATCCCGGAGGCAGCGCACAAGTACAACCTTGTTGTGATTGAGGATGCCACTGAGGGTTTAGGCGCGAAGTACAAAGGTCGGATGGTTGGTCATCTGGGAGATATTGCCTGCTTCAGTTTCAATGGAAATAAGATCATTACCACGGGGGGGGGCGGTATGATTGTCACCGACCGTGAAGCGTGGGCACAGAGGGCGAGATATCTGACTACGCAGGCCAAAGACGATCCGATAGAATACATCCATAAGGAGATCGGCTACAATTATCGAATGACTAATATCCAGGCGGCTATGGGCTGTGCGCAGTTGGAGCAGATCGATGATTATATCTCCATTAAGCGCCGAATTGCGGATGTCTACATCGAAGGCTTAGGGGGGACATCCGGGCTCGTCCCTATGTGTGAAGCTTCCTGGGCTTTTAGCACTTTCTGGATGTACACCATCCTGGTAGATGAGCGGCAATATGGGGTGGACAGCCGGACGTTGTTACGCAGCCTGGTCGATCATGGGGTTCAGAGCCGGCCCCTCTGGCAGCCGTTGCACCTCAGTCCTGCCCATGCTGGCATGCAGGCCTCAGACTGTTCTACAGCCGAGGGCATCTACAGGCAAGCCTTGAGTCTGCCGTGTTCGGTAGGGTTGAGGGATGAGGAGCAAGCCCTTGTTCTGCGGGTTCTCAAGAATGGCGCGAGGCGCGCAGATATAAGTAGAGGCTGAGGTCTTCCTGTCATTCGGATAAGGCCCAGAGACATGGTCTTAAATTTCGTTCGATCTCCCTCAAAGCTACAAGGGCTGGTACTCGTCCAAAACCTCTCCCTATTTTCGTTTTTTCCTTTGATCGTATCGTATCGGAGAGTGGGGCCATTTTCGCTCCGTTATCTGCGCACAACCTCGGGGGGATTGTGGATGGCCCGGTGGCTGGTTCGCCTCGGGATCATCTACGGGCATCCGGAAAAAATAGAAGACCTGTATCTCTTCGACACAGAGTACGATCAATTTGACAATATCTATTTTCGAATTGGGCAGATATGTCTGGTAAAGCAGGATCGAATTGATAAGATCCTTGATCAATTTTTTTCTAACCGATCACATTATTATCGCAAGGTCTGCTCTGCGAATGTGATAAAGTCCTGGTCCGGCTGGCTGGTCGAGCTTGAGATGTTGTGCAACCTGACGCGGTTTTTAGCCGATGGAATGGGTATCCCGCCGGATCGGGCGCTTGTCATCTCTCCATATGCCATTCTACACAAGAAGTTGAACATGGGCATTGGGTCGGCCTGTGTCATACGACAGTCTCGGAATGATGTTGTTCGGCTTGTGGCGATGCCACTCTGGTTGATCGTTCGTCAGATTCTCTCAGGCATGCGCAGAGCATCGTCTGGAGCACGGAGCCGTCATGACATAGGTGTATCAGCGACGTGGGATATCGATTTTGAAAGAAGGAACGATTTTTTCTGGTGGCGCGACAGTGGTATTCCCCCTCACAGGTTGGTCTATCTGTTTGACCGCCCTGACTTTCAGCTTACCCCTGATAGGGCCCGAAAGGCCTGCGGGATTGGCGTCCAGTCCTTTGCCCTTCACTCTTTTGCTGTGAACGGGGCGCCGGACTTGCTCATAGAGGAGCGTCAGGCGCTTCGCGAAGTCATACGCAGCGCGTTCCTGTTCTTCAGGATGGGGGTTCAGGCACTATTTTCAGGTGTCATCGATCGGGAGATACTCTTTCAGCTTCGTTCGCAACACGTGACCAGCGCAAAGATGATCCAGACATATCGACGCTTCGGTCTACGAGCCATACTGAATTATCAGGAGGGGGGCACAGATTTCCCGACGTTGGCCGCGGAAGCCGTGGGCGCCGTCCGGGTCGGTTTTCACTGGTCGTGTTTCCAGGGGCCAAGTTGTGACACCTTACGCACCCATCATGTGTTCTTCGCCTGGGGCTGGCACGACGCCCGGGTCTGTCTGGACTCCGGGTCTGCCTCGATGCATCTGCTGATCGGAGGCTGTCCGATAAACGAGACGCGTTCACAGGAGCGGTATCGCCGGGAGGCCCGAGAGGCGGTCATCCGGATGCGCTGTCAGGGTGTACGTTATACCCTGGCTCTGTTTGACGCCTCTTCTCCTTCGCCTCATTTCTATCGGTTTTTTTTGCAGTGGCTCATCGATGATCCCTCGCTGAGTCTCTTGATCAAGAGTAAAGGCCGGGAATGGCCGCGCATTCATAAGGATGGATTGGGAGGACTGGTAAAGCGCGCCCTGGACACGGGGCGTATCTATACGCTTGAGGTTGCCGCCTCTCCTACGGATGCGGCGATGGCGTGTGATTTTTCGATAGGTCTTGGAACGCCATCCGCTGTGATTATGGCTGCGCTGGAAGGCGCCCGCGTGCTCTACCTGGATCGTGGAAAGTTAGACAGTGGACCGCTTCAGCAATATGCCTTTCTCCACCGGCTCGGCCCGAACCGTTGCGTGTTTCACGACCTCCCGTCCTTGAGGGAGGCGGTCGAGCAGTATGCGCAGGATCCGGGCACGAACCCCCATCTCGGCGACGCCTCGCCGGTCCTCGACCAGATCGACCCGTTCAGGGATGGGAGGGCCAGCCAGCGCATCGGGGAGTACGTCAGGTGGTACCTTGAGGGCCTGGACAGCGGTTTGGGTCGGGACCGTGCGCTCAGGCGGGCGACCCGGCAGTATGCGGATAAATGGGGGGAGGATAAGGTCGTGCGGGGTCTGGAGACGTGAGGGCACTCCCTGCATATCCGGAGTACCGGGTCGCGGCCATCCAGTTCGACCCGGGGCACGGGAAGAAGGAAAGAAACATTAGAGGCCTCTCAGATCTGTCGTACGAGGCGGCTGAGAACGGCGCCAGGCTGATCGTCCTGCCGGAGATGGCGACGACGGGCTACTGCTGGTATGACCGGGCTGAGGTGGCGCCATTCGTCGAGCCCATCCCGGGGCCGACAACAGACCGTTTCGGCCGCATCGCGGCTGATTTGGGCTGTTACATCGCCGTCGGTCTGCCGGAGGTGGACCCCTCCACGAACATCTACTACAATGCCCTGGCGTTCATCGGGCCCCGGGGCGTCATCGGCGCCTATCGCAAGACGCACGCGAACATCGCCGAGCCCCGGTGGGCCAGGGACGGCGACGCCGGATTTCCGGTGTGGGAGACGGAGCTCGGGAACATCGCCGGGCTGATCTGCATGGATTTCTGTTACTTTGAGCCTGCTCGCATCGCGGCGCTCGAAGGGTGTGACGTCATCGCCTTCGCCGCCGGCTGGCTCGACATCAAGGCCCCTTCTCCACTCTGGATCTCGGCTGCGTTTGAGAACGGGGTGTATGTGATTGCGGCTGACACCTGGGGGTGTGAGCGGGGGTTTCAGTTTTCGGGTGGTTCGTGCATCCTGAACCCTGACGGCACGGTCCAGGACCGTCGAGACGTGGGGGATGGCATCGTGTATGGGGAGGTGGACGTTCGCAGGGCCCGGGACAAGCGGTTTCGAACGGATGCGGAGGAGAACCGGTTTTCGGACCGGCGGCCTGCCGAGTACCTGCGCCTGGTTCAAAACACCTATCTCTGGGATGCGCGAAAATTCCATGACCTTTACCATCACGCGCCTCTCCCTGCGGGCAGGCGCTCGAAGGTGACGGTCGCCCAGTTCCGACCCGAGCCGGGGGATGTCCGGGGAAACATAGACAGGATGGAAGGCCTGCTCGCCGGGGTGGACGAGGACTCCGAGCTGGCCGTCTTCCCCGAGCTGTCGCTCACGGGCCCCATCCGCGACAGGGGAACCCTGCCAGAGATGTCGGGGCTGGTTGAACCCCTCATCCGGCTGGCAGTGGCGTATCGGACGTATCTCGTGACCAGTCTGCCAGAGGAAGTAGACGGCGTCTGGTATCACACCGCTCTGGTGGCGGGTCCGGAGGGCATCTCGGGCAGATACCGGAAGGTGCATCTCGGCGCGGCGGACAGGACGTGGGCCGCGCCGGGGGACCTGGGGTTTCCGACGTTCGACCTTCCGGTCGGGCGCGTGGGTCTGCTGGTGGGGTACGACATTCTGTTTCCAGAGTCGTCCGCGTGCCTGGCGGCCTGGGGGTGCGACCTGATCTGCGTCCCCTCGGCCCTTCGTTCTCCCCGCCCCATCGGGCTTGGGCCGACGGAGATCCCTTTCTCTCCGCCCATCCCGAGAGGCCAGGATCCGCTCCACTTCCTGCTGTGGCGGGTCAGGGCAGAGCAGGCCAGCGCCTATCTGGCGTTCAGCAATTATTGCGGGGACGGCTACGCAGGGAGGAGCGGCGTCTTCGGGCCGGAGTTGGAGGTGTTTCCAAGAGACGAGGTGGTGCTTTCGGAAGGGGTGGAGGAGGTCGGGTCTCTGGTGCTCGACCTGACCGATCCCGGGTGTCCGGCGCGGGTCAAGGACGCGATGCGGATGCGGCAGGTCCATCTCTATGAAAGGCTGGTCAGGGATACCCGGTGAGCACCAGGCGTCACGTCGTCTACGTCACGGGCACGCGGGCCGACTACGGGCTGATGCGAAAAGTCCTGTTCGCCATCCATCGCCATCCCCACCTGCGGCTGTCCCTCCTGGTCACGGGCATGCACCTGCTGCGGGAGTTCGGGTATACGGTTCAGGAGGTCGAGCGGGACGGGTTCGAGGTCTCCTCGCGGGTGAGCATGGCGCTGGGGGAGGACACCCCGGCGGCCATGGCCAGGTCCCTCGGCCTGGGCATCCTGGGGATGGCGCAGGCGTTTGAACAGAGCCGGCCGGACATCGTCCTGCTGGAGGGGGACCGGGGAGAGTCGCTGGCCGCGGCGATCTCGGCGGGGCACATGGGCATCGCCGTGGCGCACGTGTCAGGGGGAGACGTCACGGCCGGGGTGATCGACGAGTCGATCCGGCACGCAATCACGAAGTTCGCGCACGTCCACTTTCCGGGGACGGACCTGAGCGCCCGGCGGCTGCTGGCGATGGGGGAGGACCCCGCGCACGTGCATATGGTGGGCACGCCCGGGAGCGACCTGCTGGCGGAGCTCAGCCTCCGTCCCGAACAGGTGGCGGAGAGGCTGGGCCTGGACCTGTCCCGCCCGGTCGTGGTGGTGCTCCAGCACCCGGAGACGGCCGGGGCAGAAGAGGCGGCCGCCGACCAGATGCGGGAGACAATGGAGGCGGTGAGTCAGCTGGGCCATCAGACAGTGCTGATCTATCCCAATTCGGACACGGGCGGCCGGGAGATGATCCGGGTCATCCAGGAGTACATGGGCCGGTCGTTTCTCAAGACGCACCAGAATCTACCCCGGGAGGTGTTCGTGGGGCTCCTGAGCGTGGCCAGCGTCATGGTCGGCAACTCCAGCAGCGCCCTGACCGACGCCCCCAATTTCGGCCTGCCGGCCGTCAACGTGGGCATCCGGCAGGCGAGCCGGGAACGCGGGGGCAACATCATCGACGTGCCCCACGACCGGGAACGGATTCGAGCGGCCATTGAGGGGGCCCTGTCCAGGCTGGACGATCCTGAGTTCAGGGCGTGTTGCCGGCAGTCGCCCTATCAGGACCTGAACACAGCGGAGCAGGTGGCAGAGGTGCTGGCCGATACGGAGCTCGGGCCGCGTCTCCTTCAAAAGGTGTTTCACGATACCGCTTTGTAAGGTAGATCGAGACACCCGGTTGTTCTTTCTCCACACGTTTGGAGTCTCGTGGATGCGTCGTCTAAGGTTATTGCTCTTCACCTCTGACAAGGTCTCCATCAAATGTCTCGAGGCTGTGGCGGCGGGCGGTGAGGTTGCGGGTGTTGTTCAGGCAGGGCCGCCGTTGAGGCCCCTGAGGTTCATCGCCAGCCCGGTTGAGCATTTTTCCGGGAGTCAGGTCCCCTTTTTTCAGCACGACGATTTGAAAAAAGACGCGTTTCAGGAGGTTTTGGCTCAGACCGACCTGCTTGTCTCCGTGGGGTACGGTCGGATCATCCCGAGCGCCATCTTCTCTGTGCCGACTTTTGGCGCCATGAATCTTCATCCCGCCTACCTCCCTCACTATCGGGGTAAGCACCCGGACATCTATGCGATCATGAACGGTGAGAGGGAGGCGGGGATCACCCTTCACTACGTGGATACGGGCATCGACACCGGGGATGTCATATCCCAGGCAAAGGTGCCGATTCTTGAGTCAGATACCATCGCCAGTCTGTCCGAGAGGCTGTATGGCGAGGGCGCTCGCCTGCTGTCCGGGGCGTTTGCATTTGTCTCTACGCACGAGAGGCGTCTGCCTGCCCAGCCTCAGCGGCCTCCGGACATGCATCCCCTCAGCACCAGGATCGACTGGGAAGATTCAGCAAAGCGCATCCATAATGTCATTCGTGCGCTGGTCCACCCGTGGCCCATGGCCTATACGCGATGGCGTGGTGAGGTCATCTACCTGAATGCGAGTCGGGTCTTGAAGGATGGCCGGACGGACAGCCCGGGCAAGGTGCTGGCTGTTCGTCCAGATGGGATCGTCATCGGGGCCGGGGTCGACTCTGTGCTGGTGAGTGAGGTGAGGTTGGGTGACGGGAGGGCCTTTTCAGGTGGAGATGTGGGACAGGTCCTTGGGGTTTGTGTGAACGACACGTTCGAGTGACAGGTAGATGAGCCGTTTGGCAAGAGAGATCGGAAGCGATTTTCACCTTCCTGATCGGTCGGCGATCTCTGCCGGCAGCGGCGCGGGTCGGGTCCTCCTTTCGAAGGGGGTCGTCCTGTGCGCCAGCGGTCGCGATGCCCTTCACGCGGCCATCCTGTCTCTCCGGCTGACGCCTTCCGATGAGGTCCTGCTGCCGTCTTATCTGTGCGAAGACGTGATGATCCCGTTTGTCGAACGAGGGGTACGGGTGATCTTCTACGGGGTGTCCTCCTGTCTTGAGGCGGATTGGGAGGACATTCGACGGAAGGTCTGTCCTCGCACGAAGGCGTTGCTGCTGATCCACTATTTCGGGTTCTCACAGTCTTCAACGATCACATTCATGAGTCAGACGTATCCAGAGATATCCCTCATCGAAGACTGCTCCCACGCCCTCCTGTCCCGGCGTGACGGCGCGTGGCTGTGGGGGGGGGCCGATGTCAGCGTGGCCAGCTTGCGCAAGCTGCTACCCCTCCCGGACGGTGGCCTGATCGCCCGCAGGCCGAAATGCGTCTCCGGGGGCGCTCCGGTCGTTTTTCGCCGCTCTCTCCGTCACGGGCTGTTCGTGGGGTGCCGCGTGGCGGCTGCCGGCCTGAAGGGCCTATGGCTGAGGTATCCCTTTTTTCCGAAGCGTCTGTTCCGGCGGCTCTTCTCCTGGTCCGAGGGGCTGCTCTCGGCCTCTCCGAAGCCGGCCAGGATGTCCTGCCTCTCCCGGCGCCTGCTGTGCTCCGCGGACCTGGAGGCGGTGATTGCGACCCGGCGGCGTAATTACGCCTATCTGCTGGAGAACCTGCAGGCAGATGAGACGGTGAGGCCGCTATTTCCCCATCTTGAAGAGGGTGTCTGCCCACTGGGGTTTCCGGTCCTGGCGACAGATCGGGATGGGCTCGCGCAGGCCCTCATTCGAGAGAGGATCTATCCCCCGGTGCACTGGGAACTGCCCAGGTCGGTCGACCGGCGGGAGTTCGCGGAGGCGTGGTCGGTCTCGGACCGTATCCTGACGCTTCCGGTCGATCAGCGGTACACCCTGGAGGACATGCGTCGCATCGTGAGCGTTTTGAGGTCGTACCGAGAGGTGCCCACCGAATGACAGACTGGCGCGCGAACGTCTATGCGACGTCCGGGGGGGACCTGGATGCCTGGGAATCGATCGTCGACCGGCTGCCGTCACACCTCAAGGATGTCTACTACTGGCCGGGGTATGCGCTGCTGTTCGAGAAGGTGACGGGGTATCCCACCCGTCTCTTCTTCTACGGCGATGATGAGAACTTCGTCCTGAACGTGTTCATGCGGCGCGGTCTGTGCGACCTGCGCTTTTCGGATGCCCTGTCCCCTGAAGAGAAGGCCCGTCTGTGCGACATCGCCACGCCCTACGGGTACGGGGGGCCTGTTGTGGCGTGCGCACACGAGGCCGTCCGCGCGCCTCTGTGGGGGGCATACGAATCGGCCTTCGCCGTCTTCTGCCGGCGGGAGGGGATCGTGGCCGAATTCGTCCGGCTGCATCCGCTGATCGGGAACCATCGGCTGTTTGAGGGCCAGGCGGGGCTATACCCCAAGAATCACACCGTCTGGGTCGACCTCAGGCAGTCTGACGAGGAGATCCTCGCCGGGATGAGAAAGGACCACGCCAGGTCCGTCCGGAAGGCCGAACGGAAGGGGGTTCAGGTCCGTCGCGCAGAGGAGAGGGGGGCGCTCGACGCCTTTGTAGACCTGTACTCGGCGACGATGGAGCGCCTCGGGGCGCTGGATGTGTACCGGTTTTCGAGGGATTTTTTCGAGGAGGCCCTCCGGCTGCTGGGGCGGGGGATCTCCCTGTTCGTGGCCGAGTGGGAGGGGCGGATTGTCTCCGCGCACCTGGTGATCCATTCGGGAGATTATATTCATAACTTTCTGTCCGGGTCAGACCCGGAGTACTGGAATCTCAAGGCCGATGTGCTCATCACCTACCAGATCGCGCGCTGGGCAAAACAGCAGGGCTACCGCTTTTTTCACCTGGGGGGGGGGCACGCCGTTCAGCAGGACAGCCTGCTCCACTTCAAGAGCGGTTTTTCGCCGAGGCAGGCCCCCTATTTCATGTTTCGTCGTGTCTGTGACGAGGCTGCATACGAGCGCCTGTGCAGGCTTCGGCAGGCTTCCCTGAAGGCGTCGGATGAGGCGGTAGACCCCGTGCTGGTGGACTACTTTCCGGCCTACAGGGCGTAAGGTTTTCGTGGACGGGGAAGGAGGTTGCGCGTGGAATCGACCAAGGCAGGCGATATGCCTGTTCTGTCTGTGGGCGACCGGCGGATCGGGCCGGGTCACCCCTGTTTCATCGTCGCAGAGATCGGGATGAACCACGTGGGCGACCCGGACGTGGCGCGCGCCTTCATCGATGAGGCGGGCGGCTGCGGGGTGGACGCGGTTAAGTTTCAGACCATCGACCCCGGGGAGATGTATCCTCCTGACCATCCGCGCTTCAAAGTGATGCAGAGGCGGGCGTGGCGGCCGGAAGTCTACGCAGACCTGATGGAACACGCCCGAAAAAAAGGGATGGTGTTCTTTTCCACGCCCTTTGACGGGCCGAGCGCGGACCTGCTCGAAGGCGTCGGCGTGCCGCTGTTCAAGGTCGGCTCCGGGGAGCTGACGCACCTGGCGTTCCTCCGGCATCTGGCCCGGAAGGGCAGGCCAATCGTCCTGTCCACGGGCGTGGCCGGCCTCCCGGAGATCGAGTACGCCGTTCGCACGATCCTGGAGACGGGGAACGGACAGCTGGCCCTGTTGCACTGTGTCTCCATGTACCCCACGCCGGTAGAAAAGGCCAACGTCCGCGCCCTGTTGACGCTGCGCGAGCGGTTTCATCTGCCGGTTGGGGTCTCCGACCACACCCTGAGCGCCCCGGCGGCCCTGGCGGCGGTGGCCCTCGGCGCGTGCATTGTCGAGAAGCATTTCTCCCTGTCCCGCACCCTGCCGGATGGGGATAACGACATCTCCTTCGTGCCTTCTGAGATGACGGCGCTGGTCCAGGCTGTCCGTGAGGTGGAGGCGGCCCTGGGGACGGGGGAGAAGGCCGTCCTTCCGGAGGAAGAGGGCCTGAGGCCGAAGATCCGGCGCGGTCTCTATGCCCGACGCGACATCGCCCAGGGGGAGATCCTTCAGCCTGACATGGTGCTGGCGCGCCGGCCCGGGGCAGAGATCCCGGCTGAGGCCTTTGACCGGGTCGTCGGAAGGACTGCTGAAAAGGACATCGATGCGCAGGCGCCCCTCCGATGGGCTGACCTGAGCGAGGGCACGTGATGGACGGAGAGGGATCGATGCGCCCGATCGAGTCGGACAGGTACCAGGATTATGTCATCAAAGACGGGGAGTTTATCGGGGCGTTCGAGCAGATGTACCAGAAGTTCGAGGACCCCTGGGGCTCCGTGAAGCACGTCCATTCGTTGAAGAACGACCTCCTGCTCGCCCTTGTGTCTCGCGTGAAGGGGGAGTGCCATAAGGTCCTGCACGCGGGCTGCGGCCTGGGGGCCCTGAGCGGGCGGCTCAGACAGACCCTGTCTGCAGAGGCAGAGGTCTGGGCGTGTGACATCTCTGAGACGGCTGTCCACAAGGCGCGCGCGGCTCATCCGGGGGTTCACTTTTTCGTCCACGACCTGGCGGAGGTCGATCGTCTGCCGGAACACGTCCCGGGCCCGGTGGACGCTGTCCTGATGGCCGAGACGATCTGGTACATCTTGCCCCATCTGGAGGTCATCCTGAAGGGGTTTCATCGTCTGATCCGTCCCGGTGGCCACCTGTTCATCCAGCAGTATTTCCTCCAGCCGGGCAGACAGACGTATGGCAAAGGGCGTGTCGAGAAGCCAGAAGACCTCTGCCGGTTCATAGTGCAGGCTGGTTTCAAGCCCCATCACGCCCTCTACTTGGACCCTTTGAGTTTGCACGTCTTTATGGGGTGGTACACCAAGGCCGAGTGATTTTCGTGGGGGAGGTCTGCAGATCCATCCATCGTCCTTCAACTTTGACCCTGATCGAGGTTTTACAACGATGGATTTTTTATTCTGGTCGAAAGCAAAGATGGCAGGTTCGATCATTGGTCTTCCTGAGAAAATCCTCAAGCGTTTTTCCAATCTTTACAACAGAGTCGTTTACTGGCTGCATGTCCATTTTCTGGTATGGTACGATCGCTTGGCAACTGCTCCTGGAAAGAGGGTACACGGCTGGCTTCTGCACCGAAAGGGAATCGAACTGATCGACGCGCACACCAGCCATATAGGGCACGCGGCCGCTCACACGGACTATCTTCTGAAGAAGCTGGTGCTTGAACGAGTTGAAACAAGGGTTTTGCTTCACGTCTATCCTCCGGCCAGAAACAACCGTCGCTGGCGCCGGGACCGCTATCCGAACAACTACCTCCAGAAGTTGTGGCAGAACCATTTCGGTATGATGACAGGATCTGTTTCTCATCATGTCCTGCATCCTGTGATGTGGACGGAAAAAGGCGAACCGAGGGGTAGAGGGCACCGTCTTGGCGACGACTATCCGATTCTATCTCGAAAAGCGGGGAGGCAGTTACAAATCCCTCTCGGTGATATGGAGCGGGGTAGGAAGATGCTGTCAGAGCTGGGAGTCGAGCCAGGCGCCTGGTTTTTCTGCTTCTATGCCCGCGACCCCTTTTACAAGGCGGAAGGTTCATATAACTATCGAAATTGTGACATAAGGGCTCTTATTCCATCCGTTCAATACCTGACTGCGGCGGGTGGCTGGGGCATACGGGTGGGGAGTCCGGAGAGTAGTGACTTTCCGGCCATGGATCGCGTGATTGACTATCCCCATTGCCCGTACCGGTCGGATTTCATGGATGTCTTTCTGGCCGCGTCCAACAGGTTTTTCCTGGGGTCCACCGGGGGCATTTGCGACCTGGCCAGGTGTGTTTTTCATGCAAAAACAATATTTCATAATTTTATCCCCTTGTCGCAACGTCATTGGAAATGGCTGACAGACGAAACCGTTTTTATACCTAAGTTGCTGTGGTTGAATGAGTCGGGTCGCTACATGACTTTCCAAGAGCTGTTTGACTCTGGCGCATCGGAGTACTTTAGCAGTGAGCAATATAGCCTTGCCGGCATCTCGATACACGATAATACGCCCGAGGATATTCTTGCGCTCACCGAGGAGGTTTTCCTCCGAAAAGCCGGCTTATGGTCTCCGAACGAAGATGATAAACGGCGGCAGGCCGAGTTCAGGAAATTAATATCGAAATATTGTTCTTATGAGCTAGCTGACTTCAGGATCGGTGATGGATTTCTACGAAAGTATGAGTCCTGATAATTCCAGAAGATGCCTACAGGGCTGAAAGAGTTCAGGTTGCAGGAAGATGGAGATGAAAATGCTCCGTCCAGAGGGTTTTCAGGTCCTCCTCTCGCTGGATCTTTCTCATCAACTGG
>Ga0114945_10001019_pt1 | contig 17774 bp, 12 predicted proteins | sample OV2TP3_FD_87194 | JGI IMG/M metagenome (GOLD analysis project Ga0114945, IMG submission 87194) | Hot spring microbial communities from Beatty, Nevada to study Microbial Dark Matter (Phase II) - OV2 TP3 | ecosystem: Environmental > Aquatic > Thermal springs > Hot (42-90C) | place: USA: Beatty...
CTGGTCCCGCTTGCTGATCCCGATTCCGGTGTCGGAGACCGAGATCTCCACAAATGGCTCCCCCCGCTCCGAAACGGGCCTGGCCTCCAGCGAAATCTCTCCCTTCTCAGTAAATTTAACAGCATTGGTTAAAAGCTGCATCAGAATCTGCTGCAGTTTCTTGGAGTCGGTTTCGATGACGTCGATCGGAGGCTCGATCTCTATTCTGAAACGAATGGAGCGTTGCCTGATAAGCTTTTCGGTCATCATCTTCAGGGACTGAAACACCTCACCCAAGGGGACCTCCTGGAGGCTCGTCGCCATCGTCCCGCTCTCCATTCTGGAAAAGTCAAGTAGGCTGTCCATAAGCTGCGAGAGATCCTGGCCGCTGCTGACGACGCGCTCCAAAACGGCCCCTGGGTTCCCGGCAAAAGCCGGATCCAACAGCACCTCGCTATAACCCAGGATCGCGCTGATAGGAGTTCTAAGCTCGTGGGAGATATTGGCCACGAACTGTTTCTTCAGTCGATCGACTTCAATCAGTTTTCTATTCATCACTTGGGACTCGTCATATAAAAGCCTGTACCTTTCTTTGGCCTTCTCGGATTCTTCAAAAAGCATTCCATTCTTAAGAGACAAGGCGAGCTGGTCCGTCAGGGTAGAAAGGAGCCGAAAATCGTCCGCGCTGTATTCCCTACCGGATTTCTTTTTCCCGAGACAGAAAAAGCCGAGAATGTTCTCTTCAAAAGTTATGGGGATCAGGATCTCCAATCTCAATTCCCTAAAGATTCTGACAAGGCGTCCTCGGGCTTCTTCATAGGCAGGATCGGCCTCCACCTCGTCCTTAGAAACCCCCCTCCTGCGGGTGCCAAAGTGCTGAAGCCAGAACGAGCTCAAATCCCGAGACATCTCCCTCAGCCCGTTCGTCGCCTCACCGGAAGACAATCCAATGTATGTCTCCGCTTCCTCAGCTTGAAACAAAAGATACGCCGTCTCAATCCCGACTCGGTCCGTAACCAGCTCGAGATATTTCTCCGCCATCGCGCGCGGCCTGGAGAGCGAGCGGAGCAATAGACTCACCTCGCTCTGCACGTGAACGGGATCGTATTCTTTCCGATACACGTAACGATCCGTCAGCCCCTCAATCCAGCGCAACAGCGGATTGAAAGCCAGCACGACTAAGACGGAGAAAAATAGCGGAACCAGAGGGTCTTTGTCGTAAATCCCTACGGAGATGCTCAGAAGAGAAACGACCACAACATAAATCAACAATAGGACGCCGGTCAGAGCGCCCCTCATCAGACCGACCTTAAGGACGGTTCCAAGATCAAAGAGACTATACTTGAGCAAGGCGTAAGCCACGGATAGTGGGAAAAAAACCGCGCAGATCAAAAGCAGGTTATAAGGAATCTGCCAGCTAAAGAAACTCGTCAAAACCGTGCCGAAGGTGGGGAGGAAAAACCCAAGAACGGCCCCGACCAACACCACGCGGAGGCGCGATCTTTCCAAATCCGATACGGGCCGCCTGAGGGAGGCCCAAAGGAGACTCAGAAACACGATGGCCGCCACGCAACTGTAACCATAACCGAACCGCACTGCCCAGTGCCAGAGCTCCGGGGAACCCGGGAAGGTAAAGCTATAGAAGAAGCCTAGGAGTATCGAGATGCCATAGATGACGAAGATATAGAGCAGATTTCGCCTGCGCTTGTCCCAGCCTCGGGTCAACGCAAGGCCCAAGTGGATCCCTGCGCTAGGGGTCAGGGTAAAAGCAAAGATCCGCACCTCCTTCGGCAGAACCTGGGTGGTCATGAAATCAAAGGTGGTGCCAAACCAAAAGAAGATGGTGCTTACCATAAAAAACAAAGGTGTCGCGGCAGGGGAAGCGGATCGAAGATGGAAAGGGGTCGCCCCGATGACCAAAAAGCCAACCCCCGACAGGAGATAAACGCCGAAGGCCAGAAGCCAATCATAAAAGGAAAACTTCATGGACCGAATGGTAACCACAAATTGTCTTCTCTCCCTCTCAACCGTGTATTCAAAGGGAGACCCGGCCGGATACCGGTGCATCAAATCATAGATAGCCTTAGGTTCGGTCACCGGCTCTCCCTGAACGGCAAGGACATGGTCCAAAAACCTTAGCCCTTCCCTTCCGCCGCTCCACTGTGGGAGGAAATCAGGGGCGACGGATAAATTGCGGTAGAGGAAAAATCCGGGGAAAGGCTTGTTGATCAACCGGAAAGAGGAGATGAGAGTGCCGGCGACGACTAGGAACGCCGCGCACCCCACAACCGCCAACGGGATCTTTCGTTGCCAGGCTCGAGGCTTCATGCTCCCTCCTCAACAAAAAAAGGCCTTCTGGTCTGGACGACACCAGAAGGCCTTTACCAAGCCGAAATACACAATGTCAAGTAAATTCCACTTTGGCAATTACGCTCTACGCCTGCTCCCTCCAGTGACCTGCCGCGATCAGGAACGGACCAATAAATCCTAGGGGCTGGTCTGGCTCTTACTTACGGGCCGTGGATCTTCGTGGGCTCTTGAAAATAAGCATTCAGCCGGTCGTAGTCGTCGCGTGAATGGATTTCGGACCACCCGTGTTCGATCTCCATCCCATAGACGGGATAGTCCCGATCAAGGAGATATTGGACCAAATCACAAAAGCTTGCCTGATCCACGTTCGGAGCCCCGTAAAAAGGGCGCTCCTTGAACTTCACGAGAGCCTCTTCCCAGGCTCGACTAAGCTCATTCAATGCCTCTTCCCGGAAGAAGGAAACCCCAATGAACTCATAATTGGCTTCTTTTTTATCGATTCGCTTGCCGATACGCCGGATTGGCTTGAACGTGTTCAAATTAAGTCTCCGGGAGGTCAGACCCTTCCCGGGATCTTCAACCAGGACAAGATCCAATTTCTTTTCCCGAAAAGGCAGCGTTTGGTAAGCGCGGTCAATCACAAGGGTCGCCTGATATGGGCTTTGTACAAGCCAATCAACTATTTGGCGATCGAAAAGGATATCCGAATAAACGATAACGCTTTTCCTTTTAAAATGGTCTTTGGCGAACATGACCGAATGAGCGCTGTGTCGCGTCGCATAATCAGGATTGTAAAGAATGCGCGCTCCATCCGCTTTGATTTCTTCGTGAAGATAGCCTCCCACAATGTAGATGTCGGTGACGCCGGCGGAGCGCAGAAGGTCCATCTGGCGCTCAATCAAAGTCTTGCCGCCAATCTCCAGCATGCAGAGCGGCCGATCTTTCAATAATTCACTAAACTCGGGCTGGATGCTATGATCCCTACCGGCCGGGATAATGGCCTGCAGGCTTTCTCTTTTCAAGAATTTCTTTTCATCCTCCTCCATATCCACCATTCCCTGGATCTCAAAAACCTCCCTCAAAGAGGCGATCTTTTCCTCGATCGCAGCAGTGGAGCCTGTTAGATAAATGGACTTAAAAGCCTCGTCTATGGCACGGATCGAAGCCCTTAAACCATGGTTGGCATAAATGACCATTCGAAAGCCCCGCTTTATTAGCTCCTCCGCAGTTACATGATAATAGGTAGTGGGAATCACCACCAGAGGGATCGAGCCATTCCATTTCTGGGCAAAAGTAAAAACTTCGACGGGTGTGGCTGCCTTGGAGTGAATCACGATGCCATCGGCCCCAGCCTCCGCATATGCGGAGGCACGCCGGAGTGCCTCATCAATTCCCCATCCGGCGATCAAAGCCTCAATACGGGCAAATACCATGAAATCGGGATTCCTCTGAGCAATCTTAGCGGCCTCGATCTTACCCATGAACTCCTCCATGGGAGCCAGCTCTTGCCGACCTGGCACGAAGCTATTAACCTTGGGAAAACGCTTATCCTCGATCACAACCGCGGCAAGACCAGCCGCCTCATACTTTTTCACCATGTGCATAACATTTGACGCATTGCCATAACCCGTGTCGCAATCACAAATCACGGGAAGTTTTGTGGCCTCGTTTATGGCTTGAGCAGCGTCTAGATTTTCCGTCATGGTCAAGATATTTGCGTCTGGGACTGCATGCGCCGTCGAAATCTCAAGGCCGCCTGCCCAGACTCCGTCAAACCCGTTGCGTTCAATCAGCCTAGCTCCGAGGCCGTGGTGCGCACCGACAATGCGAATAATCGATTTCGATCCGAAAAGCTCCCGTAGAACCGATGCCTTATTGGTCATCTCGAACCTTCCTTCCCCGATTTCGAAAATCCACCCAGTTCTTCAGAGGCGCGTTTGTCGTATTCTACGCTCGCGACTTCTCATTCCCTATACCATTGGGTGCTCTCCTTAGCAACTCGCTTAGCGCTATCTTGCCCAAGGACGCCAAGCTCGTTCACAGCGTCGCTTGTTAAACTGCCACCAAAGGTGAACGCCAGTATCTTGGAGAGATCGTCTGGATCCAAGGACATAAAAGCATGAGGTACGTAGGGGCGAATATACCAGGAGTCCCCTTCTTTGAAATCCTCTTTATAGATTTGGTCCCCATATCGCCAGAAAAATCTTAATTTGCTATGCAGACAGAGCGTCAATTGGTGGAGAAAATGCCCTTCGTTCATCACTACGTCCTCCTCAGAGGTACAGAGCAAGGTCAGTATCTCAGGTCGCATGTTGACGTTCTCTCTTGTGACAACCAGATCCTCATAAGTGTAATGAGGCTTTCCCTTACGGCTGATTGTTCGTCGGTAACGATCCTCCACTCGCAAGATTTTAATTCCCCGATCCGTGTCCGGGGTGATGCCAAAAAAATCTCGGACATTAACGGTCAAGGCATCGGCCAGCTTCTGGACAATCTCTAGCGATGGGGTTACCCGATCCGCCTCTAGAGCGCGTAGCAGCTCTATATCCAATCCTGATTTTTGAGATAAAAGTTCCAAGGTGAGCTTGCTGTTATTCCTCAGGTCTAAAAAGATAGAGCCGAATGTACGATGGGTCTCCCTCATAGGACCTCCTCTTTCGCATAAATCTGTGTGGGTTTAATAGATCCTTCCTAAGATCCGTCTTACATCTTCGAAAACAAGGGGTTTCGGATTGTTTCCCATGCGCTGCGTGTAAAAACTCTCCCCCGCACAGAGATCCAGATCGGCAAGAGATAAACCCAGTTCTCTGAGGCGCGTAGGGAGCCCAACGCTTCTGGCCATTCCCTGAATGAAACTGGCAGCCCCTTTGACATCGGATTGCCCCAGCGCGCGCGCGATCTTGCTAACTCTCTCGGGTACGGTCTGTGCATTCTCCTTCAGCAATTCCGGCACTGAAATACTGCAGGCCAAGCCGTGAGGAACGCCAAAATGGGTGGTTAAAGGATAAGACATCGCATGGGCGGCAGTTGTTTGGGTGTTGCTAAACGCCAGGCCCGCTAAGAGGCTTGCCCTTGCCATGCCTTCACGCGCCGCTATGTCGTTGGGACTTTGACAGGCCAGCCCCAGATTCTCTTTGACCAGGCGAATCGCCTCGAGAGCGAATAAATCCGAAACGGGCTGATGGTGTTTTGACCAGTAGGCCTCTACGGCATGGGTGAAGGCATCCATTCCCGTAATGGCTGTCTGTTTCTGCGGGAGATGAAGGGTGAGTTCCGGATCCACCAGGGCCAAATCGGGATAAAGGGATGGGTGGGAGAGAGAATATTTTTTCTTCTGCTGGAGATCCCATACTACAGCCCACTGGGTTACCTCACCTCCGGTACCGGCGGTGGTCGGGATTTCTAAAAGCCGTGGGCGGTCCAAAGTTAGGGCAAACGAATCGCTCAGACCTTCTTCCAGCTTCCGGCTGTTATTCTGAAAAAACGCTGCTGCCTTAGCCAGATCGAGGAATGTCCCTCCCCCCATGCCAATGATGATATCCGCGCGATTTCTTCTCACATAATCCATGATCCCATGAACCGCTTCGAAATCACTGTACTCCAATGAAACCGAGTAAACCTCTACAGAATAATTTGAGCAGGTTAAGGCCTTTTTTGCCCCATCTAAATAACCCAATCGCGTCATGGAACCCTTGCTTGTCACGAGAGTGACTCGACGACCCCACTGTTTTTCTCGGAGCAGCTCGGGCAGAAGACGAAACACCCCTGTTCCAAAGACGATTTGGGTAGGCATCCTGTACTTCCAGAAATTCACGGGCATCGAGCCCCCTCCTTTAAGGCGGATCTCAGCCGCCATGTCATCTCATCCGGAGACAAAGCCACCCGACCAATGCCTGGACTCCCCATCTTATCAACCTTAACCAGGAGGAACACAGGCTTTTCTAAGCCCTCTCTCTGTTGCAGCAACCGCTTTAGCTTCCTGCCCAAAGATACCTTTTTTGCAGTAGGATACCCTGCCGCTTTGGCCACCCGAGCCAAATCTGTATTCCTTGAGATGGAAGGCTGATTGCCTGTGGACTCGTAGGATTCGTTATCCAAAACTACATGGAAGAGATTCCTAGGCTTCAAATCAGCAACTTGGGCTAGCGTACCCATATCCATTAATACGCTTCCATCGCCATCAACCACTATAACCGTCTTATCTGGCTGGGCCAGGGCAACTCCGAGCGCCAAGGACGACACAAGCCCCATAGATCCAATGACGTAGAAGTTTTCCTTTCGGTCCAGGAACGTGAACGCTTCTCTCGATATCATGCCCGTAGCAAAAAATGCCACGTCACCACTATTTAAAGTTTCCAATATAATGCGAACTGCCTCAGACCTTTGAAGCATACCGCTAGTCGCCGACAACACCGCTTCTGAGGACCAAACACGCTGGAATCCGTTCGCGATCCATAACCTGCACGGCCTTGTCTATGTGCTCCTCAATAGGCGCATCAAGGACGAAGAAAGGAACTTCGATCTCTCGCAACAAGGCAAGCGTCTTTTTCCCCATGATCAAGTGCTCGGGAGCGTCCTTCCCCTGATACCCTCTCCAGGTAACAATCAAAAGAACTGGGACCTTGTAAATCATATTGAAAGAGGTCAATGCGTTGATAACGTTTCCCAATCCCGAGTTTTGAATCAAGATGCCACTCCTTCTACCTCCCAGATAAGCTCCGCTCGCTATCCCCAAAGCCACATTTTCCCTGACCGCTGGAATGTAGGTTAGCCTGGGATCTCGCTCGACCTCTCTTAAAACAGCGGTCAAAAGGGAGCAGGGAACGCCTGAGAAAAAGTGGAACCCTTTTTCCTTCAGAACAGCCAAAAAATCCTGAGCGGAAATCATGCCTACGCAGCTAGATATGCATCGCGGACAAGTGTCCTCAATCTTGACGGTTCCCGAAATCGTATATATAATGTGCGACGTATATACTAGCGCTTAATTTCTGTCAAGAGGGATGACGGACCATCGTTCAGTCTCTCTCCACAACCAAAACGACGATGAGACCCGAGAAAGGACTCATTCAAAAGGCCGTTAAAATCACGCAGGAGCAGCACCGCTGGCTGAAGGCCCACCCCGAGATCAACTTCAGCCGTTGGATCCGCGACCATCTTGATCAACAGATAAGGCGAGCGGTTTGGCACCAGGGAAAAGGCGTGTCTGCCCTGGTGTTAGCCGCAGGCTCTGACCGTCCAATGCTCCCTTTCAACCGGTCTATTCCCAAGGCCCTGCTTGAGGTCCGGGGAAAGAGCATCTTTCAGCGTCAACGAGAAGTTCTGGAAGACTTGGGGGTGGGCCGAATCGGCGTGGTAAGAGGCTATCAGAAGCAAAAATTCTTCTTCCCCGGGATCTACTACTACGATAATCCAGACTATACTTCCCGGGGTATCCTTCACAGTCTGACGATGGGTATGGACTTTCTCATTGACTCGACGCTCATCCTTTATGCGGACATCCTGTTCCGTCGCTCAGTTTTGGACCGTTTGTTGCAAACCAAGGGAGATTTGATCCTTGCCATTGATCCAGCCATCCCGAGTCGAAGGAGGCGGGAAAAGGGCCGAGTTGTAGAAGCGGTCTCGTTCCAAGATAGAACTGCCAAACGGGCGGCGTCGATGATAAAACGCCTCTCACGGCACTTACCACGCTCGCAGCAAGATGGAGAGTTTGTCGGTGTGGGACTGATCCGGGACAGCGCTATTGACAAGGTGAAAAAATTGCTAATGGCATTGAATGCAGATTCCGCCCAAGCACGGGCAGACTTGCTAGCCCTATTCCAGGCTTGGATCGATAGTGGTGAAAAACTTTATGGCATGACGGTTTCATCAGAGGAGTGGATGGACGTGGATACTTTTGAGGATTATCGTGATGCCTGGAGCCGCTTTGAATCCTAACTCTGAAACAATCTTATTACGGACATGAGATTGCCTCCACTGTGACATGTACTAATACTTGATGCTTCCTAGGGCCAAATTTACCTTGACACCTATGGCAAGGCTGTGCTAGCTTTCCCCTTTAAAGACGAGGGGTAGCAGGCTAAGCGGGTCCTTATGTCTCTAAGGCGATTCTAGAGTAGGGAGATGTATGCGGGTTTTACTGGTTGATCCGAATATACGGATGGACACCCTGATTCCGGTCGGTCTTTCGCTACTTTCTGCCTGCTTGAAACGCGAAGGTCATGAGGTCGATGTATTTGATACCACTTTTATGGATTCCGGCTACCAGCGAGGAGATATCTGGCGGCAAGAGACCCTCCAGGTGATTGCAACCCAATTTGCTGATGTGGGAATTAAGCGCGACCAGATAGATATCCCCGCCGCATTCCGCGAAAAGATACGGACTTTTCGCCCAGACCTCATCGCAATATCCAACATGGAGGTGAACTATGACTTTACGGCGCGAGTTCTCCTCAGGGAAGGACTGGACCTGAGCGACCCCAACCGCCCCTTTGTCATCGTTGGAGGGATGTATCCGACTTTCGCACCGAATGAAGTAATCAGGACACCGGGAGTGGATCTAGTGTGCCAATGGGAAGGTGAGCGGACCATCGTCCACGTGATGCGTGTCCTTCAGCGTGGCGTGGGCCTAGAGGATGGAAGCGGATTCTGGGGTATCGGCAACTTATGGATTCACCCCAGGAAGCTCCAGCGCCGCTTGCTTGATGCGGTGGGTACGGATCGGGAAGACCTAGTTCGCTACCTTCGCACCCAACTGGGCTTGTCAGAGGAACGGCTTCTTGCCGGCCTCGAGGGATATCGAACTGGAGTTGGAGCTGAGACAAAATTAGACGTTTCGGGTCGTGGCCTTGACTCAACAGTGTCGGTTTTCGAGAGTGGAGATGGGATCCTGAGGAACGTTACCCGAGAGAACCTGGAGGAAAAGAGCATCCTGGAGGAGAACCCATGGGCTGACTGGACCATTTGGGATGATAGGCGGTTCGCCAAGCCTATGCGCGGCAATATTTTCAGGACTGGCACCTTCGAGATGAGTCGGGGCTGTCCCTATCGATGCACATATTGCTGCAACGACGGTCTCCAGCAACTTTTTGGGAAGGCGGGATTTCATCGGGAGCGATCTGTTGCCGACTACGTGGCTGAAGTCAAGCATAAGATCGAATGTTTCGGCCTTGATTTCATGTACATTGTTGACGAGAGCTTCTTGTCCTTGAGCGAAAAGCGTTTCTATGAGTGGGTAGAAGGTCAGGAGGAAATCAATGCCTATTACCGCTCTGTAGGAAAGGGAGAACGGATACCCTATTTCGCTAATATCCGAGCCGAAACGGTGCGCCCTGGTTGGGCGAAGAAAATGGTCGACCTTGGCCTTTCTGTTGCTGATATCGGCATCGAGAGCGGGAATCTCGATTACCGGCGGGCGATCTTAGATCGAAAAATGACCAACGAACAGCTTCGAAAGGCATTCGAGGAATTCAAGGAGAGCGGCGTAAAATTGACCGGGAACGCTATTATCGGAATGCCGGACGAGACACCGGAGATCGTTTTTGACACAATTGACCTGTTCCGCCTTATTGATCCTCCGTCTATCACAGTTAATATCTTTGCTCCGTACCGAGGTACGACTCTCCGGGATCGGAGTATTGCAGCAGGCTATCTCAAGCCAAGGGTCTATGCCGGCGATTACAGGGGGGAAAGCTCCATTGATATGCCCCACTTCCCACCAAAGGAAGTGGCGTCGCTCCAGCAGACATTCATTCTTTTCGTCCGTTTTCCCAAGTCCCGTTGGGACGATATTGAAATGGCACGGCGAGACTGGGTGGCTGGGAACGAGTCGCGACTAGAGGACCTGAAAAAAGAATACATAGAGACCATTGCGGCCAAATATGGCCACCGGGCCGCTGAGAATCCCAGCTACAAGAAGCTTGACTATCCGGAGGCCCAGCTCAGAGTCAAACAACGAGAGCAGGAACATCCGTCAGGGATTTCTGGATAATCCGTTTCAACACCTGATTGAACTGGTCGCGAGACTCGCGCTAAGTCACTTGCGATGGATGGCCGCCGGGCGTGCCCTTTACGCTGGATCGGTCCCCAAGCGAGATACTTTCTTCTTTACAACCACAACTACCCGTGGCACAGCGTTGTTCTCTAGCCTCATCGTAATCAAGCCCGTCTAGCCGTTTGCTAAGAGCATGTGTGGAATTGTTGGGATCATTTCGAAACAGCCTCTGACAGAGGATCCACGAGTCCTTAGGGGGATGCTAGGCAAGTTGGCCCATCGCGGACCCGACGACGAAGGTTCGTACATAAGGGACAACGCCTGGTTAGGTGTCCGCCGATTGTCGATTATCGATCTGGCAGGTGGCCACCAGCCGATGCACGATCCAAGCGGTAAGGTGTGGATAGTCTACAACGGGGAAGTTTACAACTTTAAGGAATTACGGGCGAGGCTAGAGGGCCGGGGGTTCCAATTTCGCACGAACAGCGATACTGAGGTCGGGCTGGAGATGTATTGCGAGTAGGGGGTCTCGTGTCTGGAGCATCTTGTTGGGATGTTTGCTTTCGCGATATGGGATTCTGGAGTTCGCCATCTCTTTTTGGCGCGTGACCGCCTGGGAATCAAACCCCTTTATTACACACTCGTAAAAGATAAACTCCTCTTTGCCTCTGAAATGAAATCGATCTTGTCCCATCCGGAGTTTGACCGTCGACCGAATTTTGAGGCGCTCTCTAGTTACCTGACATTCCGAACCGTAATCGGAGAACAGACTGTTTTCGAAAACCTCCTGCCTCTTATGCCGGGCCACTACGCGCTTTTCCGCGATGGCGAATTGAGCACATTTCAATACTGGGATGTCCCAGTCTTTGAGGAAAAAGAGGACCGGGGTGAAAGTTTCTATTTGCAGAGGGTTAGCGACCTATTGACAAATGCTGTAAGACGTCGTCTCATCGCCGATGTCCCGTTGGGGGCTTACCTCAGTGGGGGATTAGATTCTAGCCTTATGGTGGCTGTGATGAGTAGGCTGACCACGGACCCTGTGAGGACTTTCTCAGTCGGCTTTAGAGAGGAGGGATACAACGAATTCACACACGCGCGTCTGGTTAGCCAACAACTCGGAACTCAGCACTTAGAGATCGAAGTCCCCATGGAAGACTATTTCGAACTACTCCCCAGGTTGATCCGACACCGTGACACCCCGCTGTCCATACCTCATGAGATTGCGCTCTACCTTCTTTCGAGACAACTTAAGGAGCATGTCACGGTATGCCTTTCGGGAGAGGGGGCTGACGAGCTCTTCGGTGGGTACGGGCGTGTGATGCGGTCCCCAATGGATTACCAAAAAGTTAGAGTCTCGCAGAAACTTCCCGGGCTGTTCCAGGCACTCTTCGGCCTGTCCTTCGAAGCAACGGACTATGCTAACAGGCTAAGGTGCAAGGATGAAATCGAGCACTTCTTTCACGTTTATAACTGGCTGCCATTTGAAGACAAATGGGCCATCTTTACCGGCGATGTCAATGAGGCTATCGAAAAGGATGAGAGGCTCATCTCGTGCATCCGCTCCTATTTCGCCCGGGCAGGCCGCGCTAATTTGTACGATAAGCTGTTTTATATTTTCGAGAAGATCCATCTCGTTAACCTACTCGACCGCCTGGACATGATGAGCATGGCCGCCTCTGTTGAGGCACGAGTTCCATTTGTCGATCATGAGCTGGTCGAATTCGTAAGTAGTATCCCTCTTCGATATAAGCTGCGATGGAGGTCACCTTTCCATCGAATGGCTGGGTTTTTCGTCGCCGCAGAACGAGCTAGCGAATGGTTGGACGTGTCGAAGTATCTACTTCGACATCTTGCACAGTCCTATCTCCCGAAAGAGATCACGGGAAGAAAGAAACTAGGATTCCCTGTTCCTCTTGATGCTTGGTTTCGCAAAAAAATGGGTCCTTACGCTCGAGAGATACTCCTCGATCACAGGACCCGAGCGCGAGGAGTGTTTCGGACCCACCTTATCGAGCAGCTTCTGGATGCAAACCCAGGTCTGGCTTACGATTTTCACGGCAAGAGAATTTGGATGCTTATGAACATCGAGCTATGGCTGAGGGAGTTCTTTGATACGTCCCCTGAACCCCTACCTTAACCTTAAATCGGCGGCACTAATGTAATGTCCATGATCGCCTCGCACCATCGCGCGGCCTGCAACAGGCTCTCTTCCTGCAAAGCTGGAGCTATAAGCTGAATGCCAAGTGGCAGGCCGTCCCGGCTTAGGCCACTGGGCAACGTAATGGCTGGAACGCCGCAGTAGCTCCAGGGCAATTGGAAACGGTTATCTCCGGTGGTGTCCAAGCCCCGCGGAGCCGGTGCCGGCGTGGCCGGCGTCACCAGAACATCTACCTCGCTGAACATCTGCGCCACCTGCTGCTGAAAGAGCCGCCGCAAGCGTTGCGCCCGAAGGTATTCTACACCAGGAACCACCAGCCCGGTCTCGATGATCGTCCGGAGCTTCTGGCCGTACTGCTCGCGCTGTGTGGCAAACATATCCGCATGAAAGGCGGCTGCCTCAACCCGCATAATAATGCCGTGCGCCGCCAGCCCTGGACCAAAGCTAGGCGGGAGAGGTACCTCCCGCACCGTAGCACCTGCTTGGGCAAGCCGCTGGACTACTGCCTCGGTATGTTGCCGTGTTTCTTCTTGCGCCTGCTCAAGGAAAAACTCCCGAAGTACCCCGATACGCGGGGGTTTACCGGCCTGCCTCACCGCTGTGCTATAAGCCCCCACCGGATAATCAAGGGATCCGGGGTCGTGTACATCGTGGCCAGAAATCACCTCTAACATCAACGCTGCATCCTCCACGCTCCGCACGAGAATCCCAACATGGTCTAGACACCAGCTCACGGGAATTACTCCGTGACGGCTGACACGCCCGTAGGTTGGCTTTAAGCCTACAATTCCACAGTAAGCCGCCGGCCGAAGCGTTGAACCCCCGGTCTGCGTGCCCAGCGCCGCAGGGAGCATGCGCGCGGCCACCGCTGCCGCAGATCCACTACTTGACCCGCCAGGGGTGTGAGCTCCGTTCCACGGATTCCTCGTCTCCGCCGGGTCGGACACGGCAAATTCAGTAGTAACGGTCTTTCCGAGGATAATGGCACCTGCCTCCTTTAATCGCACCACCGAGCTCGCATCGTACTGTGGCACAAATCCCGCATAGACACGTGAGCCGGCGGTGGTCGGAAGACCCGCAGTATAGAAAATATCTTTGAGCCCCACCGGTACCCCACAGATCGGCTCCAGCCCCTCCCCCCGCAGCATGGCCTGCTCGCAACGGCGGGCCGCAACAAGTGCCCCTTTGTGATCTAACGTGGCCCACGCCCGCAGGCCCGGCTCCAACGCCTCGACGCGTTCCAGACAAGCCTCGACTACTTCTACCGGTGAGGCCTCATGCCGACGCACGCAGGCGGCCATCTCCGCCACACCAAGCATATGTAACCCAGTTTTCGTCGCTCCTCCTCCCTATGCGAGCAACTACCTCGCCTCCAGTACAGCCCTTCACTCTCCCAATACTCAAGTGAAGAACCGTGGCTCAATATCAGGCGGTAAAGGATGGCGAGTGATTGCAGCGATCTCTATTGCTGTGGAGTAGAGTGCCACACGAAGCTGCTCGGCATACTCTTCCCCCCACAGGTAAACTACTTGAGCGAATAATGCGTCGAATATCTCCTCTGTTGAGCGCTCTTTGGCCATTGCTCCAGTCTGCCTCCACATTCCGCCGTGGATACCAAATAGAATGGCACTGGATGGTATAGCAAACGACTTCCAGTACGACATTTTGATCCGTGTGTCTTCTTCACTTAACCTAACCCACCGGACTATACTCTTCAAGCCTCTTGAATAACTCTGAGCTGGGTCGGGGTGCTATAGAAACGTGCCTGGCGTTGGCTGAGGGGTTAACCGGAGCCAAACATCAAGGAAAAAATAAGGTGGGATGGGGTGGCGGGGGCTAAAAGAGGAAGGCTTGTACTCTTGGACCGGCGTACGGGGGCGAAATGGCCACGGTGAGGCCGTGTTGGGGGCGGCAGAGAAAGTGAATCAGAGATGCTTGCGCATGAAGGGATGAAGCAGAATCGACAGTCATCTCCACGAGCTACTTTTCTTCCTCTATCGTAGGATCCAGCTCCATCCTGTCGAAAGCAAGCCGCAATTTCCTTACGGGGACAGCCGCCTCGCCGCAAATCCGCGTCAGGGTCTCCATCTTCTCGTTCGGGATCGAGTCCGTGGAGACAATAACCTCTTCGATGCCGTTCTTCCGCAGCAGGCTCTCGAGATCACCGATGCCTCCGAGAACCGGATAATCCCGGACCACCCTTCCGTGCTTTGTCGGGTCATCGTCCAGGAACCCTATGGGCCGGAGACCGAGGGAGCTATTATTCTGGATCTCCAGCAAGGTCACGACGCCGCCTTTCCCCGCGCCATAAATGAGGACATGCTTTCCGGTTCGGAAGAATCTGACCAAAAGGTAGTCGAAGACCCTGAAGGAGACACGACTGAAGCAGACCAGGAAAAGCAGCAAGATCCAATCAATGACAAAAGCGGTCCTGGAATAGCCAGAAAAGCGGTAGAGCCCCAGAAGGGCCAGGACCGAGAGCACGCTGCCCGCAGTCACCGAACTCACCAAACGTCTTAGGTCATGCACGGTCGTCTCTTGCCAGAACCCGCGATACATCCCCATAAACCAGAAGGCAACCATCTTCGCCAATACGATGATCGGCAGGGATTGTATGAAAAAAGGCAGCGCCGTATCCCATGCCTGGTTCTCGAAACGCAAGACATACGACGCGTAGTAGGCGAAAACAATGAGACAGAAATCGAGAATGACCTCAAAGATCCTCCTCCGGTAGGTCAGCTCGAAAAGCAACGGAGTGATCTTTTCCGGCCAGAGCCCGGAAGAGGACACTTCACCGCTAAGGATACGGACCCGAGAGAGATAAACACCTAGCAAAGAGATCGACAGGAACACGAGAAACATCACGGGCAGGCCTAAAGATACGTCAAAATAATCAACTGACAGGGCGACCCCTCCTGACAGAACGGACAAGAAATAGAGAACGGCCACGGCCCTTTTCTCCGTGAGCCCCAGCGTGACCAGCCGATGCGAGGTGTGATCCTTTCCTCCGGTGGAGATGGCCCGGCCGGAAATTTTCCTCGACAGGGTCACAAGAGTAGTATCCAAAATCGGAATCAGGAAAATAAAAACAGGGCCAAAAAGAGCTGAGACCACATTCGAAGAGCCGCGCTCCACCACGAGGGGTATGGACGCGAGGAGGAACCCCACGAACAGACTCCCCGTATCCCCCATAAACACGGATGCCGGATGAAAATTATAGACTAAGAAGCCCAACAGGGTTCCGGCGAGCGAGAGAAGAAGGACGACCCAATTCCATTGAGGGGAGTCAATCATGGAAAAAACCAAAAAGAGGGAGACTATCAGCCCTATTCCTCCCGCCAGACCGTCCATGTTATCGAGCAAGTTAAATGCGTTGGTGATCCCGACCAGCCAAAGAAAGGTCAACAGGATGTTGACAGGCTCAAACGCCACCAGGTGGAAGCGGATTCCAAAGAAGACCAGGATGGCCGAACAGATAATCTGTCCCACCAGTTTCGTTTGGGGATTCGTAGTGACCAAGTCATCGGCGAGGCCTAAGAAGAATAGCAACGAGGATCCGAGGACTACGACCTGAATCCCCCGATCCCACCGGGCAAAAAAGAAGAGCGTAACGATAAGAGCCAAATAAATGGCCACCCCGCCCAGCGTAGGGGTTGGCCGGGTGTGCCACCTGTCCCCCCTCGGCAGGCTGACGCACCCCAATCGGAGGGCAACGCGGGAAGATAACGGCACCAAGGCCAACGACAGGAAAAGGGCGGCAGAGAAAGGGGAAGCGTAAGCTACAAGATCCATGACCGATCTATTTTAGAGCTTTATTACTCTTTCCGACTCAATACCACAAGTGAGATTTCGGGCGTCAATAACCAGTTTAGAATAGTTCACGACTTCCCCGGCGCTAAACTGGCTGTGGTCCGTCACGATGACCACTATGTCTGAGGAGGATAAAGACTCCGCGTTTAGCGGAACCGAATGGAGGAACTGACTATTAAAGGAAAGTTGAGAAACATGCGGGTCATGGTAGGAGACCTCCCCCCCTCTCTCGTGGAGAAGCTTCATAATGTCCAAGGCGGGAGACTCTCTAACGTCGTCGGTATCCTTCTTATACGCCACTCCCATGATGAGGATCTTGGAACCGTTCACGCTCTTGCGGTCCCGATTGAGCGCGTCTACCACCTTCTCCACGACAAAGCGAGGCATCTCCCCGTTGATCTCATCGGCCACCTCGATCAAGCGCGCCTTATAGGCCAGCAGCCTCAACTTCCAGGAAAGGTATTGGGGATCTACCGGGATGCAGTGGCCCCCCAGGCCAGGGCCGGGATAAAAGGGCATAAACCCGAAAGGCTTTGAGGCCGCGGCCTGGATCACCTCCCAGACGTCCAGTCCCAAGCGATGGCACATGATAGCGAACTCATTGACTAGGGCGATGTTGACGCTGCGAAAGGTATTTTCCAGAAGCTTGACCATCTCCGCCGTATCCGTGCTCCTTACCGGGACCACCCGCTCCACGATCTGGCCGTAGAGCATCTGAGCTAGCGTCAAACATGCGGGCGTGATACCCGCGATCACTTTGGGCGTGTTCGCGAGGGTAAAGGAATGGTTCCCCGGATCGATCCTCTCCGGCGAATAGGCGAGAAAGAAATCCTCCCCCACCCGCAACCCCTCCCCTTCCATGAGCGGCAGGAGCACTTCACGGGTCGTGCCGGGGTAGGTGGTGCTTTCCAAGACGATGATCTGCCCGGGACGGAGATTCCTGGCCACCGTTTGAGCCGCCCCCAAAACCAAAGAGAGATCAGGATCCCTCGTTTTGCTAAGGGGAGTGGGAACACAAATGATAGCGACGTCGGACTCTTTCAAGAGCGAAGAATCCGTGGAGGCGCGGAGCGGGGCCGAGCGATAGCCGTCCAAGGATACATCTCGGATATAGGAGACGCCTTTTCTAATGCTTTCCACTTTGCCTTCATCGACGTCGATTCCCAAAACGGGAAATCCCACCTCGGCGAATCGGAGGGCGAGTGGGAGGCCCACAAAGCCCAATCCCAAAACAGAGACATTGGCTTTTTTGCGGGCGATCTTTTCCCGGAGAGATTCCATATTATTCATCGTCAGCGTCTCTTCCCCCTTCCACGGAGCCTTCGGTCATCTCATCCAACTCCGCCTCAAAATCCTCACCGGCTTCGTCTCCTAAAACCTTCCCTATCTTTCTCATCCACCGCGCCACTGCCTTCGGGTCCTCCGGGTCGCCTATTTGAATCGGGTCCGCAAGACCCTCCAGCCCCGCCTCCCGCGACTTTATTATTCGGGCCACCCTCGAGATGAGCTTCCTGAGCTTCTTTCCGC
>Ga0114945_10001020_pt1 | contig 17766 bp, 12 predicted proteins | sample OV2TP3_FD_87194 | JGI IMG/M metagenome (GOLD analysis project Ga0114945, IMG submission 87194) | Hot spring microbial communities from Beatty, Nevada to study Microbial Dark Matter (Phase II) - OV2 TP3 | ecosystem: Environmental > Aquatic > Thermal springs > Hot (42-90C) | place: USA: Beatty...
GCCCCATCGCGCGCACAACCCGTCCAACCCGGTCTCCTCGAGCGGGTCGATCAAGAGGAGCGCGCGTCCTCCCCGCCGCAGGTACGCCTCCAACACGCCCACCTCCACCTCGGTAAACCGCCGCGTCGGCCCCGGGATGACGACGAGCTTGACGTCCGACGGGATATTGGATTTTCCCAGCAAGGTCACTTCTTCGACGGAGAGATTTTGCTGCTCGAGGTATTTTTTCAGCTCCGCAAGGCCGGTGGGATCGGCGGCCGCGATCGATTTCTCGCCATGGCCGCTCGTAATCCAGGTCAGCGGCGCTTGCCCTTGGGTCACGCTGATGAGGGCCGAGGTGAACGCCTCTTCGCCTTTGAAGCTCTTAACGCGCGGCCCTCCGCCCATCGCCATCGACGAGTAATCATACTCGGCCAGGTCGGTATCGGAGAGGTACTTGTGGCGCGTGCCGGCTTTGAAAATCACAAGGTTCAGCGCCTCGGGATTGGTGACGTCGATTTCGAATGCCTGGACCAATCGGCGCGCGCGCGCCACATCCTGCTCCGGATCGACGCGCTCCACGCGCACGTGAGGGCTCGTGCGGCTGTACTCGGCCAGCAGATCGTTGACGAGCTCAAAGAGCCGGTGCCCCGGCTGGTAGAACACGATGACGGAGACCGGTTCCATCAGCGTCTTGAGCGTTTGGACCGTTTGATCCGAGAGGGCGGTGATTTTCTGCTTCGAGGTATCCCACCGGGCGTAGCGGCGGCTGGCGATAAAATTCACGAAGATGAACAGCGCCAGGAGCAGCAGGAGTGTGGTGACGAGATTGAGGGACGCGAAGACGCGCCGCCAGCCGCGTGTCATCAGGAACGCCACCGCGGATGGCTCACGACGCGGCCGGTCATGAACAGGCACAGCGCCGTGAGACTGAGATAGAAGATGATCGGACGCGTATCCAGGAATCCCTTGCCGAAACTGCGCAGATGCTCCAGGAGGGAGAGGTATTGAATGAACCGGCTCCCTTCCGGGTCGCGCACGAAGACATCGAACATCCCGACTGAGAAGAACAAGAGGATCGCCACGAAGGTCAGCACCGCGGCGATCACTTGGTTGCGCGTCAGGCTGGACGCGAGCACGCCGACGGCGATCAGCACCCCGCCCAGCAGCCACGTCCCGACATAGCCGGTCAGCACCGGCCCCCAATCAAACGGGACAAACGCGCGCAGGAGCAGGAAAAAGACGACGGTGCAGCTCCAGAGGCTGATGTACGCAAGCCACGCCCCGAGGAACTTGGCGAGCACCACCTGCGTATCGCTGACCGGTGCGGTGAGCAGAAACTCGATGGTCCCGGTGCGCTTTTCCTCGCTGAAGGTGCGCATGGTCAGCAGCGGCACCGTGATGAGCACGGAAAACCAATAAAAGAAGGTCTCGCCGAAATAGAGCTGCGTCATGGTGACGGCCGGGTCGATGCGCGGATCGTTGAGGACCAGCATCAGCGTCCAGAAAATCGCCCCTTGCAGCAGCAGGAACAACGCCCCCACCACGTAGGCGATGGGCGAGTACCAAAACGTCTTCAATTCTCGCGCCGTCAGCGCCCAAAGCGTAGTCATCTGCCGACCTCCGCCGGAGCGGGGCCGGTCACGGCGCCTGGTCCCTCTTCATGAGTCGTCAGGTGGATGAAGACGTCTTCGAGGGACGCCCGAACCGATGCCAGCTCGCGCAGCGTCCACTGGCGCTCGACCGCCAAGCGAAAGACGGCTTCGCGGACATCCGCGCCGGACGCGGTCTGGACGTCAAACGACGCGCAGCCATCCGTCTTGCCCGCCATCGTCACGCGCGCCACGCCGGGCAATTGCTGCAGCGCGGGAAGCACCGCGGAGGGATCGCCGTGCAGCTCCACACGAAGGATCTGCGTGCCCTGGAGCCGCTGGCGCAACTGTGCGGGCGAATCCACCGCCACGATGCGGCCTTTATCGATGATCGCCACCCGGTGGCAGCTCATCTCGACTTCCGGCAGGATGTGCGTCGAGAGGAGGATCGTGCTCGTGCGGCCGAGCGTCGTGATGAGCTCGCGCGTCTGGCGGATCTGATGCGGATCGAGTCCCACGGTCGGCTCATCGAGGATCAAAATCTTCGGCTCGGCGATGAGGCAATCCGCCAATGCGACGCGCTGGCGATACCCTTTCGAGAGCCGCCCGATGAGCTGCCGCGTGACGTCGGTGAGCGCGCACTGCTGCAGCACCGCGTCCACGCGGGCGGCGCGGCGGCGGCCGGGGACGCCTTTGATGCTCGCGCGATACAGCAGGTATTCCCGCACACGAAGCTCCGGATAGAGGGCCACGTGCTCCGGCAAATACCCGATGCGGCGGCGCACCTCGCGGGGATGCTCCGAGACATCCAAGCCGTCGATGCGCACCGTCCCTTCGGTCGGGGCGAGCATGCCGGTGAGAATGCGCAGCGTGGTCGTCTTCCCGGCGCCATTGGGCCCCAGAAACCCCATGATTTCTCCGGGTTGGACGTCAAAGGAAATCTGGAACAGGGCGGTGGTGGTATCGTACCGCTTGGTCAGATGATCGACGGTGATCGGGGTAGCCATTGGATGTCGTCCCTATATCTATACTCATGTCCCCAATCTTGTCAAGGGGAGGCTTTTAGAGTAGCATACAAATCACGAGGGGGTTTTCATGACGTGGCGATGGCGCCCCGTAATCGCAGCCAGCCTGCTGCTGAGCGGCTGCGCAGGCTTGTCGCCCGCGCAAATCGGCCAAACGGCAGGGATCATCGCGGGCGGGGCGATCGCCCCCGGCATCGGCGCTCCGGTGGGCGCATTGGTCGGGTTGCTCGCGGGCATGATTGTGCAGGGCCACGTCGATAAAGTCACCGAGCGCCATGAGCGACAGACGCTGGGTCAAGAACTCGCCACAGGTCCCGTGGCCGATCCGCCCGCCACCCCTCCGCTCGCGCAGGTCCGCGTGTGGGTCGATGAAACGGTTCGAAACGGCCGGCTCGTGCCCGGCCACTTTGACGTCCGCTCGGACACGCACACAAGTTAGCCCACCCGCGATTCCCCGCAGAGATCATGAGTGAATTGGAAACGTTTTTGAATCAGGTGGCCGCTCGTTACCGACGGGCGTTGCTGATGAGAGCGGGCCTGCTGGCGGGATTGAGCCTGGGCGCGCTGGGCGTGTTGGCGTGGCGTCTGCGGACGATGGGGGTCTCGGCGGTGTGGAGTGTTGGAGTTCCCGTGGTCGTAGGCCTTGGCGGCATCGCAGGGTTGGGGTGGTGGGCGCGCGCGCGGTGGGTGTCCCGCCAGGGCGCGGCCGCGCACCTGGATCGAACGCTCGATCTGCAGCAGCGCCTCATCACCGCCGCGGAATATTCCCGGATGGCGTCCCCCCCAGCCCTCTATGCGGCGCTCGCGCAGGAGGTCGCGCAGCATTGCTCAAGCCGCCATCCGAGATTTCCGAAACCGTTCGATCATGCGATGGGAATGTTGCTCGCCGCGTTGCTTCTCTTTCTCTTTTGGCCGCACCAGCAGCTCGTGCGCCAAGCCGCGGTTCAACCGCCTGGGGAGCAGCCGACGGCGCCGACGCCTCTGAAGACGCCGCCTGAGTCGCAACCGGATGCCGCAGCGCAGCCGCAGCAGCGTCGCGCCGACTCGCAACCATCTTCCGCATCGCAGCAATCGTCCGGCTCGCAGCAAGCCGCGCCTTCTTCAGGACAGAATTCGGCTTCGCAGGAATCATCTGCGCAAGCCTCCTCTCCGCAAGGGCCATCCTCGACGGAACACGCGCAAGCCGCCGCGGATCGCCAATCGTCGAAGTCTCACCACGCGAAGGGGTCTCGCAAGGATCAGCGCTCCGGCGCATCGCCGGGATCGACCCAGGGTACCGGCAGCGAGCGCAATGCGTCAACGGCCGCGTCTCAACAGATTGCAGCGCAAGCTCAATCTTCCAACCAAGGCACCAGCGGGACGTCCGCCGGCAACCAAGAAGCCATGAAAGGAGAAATCCAGCGTCTGTTGAAGGAGGTTTCAGGAGAGCTGCAGGAACTCCAAACGCAACTCGCCTCAGCCCAACGCCAGCCTGACCCGAAGGCCGGCACCAGCACCGATCCGGAACTCTACGAATCCCCCATGCCCGACGACCTCAACGCCGGCGCGCAATCGCTCCCCATCACGCTTCCCACCGACACGGCCACGACGAAGACGCCTCGGCCAAGCGCCGGCGTCGGGCGTCCCGCCGCAGAGGCGTCATCCGCGACGCCGCAGATGACCGCCGAGCAGGCTGCCCTCACGGACCGGCCGGCCGACGAGAGCCCGAGCGCTCGCCAGCCGATCCCGCCGGAATACCGCGGCGTCTTTGATCGATTACAACACGACAGCCCACCAAGCGAGCAAACCCCATGACGCCACAGCCTCTGACCGTGCAGCCGGAAGAATTCCGCAAGACCTTCGACGCGCTGAGCGAGGAACTCCATCGCGTCATCGTCGGACAAGACGAGGTGATCGAACGATTGCTCATCGCGTTCTTCGCCGGCGGCCATGCGCTGCTGGAAGGCGTCCCGGGCCTCGGCAAAACGCTCCTCGCGAAATCCGTGGCCCACGCCCTGGGGCTGTCCTTTAAACGGATCCAATGCACGCCGGATCTCATGCCGGCGGACATCCTGGGCACGCAGCTCGTCGTCGAGCGGGAGGGGCGCAAACAATTTGAATTCGCGAAAGGCCCGGTGTTCACGCAGGTCTTGCTGGCGGATGAAATCAACCGCGCCACGCCCAAGACGCAATCCGCGCTCTTGGAAGCGATGGAGGAGCGCCAGGTCACGGTCTCCGGCACCACGTTTCGCCTCGAGGAGCCGTTCTTCGTGATGGCGACGCAGAATCCGATTGAAATGGAAGGGACCTTCCCCTTGCCCGAGGCTCAATTGGACCGGTTTTTCTTCAAGATCCTCGTGGACTATCCTTCCGCCGAGGAGCTCTCGCAGATTCTGCGGCAGACGACCGTGGTCGACACCGCCTCGGTGCGCGCCGTCGTGCCGACGGAGCGCGCCCATGCGTGGATTCTCAATGCCCGCCGGCTCGTCCGCGAAGTCCTCGTGGCGTCCGCCGTGGAAGAGTACGTGGTGCGGCTCGTGACCTCGACGCGGCCCGACGACAACGGCGCGGATAATGCGGCGAAGCGTTTTCTGCGCTACGGAGCCTCGCCGCGCGGGGCGCAAGCGATTCTCATGGGCGCGAAAGCGCACGCCCTCATCAAGGGACGGGTCCATGTGAGTTTTGAGGACATCGACCGCGTGCTCCTGCCGGCGCTGAACCATCGCGTCGTCCTCTCGTTTGAAGCGGAAGCGGACCGGCGCACCACCACCGAGATCCTCGCCGAACTCACCGAGCCTCTCCGCGCCGCCGCGACACGCACCTAGGTACCAGTCAGGTCGGGGGAGCGCATGCCGACGACGTGGTTGACGCCGCAATTGATCAATCGGTTGGAGGCCCTCCAGCTTTCGATCAAATGGGTGCGCGCCGGCCATCAGCTCGGCGGGCGCTTTGCGATCAATCGCCGGGGCTCCTCGGTGGAATTCGCGGATCACGCGCCCTATAGCGCCGGGGACGATATTCGCGCGATTGACTGGAATCTCTACGCGCGGCTGGATCGTCTCTTCATCAAGACCTATAAAGAGGAGATCGCCCTGTCGGTGGAGATCCTCATCGACGCGACGCCATCGATGGGATCGCCGACGAAGGCGAAATTTGAGCGGGCGGCGCAGATCGCCGTCAGCCTCGGCTACGTGGGCCTCGGCGACGGGCACCATGTGCGGGCGCACTGGATTCGGCCGGGACCCCGCCTTGTGCGCAGCGCATGGTTTCATCAGCGGCGGGATCTGCCGCGGATGGCGGACGTGATCAGCGAGGGCCACCTCGGCGGACCGATCGGGCTCGCGGAGTGGACGCGCCGAGCGGCCCTTGCGACACGGATGCACGGCGGGCAAGCCCTCCTCCTGACGGACGGCATGGTCCGCCCGGCGGATTTTTTTCGAGCGCTCCACGCGCTCATGGTGCGGAACATCGAAGTGAAGGTCATTCAAATCCTCGCCCCGCAGGAATTGCATCCGGCCGCCTTCGCCCATGCCGGCATGCTTATCGACGTGGAAAGCGGCGCGTCGCACCAGTTGGCGTATCCGCCGGCGGAACTGGAGCGCGCCGTCGCCCAGCATAACGAACAGCTCGCGCGGTTTTGCAAACGCTCCGGCATCCCGTTCGCGCAGCATCGATTGGACGAACCCCTTGAGACGTTCATCACGAAGACGCTGCCCGCGCGCGGCTTCCTTGAATAGCATCACGCAAGACCATGTCCTTCCTCAACCCCTGGGGACTCCTGTGGCTTGGCAGCGTGCCGGTGCTGCTGTGGCTGTGGCGGATGACGTCCACGCGCCGCCGGCAGCCGGTCTCCAGCCTCATTCCCTTTGAACATCTGCTGCAGCGGCAGGCCAAACGGCGCACGCGCCTCATCGTCAATGCGCTGTTCTGGCTGCAACTGCTCGCGCTGTGCGGCATCAGCTTCGCCGTCGCGCAGCCCCTGGTGTCCACGCATCGCTCGACGGTGACGCTCGCCGTGCTGGATACCTCCGCCAGCATGCAGGCGGCGGACCGCGGCTCCACGCGGTTCGCCCACGCCAAGCAACGGCTGCTGCATGAGCTTTCGCGCAAGGGCGCCTTCGAGCAGTGGCTCCTCATGACGACAGCCCCCGTGGCACCGCTGACGCCCGAGCCGACCAATGACGCGCTCACGTTGCGCCGCGCCGTGGACGGCGCGCGCACCGCGGATCTCGGCGGCAATCTGGCCGCCACCGTGCGCATGGGACGCGCCCTGCTGCGCGCGGCCCCCACGAAAACGCTGATCATCACCGATGAAGCGGCGCCGGCGCAGGAGCCGTCGCCGGCCCTGACGTGGCGCACCGTCGGGCGCCCGCGTCCCAACGTGGCGCTCGTCGGACTGGAAACGCAGGGCCCCTTCTGCGAACGGGCCCAGGCTCGCGTCATCGCCACGATCCGGAATTTTTCAGACGCCGAGATGCGCGTCACCGTGCGCGCGCGGCAGCAGGCGAAGGTGCTCGCCGAGGAGAGCGCCGTCGTCGCGCCGAAGGTGCCGTGGCCGTGCTCGCTCACGTTGCCCGCGCAGACTGAGGGGATCGTCGAGCTTTCGCTCACGGCGAAGCCGGACGCCCTGGAGGCGGATGATCGCGCGTGGATCACGGTGCAGCCGGTCGCGAATCTGCCCATCATCATCGATTCCTCGCAACCCGCATTCACGCAAGCGGTTTCGACGTGGCTGTCGGCATGTCCCTCGCTCGCATGGAGCGCGCAAGCACCCGGCATCGCTGGTCCGTACGTGTTGATTACTGACCGCGCCGCGCCGCAGCCTCACGATGCTCCGGTCTCTCTGATGACGTTCCTCCCGCCGAGCGCGCCCCGGCCGGTCGTCAGCCGTTGGATAGTGGCCACGGATCATCCGATTGGTTCCTATGTCGCGCCGCTGGAAACCGTCGCCGCCGCCGTGAACCTGTCAGAGCCTGAACCGGGGGCCGGCACGTCGGTGGTGGATGCGCTCATCGACGGGCGCCGAATCCCCGTGGTCATCGCCGGCGAACAGGAGGGGTGGCGCCATGTGCTCATCCGGCTGGATCCGGCCTTCGACGTTCCGTCCACGCCCGTGGTGTTGACGTTCTTCAACAGCCTGCGCTGGCTCATGGGATCCTCGAAGACGCTCACGACAGGGGAACCGTTCACCCTGCACGGATTCGCGCCGGGCGAAGCGGCGGTCCGCCGTCCCGATGGCTCCATCCATCCGGTGGACGCGCAGACAGGGAGCCTCCGCTATGAGCGCACGGATCGCGCGGGAACGTATCAGATCACCCAATCGAATCAGCAGCGCACGGTCGCGGTGAATTTCTTGGATCCGCTGGAGTCGAATCTCCTCACACCGGCGTCCACATGGGCGGCTCTTCCCTCCGCGCCCGCGACGACGGCCCAGGGATCGTCCCGCGCGCGGCTGCCGCTGGGGCGTTTGATGATGGGTGCTTTGCTCCTGCTGTTACTGATCGAGTGGTGGCTGTACAGCGCCAAGGGCCGACAGCGATGAACGCGCTGCTCTGCGTGGCCCTCATCGTCATGGTGGTCTGGCGCAGCCGGCATCTGCCGCTCGCCGGATGGCGCAAGCGAGCCGCGGTCGGCGCGCGGGTCGTCGCGATCGGCGCTTTGTGCGCGGCGCTGTTGGGATTCTCGCGGCACCACCAGCAGATAGTGCCGCGGCGCGTGGTGTACCTCGCCGATGGCTCCGCGAGCATCGACCCGGCGCAGCGCGCCTGGATGGCGCGGCGCATCGCCTCCTTGGAATCGGTGCGCCCGGCCCGCATGGAGCGCGCCCTCATGGTCTTCGGCCGCGAGGCCGTCACCATCGTCGAGGCGGGGCGAGAACCGCTGCGTGATCCCGAGCGCATCCTCCAGCGGCTCCAACAGGCCCCGCTGCAGCGCGATCAAACCAATGTGGAGGCAGCGCTGCTGTCGGCATTGCCGATGTTTCCTCCCGGGCATCGTGGCAGCGTCATTCTCCTGAGCGACGGGCGAGAAACCGCAGGAGATCTCACAGGCCTCCTGGCGCATCTGCGCCGACTCGGGCTGCAAGTGTTTCCGGTCCCTCCCCCGTCGTCGGGGGTCCTGAAGACCGCGTGGGATGCCCTCATCGTCCCGCCGGTGGTCCAGCGCGGCTCGTCGGTGCCGCTGCACTTGCTCCTCGTCAACAGCGCCCAGCACCCGATCAATGCTTCCATCACCGTGCGCCTGCATGACGTGGCGATCAAAGAGCGGTACCTCCTCGTGCGCCCGGGATGGCAGGCGCTGACCGTTTCGGTGCCCGCGGTCGCGCGGGGCACGCTGCCCCTCGATGTGGAGGTCACTATTCCGGATCAAGGGCTCTCTCAACGCCGCCGCGCCTATACGCAAGTCGAAGGGCCTCCGCGACTGCTCTTCGTCAGCGAGCAGCCCGCAACACTCCCCCCGCTGGCGGCGGCGCTGAAGCGGCGAGAGATCGAGATCGCGATGGCTCGCCTGAGCGATCTGCCCGCCCACACGGACGGCCTCTTGGAATACGACGCCGTCGTGTTGTTCAACATTCCGAAATCGTCGATCGCGCCGGCCCAAGCGGAGGCGCTGCGCGGTTACATCGAAGGGTTCGCCGGCGGCCTCATCATGGTGGGACTCGGCGGCGATCTCTCGGCGCAGACGACGCAGTCCGCTCCCGTCGACGCGCTGCTGCCGATCGTCTTTGAGCCGAAAGGCCTCCAAGAGGCGAAGCGGCGCGTGTGCTTCGTGATGCTCATCGATCGGTCGGCGTCCATGTTGGGGCCGCGCATCGCCGCCACCAAACGAGCCGCGGTGTCCCTCGTCAAGCAGCTCTCGCCGGAAGATCTCGTGGGCATCTTGGCCTTCGACACGCAACCATATGTCGTCGCGGAGGTGCAGCCGGCCGGCCAGATCGGCTCCGCCTTGGTGGAGAAACTCGTGAAGCTGCGCTCAAGCGGCGGCACCGACGTCTACCCGGCGATGACGGCGGCGGTCAATCGCTTGGAACTGACCGGCGCGACGCTGAAACACATCATCCTGCTCACCGACGGCCAAACGCCCTACCACGAGAAAGCCTACGCGGCGCTGATCCAGTCCTTAAAGCTCAGCGGCACGACGGTGAGCACGATCGGCATCGGCTCGGCGTTCGTCAACGAAGAGTTCTTGCAGTGGCTGGCCCGTTCCACCGGCGGGACCTATTATCCGTTGCGCTCGCTGGAGGAGCTGCCGAAGCTCTTGGCGCGCGACACGCAACAAGAACTGGGGCGCCTGCCGTTTGCCGAAGGATACGTGCGGGCGTCCAAAACGCCGACGACGGATTGGTTCCCTGACATCGAGCGGTGGCCGGCGGTGCGCGGCTACCTCACGGCGACGGCGCGGCCGACGGCCCGCGTGGATGTGGCGCTCGAAACCACGTCAGAATCCGCCTCCCAACCAACCCGCGAGCCGCTGCTCGCGCGGTGGTCGCTCGGACGAGGACGCGTCGTGTCGTTGACGTCGGACGCCGATGCGCGCTGGATGCCTGAGTGGGTGCGCTGGGAGCACTTCGAGGGCGTGTGGGCGCACATCGTTCGCTGGACGATGCGGCCTCGGCTGGCCGAGGATCTCTTCGTGCGGGTCGAAGAGGCGAGCGACCGCCCGCGCCTCATCGTGGAAGGGGAATTGCACGACCCGCGCGGCCTGCTCGTCGCAGCGTCAGGCGAGGCCCGCTATCCCGTCTCACTCGTGCAAAGCGGGACATGGCGATGGGAAGCCGCGCTAGATCAAGTGCCCGGCGGATGGTATCAGCTCACGTTGGAATCGCGCGGGCCTGCCGCGCAAGGCGCCGCGCAGGCGAATCATCTCAGCGATGACGCGCAGGCCTCGGTATTCGCCACGCGATGGATCCAACTCGGCGCGCCCCCGACCGCCGGGGAAGTCGCCGGCCTGCCCCCTGATGAAGCCGCGTTGCAGCAAGTGGCCCGCGCCACCTCCGGCGCGTATGACATGCCCGATCGCGCGTTCTTTCCGGCCACGACGACGGTGCCGGTCAGCCTCCCGCTGTTCAGATGGTGGCTGCCGCTGGCGCTTCTCGCGCTGCTCATTGACATCGCCGCTCGCGGCTCGACGATGTTATGAAGCGCGCCGCCTGGCCCCACGACTTTAGTCCGCGCGCCGGGCGCTCGCCTGCCTGCTGGACAGGCAGGCCGGATCGCGACCCGGCGCACTTGCTGACGCGGCGCTCTGGCCAGTGGATCATCGGCCGCGTCGGCCTCATATGCTTCGCCGCGCTCCTCTTTCCCTCGCCCACCGCCCCGCTTGTCGCCGCGCAACTGCCTTCCCTGTTTCGCGGCGTCGTCGTCGCGGATAGTCTGCTGGGCGTGCGGGTCGTGACGGTCGATGCCTCCTCGCAGGCCGCCCTCGCCGACCTGCGCCCGGAGGATCTCATCATCCGCATCCATGGCCGAGAGGTTCATTCCATTGATGAGTTTGCCGCGCTCTCCGGCGAATTGAAAGGACGCGCCGTGGCGACCCGCCTGGTCGTCTTTCGCCAGGGCCTGCCGCGCGAATTATCGCTCCATCTCTATAGTTACCCGGTGCTGCGCGAATGGGGCCTCGAGTTCGTCCCTGACCACGATATCCGATTCGCCCAGCCGGACAGCGGCCTCGCCTATTGGCGACGCTTGGGCCGAGGGTTTGAGGAGGCACGGCGTCCCGAGGAAGCGCTGAGCGCCTACCTCAATGCGCTCCACAATGTGCCCAATGATACCGAGACGGCCACGCAGATCTCGACCCTCTTCTCCTCCATCAGCCAGCGGCATCTCAAGGAGGGCCGGTTGATGGAAGGCATCGTGGCCTTGCGCCAGGCGGTTCGCGTGATGGAGCATCTGCTCGAGCAGCCTCTCGCGGATGCGCAACTGCGCCTGATCCAACGGCAACTGGAGGACACGCTGACCGCCCTGCGGGATTTGCGGCGCACCTGAGGTCGCTTGCAATCACAGAATCCGTCCAGTATGCTTGAATAACATGCGGCGCATTTCACCGACGGTGTGACTGATGGCCAAACAGCTCACGAAACGCCAGCATACGGTGCTGGAAACCATCCGCAACTGGATTCGCCAGCGTGGCTATCCGCCCACCATTCGAGAGCTGGGGCAACAGCTCGGCATCCGCAGCCTGCGAGGCGTGACCACGCACCTCGATGCCATCGCGAAAAAAGGCTTCCTCAAGCGCGAACCGAAGGCGCGCAGCATCAGCCTGCTGGATCTCGTCGCCCCATTTGAGCAGGCACTCCGTGTGCCCGTCCTCGGACGGATTCGCGCGGGGACACCCATCCTCGCGCAGGAGCACGTGGAAAGCCATGTCGTCATCGACGGCGCATGGATCGGAGGCTCACATTCTCCGACCGTCCAGCATTTCGCGCTGAAGGTCCGCGGGGACAGCATGATCAATGCCGGCATCCTGGATGGCGACTGCGTGATTGTCCGCCAGCAGCCGACGGCCGAATCCGGCGAAATCGTCGTAGCGCTCTTGGGCGATGACGCCACCGTGAAGCGTTTCTTCAAAGACGGCGAGGCGATCCGGCTGCAGCCCGAACATCCCACGATGGAGCCGATCCTCATCACCCCTGCACAAGCGCTGACGATCCTCGGCAAGGTCGTTGCCGTCTTTCGACAACTCCCCTAGCGAAAGGCAGCTCACCCTAACGGATGGGCAGAGGCGATCACGTGGCTGGGGGGGGACGAGTTAGACTGGGGACTTGGAACGAGAGCTCTGCTTGGCTGTCCGATGGGCGGGAAGGCGCTTGGCGAACGGGACGCAGTCGCACCCGCTGCCTTCCGCGCAGGCGTGGCAGCAGTACGCGTCATTGTTGCGAAGGTATCCTGGCGTGCACCATTTCGCGGCGATCAACCCACAGCGAGGACAACGTTCTTGCCGCATCTTATCTTCCCGCCTCAGTTCCATTGCGGTGGAGGGGAAGCGCCTCGGCCGAGGCCGGCGAATGTCCATTGGACACCTTGTCATTGGGTTGGGCGTCGGTCGTCGCCTTCATGGACTGGGGGAGCGCGGGGGCTACGGAGACGAACTGGATGGTGAATTTCGTTCCGCGCTCGCGATCCAGCTGCATCGTGCCATCCAGTTGACTCACTAAGGCGTCCACGAGCCGCAGCCCGAGCGAGTTCGCGCTCGTCAGATCAATGTCCGGCGCGATGCCCACCCCGTTGTCTTCCACGATCAGAATGAGCTGATCCGTTGAGCGCCGCTGCAAGAGGATCTGCACCTGCCCCGAGCGTTCGTGAGGAAACGCGTGCTTGGCGATATTCGACATCAGCTCATTGAGAATGAGCCCGCACGGGATCGCCGTCTCAATGCCGAGGAACACCGGCCCCGCCTGGATGCTCACCGTCACGTTTCCCGGCAGCAGGAACGCCCGCAAGAGCTTATCCGACAGGCTGCGGATATACGACCCCATGTCGATCCGGGAGAGATCCTCCGCCCCGTAGAGCTTCTCGTGCACCAGCGCCATCGCGCGGATCCGATCTTGGCTCTCCTCGAAACACTGCAGGGCCTTGGCATCGGTCACGTAGTCGGCCTGCAGATTCAGCAGGCTTGAGATGATCTGAAGATTGTTTTTCACGCGGTGGTGGATTTCCTTCAGCAGGATTTCCTTCTCCCGCAGCGACGCGGAGAGCCCTGCTTCCGCGCGGCGGCGCTCGGCGATTTCACACTGCAACGCCTGATTGGAGGCCGCGAGGGCCGCCGTCCGCTCGCGCACCCGCGACTCCAGCTCCTCATGGGCCATGCGCAAGGCCAGCTCGATGTGCTTGCGCTCGCGGATCTCCCGCTGCAACTGCGTGTTGAGCTGCGCGAGCTCGCCCTCGCGCCGCTTGAGCTTCGCGGTCTTTTGAAAGAGCTCGACGATGACCGCGACCTTGGCCCGAAGCACGTCGTCGTCGAAGGGTTTCAAGAGGTAATCGACCGCGCCGGACTCGTAGCCTTGGAAGACATGAAGGCGATCCTGGTTGATGGCGGTGATAAAGATGATCGGGATCTCTCGGAACGCCGGGTGCAGCTTGATGTGGCGGGCGGTCTCAAACCCGTCCATCTCCGGCATCTGGACATCCAAGAGGATGAGCGCGCACTCGTGCTCCGCCAGCCGCTTCAGCGCTTCGGCTCCAGAGGCCGACTTCACCAGCTCATAGCGCGGATGCTTCAGGACCGCCTCCAGCGCGAGGAGATTGTCGTGGCGATCATCGACGAGCAAGATCCGCGCGAGCGGCTCAGCCGACATCGCTGGCGACTGGCTGCACCCGCTGCCACCACATGTAGATCATGGCCAGGAGATGGTCCGGATCCACGGGCTTCGTGACGTAATCCGATGCCCCGGCCTGCAAACATTTTTCCCGATCGCCCTTCATGGCTTTGGCCGTCAGCGCGATGATCGGCAGATGCTGGAACGCGGGCTGCTGCCGAATGGCTTGGATCACCTCGAATCCGTCCATGTCCGGCATCATGATATCCATGAGTGCGAGGTTGATGTCCGGGTGCTCGCGAATCTGCTGCAATCCCAGACGGCCATTTTCCGCATGGTACACCTGCAGACCGCGACCCTCGAGCACGGTGCGCACCGCGAGGATATTGCGCATGTCGTCATCCACGATGAGCGCGGTGGCCCCGGTAAAGTCGGCGTCCTCCGGCAGCGCTGGGATCGGCGTGAGAGGCGCCGCCGGCTCGATCGTGAGGTCATGCTCCGTGCCGGTGTACCGCTGCGGCAGGAACAGCGCAAAGGTGCTGCCCATGCCGAGGGTGCTCTCGACTTCAATAATTCCGCCGAGCAGTCGCGCGATTTCGCGGCTGATCGTCAGCCCCAGCCCGGTGCCGCCATATTTCCGGCTCGTCGTCCCATCCGCCTGTTGGAACGCCTCGAAGATGAGTTGCTGCTTCTCCTGCGGGATCCCAATCCCGGTATCGTGCACGATAAACGCCACGGGGAGCTGCTCGTGCTTCAGCAGGGGATTGGCGATCACCGTCCGGGGCTTGGCCAGCGTGATCGTCATCGATACCTGCCCTTTCTCCGTGAATTTAAACGCATTGGAGAGCAGGTTCTTGAGTACCTGCTGCAGCCGATTCGGATCGGTGTAGAACGTCTCGGGCAGCTCGCGCTCCATGACGATGGAAAACTTCAGGCCGCGCGTCTCGGCGACGGGGCGGAAGGTCTGCTCCAGATGCTCCTTGACGTCGGAAAGCCGCACGTCGCTCGTTTGAATCTGCATCTTCCCGGCTTCCACCTTCGCCAGGTCGAGGATCTCGTTGATCAGCGAGAGCAGATCGCACCCGGACGTGTAGATGGTCTTGATAAACTTCACCTGCTCCGGGGTGAGGTTGCTCTCCTTGTTTTGCGAGAGGACCTTGGAAAGCAAGAGGAGGCTGTTGAGCGGTGTGCGCAGCTCGTGGGACATGTTGGCCAAAAATTCCGATTTGTAGCGGGAAATGAGCGAGAGCTGCTCGGCCTTCTCTTCCAGGGAGCGGCTGGCGAGCTCGATCTCGCTTTTCTTCAGCTCAAGCAGCTTCGCTTTTTCGTTCAGCTCCTTGGCCTGGGCTTCCAGTTCGGCGTTGGACTTCTGCAGCTGCTGCAGCAGCTCTTCGGTCCGCACGAACGAGAGGATCATGTTCAGGATGACGCCGATGTTATCCATGAGTTGGTTGAGGAAGTTCAGGATGTTGTCGCTGAAGGGCTCGAACGAGGCCAGCTCGATCACCGCTTTCAGCTCTCCTTCGAACAGCACGGGCAGCACGATGACATTGCGCGGCCGCGATTTGATGAGGCTGGAGCTGATGGGCGCGTAGTTGCGCGGGCTGGTCAGGAGGATGCGCTTTTTCTCAAACGCGCATTGGCCGACGAGCCCCTGCTTCAGGCGGTAGCCGGCATGCTCCGCGTCATTCGGGAGCGCGTAGCTGGCCACGAGCCGGAGGGTCGGCCCGAGGCTGTCCTCGTCCATCATGAAGAAGGTCCCCTGGAACGCGCCGACCAAGGGGGTCAATTCCGACATGATCAGCTGCGCGACCGCCACGATGCTGCGCTGCCCTTGCATCATCTCGGTAAACTTGGCGAGGTGCGTTTTCAGCCAGTCCTGCTCCTGATTTTTGCGCGTGGTCTCTTTCAAATTCGCGATCATCTGGTTGATGTTGTCTTTCAACGCCGCCACCTCGCCCCGCGCTTGGACGGCGATGTGCCGGGTCAGGTCTCCTTTGGTGACGGCCGTGGAGACTTCGGCGATCGCCCGCACCTGGGTCGTCAGGTTGCTGGCGAGCTGGTTGACGTTATCCGTCAGATCCTTCCAGGTCCCGGACACGCCGGCCACCTCCGCCTGGCCGCCGAGCTTGCCTTCGGTGCCCACCTCCTTCGCCACGCGGGTCACCTCGGCGGAGAAGGAGGAGAGCTGCTCGACCATCGTGTTGATCGTGTTCTTGAGCTCCAAGATCTCGCCCTTGACATCGACGGTGATCTGCTGGGAGAGATCGCCCTTGGCGACGGCGGTGGTCACCTTGGCGATGTTGCGCACCTGGGTCGTGAGGTTGCTGGCGAGCTGGTTGACGTTGTCGGTGAGGTCTTTCCACACGCCGGAGACCCCGGGCACCTTGGCCTGGCCGCCGAGCTTGCCTTCGATGCCCACCTCGCGGGCCACCGTGGTCACCTGATCCGCGAAGGTGCGCAGCGTATCGGTCATGCTGTTGATCGTATCGGCCAAGGCGGCGACTTCCCCCTTGGCCTCGAGGACGAATTTCTGGTTGAGGTCGCCGGTGGCGACGGCGGTGACGACCTTGATGATGCCGCGCACCTGCTTGGTGAGGTTGCCGGCCATGAAGTTCACGTTGTCGGTCAAATCCTTCCACACGCCGGAGACGCCTTTCACCTCGGCTTGGCCGCCGAGCTTGCCTTCGGTGCCCACCTCCTTCGCCACGCGGGTCACCTCGGCGGAGAAGGAGGAGAGCTGGTCGACCATCGTGTTGATGGTATCCTTCAATTCAAAAATTTCCCCTTTCACATCGACGGTAATCTTCTGGGAGAGGTCCCCTTTCGCCACGGCTGTGGTGACTTTCGCGATGTTGCGCACCTGGGTCGTGAGGTTGCTGGCGAGCTGGTTGACGTTGTCGGTGAGGTCCTTCCACACGCCGGAGACCCCGGGCACCTTGGCCTGGCCGCCGAGCTTGCCTTCGGTGCCCACCTCCTTCGCCACGCGGGTCACCTCAGCCGCGAAGGAATTGAGCTGGTCCACCATGGCGTTCACCGTCGTCCCAATGCGATAGAATTCCCCTTTCACGGCGCGTCCCTGGATTTCCAGGAACATCTTTTGGGAGAGATCGCCTTGAGCCACGGAGGTGATGACGCGCGCGACCTCATTCGTCGGCTGGACCAAGTCGCTGATCAGCGAGTTGACGGCGTTGACGCTCGTGAGCCACGACCCTTTGACCGGCCCGATGGCGAGCCGCTCGGTCATGCGCCCTTCCTGACCGACGATCTGGCTGATGCGCACCAGCTCATCCGCCAAGGTTTCGTTGATTTCGATGATTTCGTTGAGCGTTCTGCCGATCTTGTTGACGAGATTGTGGCCGGAACCCTGGAAGCGCACGGTGAAGTTGCCGCGCTTGACGAGCTGAATGAGTTCCAGGAGTTGGGAGAGTTCGTCGAGCGTTTCATCCGAGGAAATCCGGGGGGATGCGGGAGGGGGCCGCTTGGTTCGTCCGTCGCCATTGGTACCCGAGACCGGATCGGCGACTGAGGAGATCGGATGACCGTGGGGTTGCGGCATGACACGGGCTCCCTCGCTGGTTGCAGGCTACATCGGCGACGCGACGATCGTAACACGGCAAGATGACGGCCAGATGAAGGGATGATGACAAACTCTTCATGAAGCGCTTGTCATCCCCAACCCCTCACAATGCGGGTCCTGCCGCAGGCCTCAGTCCGCGCCGGGCGCTCGCCTGCCTGCCGGACAGGCAGGCCGGAGCGCTCGGCACGCCCCACCGAGCCTGCCTGCCGCGCCGTACGCGGCGCAGGCAGAGCGTGCCGTCGCTCGTGGAAATTTGTCGCTCGTCGCTTCGCACATCCGCTCGCGACACCCTGGCCGCTCCAAATGTCCAACGTCCGGCTCGCACCCCGGTGCGGCCTAACGCGGCACCCGGCCCGC
>Ga0114945_10001024_pt1 | contig 17735 bp, 19 predicted proteins | sample OV2TP3_FD_87194 | JGI IMG/M metagenome (GOLD analysis project Ga0114945, IMG submission 87194) | Hot spring microbial communities from Beatty, Nevada to study Microbial Dark Matter (Phase II) - OV2 TP3 | ecosystem: Environmental > Aquatic > Thermal springs > Hot (42-90C) | place: USA: Beatty...
ACGGTATTCGGGTGGCGCTCGACGACTTCGAGCCGTTCTTCGTGATCATCCCCCGCCCCGAAGGCCCTCCGCTCATCGTCTTCCTGCGGCTATGATTCGCATCCTGAACGAGATCGGCCGTGCGCGGGAAGGGGCACCGGAGCTTCCCCCAACGACCGATGGCGTACGGGCGTCGAACTTCCCGATGAACCCGACAGCGGCTTCGCGGTGCTCAGCCGCTGCAGGTTATCGTGGGCGTTCGGCCGGCCGAGGCGGCCGGCCGAACGGAGCCCGCGGCTCAGCCGCGGGCTCCGTTAGGCTACGTGGTAGCGACTTGATGCAGATTCGGCGTGCCGAGGCCGCTGACGAGGAAGCGCTCGCAAGCATACGGCGGCGTGCAATTCTCGCGCTGGCTGTACCAGCGATGTCGAGGGAACGGGCCGAAAGATGGGCCACGCGAGGGGCAGCAGATCGCGTGGCGCGGGCGATGCGGGAACATGACGTGTGGGTGGCCGTCGAAGGGGCCGCGATCGGCTGGGTAGAAGTGGACCGAGACCGCGTCGCGGCGCTGTATGTCTCGCCGTCTTGCTCCCGCCGCGGGGTCGGCTCGGTCCTTCTGACATTCGCCGAAACCTCCATGCGGAGCTCCGGCTACACGACTGCGCGTCTCGAGTCCAGCCAGAACGCGCTCGACTACTACCTTCGGAGGGGTTACCTACGATGTGGCCCGGCAGATTCTGATGGGGCATGGCCGTTGCGCAAAGATCTGGCCGCAGTTACGCCTAACCAAGGCATGGAGCCGACGCGCTGAAGCGCGCGGCTCATGCCGAGCGTTATACGTACGAACAGCCCATGACGAGGTCAGAGTGAAGTCAGCAGCGGCCGACTGGTCCGACCCATGCCGCCGCGGCTTTCGTGGCCGCAGAAGGCTCCGGTCACTTGCTGCAATCGTGAAGGACTATGTTCGCCGTCACCGTCACAAGACCATTCGCGAGCTTCGGTACTTCCGCAATCTTCCGAATCTTCAGGCCGCGATCACAGACGCCGGCCTCGCGCGGCGGCTCGACGGCGACCGGTACAAACGATACTCGCATCAAAGACGGATTCCACGAGAAGCCCTCGACAAGGCGACGACGCGTCTGCGCCGGGCGGCCGTCGGAGATGCTCGATCATTCGCGGACCTGATAACGCGAGTGCGCAAGGCCGTGGGGCCCGTACACGGGATCGGTGAACTCTACATCTACGACACGGCTCTTCGCCTTGGCGGTCATCTTCGACTTCTACCTCGTGAGGTGTATCTCCATGCGGGTACGCGCCGTGGCGCTCAGGCACTCGGCGTCGACCCCCGTTCGGACTCCGTGTCGCCGAACCAGTTGCGGCCCGTCCTCCGCCGCTTGCGACCGCATGAGATCGAGGACGTCATGTGCATCTACAAGGACTGGCTGAGAAGTGCTAACGGCGCATAAGAGCACCGATAGTTGCCTGGCCCGCTGAGGTTCGAGTGGGATGCTCGGAAAGCTGCGGACAATCGGGCGAAGCACAAGGTCTCGTTTGAGGAAGCAGTCACGGTGTTCGGCGATCCACTTGGTCGCATCACCGATGACCCGCGACACTCGGACGACGAGGAGCGCTTCGTGTTGCTCGGGCAGTCGAGGAGGCGTCGGGTGCTCGTGGTAATGTTTACCGAACGCGGCGAGGCAATCCGTCTGATCAGCGCGCGGAAGGCGACGCGCCGTGAGTGGAGAACATATGAAGAGGGCGAAAGCTAGGAAGGCAACAGCACGTCAGGTCGAAGTCGACGAGGCCCTGCCGGAATACGACTTCAGCCGGGCTCGGCGGAACAAGTACGCCTCGCGTTACGCGAAGGGCAGTATCGTCGTAACCCTCGATCCCGACGTCGCCGCCGTTTTCCCGGGGGCCCGGGAGGCAAACGAGGCCTTGCGGGCTCTAGCCGGGGTCATCCGAAACCACCGTGCGCGGCGACCGTCGAGACGGAGCGCATAACTTAACTTCGGCATGCAGCCGACGGCCTGCGGCCGCGGCTGATGCCGGGCGTTAGTCATCATGAGCCGATGGCCCACCCATGCATCATGAAAATCGGCTACCATCGCGTCAGCCGCGACTCGGGCAACGTCGCTGCGCCTTGGTACCGGCGAGTCCGTCGTTAGTCTGACGTGGGAGCTTTCGGCACCCCGCATTGTCGCATTCGAGCACGCCGAGCAGAGTCGTGCAGAGGGAGGCTCCTCCGAGTCGCGGCGAGACTCGACCAGGAGGCGGCGCGATGGAACGGGTGATCGAGCGGTGCGGCGGGCTGGATGTGCATCGGGACACCGTCGCCGCGTGCGTACGCGTGCCCGGCGCGCACGGGCAGCGGGAGCAACACGTCCGGACGTTCGGGACGACGACCCCGGAGTTGCTGGTCCTGCGCGACTGGCTCGAAGCGCACGGCGTGACCCACGTGGCGATGGAGAGCACGGGTGTCTACTGGAAGCCCGTGTTCTACGTCCTCGAGGAGGCCTTCACCTGCCTGCTCGTCAACGCCGCCCACATCAAGCAGGTCCCGGGGCGGAAGACCGACGTGCTGGACTGCATCTGGATCGCGCAACTGCTGGAGCACGGGCTGCTGCGGGGAAGCTTCGTGCCCCCGGTGCCGATCCGGGAGCTCCGCGACCTGACCCGGCACCGCAAGGGGCTCATCCAGGAGCGGCAGCGCGCCGCCAACCGGCTGCACAAGCTGCTGCAAGACGCCGGCCTCAAGCTGGCGTCGGTCGCCACCGACATCCTCGGCGTATCGGGCCGAGCGATGCTCGGCGCGCTCGTTGAGGGCACCACGGATCCCGCGGTGCTCGCCGATCTCGCGCGCGGCAAGCTCCGCAAGACGCTGCCGGCGCTGCGCCAAGCCCTGGCCGGGCGCTTCCGGCCCCACCACGCGTTTCTGGTCGGTCAGGTGTTGACCCACGTGGACTATCTGGACGAGGCCATCACCACCGTGAGCGAGGAGATCGAGGCGCGGCTCGCCCCTTTCGAGGCGCACCTGACGCGGCTGGACACCGCCCACGGGATCGCCCGGCGAACGGCGGAGGTGATCCTCGCTGAGATCGGCGTCGACATGAGCGTCTTCCCGAGCGAGCACCACCTCGCCAGCTGGGCCGGGATGTGTCCCGGCAACAACGAAAGCGCCGGCAAGCACAAGTCGGGCAAGACCCGCAAAGGCGGTCGCTGGTTGCGCACGGCCCTCGTCGAAGCCGCCGCCGCGGCGATCCGGACCAAGGACAGCGCCCTGGGGGCCCGCTACCGGCGCGTCATGCGTCATCGCGGCCATAAGAAAGCCGTGGTGGCGGTGGCACATGCGATGCTGCGGGCCGTGTACCACATCCTGGCCGACGGCACGCCGTACCGCGACCCCGGCCCCAACTACTACGACCGTCGCCACGCGCAGCGGGTCACGCGCCGCGCGATCGAATTGCTCGAGCGCCAGGGCTACCGTGTGGTGCTCGAACCGGCTGCCTGAACGCGAGGTCACGATCGCGGGTGATTTTCTGAGCAGAGCGCAAGCAGTTGAACCAGAGGCAAACATCATGAGCAGTCCCGAGAGCGACAAGGTCTTCACTGGCTCAATTCCGAAGTTCTATGAAACGTCTTTGGTTCCCCTGCTCTTCGAGCCCTACGCTGCGGATCTGGTGAATCGTCTAGCTTCGAGATCTCTTACTCACGTACTCGAGATTGCCGCCGGCACGGGTGTCGTGACTCGCAATCTAGCATCCGTTCTACCCGAAAGCGTCTCCATCGTCGCCACGGACCTGAATCAACCGATGCTGGACCTGGCTGCAGCGATTGGGACCACGCGCCCCGTGGAGTGGCGTCAGGCAGATGCCATGCAACTGCCCTTCCCGGACGGAACGTTTGACGCTGTTGTGTGCCAGTTTGGAGTCATGTTCTTCCCCGAAAAGTCGAAGGCGTTTTCGGAGGCACGTCGAGTGCTCAGGTCGGGAGGGGTCTTCATTTTCAACGTGTGGGATCGGATCAAAGAAAACGAATTCGCTGACACCGTAACGGCGGCACTCGAATCGCTGTTTCCTAAGGACCCGCCGCGCTTTCTGGTTCGCACCCCCCACGGGTATTGCGACCGCCCGACCATCGAGCAAGACCTTGCAAAGGGCGGGTTCACTGCGTCACCCCAAATCAGCACGGTTGCGGCGCGCAGTCGGGCAGAATCTCCCCGGGTTCCGGCGGTCGCGTACTGCCAAGGGACTCCGCTACGAAACGAGATCGAGGCACGCGACGCCGCGCGGATCGGCGAAGCAACGGACCTTGCGGCGGAAGCCATCGCCCAGCGGTTCGGGCGGGGGGCTGTAGATGGCAAGATTCAGGCGCACATTGTCACCATCGAGAACTGACAGCCGCGAATTGTGCGTGTTGCGCTCTAACAGCCAAGACCCGCATCATCCGTATCGGCAGCTCACGGGGCATCCGGGTCCCCAAAGTCCTCCTGGATCAGGCAGAGGTACCCGATGAGGTCGAGCTCCGCGCCGAGCCAGGACGTCTCGTCGTCCAGGCTGTACGACGCCCCCGCGCGGGCTGGGCTGAGGCGGCGCGGGCCATGCGCGAGCGGGGTCAAGATCAATTGCTCGACGAACCGACCGCGACCCGCTTCGATCAGGAGGAGGGGGAGGGGCGGTGACCCGGACGACCCGGGGGCGCGGTGAGGTCCATCTCGTTCGTCTGGATCCCGCGATCGGTAGCGAGATTCGCAAGACCCGCCCCTGCCTCGTCGTGTCGCCGGACGATAGACCGCTCCAGCGGAGCGGACCGGTTTTGCCGGCCGCTGAGCGCGAGCGTCAGCGCTGTACAAGCTCGTAGTCGGCGGTTGCACCGAGGCACCTTTAGAGGTGCAGTTAGACGTACTCCTGGGGGTGGGTCGACGCATGGCGAAAGTACCAGATCATGCCGGTGACCGATCTGCGTCAAGACGCGGCGGCAGCACTCAAGCGGGTGCGGGCGTCCAAACAACCACTCGTCATCACGCAGCGGGGCAGGGCGGCAGCCGTCATGTTGAGCGTCGAGGTCTATGAAAGGGCGGAGCACGAGCGCCAGCTGCTGCGACTCCTCGCCCAGGGCGAGAAGGAGATAGCTGCGGGCCGGGGCCATGACCTGGACGAGGTATTGGACGAAGCGGACACGCTCCGCGCGCGCCCGTCGAACTGCTCGCGTCACCACCACTGGGTGCGCCTCACCCTCCAGAGGTAGTAGTCCCAGGTCCCCACCACCCCGCAGTAGACGAGGACGACCAGCGAGACCAGCAGCGCGACCGGCAGGGGCCAGAGCGGGAAGACGCCCAGCACCAGGAGCACGAGCCCCTTGGCGTACAGTCCCTTGCGGAAATACCAGAGCGGCCCGAAGATGAACGCCGGCCAGCTCCAGCTCGGCGAGAACCGCCCGCCGCGGCGCGCGAAGACGGCGAACGCGGGGTCGTGATCCTCGGAGGGCAGCCCGGCCCGCGCCGCGGGCACGAGGATCACGGCGGCCGGCGGGGCCCCCGCCACGTAGAGCTCCCGCAGGAGCGCCGGGGCCTCCTCGTCGCGCAAGCGGACGCGCGTGACGAAGCCGGCGCCGCCCAGCGCCGCCTCGATCGCGCCGGGCTCGGAGGACCGGAAGCGCGCCGCCAGCCAGCGCGCGACCTCCCCGCGGAGCCGCGCGTCGGCGAGCCGGGCGACGCGCAGCTCGTAGAGCCGCGGCTCGGCTCGCGGAGCCGCCGCGCCCACGATCTCCCTCAGAGCGCCAGCTTGGCCATCATCCGGACGACGTCCGGGTGGCCCGTCCCGCAGATCAGCGTCGTGACCCCCGCCGCTCGCCACGCCTCGATCCGCTCGCCGATCCGCTCGGGCGGCCCGCAGAGCGCCGTCTCGTCCGCGAGCGCGTCGGGGACCGCGGCGATCGCCTCGTCCTTCTTCCCCGCGAGGTAGAGGTCCTGGATGCGCCGGGCCTCGGTCTCGTAGCCGTAGCGGCAGGCGAGGTCGTTGTAGAAGTTCTTCCCGCGGGCCCCCATGCCCCCGACGTAGAGGGCCAGCCGCGGCTTCACCTGGGCGAGGCAGGCCTTGACGTCGGGCCCGCAGACGATCGGGACGGTCGGCGCCACGTCGAACCCCGCGTGCGGGCGCGCCCGGCGCGCGAAGCCGTCCTCGAGCCACGCCCGGTAGAGCCCGGCGCGCTCGGGCGAGAAGAAGACCGGCAGCCACCCGTCCGCGATCTCCGCCGCGAGGGCCACGTTCCTGGGGCCGATCGCCGCGATGTAGATCGGGAGATCGGGCCGCCCGTGCAGGATGCTCCGCAGCGGTTTGCCGAGCCCCGTCGCGCCCGGCCCCGCGTACGGGACCTGGTAGTGCTCGCCCCGGTGCTCGAGCGGCTTCTCGCGAGAGAGGATCGCCCGAACGATCGTCACGTACTCCCGCATCTTGGGGACGGGCCGCCCGAAGGGTTGGCCGTGCCAGCCCTCGACGACCTGGGGGCCGGAGACACCGAGGCCGAGGAGGAACCGCCCGCCCGACAGCGCGTCGAGCGTCATCGCGGTCATCGCCGTCATGGCGGGGGTCCGCGCCGCGATCTGCATGATCCCCGTGGCGAGGCGGATCCGGAAGGTGACCGCGCCCAGCCACGCGAGCGGTGTCACGGCGTCCGAGCCGTAGGCCTCCGCCGCCCAGACGGAGTGGTAGCCGAGGCGCTCCGCGTCCTGGACGAGCTGGACGTCCACCCCCAGCTTCGCCCCCGAGTAGCCCAGGTTGAGCCCGAGTCGCATGGCCGCTTCCCCTCCGCCCGCCGGTCAAACGTAGTCGTCGAGGACCACGACGGCGATTCCCTCCGCCTTCAGCCGTCGAAGCTCGCGATCGTTGGTGACGAACGCGCCGGCCCTCTCGGTCAGCGCGGTCGCAAGGTGGAGGGCATCCGGCGTCCTCATCCCGTACCGGGCCCGCAGGCGCGCGGCCTCCTTCGCGGCCGCGTAGCTCGGTGCGACCAGGGTCGTGTGCGGCAGGCCGAGCACGAAGCGCTCGAGGGCGGCAACCCGGTCCTGGCGATCCTGCGCGAAGGGTCGAACGAGGAGCCCGGTCACGGAGATCGTGCAGAGCACGGCCGCGGGGGCGCCCTCCGCCACCGCGGCAAACGCGGCCTCGGTCAGCTCGGAGTACGGGCTCACGTCTTCGAGATGGTAGATCAGCATCGAGCTGTCGAGTCCGACCTTGGCGTATCGTCGCAGGTCGCCGCGGAACCTGGCGGTCTTCACCGCCATGACGCCCGCTCCCCCTCCAGATAGCGTTCCACCTCGCGCCGATCCTTACCCCACGTCCCCCTGAGCGCGCCTCGGGTGGCCCGGGCGTACTGGGCCCGGGGCGTCAACACCACGCGGCCGGCTTCAAGGGTCACCAGCAGCTCGTCGCCCTCTTCGACCCCCAACGCCTCGCGCATCTCCTTCGGGAGCACGAACTGCCCCTTCTTGCTCAGCTTGACCGACCGTCGTGTAGTCATACCAATTACCTCTTGGTCAGATCTTAGCACGCTCGGTATGACCGCTGCTACACGGCGCCCGTGAGGAACCGCGCGATCTCGCGCCCGACGCGGTCGCCCTGCTCCTCGGGGACGAAGTGCCCGGCGTCCTCCACCACGCGGAACGTCGCCCCCGGGAAGAGCCCGGCGAACCGCCGGCCGGTCTCGAGCGGGAAGACGCGGTCCCGGTCGCTCCAGAGGACGAGCGTCGGCCAGGCGTGGCGCCCGAGCGCCGCCCGCGTCTCGGCCATCTCGCGCGCGCCCGGGTCCTCGGGCCGGGTGGGGATCATCGCCGGGAAGGCCCGCGCCCCGGCCTTCGAGGCGAGGTCCGGGAACGGCGCGTCGTAGGCGCGCACCATCTCGTCGGTGACCCGGGCCCGGTCCGCCGCCGCCCGCCGGACCACGAGTCCCGCGGGGAGGTCCGGCGTCCGGGCAGCGTAGGCCCGCCAGGCCTCGAGCCCCTCCGAGAGCGGCTCGTCGCCGCCGAAGAGGCCGGTATTGAGCACCACGAGCCGCCGGACGCGCTCCGGGTGCGACGTCGCGACCCGGAGCCCGATCGGGCCGCCCCAGTCGTGGACGACGAGCGTCAGGTCCCGGAGGTCGAGCGCCGCGACGACCCGCTCGATCGCCGCGACGTGCATGGCGTAGGTGTAGCGCGCGTCCTCCGTCCACTTGTCGGACTTCCCGAAGCCCAGGTAGTCGGGCGCGACCGCCCGCGCGCCGGCTGCGACGACGTGCGGGATCACCGCCCGGTAGAGATAGGACCAGGTGGGCTCGCCGTGGAGGAGCAGGACCGGCGCGCCGCGGCCCTCGTCCACGTAGTGGAGGCGCATCCCGTCCCCGTCGAGGAAGCGCGGCGCGAACGGGTAGCCGGGGAGATCGCGGAACCGCGCCTCCGGCGTCCGGACGACCGGCATGCGGGGACTCTCGCCCAGCGACGCGGCCGAGTCAAGCCCTGCGGCCGCCACGTCGAAAAGCTTGGTGAGCGTCAGCGGCCGGGGCGTGGCCGCGAGGAGGTGCAGATATGCGGCGTGTCCTGTTGCTGGCGATGGCCGTGGTCCTGAGCGCCTGCGCGTCGACCCCACCCCAGCCGTCGCGAGCCGAGTTCCCGGGCATCCCGGTGCCCGAGGGGCTCGCCCTCGAGACGGACCGATCCACCATCATCGAGTCCGATCGGATCAAGGCCGCCCGACTGGTCTACCGGGGGCGACTCGAGCCGGAGAGCCTGGCCACCCTCTACCGCTCGACCCTCGAGACGAGCGGCTGGCGGCACGTTTCCTCGACCTCGACGGGGAAGGGGTTCCTCCAGGTCTACGAGAAGCCGGGCGGCTCGCTCCAGGTGTCGATCTACGAGGGCGGCCTGTTCAACTGGTACACCTGGGTCGAGGTGGCCACCACTTACCTCATGGGCCCGACGCCCACGGCACCAGCCGCGGCCCGCTAGAGATCCTGGGAGGGGGGCTCCGCTCCCCTCCAGCAGGGTCGGCGCTCCCCCTCACCCTCGGCCTCTCCCCCACCGGGGGAGAGGGAACAGTCCCTTGACACCCGCCGGCCAGGAGCCGATCCTTCGAGCCGACAGGAGGGATCGGCATGAGCGCATCGGAGCTGGCGGCGCTGTCGGCGGTCGAATTGGTGGCAGGCTATCGCGCGCGGCGGTTCTCGCCCGTCGAGGTCGTGGACGCGGTCCTCGCGCGGATCGAGCGGCTGCACTCCCGGCTCAACGCCTTCTGCGTGGTCACCGCGGACCAGGCCCGGCGCGAGGCCAAGGCCGCCGAGCAGGCGCTCCACCGGGGTGAGGCCCTGGGTCCCCTCCACGGCGTCCCCCTCTCGGTCAAGGACATGGTGATCACGAAGGGGATCCGCACGACCTTCGGCTCGGCGATCTACGCCGACCACGTGCCCGACGAGGACGCGCCGATGGTCGAGCACCTCCGGGGCGCGGGCTGCATCGTCACCGGCAAGACGACGACCCCCGAGTTCGGCTACAAGGGCGCCACCCACGGCCCGCTCCTCGGCGTCTCGCGGAACCCGTGGAAGCTCGACCGGACCCCGGGTGGCTCGAGCGGCGGCGCCGCGGCGGCGGCCGCGGCCGGCCTCGGGCCGCTGCACACCGGGGGCGACGGCGGGGGCTCCATCCGGATCCCGGGGAGCTTCTGCGGTGTCTACGGCCTCAAGCCGAGCTACGGCCTCGTCCCGGCCTACCCCGCCTCGTCCGTGGGGACGCTCGCCCACCTCGGCCCGATCACCTGGACCGTCCGCGACGCGGCGCTCATGCTCTCGGCGATGGCCCGCCCGGACGACCGCGACCCGACCTGCCTGCCGGGGCCCTTTCCCGACTTCGTGGCGGCGTGCGACGCGGGGGTCCGGGGGCGGCGCGTCGCCTGGAGCCCGACCCTCGGCTATGCCCGGCTCGACCCCGAGGTCGCGCGGCTCACCGCGGCCGCCGCCCGGCGCTTCGAGGAGCTGGGTTGCCACGTCGAGGAGGTTCCCCGCGTCTCCGACGACCCGTACCCCTGCTGGGCCGTGCTCTTCAACGTCGGCCTGGCCGGGCGACTCGCCCCGTACCTCCAGGAGCACCGGGGCCGCATGAGCCCCTCGCTCGTCCCGATCCTCGAGGAGGCGCGGGCGCTCACCGGCGTGGACGTCGCGCGGGCGATGGCGGAGCGGGCGGCGTTCACCGAGGCCGTGCGGCGGTTCTTCGGGCGCTACGACCTGCTCCTCACCCCGACCCTCCCCGTGCCGGCCTTCGCCGCCGAGCGCGACACCCCCGAGGGCGCGCCGACGATCCTCTCCTGGGGCGCCTTCACCTATCCCTTCAACCTCACCCAGCAGCCCGCGGCGACCGTGCCGTGCGGGTTCACCGCGGACGGCCTCCCGGTGGGGCTCCAGATCGTCGGCCGCCGGCTCGCCGACCCCCAGGTCCTCGCCGCCTCCGCCGCCTTCGAGGCGATCCAGCCCTGGCACCGGAAGCGCCCGCCGCTCGACTGAGCGCCGATCCGCCAAGCCTGGCTCGCCCCGGGACGGCTGTGCTATCTTACTGGGGCAGTGCCCAAGCCGGTCGGGCGGCGACTCTTTAGGAAGTGGTCCGAATGACTGAAGGCGCGCTGCAGCGGATCGGACGCTACGAGATCCTGGCCGACCTGGGGCAGGGCGCCATGGGGGTCGTCTACGAGGCCCGCGACCCTCAGCTCGAGCGCGTCGTCGCCATCAAGACCCTTCGGCGCGACCTCGGCCTTCCCCCCGAAGAGTACGCCGACCTCAAAAAGCGGTTCTATCAGGAAGCCAAGGCGGCCGGACGCCTCAACCATCCCAATATCGTGATCATTCACGACGTCGTCGAGATCGACGAGATCCCCTACATCGTGATGGAGTATCTGAAAGGCCGAACCCTGGCCGAGCTCATCCGGACTTCGGGTCCGCTCAGCACCGAGCGGGTCGTCGACCTGGTCGCGCAGGTGTGCGGCGCGCTCGACTACGCCCACGCGAACGCGGTGGTCCACCGTGACATCAAGCCCGCCAACGTCATCGTCACCGCGAACGGGGTGGCGAAGGTCAGCGACTTCGGGATCGCCCGAATCGCGGGCAGCAGCGTCACCCGAACGGGCGTGGTCGTCGGCACCCCGGCCTACATGTCCCCCGAGCAGTTGCGCGGACGCGTTCCCGACGGGCGCAGCGACCTGTTCTCGCTCGGCGTGGTGCTCTACGAGGCCCTGACCGGCGTCAACCCGTTTCAGAGCGACGATCTCACGGCGACCCTGTACCAGGTCGTGCAGGTGGATCCTCCTCCCCTGCGGCAGCGGAACCCGAGCGTGCCCGTCTGGCTGGAGCGCGTCACCGCGCGGGTCATGGCCAAGGAGCCCGACCAGCGCTACGCGACCGCGCGCGAGCTCGCGCAGGCCCTCCGGGAGGCCTGGGAGGCGGCCGACGCCGCCGAGACGGTACGACTGGTCCCCGCGGGACCCGGTCCGAAGCGAGTGCGCAGGCTCCCGCGCGCCGCCCTGCTCGCGGCCGGCCTCCTGGTGGTGGTCGGCATCGGCGCGTGGGCGTTCTGGGGCCGGCAGTCCCCCGACGAGACGGCGCCCACGGCTGGGGCCGGAGCCGCGGCGGGGCCGATTGCGAGGGGCCAGGCCGGCACGCGCGCCGGAGTCGTGGCCGGCGCCATCGTCGTCACGACCGATCCGTCGGTCGAGGTGTTCCTGGACGGGGTGCCCAAGGGGCGGACGGGGGACCTGCCCCTGGTGCTCACGGGCGTCCCGGCGGGCGAGCGGCTGATCACCCTCCAGCGCGGCGCTCGCAAGAAGGAGCTGTCGGAGACGGTGCGGGAGGGCCAGACCCTGCAGGTCACCTACCACTTCGGGGACGACGGCGGCGACGCGCCGCTGGGCCAGTTGTTCGAAAAGACGCGCGACCGGCTCCTCGACACCGCGCGCGAGAAGCTCCGGGAGGTGGCCCCAGAAAGGCTGCGGGACCTGGTGCCCGAGAAGCCCCGCGAGACAACGCCCAGGAAGGGCAAGAAGGGCGGACCCGATGACTGACCCCGGCGCCGCGGGCCGCGCCGTGAGGAACCGTTCATGCCGAAACTGACCCTGGTCATCGAGCGCACACCGGTGGAGGTCTACGAGATGAACCGGCCGGTCATCCAGATCGGCCGAGTCGAAGGCATGGAGATCGTGATCGACAACGTCTCGGTCTCGCGGCAACAGGCCGAGATCCGCCAGGAGCGCAAGGGCTGGTCCGTGCGGGACCTGGGTTCCAGCAACGGGACCTTCCTGAACGGCGAGCGCCTGCCCCAGGAGCCAAGGATGCTCAAGGCGGGCGACGAGATCTCGTTCGGCAAGTTCTCCCTGTTCTTCGAGCGGGAGTTCAGCGAGCCGCTGCTCGCGGCCACGGTCGCGCCGACCCCGGGTACTGCCCGCCCCCCCGGCACGTACCATCTGAGCACGGCCGAACTGGAGCGTCTCCAGCAGGCCATTGCCACCAAGCGTCAGGCGCAGATCGACTGGGAGACGCCGGGGATGCGCGGCACCTACTACATCAAGGGTGACTCGACCGTGGTGGGACGCTCCGCGGGCAGCGACCTCCAGCTGCCGGTCTTCGGCCCGCGGAAAGGGCTCCTGTTCTCCCGGGGTCGCCACGGCTTCGAAGTGCGCAACCTCGCCGGGTGGTTCGGCTTCCCCTGGATGAAGGTCAACGGCAAGGTGACCACGCAGGCCGCGCTCAAGGGCGGGGACCGGATCGAGATCGGCGAGGTCCGGCTGACCTTCCTCGACGAGGTCCGCTGAGCCGCCCAGGCTGAGGCCGCAAGCGCCCCCAACCGAGCGCGTCGCCCGACTATCGCCGGCTCGCCGACCCCCGGGTCCGTCGGCCGTAATCCCTTCTGCCCGTCGAAAATGAGGCAAACGACGGATGGGCAGCCGTGCACCCGCGCCGGTACCGTGGACTCTGGAGCCCCTGGAATGCCGCAGCGCCTGATCTTCGGCCTCGCCTCGGTTCTGGCGCTGCTCGCGCTCTACACGGTGGCCGCGACCGCGTACGGGCGTCCCGGGGTGCTCCCGCCCACGACCGCCCTCGCCACCACCTTCGCGAGCCTGGTCACCGGCCGGGCCCCCGCCGCGGGCGCGGGACACCCCCATCCGGCCGACCACCTGGGCTTCCTCCTCCACGAGCAGGCAACGCTGCCGGGCGCACTGGCGGTCAGCACGGGGCGCGTCCTGTTCGGGGTGGGCGTCGGCGGCGCCCTGGGCGTCCTCCTGGGGTTCGCCATGGGCTGGCGGCCCGCGCTCGACGCCTACCTCCACCCGGTCTACGTCCTGGTCCGCTCGATTCCCCCGCTCGCGCTCATCACGTACCTCATGCTGTGGCTCGGCCACGGCGAGGCGCACCTCCTCGTGCCCGTCGTCTACGCCGTGCTGACCACCGTCGTGATCCCCACGTACCACGGCACCCGCGACGTGGCCGACGTGTATGTGCGGGCGGCCCGCGCGCTGGGGGCGGGCCCGGGCCTGCTCCTGTCCCGGGTCGTGCTCCCGGCCGTGAGCCCCGCGATGCTCTCCGGGCTGCGGTATGCCGTCGTCGTCGCCTGGATGACCACGGTCGGCGCCGAGATGCTGATGGCGGGCGACGGCGTGGGTCGTCTCGTCGTCGGCGGCGGGCTCTGGTCGTCGCGACACACGGTGGGCGTGGACCCCGCGGTGGTGATCGTCGCGATCGTCGCGCTGGCCACGGTCGGCTGGCTGATGGACCGGGCGGCCCGGGCGGCCGCCAACCGCCTGACCGCCTGGACCAGGGGGCGGCCGCGATGGTGAGGCGCGCCGTCGTCTCCTTCGCGGTCCTCGCCCTCGTCTACGGCCTCGTCGCCGAGCTGGCCGGGCCCCTGCTCCCGCGGCGGATCTGGCAGGGCACGCACTACGTGGAGGACGTGGAGCTGCTGCCCCGGTACGCCTCGCTCGCCGAAGAGGCCGTCTTCCTCGTGCGCGCCGAGATCCTCCAGGGCAGTCTCGTCGTGAGCGGCGCGCGCCTGCTCGCCGGGGTCCTGCTGGGGACGCTCGCGGGCGTCGCTCTCGGCCTCGCCATGGCGCGCGCGAGGCGGCTCGAGTACCTCGCCGAGCCCTGGGTGGCCTTTTTCCGGTTCACGCCCGCCTTCGCGCTCTTGCCGCTCTACGTGCTCTGGTTCGGCGCCGGCGAGGCGTCGAAGGTCCTCCTCATCGCGACGGCGGTCGCCATCGTCACCCAGCAAGGCGCGTTCGACGGCGCGCGCGCGGTGCCGCCGCTCTACCTCGACGCCGCGGCGGCCCTCGGCGCGCCGCCCCGGCTGGTCCGCCGGCGCGTCGTGCTGCCGGCTGCGCTGCCGCACCTGGTGACGAGCCTGCGGATCGCCGTGGCCCTCGCGTGGGTCACCCTGGTGGTCGCCGAGATGATCGCGCCGGAGATGCCGAGCCTCGGCTACCTCCTGACGCTCTCGAGCGTGTACCCGCGGGTGCCCTCCATCGTGATCGCCCTCGCGACCATCGGGGCCCTGGTGCTCGTCTCCGACGCGCTGGTGCTCGCCGCCTACCATCGGGCCACGCGCTGGATGCGGAGGCGCCATGACGACCGCTGACCTCCCCCCGGCGCGGCTCCGGGTCACCGACCTCGCCTACACCTACCCCGGGCGGATCCCCACCCACGCCCTGGCCGGCGTGAGCCTCGACGTCCACGACAACGAGTTCGTGGCCATCGTGGGCCCGGTGGGCTGCGGCAAGACGACGCTCCTGCGGCTCGTGGCCGGGTTCCTCCGCCCGACGGCGGGCACGGTCCTCCACGACGGCCGCCCGGTGACCGGGCCCCACCCGGAACGGGGGTACGTCTTCCAGGAGGAGGCGATCTTCCCCTGGATGACGGTGCGCGAGAACCTCGAGTTCGGGCTGCTGGCGCGCGGCACGCCGCCGCCCGTCCGCCTGGCGAAGGTGCGGGAGCTGCTGGCGCTGATCGAGCTCGAGGGCTACCCGGACGCGTACCCGAAGGAGCTCTCGTCGGGGATGTCGAAGATGGTGGAGGTGGCGCGGGTGCTGGCGACCGACCCGTCCGTCCTGCTGCTGGACGAGCCGTTCGGGTCGCTCGACGCCCAGACCCGCGCCCGCATGCAGGACGAGCTCCATCGCCTCTGGGAGGCGCGACGCACGACCGTCCTCATGGTCACCCACGACGTGGAGGAGGCCATCCACCTGGCCGACCGCATCGTGGTCCTCTCGCCCCGGCCGGGCCGGATCAAGGCCGACGTGAAGGTGGACCTGCCGCGGCCGCGGGCCCTGGAGGTCCGACTCTCCCCTGCCTTCGCCGAGATCAAGCGGACGGTCTGGGCCCTGCTGGGTCTGACGGGCTGACGCCGTCCGGGCCCCCCGTGAGGCTTCGGGGGGCCGTCGAGGCCCCCGCCGACGAGCGAGTGCCCGAGGACCTCGACACCTTCCGGACCTGAGGGGCGCAGCCATGAGTACGAAGCCGAGCCGGTCACGGGCGGCCGCCGGGGCGCGCGATGCGAGCCTCACGCGCCGGCTGGCGGACGCCTGTCACATCCTCGCCATGGAGGGGCAGGGCGACGCGGTGTGGGGGCACGCGACGGTCCGTCTCCCCGGGGCGGATACGTTCTGGATGAAGCCGGCAGGGCTGGGGCTCGAGGAGGTCGCGCCCGGCGACATGATCCTGGTGGACGTGGAGGGGCGGGTCGTCCGGGGCACGCGCCCCCGGCACAGCGAGGTGTTCATTCACAGCGAGATCTTCCGGGCCCGCCCGGAGGTGGGCGCGGTGGTCCATACGCACCCTGTTCCCTCCGCCGTCTTCGCCTCGCTCGGCGTTCCGCTGCGACCGATCACTCACGAAGCGACCAACTTCGTGCCGCCCGACGTCCCGCGCTTCGACGAGACGACCGACCTCATCGTCACCCAGGAGCGCGGCCGGGCGGTGGCCCGGGCGCTGGGGACCCGGCCGGCGCTCTTCCTGGTGAGCCACGGGATCGTGACGACGGGGGCCACCATCGAGGAAGCCACGGTGAACGCGCTCTTGCTGGACAAGGCGGCGGGGGCCCAGCTCCGGCTGCCCGGCGGGGTCCCGCGGCACTGGACCGCCGACGAGGAGGCGCTGGTGAAGCGGTCGCGCATCTACCACGCGGACAACCTGGCGAGCCGCTGGGCCTACCTCCTGCGAAGCCTGGCCCGGTGGGAGCGCCGGTCAGGGGCATAGCCGACGCAACCCCAACCCGCGGAGCTCCGGCGGCTCGCGGTCTTCTTCGCCGCCGTCTACTTCGTCCAGGGCTTCGCCGAGCCCAAGGCGGGGCTCGCCGCCCAGCCGATCTTCTTCCTCCTCAAGGACGAGCTCCGCCTCGGCGCCGCCGAGACCGCGACCTTCCTCGCGCTCGTCGGGATCGCGTGGACCGTCAAGCCCCTCTACGGCCTCCTCTCCGACCTCGTCCCCTTCCTCGGCTTCCGTCGCCGCTCCTACCTCCTCACGACGACGGCGATGGCCACGGCCGGGTGGCTCGTCCTCGCGCTCCTGTCGACGTACCCCTACGGGCTCACGCTCGCGATCCTCGCCCTCACGGGGCTGGGCCTGGCCTTCACCGACGTCCTCTGCGACGCCGTCATGGTGGAGGAGGGAAAGCCCCGCGGGCTCACCGGCCGGTTCCAGTCGATCCAGTGGAGCGCGATCTACGCCGCCAGCGTCATCGCGGGGGTCGGCGGGGGGTACCTCTCGGCCCATGTCTCCTACGCGCGGACGTTCCTCCTGGTCGCGCTCTTCCCGGCGCTCTCCTTCGCCGCCTCGGCCTATGCCGTCCGGGAGGCGCGGAGCCGCTTCGACCGCGCGACCGTCCGGGAGACGCTCGCCGCGCTGCGCGCGGGCGCCAGGTCCGGGCCGCTCTGGCGCGCGGCGGCGTTCCTCTTCCTCTGGAACTTCAGCCCGTCGTTCGGGGTGCCGCTCGAGTTCTACATGGTGGACGTGCTCGGGATCACGAAGATCCAGCTCGGCCTCCTCGCGACGATCGCGAGCGCCGCCTCGATGGGCGGGGCGATGGCGTTCGGGCGGTGGTTCCGGGGCGTTCCGCTGCCGCGGCTCCTGAATGCCGCGGTCGCGATCGGGGTCGCGGGGACGCTCGCCTACTACGGCCTCGTCGGCTGGTGGTCGGCCGTCCTCCTGAACGTCACCGTGAGCCTCGTGACCATGGTCGCGTTCCTCGCGACGATGGACCTCGCGGCGCGCGCCGTGCCGGCGCGGGCCGAGGGGACCTTCTTCGCGGCCCTCATGTCCGTCAACAACCTCGGGACGACGGGCTCCGCCGCCCTCGGGGGCTGGCTCTACGACCGGGTGGGCCTCAGCTGGCTGATCCTGATCAGCGCGGCGACGACCGCCGCCTGCTGGCTGCTCGTGCCGTGGCTCCGCGTCGAGCCCCGCCCGGGCGCGGTCGAGGGTCGCCAGGCCCCGGGCGACTGAGCTACGATGCCCCCCGTGGCCGCCTTCATCGGGCTCTGGATCCTGCTGGCCCTCGCGATCCCGGTCGCGGCGATCGTCGCCCTGATTCTCGCCCTGGACGTCCGCAGCCGGGTCCGCCGCCTCGAGGCGCGCCTGAAAACCCTGGAGGGGGCGCGCGCGGTGTCCGACGCGCGGGCCGCCGAGGCGCCGGCCTCCGTCGCGGAGGCACCCGCCCCGGCCCCGGCGGTCGCGGCGCCCCCCGTCGTGCCACCGGCCGCGCC
>Ga0114945_10001025_pt1 | contig 17720 bp, 17 predicted proteins | sample OV2TP3_FD_87194 | JGI IMG/M metagenome (GOLD analysis project Ga0114945, IMG submission 87194) | Hot spring microbial communities from Beatty, Nevada to study Microbial Dark Matter (Phase II) - OV2 TP3 | ecosystem: Environmental > Aquatic > Thermal springs > Hot (42-90C) | place: USA: Beatty...
GATTCATGCGGCGTTGCGCGTCAAGGATCTCTATGAATTGATTTCCCGGCAGAATGTTCTTCTGACGGAACTGAGCAACACCGACGATCTGACCGGCCTCTACAACCGGCGGTTCATGACCCGCGCGTTGAACGAGCGGATCGAGAAGCTGAAATCGGGCGAGGGAGTGTTGACGTGCGTGCTCTTGGATCTGAACAATTTCAAGCAGATCAACGACACGCACGGGCATCTGGCGGGCGACGAGGTTTTGCGGAAATTCTCGGAGTTGATGAAAGCCAGTCTCGACTCGAACGATATCTGCGGCCGCTGGGGAGGCGATGAGTTTCTAATTATTTTCCGGGAGATCGGATCTCACCCGGAAAAAATCGCCGCCAGGGCGGAGGCGGCGGTACAGGACTGGGTCAGACAAAAGGTCCCGGCGATCGTCCAGGAATTGCAGAAATCGGGGCCGCCGGTCGCCGCCGCTTCCCGGAATTCGGGCCAGACTCCCGGCAAGCCCGTCAGCATCAGCGGCGGCGCGGCAAGCGTGATCGGGCCGGACCGGTCATTGCACCCGGTTCAGATGATCGCCGACCTTGACCAGTTGCTCTATGTGGCCAAGGGCCGGGGAAACGGCGACATCCTTTTTGCGCCGTTCAATTCGATCGGCCGCAGATCGGCGCCGGCCGGTCGGGGGGAGAAGGCTGGCGCCGGGCGGCCGTTGATTTTTGTACTGGAGGACGACGGTGACATCTGTTCGATTGTCCGGGACATGCTGGCCCGGCAGAATTTTGAGACCGTGATCTTTCAGGAGACGCCGCTGTTCTTCGACGCGCTCAAGGCCCGGACGCCGAATCTCATCCTGCTGGACTTGAAACTGGCCGACGCGGACGGCCGTGACGTCTGCAGGCACCTGCGGCATCAGCCGGAACTTGCCGACACCCGCATCAGCTTTCTTTCCGCCTTCACAGCCGAGGACATCCGACAGACCGCGATCGACAGCGGAGCGGACGCGTTCATCATCAAGCCATTCACCTATTCGAAGTTCATCAAGCAAATCCATCAATTGATCGCGATGCCCGCCGCGGCGAAGTAACGCCCAATTGAATCACCGGCGGTGATCAAGTAAGGTGTCGGCCGGGTCGGCGAACCCGTTGCCATCCATGGGAATCGCCGACACCGACCTTCCATGGTCCGGGTCGGCGGGGTAGCTCAGTCGGTTAGAGCGGGCGTCTCATAAGCGCCAGGTCGCGGGTTCGATTCCCGCCTCCGCCATGACAGGAATCATGCCGGTCGACTGAGGGTTTCATTGAGATATTTTTTTGCGGTTTTTGTCACGAGAATCGTCACGCCAACCGTCGCCAGAAAGCCGACCGCAAATCCAACCTGCCGGCCGATCCCGGGCTGGATTTTCCCCGAGACGACCTCCGCGATACTTTCCATCACCGAGCCAAGGTAAACCAGCAGCACCGTCCCCGGCAGCATGCCGATCCAGGATGCCCACACATACTCCCGGAAAGACACACCCGTGACGCCATACGCGAAATTCTGCAAATTAAACGGGAACGCGGGTGACAGGCGGGTCAGAAGCACCATCTTAAACCCGTTTTGCGTCACCGCTCGATCGATCGCGGAAAACAGACGGTGCTTCGCCGCCCTGTCCTTGACCCATTCCCGGGCGACGGTACGGCCGATCCAGAATGCGGCGGAGGCGCCCAGAAGACTGCCGATGGCGACCACCAGGTATCCCTTCCAGATTCCAAATAAAAATCCGCAGGCCAGCGTGAGAATCGACGCCGGCAGGGCCACCACGCACGCCAGAATATAGACCAAAATCATCAGGACAGGTCCGAGACTTCCCAGCGCATGGACTCTGCCCACAATCGCCTCCAGACCCGCCGACGACAGATAGGGTCTGCACAACCAAACCGCCGACAGTCCAAGAATAATCAAAGCCACCCGCTTCCGAAACATAGCTCCTGACCGTAGCAGAAGATCCGTCGGCTTCCAAACCACAAATGGATTAGATAGATGTGTGGATATGTGAGCGTCAGTGAATTCACAGGAGAAAAATGAGGAGGGTCAGATGAAGCTGAGAACATGGAGTTGGATCGCCGCCGGATTTTGCGCCGCGCTTTCTCTCGTTATGGGCGATCTCGCCCGGGCGGAGAAACCTGACGGGCATCAGTCCGACAGGAAATCGGGTCACAAAAAAGATTGGGAGGGCAAATCCGGTAGGTCGGGATTCCCCCAGTTGGACAGGCTGCAGGAGGGTTTGAACCTGAACGACGATCAGAAGGAAAAGATGCGAACCCTGCTTGTCGGATATGAGCGGGACCGGATCCGGTCCGAGGCGGAAATTCAGATTGCGGAACTCGAAGTCGCTGATTTGCTCAATCAGCGCACTCTGGATATCAGCCGCATCGAGACCAAGATCCGGCAGATCGGAGTGATCCAGTCCGACCTGCGGGTTTCCCGGGTGAAAAAACTGATCGGCGCCAGGGAATTTTTGACGGCGGATCAGTTCGGGAAGTTCAAGACCCGGGTTCTGATGATGGCGATGATGTCGGAAAGAGGTCAGGGCCGAAAATCCGGAGGCCATGGGGGCGGGGACATGGACCGGATGCGGGATCACCGGCAGGGGAAGGACCGCAAGCAGCACCGGAGGACGCCGCACGAGGATGAGGATGAAAAAGAGGACGAGGGAGATGACGACTGACGGAAGCGGGATCAGCTGATGACCAACAAGCCGTTACCGGACGATACGGAACCGCCGACGACCGTCAAGTGGGGGGAAAAACCGGAACACATCGACTACGAGCTGACGTTCGATCTCAAGGACGGAAAGAAAATCTCACCTGTCGAGTTCGTCCTCGCATTTGACAGCGAGCTGGTCAACATCGATCGGACCATTGTGAACATCGGGCGGGACAAATCAAACGACATCGTCATCCGGGACAATCATGGCAACATCTCCCGGAAGCATGCCAGGCTGTACGTCGAAGAAAAAACGTATTTTCTACAGGACGTCGGCAGCGCCAATGGGACCTACGTCAACAAGCAACCGGTGATTCGATCCACCGGCGTGGCCCGGCTGGATTCCGGGGATCTTGTGTGTTTCGGAGGCGGCGATTTCCCTGGAGAGTTTGAACCGGGTTGGATCGGAAGGAAAAAGAATCTCGCCGTTGAGCATCGATGCGCAATCAATCAAATATCGTGCGTCTTGTAAATCAGACGATCCGTTCACAAAATCATACCCGCCCGGTGGCGCTGCGTATTCACGATCTGAGGAACTCTCATTCCAAACCCGTTCTTGATCTACTGAGGTTCAAGGTGATATAGAAGCGGGTCAGGAAATGGAATGGCGGAAGCGGAAATGAGTTGGGTTGGGCACGCGCTTTGCTGCATACTCTGATGCGGATCAGCGACGTGGATTGGTCGCTGGCGGAAAGGCGACGATCTATAATGACGGAAACTCGATCACGTAAAAGCCGGCAGGGCGAATGCGGGGCTATCATCGTCCCATTTTTGCTCAGCATCGGCAGTATCCTCATCGTGAGCGGCGCGCTGGTCGAATCCTCTCTGGTGCTCTATGCGCGGAACAAGCTGTTCAACGACGCGGAATCGGCGCTGCTGGCCGCGGCTAATCTCTATGACCCATCCTGGAGTAAGCAAGAAAGGGAAGAGAGAGAATATGAATTAGAGGAGCAGATAAAAAGTGAATACAGCACGAATACGTATCTTGAGAGTGATCGGATCGATCTAGATTTTGACCTGGTTAGCGACGGCAAGCTGGTGATGACGGCAACCAAACAGGTCAATCTCCTTTTTGTTCCCGGAGACGCGGATCTGGTTGCAAGGGTGGCGGCAAGCGTTCCACAGCCGGTCGGCGAACTTAACGGCGCGGCGCCGCTGGCCATGCAGGAACCGCCCGGTGGATTTGTCTTCGGTGACGACTATGAAATTAAACAGGGCGCCGGCGACGGCACCACCGGCAACTTCGGTGGTCTCGCCCTCAGCGGGCCCGGATCGAGCAACTTTGAAGATGATTTGACATACGGCTATCCGGGGTCAATCCAGATTGGAGATGTCCTGAATACTCAGACGGGTGATCTGGCGGGAGCCACGCGAGATGGAGTCGAGGCCAGGCTGGCCACTCCGTCCACAGCGGACGATGTGATTATCGTCATCATAACGGAGGATGCATGGCCTCACGGCAGCAGCGTCCCCATTACAGTGGCGGGATTCGCGGCTTTTCGGCTCATTAGCGTCGTCGATCGTGGCAGGGACGTGGGGACGATTACCGCGGAGTTCATCAAATACAAAACATCCGCCGAACCGGCGGCGAGCGACTGCGACTGTGACAACGGCACCTATACCAAGCCAAAACTGATTTATTACACCCCCTGATTCGTTTTTTATCCGTCCATCCGGCTACGGCTGCCCTTGCCGGATGAGGGATACCAGATGAAAGACTCTCCGAAACGCCTCAATGGTCGACACGACCATAAACCAGGTGTAGGGGATCATTGCGGCGGTCACAAGGATTCTGGCAAGACGGCTGAACCTCGGACTCCGGTAGACCAGCGGCAGGCCCAGCGGCCCGGCGACCAAGAATATAATGAGTAGAACCGACGCCGGCCGGTAATACCACTTGACCTCCCCGGACTCCTGGCCCGCGTCCACGCCTAAACAAACCTGGCCGGGATCGGCCCCGGCCCGGCCGGGCGACCCGGCAAAAATTCCAGAACGTGTCGAAGCCGCACACGCCGGTCGGAAATAAATCCGGCGCGGAACTCCAAAACGGACTGGGCTTCAAAACAAATCACTCCAAACCCGTTCGGCCGGAGACGCTCACATAGCCGGACCACCTGCATCTGCCGGTTGAGGAAAATCACGTCGATATCGAAGCGCATAAAAAAAGTGTGAATCCCGTTGCAGGGCGTCAGCCATAGTCCCTCATCCCGGCCGATCGATTTTTGGAACATCAGTCCCCTCAATCTGCCCCAGACCGTACTCGCCAGGGTGATCGAAAGAGGGATTTCGGAATTCAACAGGGACTAAAACCCCATGGTCTTCATTTCGCTCATCAGTTTGAGGACCGCCGGCGCGAGGGTGATGATGAAGATGGTCGGAAAAATAAAGAGGACCATCGGGATCATCATCACAACCGGCGCGCGGTAGGCGCGCTTTTCGGCGCGATTGCGGATGTCGTCATAGATGTCCTTGCGGATGATGTGCAGAATATTCGCCAGCGGCATCCCCGTCTTCACAGCCTGGGTCACGCCATCGGTGAAATTTTTCACGTATTGGGATGCCGTCCGCTGGGTCATCTGCTGGAGGGCAACCGTCCGGGTCAGACCCATTTTCATGTCGTGGAGATAGATCTTGAACTCATATCCCATGATGGATTTCGATTGCTCAGCCACGATCCGCTCGATCGCACTGTCGATACTCAGCCCCGCCTCCACGGCGACCTGGATATAGTCGAGAAGTTCCGGAAGTTCCCGTTCAATCGCCGTTTTTCTGACGCCGCCCTTTTCCCGCAGGAGCAGCCCCATCAGCAGTGAGGCCGCCGCCAGGACCAGGGCCGTATGAAGGGCTATCCGGATGGGATCGATCTCCAGATAAACCTGGATACCCACCGCGGCCAGAGCGATCACGAGGACCTGAATGCCTGATTTGACCAGAAATTCCACCGGGGTTACGCGGGGCGGATATCCGGCATTCAGCATTTTCATTCGGAGATTGTTCTGAAACGAATCCGAAATCCGCGTGTTGACCATTGCCTGCATCGACTCGATAATGGGCGCCATGATTCTCTGCTGAAAAGTCCGTTCGATCCGCCGCCGCTCCGGCGCCGCGATCCCCATGGGAATATACCTCCGGAACCGGACCATGGTACTGAGTTTCGCGCGGTCCTCCATCACGCTGAGGAACGTGATGCCGCAGAATACCGTGACAAAAACCCATGTGGCGATTGTGAATTCCATGGCGGCGGTTAAAACTTGAAGCTCACGATTTTGATGATGCAGAAAGTCCCCAGAAAGATCATGAACCCGCAGAGCGCCAGGAGGGTCTGACCCATCTGCGTGTGCAAGAGGACCTCGGTGTAATCGGGCTGGCTGACATGAATATACCAGAACAGCAAAAAGGGTATGCACACGCACAGAACTCCCGATATTTTGCCCTGAACCGTCAGGACGTCGATCTTGCTGCGCAGCTCGTCCCGGTCCTGGAGGGTCTGGCAGATGGTGTTCAGGATGAAGACAAGATTGCTGCCGGTCTCCTGCTGAAGGATCACGCCACGGACCAGGGTTTCCAGTTCCTTGCAGGGAACGCGCTTTAACATGTTGTTCAATGCCACATCCAGCGGAATACCCAGCCGGTTTTCGTTCATCAAAATCTCGAACTCCCCCTTGAGAGGCTGGGCAAGATCGGTGCAGACCTGCCGCATGGCCTGGATGAAACTGTGTCCGGCTTTAAGATTGTTGGCCATCATGGAAATGGCCAGCTTCAATTGCTTGCGGATTCGCCCGATCCGAAGGCGGATGTACACTTTCAGGAATCCGAACGAGAAAATCAGGGAGGCGGCCAGGACCAGAGGGCTGGAATAGTGGTATCCGCCAACAATGAAAAACTCAACCACCTGCGCGGTCACGATCAAAATCAGTACGGCAATCAGAAATTCCGACGTCTTCACGGGGATGTTCGCCATCGACAGATTCTGCTCGATGTGGTTGAATAGAACCTTCACGATCGGCACCCGCTCCATTTTATTGTCAATCGCCTGGTAGAAGCTGGGCCGGTTTCCGCCTTTGGCCTTCCCCGTGGTGATCTGAGACTTGACGATATACCGCTTCATCCTCCGGAAGACGGGCGGCTCGCGCTTGCCCATCAAAAACCAGACGGCGGTCAGAAGCCCCGTCTGAAGGAGGATTAACGTCGTCGTAGACACCGGATTATCTAGGGGCGGCTATCGATCCACCCGGACCAGTTCCGATTTGTCGGCCCGGATGCACTCGATGGTGGTAAACAGGTCTTCCTGCATATCGGTCGTGCTGTATCCGGCCGGCATGCCCTTGGACTTGTCATCGTCGGGCTTGAGCGCCAGATGGATCTTGCCGTTTGTCTGGGCGTAGACGATTCTCTCCATATCCGAATCGTTCGCCGCCAGCGTCACGCGTTTCGGCTCGCCGCCCGTGCGCTTCCGGTTGAAATTCGACGCCGCATCCTTGGATTTGGTGGGGGCGACGACATCGTTGCCCACGGCAACCACTTTACATCCGGAAACGATCCGCTTGGTGATCGCGGCCGGCCGTTTCTGAGCCGGCAGGCCCTGCAATTGTTCCTTGATATAAGTCGCGTAGACATCCACATAATCGCCGGGTTTGAGAATCCCCGAAACTCCGGTAACGGCCGTGACAGCGATGGTGATCACGCCCTGGTTGCGGTCGATCATGTAGGACAACTCCGGCTCCGCGTCGACGACGCCCATTTTTCCCTGATAGAGAATCTCGCCCTTGACGATCGGATGCAGGGCGAAGTGTTTGCGTTTGGGGTCGAGTTTGGTCACCATATTCTTCACGAACAATCCGGGCGGAACGGGCTGTTTGACAAAGAGGATGTCCGACAGGATCTCACGCATCGCAATGTCATCCTTCGCCACCAAAACTTCGGGGCCCTTGTCGCCGGACCCGAAGAGACCGCCCTTTTTCATCAGGGCGGATGCGATCCAGGCCGCGGAGATGCTGAGGATCAGCGCCAGGAGGACGGTTCGTCTGTTCATTCCTTTTCACCTTCCTTCTTGAAGATCTTGTAATCAACCTTGATGCCCTCCGTCTCGATTTTGGACATGAATTTCGGAATCAGGCCTGTGCTCTCATATGTGCCAATCGACCGGCCGTCCGCGTTGAATCCGGTTTGAGCATAGACGAAGAGATCCTGCAGAATGATTTTGTCATTCTCCATGCCCTGGACCTCCGTGATCTGGGTGATTTTCCGGGTCCCGTCGCGGATGCGGGTCTGCTGGATGATCAGATCGATGGCGCCGGCGATCTGCGACCGGATGGCGTTGATCGGGAGATCCATTCCCGCCATCAGGACCATGGTTTCCAGGCGCGCCAGCATGTCGCGCGGAGAATTGGCGTGGCCGGTGGTGAGCGATCCATCGTGGCCCGTGTTCATCGCCTGCAGCATGTCCAACGCCTCACCGCCCCGGCACTCGCCGACCACAATTCTGTCCGGTCTCATCCGGAGGGCGTTTCGGACGAGGTCCCGGATGGTCACTGCGGAGTTTTCGCTTCCGGCGTGGGCGGGCCGGGTTTCGAGGGATACGACGTGATCCTGGTTGAGTTTCAATTCCGCCGCGTCCTCGATGGTGACGACCCGGTCGTCATGGGGAATAAAGGAGGAAAGGATGTTCAGCGTCGTGGTCTTGCCCGATCCGGTCCCGCCGGACACGACGATGTTGAGTTTGCCCTTGACGCAATAGTTCAAAAACTGCGCCATCCGGCTGTCCAGCGTGCCGAACTTGATCATATCTTCGATGTCGAGTTTTTTCTTTGAAAATTTCCGGATGGTCAGAGCGGATCCCTTGAGGGCCAGGGGCGGGATGACGGCATTGACGCGGGATCCGTCGGGCAGACGGGCGTCGACCATGGGCGATGTCTCGTCGACGCGCCGTCCCAGGGGCACGACGATCCTGTCGATCACGTGCCGGAGGTGATCCTCGTCACGAAATTGGACGTCCGTTTTGACCAGCTTGCCCTTTTTCTCGACGAATATCATCGTGGGCCCGTTGACCATGATTTCAGAAATCGAATCCTCATGAAGGAGCGGCTCCAGAATGCTCAGGCCCACCATCTCGTTGACCATTTCCTCGATCAGAAAGGCGACTTGGTTCGGCGTGAGTTTTCTGCTCTGCTGTTCCACGTAGGTCTTGACCTCCACGGCGATTTTCTGCCGCATCTGGTCACGGTCGTTCATCTGCGTCACTTCGATCTCGTCTTTTTTGAACTTGTCCACCAGCTGCCGATGCAGGTCCGACTTGAACTGTTCCTGGACCGGATCCCGGCGCGGCCCCGCCTCACCCTCCGCCGGATGGGGGGATGCCGGCGGGGTTGCTTGAGACGCGGTATCTGATTCACCCGCCGCCGGCGCCGGTCCCTCGTGGAGTCTTTTTAAGAGCGACATCCGGGCCTCACGCCTTGGCGAATAATGCCTTGATCTTCGTCATCGCTCCCGCCGGCGCGGCCGGACCGGCGGCGCGGTCCTGTATCTGGAGGTTGGATTCAGCGAGGAGTTTCTGTACGAATTGCCGGATGCCCTGGGAAGCGGGATCGGACGGTTTCTTTTCCACCAGGTTGTATCCCCCGTTGATCGATTCGCGGACAGCCGATGACAGGGGGACGCGGTGGTACGGGTTCCGGGCCAGGATTTTCACCAGCATGCCGCCGTCCAGAGGATACTTGTCGGAAAACCGGTTGACGATGTAATCGGTCTTGCTGTCGGGATAGTTCAGTTTTTGGAGGAGCTGAAAGATCTGCCCAGTGTTTTTGACCGCCGCCACCTGATCGTCAACCACCAGGAAAATGCGGTCGGACTTGTCAAAGACCGTCAGGGTGACGTCATTGACGCCTGCGCCGGTGTCGAAAAGGATGAAATCATACCGTTTTTTCAGAACTTTGATGAGTTGGCCCACCGCGGCGGCGTCGATCATTTCCGCCTTTTCCGGCGAGAGCGGGGCGGACAGCATGTGGAGTTGGGGCGAAACCTGATGGATGTGGCTTTCGAGGATGAAATCGGTCAGCCGGCCGCCGTTGTTTTTGACCTCTTCCATCAGCTCCCCGATGGTCTGCACGCTGTTGGCATCCATATACAAATCCATGTCCCCAAACTGCAAATCCAGATCGACGAGAATGGTTTTGGCCTCCGTCGACCGGCTGATCCATCGGCCGGTGGTGATGGTCAGGAATGTTTTGCCGACGCCGCCTTTGGAACTGAAAAAACTGACGACCCTGCCCAACCGCGAGGAATCGATGTGTCCCGCGGCGACGCGCCGGGCGAGCTGACCAATCGCCTTCTGGATGACCAGTTCCGGATTGTCGTCGTTCGTCAGCAGGTCCCGGACACCGTAGGCCATGTACTGGAGGACCTTGTCCGGGTCCGGTTTCGTCGGCGCCAGGAGGACCAGTATGCTGTCCGGGTTGCGCGCGCTGATTTCGTCGAGGACGGCGCAAGTGTGTTCGTGGGTGTTGGAAGTTTCGACCAGGATAATATCCGCATGGCCCTTTTTCATTTCCTCGACCGCAGACGCATCCTCGTGGTGGAGGTTGATGGTAGATATTTTTTGAAGATGCACTTTCAAATCATCGAGGGTCTGCTGCCGGCCGACGAAGAGAACGTTGTGTTTATCTGGCATTCTGGCCCGCCTCCTCTTCCTCCACCAGAAACGGGGTGACGCTGATGATCAGGTCAACCGTTTTCCGATTTTTGGTCCGGTTCACAAATGCCTCGCCCATCACCGGAATCGACGAAAATCCCGGCACGGAGGTCGTGGTTTTCTCATCCGTCTCCCGTTTCAGGCCGCTCAGGAAAACCGTTCTGCCCGGCTTGACGTGAATCTTGCTCGTCGCCCGCGTGATTTTTATCGCCGGCACGGTGAAATTCGACAGTTTGAGGCCGTTGGTAAAATCCAGCGTGCTGACCTCGGCGCTGATCAGCGCGGAGACGCGCTCCTCATCGTCAATGTCCGGCTGAAGTTTCATTTTGATGCCGTGCTCTTTCCACTCGATGGTCACGGTATTGTTCGACTGGGCCACCGGAATGGGTATTTCCCCGCCGATCAGCACGTCGGACGCCGCGCCGATGAGCGCCACCACTTCGGGTTCCGCCAGAATTCGAATCACACCACTTTCAATCAGGGCGTTGACCTGCACCATGAATGGGTCGATCATGGTCATGGCTTGGCTCCTTCGAAACCCCGCCTGCATTCGCGGCCAGACATTCGGGCTGAATGTGCCGGCGGCCGAGAACTGGTCATGGAACAGCCCGCCGCCGGTTGTGACGCTCGTTACGTTCGTGATGCTCCCCCAGTCGATGCCGAGTTCCCTTGAAGACTTTTCCTCAATTTCCAGGATCCGGACTTTCATCCGGACCAGCCGGGGTCTTCGCCAGACCTCGATGACGTTCGTCACCTCCTGGTCCTTGTCCGGCATGTAGGCCCGAATGACCTTTTCCACGTCCTTCTTTTCCTCCTCCGATTTGGCCTTGCCGCTCAGAACCACCCCCCGGTCGGTATAGGTAATCTTGATGTTCGGATTGTTATTGATCTCCTCGATTTTGTCCTCAAGCGCGGACAGCCGCTCCAGCTTGGCCTGCCGGGGATCGGCGACCTCCACCAGATAGTTCAGCCGCTTGTCCTTCATCCAGATGTTGAGGCTGGTGATCCCCATTTTCTTTCCGTTGACGAGAATCTCCCGCTTGGAAATCACGGTGTAGTCCGCGATGTCCGGCGCGGCAACGGCGATCCGGACAACGTCCTCCGGAGCGGAGACCGTTTTGAATTCCCCAACCGCCACTTTGACGCGGGGACTTTCCGACGCGATGGCCTGTGGCAACGTCACGGATGCCGGAGCGAGCAGGATCGCCGACCAGGTCAGAAGGCGGTAGAGCGTGGCCAATACCGGTACGGGGGAAGCGATGGCGGACCGCGTCGGGGTCATAGGGCAGCTCCAAGCACGGGAATCACTCGACATATACCTGTTTCACTGATGCGATCGTATAATTTTCCGGAAAGAAGTCCGTTCCGGGCGCGAATACGTTCAGTACGCCGATCGGCAGAACCGACTCGACCGCCTCGACCATGATTTTGATCTCGAGGGAATCGTCGGACTCCCAATCGGTGACCTCCACGCCGCCGGCGTCTTTCACGGTCACCACCGGCGTGGGACCCAGGGAGGAAAGCTTGTCCGACGCGTAACTGTTAATCTCATCGTACGTCGCGTTTCGGGCCGTCATTCGGCCCACCTGCTGAGCCGTGTTTTCCAGAAGATTAACCCTATAAAAGTAGATGCAGAACTCACCCAGAACCATCATCAGCAGGATAAAAAACGGCACCACCAACATTGTCTCGATCAATGCCTGGCCCCCTTCGGCCGCCACGATCGATCTTCGATCTCGATTTTTCAGCGCCATACCGCATCTCTCCAGTCACCCGCCCCGCCCTCCCGGATATAAACGCCGGGTTCAGCATTCACGATCTCACGCAAATGCTGAACCCGGCACATTCGTCTCGATCAACCACACGTCACTCAGCGCTCTGCATTTCGCTGACCGCGGCGTCGATGTTATCTGTCATCGTCGTTCCCGCGTTTTCCGCGCTGTCCTTGAACGTTATCGCGAAAGCAACCACTGCGATGACCACTACCGCCAGAACCAACATGTACTCAATCAAACCTTGTCCCTCCTGACGTTTTCTCCGGATCATCTGCATGGTCCTCCTTACTGGCCAGACTTTAATTGGCCGACTGGGCCTCAGTTACCGCTGAACCAACGTTGTCTTCCATCGTCGTCTTCGAATCGCTTGCGCCGGTCTTGAACGCCTGCGCGAACGCAACCACCGCGATGACCACCACGGCCAAAATCAACATGTACTCAATCAACCCTTGACCCTTCTGACGATTGTGCTTAATCATTAGATTCATCCTCCTTCGAGTTTTCGAATCGCATGCAGTCAACCTTGCTCGACAATTCGATGTCCTTCTCCATAATTTATATCAAGACCCCGATGGGCCGCTTCGTGTTACCTTCTTACCCTTCAAATCCTTCAATACCCAGATATGAGCAAATGATGTTCTCAATCCATCTACGCAATAAAAAAATCGTGCATGGCCTGCCTGCGCTGATAGTGATAATCAGTTAATAATGAGTAAATTGCAAATGATCTGAGGGGGTGGGAGTAACACTGAGAATTGTGCGAGATTTCACATCTGACAGTGCCTGGCATCACAAATTCTCCAGCGAATCGTAGGGGGAATTTGTCCACAAAAGCATACGCGCCGTTCATATTTATATACAAGAAAAGACGGCGGCATAACCACCGCACCGCCGGCGCAAGAGTACGAAGGAACCACCAAGCCGGCATCGCAAAATCCAAAGCGACACCCCATCCATAAGAATTTCTTGAATTACGAATTGCGCCCATTCTGCAACCGTGTGTTTCATTTGATCGGGCCAACACCTGCGTGTCCACAGCCAAATAGACCCCCCAGTATTCGCCAAGCCGGGCAACAGCCAGCAAAAGTATCCCTGCGTTATCTCATGATTCCCCCTGCAAGTCAAATTGGCTTGTGACTTTGGCGCTACTTAATGCTATAGTTATGAATTGTGAACGGTCGATCTTTGGATGCGGTCAAGTGCAGGAGGGCAGGTCAGGCGGGCCAGGGGCTCCTGGAGTATTGTCTTGTCCTGTCGGTTGTAGTGGCCGTCACCGTCACGGTGATGAGCGCCATATCGAGTTCGACCGCGACGCTCATCAGCGCGTTGGTGGAAAATATCGAGTCGGTGACTGACGTGTCGGACTCGGCGGAGTAGGGAGGGGGACGACGCGAATGTCCACGCCATCTGAATCGCAGTTAAGTGAGATGCGGCCCCGCCTGATTGCCGGGTCGCGGTTTATCGAATTTTCGCCGGGCATCGAGTTTCTGAAGCACCCGAGCGCGCGGACCTATCTGAAGCTGAAAACGGAGGACGGCCGGCTGATCCGCCTCTTTACCGGCGACCGGACGCTGGCGCAAATTCTCCATCACCAGCTCGAGTCGACCGGAACCACACAATTTCAGCGGATTTTGTCCATATTGTTATTGCTCTATCAGCGCGGATTTCTGGCGTCCGCCCATGCCACGTTGCAGGGCCTGAATTTCTGCATTTTTCAGGAAAGAAATATCCTCTCACGGCTGGCCCAATGGATTTTGCCCGCCCTCGAATTCGATGTCGCTAAAATCCGCTCCCGCTTCGACTCTTCCCTGCTGCAATTCTGCGCCCGGGCTCTTTCGTCTTCGCCCGGCGTGATGATGCTGTCCCTCGCGGCGCTTGCGAATAATTTTTTTCCGGCCGGCGTTCGGGGTGTGGATTTCGGCAATGCCATGCGGAGCCTCCCCGTATCCGGGGTTGCCGCTTTTTTAGTGCCCCTGGCGGTTCTCTGGACGGCCGTTTGCGTGATGGTATCCATCAAGAACCTCCTCACGGCGTATGCGCTTGCCGGCCGGGGGTGCGAGGTCATCACGCCGCGGGTGCGATTCGAGTTTGGCCTGGTCTATTTCGATTGCGATCCGGCCGACATTATCACGGCGGGAAGAACCGCGGTCATTCAGTTGCATGGCCTGCGCATCCTTCTGCCACTCGCGCTGATGACCGGCCTCACGCTCCTGGCCGTCCTGGGCCTGAACGCGCCGGTTCTTGGGCTGATCAAAGAAGCCTGCATCCTTGTGGCCGTCTTTGGGATCCTGCCGCTCGCCAATACCGATATGAACCGGGCCCTGGGCGTCCTGAGCAACGGTACCACCAACTTTGCGCAGAACCTGGCCTATTTGCGGACCCAGTACGTCGCCCATTTCCTCAGCTTCAAACGCCGAACGATCCAGGGTCTGGAATTTTCCCACCTCTTGGTCGTCTCCACCCTCGTGTGGCTCCTTGTGGCGTTCTCACTCTTCCACACGCACCTGTTGTCCAAGTACCGATACATCCTGGAAAACGTGGACCGGGGTCTTTCCTGGACCACCATCCTGATGATCACCCAGCTTTTCATTTTCGTCACCCCGTTTCTGGTATTGCTGGGCCAGACCGTCTCCATCGTTCTCTCCAATGCCAAAGTGATGTTCCGTCTTCCCGCCCGGCGGCTCTTGCACTTCGCTGAAACGATCTCCCGCCAGGACGTTCCCGCCGGCCAGGAGGTCGTCAGTTTTCTCAAGGAAATTCCGCTCTTTTCTCAGCTCGATACGAAACACCTCGAAGGGTTATGCTCCTATTTGAAACTGGTCAAATTCGGGTCCCAGCACCGGATCATCCTGCAGGGCGAGCGGGGTGACGCTTTCTACATTATTGTATCGGGAATGGTCGCCATCGAAATCGAGGACGAATACGGCCAGACGCAGATCGTCGATACTCTGACGACCGGGCACAGTTTTGGCGAGATTGCGCTCGTCGAGAATGTCCCCAGAACCGCCACCGTGCGGTCGGTCACGCCGGTCAGTCTTTTTGTCCTGGATCGCGCGCATTTTCTCAACTTCGCCCGGCACTGGGCCGGCGGACTGGAACAGCTGACGGACATCATCCGGACCAGCCGGCTCCTGACCGGGTCGGCGTTATTTTCGCACGTGCCGCCCAGCCAGATGAGGACATTGATCTCGCGCTTTGAGACGCGAGTCTTTGAGCCCGGCGCGGTCATTTTCAGCCAGGGTGATCCGGCGGAGGGCGTATTTTTGATTCGGGAAGGGAAGATCGAGATTCGAAGGGCTCAAGAGGGAAGCGCGGCTTTCACGAAGACGCTAGGGACGGGCGACTGGCTCGGGGAAATCGCGCTGGTCAAAAGCATTCCCCGTACCGCGACCGCCGCTGCGGTCCAGAGGTCGGTTCTCCTGGCGCTCAAAAAAGACGATTTCTATGACATCATGCAGCACAGTCTCCTGACCGGGGTTGAATTCAATAAACTCGCCGAACAACGGCTCCACGAACTTCGAAAAAAAACCATCGGTGTGTCTTAGGACGCCCCTCACTTGCGCTGCGCGTCAATCTATGCAATTCTACGCCGATTTTGAAAGCCCATTCCATATAAGGAGGACGATCTGATGAAAAAGGCTGCGCCGGTATGTTGTTTTCTCGTTGGCGTGTTGGCCCTGGTTTCGGCGTTTGTCATGCCGAACCGAGTCAACCCCGTTGCCATGGCCACGTGTCTTCTGGCCGCTTCTCTGGCGTTCGGGTTTCTGTCAAACAGCAAGGATTAGGCAAACTCATTTTATTGACGAGGCGCCGGGAAGATGGCGGTTGGCGTCTCATCACGGATTTTGCCGGGGCGCATAGGAAACGATTGGAAATTCTGATAATCCAGTCCGCATGATGTCCGGCATTGGGGGATGGAAGAATGTGGCCCTCCGCTTGGCGGCGGCGTTTTTGTTGGCGTCGATGCCGGCAGGGTCGGGCTTCGTCCATGCGGCAGAGGGGCTGCCGCGCAAGGTTGCTGTCGTTGAGGGCATAACCGAATATCGTCTCGACAATGGGCTTCGCATCCTGCTCTACCCCCGGGCCGCCCAATCCGTCCTGACGGTCAGCATCACCTATTTTGCCGGAGCGCGAAGTGAAAATCCTTACGAAACCGGCATCGCCCACCTGCTCGAACACATCACCTTCAGGGGCACTCGGACCTACCCGGACATCCGCAAACGGCTGGATAGTCACGGCGCAACAGTCGGCAGCTCCGTCTCGACCGACCGCACCACCTATTATGAAGTCCTCCCGGCCACAGTGGAGAATCTCGCGTTCGGGTTGAATCTCGAAGCTGACCGCATGCAGAGCTGCAAGTTCGATTCAGCGGATCTGTTGGAGGAAAAAGCCGGAATCCGGGAGGAACTGGAATCACTGGAGAATGATCCCACCGCGGCCCTGGCCGGAAGATTGTCGGCCGCCGCGTACGCGCATCATCCATTCGGCCGGCCGGTGTTTGGAACACTTGCCGACCTTGATCGAATATCGATCGAACGAGTCCGGGAGTTTTACCGGATGCACTACCGGCCGGACAATGCTCTTCTTGTTGTCACCGGAAATTTCGATTCCCGCGCGGCGCTTTTGCTCATTCAAAAATTGTTCGGGCCGATCGTTCCACGCCCCGAGGCCGGCATCGGAGGGACACAGGTAGCGGTATCGGGAGGGGACCGCGCCGTCACCGTGTATCAGCCGGGCGGGCCTGCGGTGATCGGTCTCCTGTACCGCGGTCCCGCGGCTTCACAGGAGGATTTTGCCGCTGTGGAAGCCGTTGTGAATCTGTTGCTGGCTGAACCGTCTGGACCGATGTACCGGGCGCTGGTCGCGGCCGGCATGGTGAACCGCATCGGCGGAGGTGTGACCGCGCGGGCCGATTCGAGTTCGATACAAATCTTCGCCTCCGTCCGCGAGGGGGTTGCGGTGGATGCCGCCAGAGACCGGATGATCCGGGCAATCGAGGAATTCGCATCGGGCCGCATCCGGCGCGCGGAATTGGAGAAATTCCGGAATGCGGCGGTGGGGGATATCGACAATTCACTAAATGACAGCGAGCGCTCCGCGATCGAACTTTCGGGTTGGGCCGTCATAGGGGACTGGAGGTGGGCATTGGGTCATCGCGACCGGTGGCGCCGTGTGACTGAGTCGCAAGTGCGCAGCGCCGCCGCGGCCACATTCATTCCCGCTCATCGAACCGTGGGCCTGATGATTCCGAATCCCGCGGATGAACCGGGCGCCGCGGAACAGCCCGAATTAGCGGAGCAGCCTGCCGACACGCCGGAGGAATCTCCACTGCCGGACACGCCGGATGCACAGGCCATGACCGAGGGCGTTTCTGACGAGGACTCCGCCGTGGATCTGTCCGAAATGCCGGAGACCCCCGTGCTGGACAGTCCCGCCGGGAGGGGAGAATCCGTGTCACAAGATTCGGTCGCAGCGCAGGCCGAGGCCATGGAATGGCAAAGCTCTTGGACCGAACTTCGGAA
>Ga0114945_10001026_pt1 | contig 17718 bp, 10 predicted proteins | sample OV2TP3_FD_87194 | JGI IMG/M metagenome (GOLD analysis project Ga0114945, IMG submission 87194) | Hot spring microbial communities from Beatty, Nevada to study Microbial Dark Matter (Phase II) - OV2 TP3 | ecosystem: Environmental > Aquatic > Thermal springs > Hot (42-90C) | place: USA: Beatty...
GCCTGCCGATACCGTTCGCTGCCACATTATCCCGTAGCCGATGGTTAAATCCCGTGAACCAGAATACAGACCCATCTCGGCCGTCATTATCCCGAGGGTTTGCATCCCCTTCGATCGCCATCGCAAAGTTTCCGACAAGCTCGTTATAGCTCTCGTTGCCATCCTCCGTTACGATACCTGCACCGGTCCCCTTATAGACTACATTGCCTTGGATCAAGCCGTAATGACTATCGTGGACTGTCAGCGGCCATTTCCTGCTATCGCTGATAGCGTTACCGATGAGTTGGAACTGATAACCTGTGTTCTGGGGGTTTGCCGGCCCTCGCACATGGTGCATATGTAGGGCATAACGGCCGATATGATTAGTCGTGCTGTTGAGATCGGCGTTAGTGGTCCTACCGAGGGATTGAAATTCCACATAGCGAATGTCGACGGCTGCCTCGGCCAGAAACGCCACATGGCCCCGTGTGCCTGACGGATTTTCCGAGCGGATCTTCACGTTTCTGGATAAGTTGGCGACGTGAGGCAGGAATGCCAGAGCGTTATTGGCATCCCTTGCCCCAAGATGGTCGAAGCGGAGTGCACTCGTCAAGTCAATCACGCTTCCCGAGATACTGGCTATCGCAAGCTCTTCCCACTGCGGCACATAGCCACTCCAAACCTCCCCAGAACCCTGTTTCAGATGCCGTGTATCCGGAAGGCTCAGTCGGTCGCCAGCGCGCCAGCCGCTGACCGATTGCGCCAGCGTCAAGGAGGTATTCCCAGCTCTCGGCTCTGCGCCGAGCCGAACATAGGTCGGGGGCTTCGGTGCCCCATGCATGGTGACGGTGCCATCGATGACGATCAGCCCAGTCCCCCACTGGTCGGGATCAGCGGAAAGATTGAGTGCCTTATTTTTGATGATGATCTCTGCTGTGACGTTCGCGGCGATCGGGGAAGCTACAGTGCCCACTTCCAAGGTCCCCCCCGGCCAGATCTGTAAGGTTCCAACCGTTAATTTAGTCGCGCGATCGCTCTTGAATGTGAGTATTCCCCCTGCATCGATGCCGATCGTATCAGCGACACCCGTGACATTGTCATAGGTGACACCATGTCTGATGAGCACCACATCCCCCGCCCCAGGAAGCCGTGCGGGATTCCACGTCGAGGTGCTGAACCAGGAGCCATTTTGCACACTACGAATCGTGGGATTGTACGCAAAACTGGGAATGGTGTCGTGGTGAGTCTTAAATGACGCTGGGCCTTCCCCGGCGCTCACATCTCGCGTAGCGGCATCGGGTAAAAGAGTCAGGACAACGCTGATCAGCAAGGCGATAATGAAGTTCATGGAATGCCTCCTCTGTTATCCTCTACGGGAAATCCGCAGGCGCATCAACAGTCTGCTGGTCGCTCTTTCCCACAGTCCTACGCAGGGCCTACTGAGCCCTAAGGTTGGTGGAGGGGGGAGGGGGGGATGGTATCTCCACCCCCTACTATGAACTCATCTGCGCCAATGTCATAGGCGGGGCCGAAGGGACGGGCATTGCCATCGATGTCATCAGTGACACTGGTGAGTGTCGGCGCCCGGTCGATGGCCACGGTGGCCGTGCTTCTCAAATGGAGATCCGCAGCCGCAGGATTGACGAACATGCTGGGTATCGCAGTCAACAGGTTGCCGCTTTGAGTGAAGGTGGCTCCGTCGCGAGTGCCAATTGGTGCATCCGCCAGGTTATTTCTGGCCTCGGCACCAGTCGTAATGAATCGGAACTCGATCGATTTGAAGACATTGCCGTTGGTGAGGATGGTGTTGTGGTACACTTTTGTGCCGGGGGAGTCCCAGACGATGATCTGCGCGTCCGAGCCGGCTTTACGGCTCGCACTCATCAGGTTGGGCTGGAGGTAGATGAAATTGTTGCGAATGGTTCCTCCCTGGTGATCGGATCCATTATTAGCCTGGATCCCATAGGCGATGGCCCGGTCTACGTTGATGAAGATGTTGCTTTCCGTCAGGGTGTTGCTGGAATGGTTCCAAACCAGGACGGCCGGGTTCCAGGACCAGCGGTAGGAATCGGGCATGCGGAGGTTCTTGAACAGATTCCTCCGGATGATCCAATTCTCAGCGGCATGCAGACTCAGGCCATTGGTATAGCCCAAGCCCGCGCCATGATCCGTGGTGGGCGGACCGGCGGGGTATTCAAACCAGGAGTATTCCACGACCCCGTTGTCAATGCCGATGCCCTGCGCGATATCAGTTGGGTTGGCCTTGATAAACTGTGAGCCGGCGTTGAGGAGCTTGACGCTGTAGACCCGTGGAGACCGCGCACCGGCGTTGAAGATGATGGGGTTGTCATAGGTATCACGGATGGTGAGGTGGGCGATGGTGGTGTTAGAGGAGTTGGACCAGATGCCGTGGGGTACACTGCCATAGTTCGGGTTATCCATTCCCCTCCCCACCAATACCACGCCATCACAGCCGAAGGTGCCCCGGATGGTAACGTTATTCCTACCGTTCACATTGAGCGTTCTGGTGAGGTTGTACGTGCCGTTTGCCAGTACAATAGTATCCCCAGCCTGCAGGTCGCCCATGGCATTCTGCAATTGCGCCTCAGTGGCCCCGTTCACGATTCTGGTCCCGCTGATCGGAAGCGCAGCAGGCGGGATACAGGGGCGACCTGCGGGCTGAGCCTGTGCTCTCCCCGGCGTGAGTACACACCAGGCGCCGATCAAGACCACGAGGGTTTGACACATACCCCGATGGAAACAGCTGATGCAAGCTCGCAGGGCCTCACGACCTGGTTTTTCCGCATGCATTGTGACACGTGTCATGCTGATTCCTCTGTTCAACTCGGCTGACGGCCTCGGTCCAGGCCATGGCGATCACAAGGGAAGACGGTTCTGTGTATCATAGACGCCGATGTGCGGCAAGGCATATTATGGGATCTCACGATGAGGTCCTCATCATCCGAGGTCATTACCTCAGGATGATGTAACCCACCACGCCAGTGTTCCGGGCTGTTTTTCCATCCGAGGTCGGGTTGTCAATCGTCACCTCTGCCCTGTCGAGAGCCTTCCTGAGCCAGCGCAGGCTGGCGGGATGATCACGTCTGACCATCTGCATCGCAGCCAGAGACACAGGAGGGGCGGCAAAGGGTTCTGTAAATGCAATGGCGTGTAACTCACCTGGCGCGACTTGAGGCGTCCGGTTGACCTCAAAGGTCAAGTCCCCCATAGTTCCCGATGAAGGTTCCCACGCAATGTACGAGATGGTTTCGGAGGGGGTGGCCAGCTGCGACAGATTCGGTTTCTGCAGATGAACCTTCACACCGCTTGTCGTCACGGTCCGGAGTTCACTGCTCACCGCTTCTGGGTCATTAGTGCTCGTGACCGCGGTGACCACTACCGGGACGACATTGAATTGGCGGCTGAAGGTTAATGATCTGGATGGTCGTGTGCCATCCGTGTCAACGCTTCCAGCTTCCACCAGCGTCTGATTTCCGAGGGCATAGGTTCCGCGTTCCATCACCAGGTAATCGGTGGTTTCAGGTGGATGTGCACCTTCCTGGTCATTCCACCGCTGGAGCCGGATCTCAAAACCCGTCGGATCTACGTTGCGAACTCTGATAACAACCCGCTCAGCACCGTGCTCACCCCAGGTATTGGCAATTACCACCGGGTCAACGAAGGCTTTTTGCAGATCCACCCAGCTCCAGCGATGATCCAGCTGCACTTCACCGAATTCCAGCAGGTCTGGATGCCATGGCATGACATCGTCTCTGGCGCTCTCTGCCCCTCTGGGAGAGCTTTCACCAAGCTGCTGTACTCGGTGTTTCGCTTGAGGGCCCGTCTGAGGTGTACTCGGCGAGCGTAGGGTGGGCAGGTTGGCCCTCAGTGAAGGGAGGTGCGTTGCAACACGCAAGCTCCGAGCTGTCTGGGGGGCACTGATGGGCGCTGTAACCGGGGTGTTCATATCGACCTGGATTTCACCGCTTTTCAAGGCGCGATTGTACACCCGGACCTCATCGATCCGCCCCTTGAAAAACTCACCCCAGATGCTATTGCCACCGATGCGCAGGGGCCCCGATGACGTCGCAATCGGCCCCGCCTGAACCAGATTGGCGGCCTCAATGCCGTTGATATAAAGACGCAGGCTACTCCCGTCATAGGTGCCAGCCAGGTGAGTCCAGACCTTCGCCTTCAACACTGGCCCTTCTGCCGTGCGGTTCAATCCACCCACGTAGACGTTGCTCTCTGGTCGCGCGCGCCCGTTGCGGGCGTAGAGGTTGTAGATATCCACGCTTGCGCCCTCTTTGATAAGGACGTCCCGTACACCGGAAGTGGTTGTGGGGTAGATCCACGCCTCTAAAGTCATGCCTGTGGTGAGATCGAGGGAGGAGGCGTCGGCGACCGTGACCCAGTCGTTGACGCCATCAAAGACCAGCGCTTTCCCGAAGCGACCGGAGGTGGTCCGCGTCGCACCAGAGATGGTACCATGATTGCCGCTTCCGGAGCTGTCCACCACGGTGGTGCCGCTCGCCTCATTGAAACCATACGCGGCCACCAGCCCTGTGGACGTTCCACCAACGATGATATAGCCGGATTTGGTTTCAACGCCGGCACCGCCCGGACCGGTTACGGTGAGACTCACGGTATAGCTGCCGGCACTGGTATAACCATGGCTGGGGTGGCGTTGTGTACTGGTGCCGCCATCGCCGAAGGTCCAGGCCCAGGCGCTGATTTGGCCGGTGGAGGCGTCGGTGAAGCCGACAGTCAGGGGCACCAGACCGGAGGTGGGAGTCGCACTGAATACAGCCACGGGAGGAGCCTCAAGGGATGGGATCGCGCTTACTTCCATCGAATAGTCGCTTTCATTTCCAGAAGTATCATAGGCCGTTACGCTGAAGTAATAGATTTTGCCTCCCTCAAGTCCTGAGAGGGTATAGGTAGTCTGATTGCCGACATCGACGATGGACGAGTAACTGCGGCTGGTCTGACCATAGTAGAGCTTATAGCCGGCCAGATCGGTTAGCGGTGTGCCATCCTTATTAGTTTTTGTGGCAACCCACGCTAATTGCACTTGCGCTGCCTGAGCAGGCGCAACCATCAGAGTAATGAGGATATAAAAAAGGGTACAAATTACCACACACAGTTTTTCGGCTTTCATTTCATCACCTCCCTAGTGAATGCCCGCATGAAGTACCACAAGCCGCCCAAGTGGGCCTCGTGAGACATCTCGTGCTAACTCTGCTGTGCCGAAGACAGCCCGGAGTTACGATCTCTATGAATTTCAATATGTTATCATTGAGATGGAGTTCGAATAGAGGCCAAAGATTAAGGACTATGCGGTCACGAAGCAAAAAGCTTGCCATGGGAGGACATACAGTTGGTATGGATACCAGGCTAATATAAATGTGGGGGTTGGAGCCAGAGCGCTCACGAAAACTCTGGCATGTATTCTTTGTAAGTTGCAAAGTCATAGCGTTTTGCAAAAGTCCTCAAAGAAGCCTTTAGAGTTGAACTGTGCGGGGCTCAAGCATGGCTGCGTTCCTTCGTCTTTACATAAGTAGGTAAGCAATTATAATGAATCAAAAAGATCCGTCAAGGCCATGTGTCTTGACACTTGTCTTTGCCAACTTTATATTACTTGCCTGGTGACCGTAGGTGGCATGGAATGCCCCCAGAATTCTGAGACTGCGTAAGAATCTCGCTCTTTCACAGGAGCGGTTTGCAGACAAAATAGGTGTCTCTGTACGAACTGTCAGCCGATGGGAGACAGGTAAAGCTGTACCGAGATCACTTATTGTGATTCAGCGCCTTGACCAGATGGAGAAGAAAGCACAGCAAAGAGGAGAGAGAGAGTGACGGCGTGGATGAGAGTTGACTTGTTTCCTGAAGCAGGGAGACATATTGGACTCTGGATCTTGATGCTCGCCCGCATCCTCCGCTTTGGTGGCTTGTATAGTGCCCTGGTTTATCTCGCCCTCCTCTTAGGCTTTCTTGGGCAACGAGCCTTCGCTCAGGAAGCGCCAGTTCCGCCCCAACCGATCTCTCCAACGCTGGTTCCCGCCATCCCTCATGCGCTCCCATCTCCCCAAGAGCGGCTGCTATCCCCTATCCCGGAGCAGTTCGAATGGATGCGTCGGGATGTGCGCCCCAATCCACTGCTCGAAGGGCTATTAGCTCTGCGGGAGGGGCCGCCCCGGTTATTTATGTCGCTGTCACTGGCCGAGGAATACTCCGATAACTTCTTCCGGCGAGAGCGCGAGCGAGAGGATGAATACCGGACAATCCTGAGCATTGGGACCGTATACCGCCTGGAACGAGGCCGAAGTTTCGTATCGCTGGCGAATTCGATCAGCGCCACCTACGAGGCTCGTTCAGAGCGAAGCCATTTCGCTTTTGACAACCTATCTCTTAACGCTGGGTATGGCGTGCCGCCCTGGTCGTTTGCCTTAAGTGAGAGTTTTATCCGGAGCGACAATCTGGATGAGGTTTCCCCCTTCGACATCCGCCGTGAGCGGAGAACGTTTTTACGCAATAGCGTCAGCCCGCAGGTCCGTTATGACTTCAGCCGCAATGTATCGGGGAGTCTCGCTTACGTCAACACGCTGGTCCTGGAGGAGGACCAAAGCCGGAACGATACGGATGGATTGATCGGCAGTGAGGACCGAGGCCATACGGTCTCCCATGCTTTCGTCACGGGACTTCAACTCCAGTTCACTCCGGCCCTCAACGGCGAGCTGCGCTACACGTTCACGACTGAAGACAGCGATAGGGCAGCCGATACCGAAGCTCACGCGGCCTCGGCCGACCTGCGGTACCGTTTTGACCTCCTGACGATTCTCTCGCTCCGGGCCTTCGGCTCGAGCACCGATCGCAGCAGCGGCGGGATAGACTCGCAATTCTATGGGGTGAGCATCGGCGTCGGCCGACAGCTCACGTCATTCCTAAGCGCGTTCGTTTCAGTGGGCCCCACGCTGTTGGATCGTGAGAACCGAGCCCAACGCATCTTCGTGAACTGGCAGGCGAATCTGGAGGGTGCTTTGCCGATGCTCCGAACGCGTCGGACCAGCCTGAGCCTGTCTGGGCAGCAGAACGTCGAGAATACCGTGGGCGAGGTAGATGAGGTAGGCATTGTCTTGCGCCAATCCCTTACCCTCAGTCTGAACCATGCTCTCTCACGTGACCTGCAGACCTCTCTCTTTGCAAGTTACGCGCGGCAGCGACCTCTCGAAGATGTAGGCACCCCTGAATCCATTCAAGGTCGGAAGGATAACTTCTGGAGCGTTGGCGCTAGAGCCGCCTACGCCTTGACCCGTACTTTATCGCTCTCCATGAACTATGTTCACCAACGGCGTGAGTCGAACCTGACCGGCGGGGACTACGCCGAAAATAGGGTTGCGATCGCGCTATCTGTAGGCTTTCCCATATTCTGAGACTTGAACTATGCAGAAGGAGCATATGGGCGGGCTCTGGGGCCATTTTGGGCCTAAGGATTGGTGTGTGGAGAAGACCAAACATCGGCTCATCAACATTCCGGGCGGCCGTTGGGCGGAGCTTTTGCAATTCGCCCTCATAGGCGCTGCCGTCTCGTACCTTTATGCACCTGTCCTGGTCCAGTTGGTCGCTAATTGGTGGAACGACTCTGATTATTCCCACGGTTTTCTCGTCCCGTTGCTGAGTGCCTATTTTGTGTGGGAGAAGCGGCATGATCTTTACGACGCTGAGCCTCAGCCGAATCGGTGGGGCATTCTCTTACTACTAGTGGGTCTCTCCATCTTGCTTCTGGGGAACATTGGGGCTGAGCTGTTTCTCATGCGGTCTTCAATGCTCGTGGTGATTTCCGGACTCGTGTTATATATTCGTGGTTGGATACCTCTCAAGAGGCTTTTTTTTCCACTGCTGTTTCTGCTGTTCATGATTCCGTTTCCGGCCATCATCCTGAACGTCGTCACTTTTCCCCTCCAGCTCCTGGCTGCTGGCATGGCAACATCAGGTCTAGAACTTATAGGGCTCCCAGTTTATCGGGAGGGTAATGTCATTTTTCTACCCCGCATCACCCTGGAAGTTGTGGAAGCCTGCAGCGGAATCCGATCTATCATATCGCTGACAGCGCTTGCGGTGGTCTTTGCTTATCTGACGCAACGAAACATCTGGAAGCAATCGGTACTGGTTGTGTCTGCCATCCCCATTGCAATCGGTGTAAATGCCTTCAGAATATTGGGTACTGGTGTCCTGGCGTACCTTTACGAAATGAAAGTCGCGCAGGATTTTTATCATACTCTCTCCGGGTGGTTGATCTTTGTTGTGGCTTTTGGACTCCTCCTCGTCGAGGGCTTTGTTCTCTCCCGACTCAGATTCAAGAGTATGGTTTCGTCGGTGGTGCCAACTCTATGAAGCTTTCGAAGGAATTTCTGGTTTCGGTTGTAATCCTCATGACAGCAGCTTTCCTTTTGCAGGGGATGTCTCGCAGAGAAACTATCCCCGTACGAAACAGCTTTGCCGATTTTCCGCTGCGCATCGGTGAGTGGTCTGGAAAAGCATCATGGCTGAGGTCTGATATTCTTGAGGTATTAAAAGTTGACGATTATCTCATGCGAGAATACTCGGATGAGAAAGGGCCTCCCCTCGGCCTGTATGTCGGTTATTACAAGAGCCTGCAGCAAGGCGCTTCATATCACTCTCCTAAGAATTGTCTCCCCGGCAACGGTTGGTATATTGCCCGAACGGGAAAAACACGCGTAGACGCTTTTGCTCGGCACAGGCAGGCCGTGGAGATCAATCAGGTCGTGATCCTTAAGGGGTTGGATAAACAATTGGTGCTCTACTGGTATCAGGATCGAGGGAGAATTATCGCCAGTGAATACTGGGGGAAGATCTACCTGGTCCTGGACACCATCATGAAAAATCGGACAGATGGCGCTTTGGTGCGGGTAACTGTGCCTTTCACAGAGGAGGATGATGAAGGAGTTGTGCTCGATCGGGGAAGAGCGTTCGTCGGCAAAATTTTTCCCTTGTTGGAGAGCTATCTGCCGAGCTGATGGGAAGGGGGAATGAAGGGACAGGAAAGGTATCATGATATTCCATGCCATCCTCGCATTTACAAGCGCCCTCCTATGCATTGGCCTAGCTGTAGTTGTTTTTTTCGAAGACATCCGCTCCTTTCACCACCGAACGTTTGCCAGCGGGATGATCACTCTGGCACTTGTGGAGATGTGCGCCGGTATGAGCGCTCAAGCTTTGCTGCCTTCGGACGTCCTCCACTGGGAGCGCCTGCGACTAACCGGGGCAGCTTTTCTTCCAGGCAGTTGGCTGCTCTTTAGTCTGAGCTTCGCGCGATCAAACTACAGAGAACTCCTTGCCAAATGGAAATGGTTCGCTCTCGGTTCGTTTGTGCTTCCCCTCGGGCTCGTAACCTTTTTCCGGCATTCCCTCTTCGCCGCACAGTCCACCTGGGAGCCCTCATCTGTTGCATTGATCCCGCTCGACTGGTCCGGGCATCTCTTCTATGTCTTTTTCCTGTTCATGTCGGTCATCATTCTCATGAACCTGGAAGGGACGCTTAGAGCTTCCGCCGGCAGCAAGCGATGGCGGATCAAGTTCATGGTGCTGGGTCTGGGCTGCCTGTTCGCGGTCCGGATTTATACGGACAGTCAGACGCTTCTTTTCTCATCGCCGCATCTGACTATACAGTCGATTAACTCCTCTGCGATCATACTCGCCGACCTCTTGATCATCGTCTCGCTCATCCGCAATCGTCTGTGGTACGCAGATATTTATCTCTCTCAAGCGTTCCTGTACAACTCATTGACCGTTTTGGTTTCGGGGGTTTATCTGCTGGCAGTCGGCGTACTGGCCAAGGTGCTCAGTTATGTCGGCCTCAGCGAGTTCTTCCCGCTCGAAGCATTCTTTGTATTCCTTTCACTGGTGGGCCTGACCGCTGTTCTATTGTCCGACCAGCTTCGGCAAACGCTCAGGCGATTCATCAACCGGCACCTCCAGCGACCGCATTATGACTACCGGAAAGAATGGCGGGCGTTTACGCAGCGGACGAGTTTCCTCCTGAATAGCAACCAGCTCTGTGCAGCCGTGTCTTCGATGGTGTCTGAGACCTTCGGCGTCCCTTCCGTTACGATTTGGCTGGCCGATGAAGGACAGGGTCACGTATCGCTGGGCGGGTCGACGGCGCTTTCGGAGGCGCATGCACGCGAGCTGATATCCGCCGAGAACGGCGCGGCGGACCTCGTCCGCTCCGTACGAGAGCAAGAGACGGCCATCGATTTTGTGCGACCACAGGATGCTAGAGGGGAGAAATTGAAGGAGTCTAACCCGCACTTTCTTCATAAAGCCCAGATCTGCTATGCCGTCCCACTGGCGGCCGGCCGGCAGTTTTTGGGGGTCATGACACTGAGCGGGCGGCTGACGAAGGAACCATTTTCGCTAGAGGATTTCGAGCTCCTCAAAACCATCGCCGATCAGACAGCTGCCAGTCTCCTCAATCTCCAGTTGTCCGGGCGCCTCTTGCGCGCCAAAGAAATGGAGGCATTTCACACCCTATCGGCCTTTTGTATGCACGACCTCAAAAACTTAGCCGCGCTGTTGTCGCTGACGCTGCAGAACTTGCCGATCCACTACGACGATCCAACCTTTCGGAAGGATATGTTGTGCACGATGGCGCAAGGTGTGGCGAAGATCAATGCGATATGTACTCGTCTATCGCTCTTAAGTAAGAGCATCGAGCTGGAACGGACGGAAGCAGATCTCAATGACCTTGTCACTACAACACTTGCCACCCTGAATGGCTCGCTGAAGGCGTCCCTGCTCCAGGACCTTCAACCTGTATCAAGACTCTGGATGGACTCGGAGCAGGTGCAAAAGGTGCTGGTCAATCTGGTCTTGAACGCCAGCGACGCTGCGGGGGAGCATGGGGAGATTCGGGTGGCGACCGAGGAGCAGGACGGCTGGGCCATGCTCTCGGTCAGTGATAACGGCTGCGGCATATCGAAAGCGTTCATGGAAGAGTCCCTCTTTCGGCCGTTTCACACGACAAAGAGTCGGGGATTGGGTATCGGCCTCTTCCACAGCAAGATGATTGTCGAAGCACACCGGGGAAGGATCGAGGTAGACAGCGAAGAGGGCAAGGGGAGCACCTTTCGAGTGAAGCTACCGATAGCCAGGCAATGAGCGGGTAGGAGGTTGCGAGCGGGAGTTCGTTGATGGAGAAACCCAAGCTCCTCATCGTGGACGATGACGAAGCGATTCGGTTGCAATTGAAATGGGCTTTGGCCGAGGACTTTACAGTATTCCTGGCGGGAGATCGACCGCAGGCGCTGGAAGTGCTCAAAGCAGAGCAACCAGGTGTGGTGACGCTCGACCTCGGTCTACCGCCGCATCCGCAAGCAGTGGAAGAAGGTTTTCGCACCCTGAGCGAAATCCTCCAGCAGGTCGATGCCGCCAGGGTGATCATCATCACCGGCCGGGCCGAGAAGGCGCATGCCCTCGAGGCGATCGGCCAGGGTGCGTATGACTTCTTCTACAAGCCGATCCAGGTGGACGAGCTGAAGGTCGTCCTACGCCGCGCGTTTCAGGTCTATCGGCTCGAGCAGGAGTACCGCGCGCTACAGCGGCAGTCGAGCCCTGTGGCGGTGGAGGAGATCTTGGGCGCCAGCCCGAAGATGCAGCAGGTGTTTGCGACGCTTCGCAAGCTGGCGACCACGGATGTGCCAGTGTTGATCATGGGAGAAAGCGGAACGGGGAAGGAGCTGGTGGCGCGGGCGATCCATCGGCAGAGTGCCCGGAAAGATGGTCCTTTCATCGTGATCAATTGCAGCGCCATCCCGGAAACTCTCCTGGAGAGCGAGCTGTTCGGATATGAAAAAGGAGCGTTTACCGGAGCCCATATCCAACAAAAGGGCCGGCTTGAGTCGGCCCAGGGCGGAACGCTGCTGCTGGACGAGATCGGCGAACTTTCCCTGACGCTGCAAGTGAAACTGTTGCGTTTCTTGCAGGACCATCAGGTCTGGCGAATCGGGGGGAGACAGCCCATTGGGGTGGACGTCCGGGTGATCGCTGCCACCAATGTTGATCTCAAACAGGCAGGGCTGAAAGGCAGCTTTCGGGAGGACCTCTATTACCGATTGGGGGTGGTCACTATGGCGCTGCCGCCGTTGCGGGAGCGGGATGGAGATATCCTGTTCCTGGCCAAAGCGCTGCTGCAACGGTACGCGGCCGAGCACCAGAAAAGGATCGTTGGCTTCACCCAGCAAGCCCTGCGCGCACTCGAGATCTATCGCTGGCCGGGTAACGTACGTGAACTGGAGAACAAGATCAAACGGGCCGTCATCATGGCGGAGGGGCCGAGATTGACGCCCGACGATCTGGAAGTGGCCGGGCCGTCCGATCGGTACGGCGGTCTGAGCCTCAGGGCGGCGCGCGAAGCGCTGGAGCGGGAGCTTATCCAGCGGGCGCTGGCCCGGCACAATGGCAACATCGCTCGCGCGGCTCGAGACCTGGGGATCAGCCGCCCCGCCCTCTACGAGCTCCTGGAAAAGTTGGGAGTTGCAAGAGCCTGAAGGCCCGAATAGGTGTCGGAGAACCTGTCAACTCGCTCATCTCTGGAAATATGTGTCCGAATTATTTATTTCTCTTAACTTTTTTTTCGCAGGAAACCCGCGAAATCTTGGCTGCCTCTCCACAGGCGTCGGCACGCCTTACAGTTTCCAACGCCGGCATACTCCTCAGCAAGCTCTTCGGGCGGGTATGGCCTTAGCAATATGTTAAAGATTATCTATATGTAGCGTGAATAGTTGACCGATTTTATAGCTTGGTACGTATCTTGCTGATTCCGGAGATCAACTTCCGATTCTATGAGGAAGGACCGAGACTTCGAAGTTGAACATGTGGCCGTGCAAACACAATCAGCCGTTCCCCTGTGACAAGTAAAACCACGGGGAAGGCCATGAGTAGGGCGTTTACTATAGCCGGAGAACATAGAGACTGGGGAGCGAAAGCATGAAAAAATCGATATTCACCGGAATGATCACTATTCTCACCCTGCTTGGGGCTGCGCTGAGTAGCCATGCTATCCCATTGGGATATCCGGATATCAGCTTTGACTCGACTCCTGGGGGGACAGGTCTCACTTACACGGCAGCAACGGGGGACTTACATGTCAATGCCGCCCTGCAGACGATTAGAATGCCCGATGGCTCTGTCCTAACCCCTGGGGGAACGGTGGATTACCACATGACCTATGTGAGCTCCTCCAGCAGCGGAGATCTCATAACCGCTACCTTCGGAACAAGTCCTTTCACCCCAGACCTTGTCGTTACAGATAAAGACGGGACTGTCCTTCTAACGGGGGAGTTCAGCAGTGCGAGCCTCACGGGTCCGGTTATCTGGGATGATTTGGGCGTCGGCGCGGCAAGTTTAACTATCACCGGGGGAACGCTCGCAGCTCTCTTTATGGAAGGTTGTGGGGGCAATCCGGACTGTGGAGTGATGGTCAACCTTACGTTTAACCTTTCGGTCCCCTTCAGTTCGACGATGTTCGTGTCAGACTTTACCGGTGAGATCAAGGGAGACATCGGTAGTCTGCCCGAGCCGGCCTCTCTCCTGTTGATGGGCTCCGGCCTCCTCGCTCTGGGGGTCTGGGGTCGGAAGAGGTTTAAAGGTCTCAAAGAGCAGAGCCGCGTTTAAGATTTACAGAGAAGGTTGAGGGCCGGCGCGATCAAAAAGATCGGCTGGCCTTCTTTTTTAGCAGTATGCGCGTCAATACCGTGCCTGTCAGTCTAGAATAGCGCGTTCACCATTATCCATATTGATTATAAGATTCCACTCACATTTAACCTTAATCGAAAAGGCTGTCATACTGGAGACCCAACGAATGAAGAGGATTTGCTTTTTTAGGAGAAGCTACTTTCTTGTAAGCCTTTCCCTCATTACAGTCTTTACTATGGGCTGCGGAGAAGACCCCCTGGTAAAGAGGCAGAAGTATGTGCAGCGAGGGGAAACATACCTCAACAGTGCCAAGTATCACGAGGCCATTATCGAGTTTAAAAATGCGCTTCAACTCAACCCGAAGGATGCTGTGATCCACTACAAACTTGGACTGGCCTATATTAAGATGGGTGAATTTTCCAATTGGCGAGAGGCCTTTAAGGAATTTACACGCACTGCCGAATTAGATCCTACGATCCTCGATGCACAGCTAAAACTGGGGGAATTCTACCTTCTTGCGAAAGACTTTGAACGAGGTCAAGGAAAAGCAGAAATCGTCCTCAGAGATGACCCCAACAATATCAATGCTTATATTTTACTGGGGAATAGTCTTGCTGGAAAAAAAGCCTTTGAGAGAGCAATCGCAGCTTTGGGAATCGCGGTTAAATTAGATCCCAGTCTTATGAGATCATATTTAGCTCTGGCGAATATTTATATAATGAACAATGACTTGTCGGCTGCTGAGTATACTTATCAAGCTGCACTTGCTATCGACCGGAATGCAATTGAAATCTACCTCTCTTTGGGAAATCTCCATCGCTCTCAGGGAAGGATGAAAGCGGCCGAGGAGGATTATAAACGAGCGATTCTCATCGCGCCTGGAAACGTCAGCCTCTTTATCCAGCTCGCCAATTTTTACGCCTCGCAGAGAAAACTGGCGGAAGCAGAAGCGCAATACTTAGAGGCTATCAAAATCGCCCCCAAACAGGAGATGCCTCGTCTGGCCCTGGCCGACTTCTATGCTCTCTCCGATCGGGTCGAGGATGCTATTGCCGAGTATAAAAAAGCCATCGACTTAAGCCCTGAATCCCTCGCTCCAAAGAAAAAGCTCACTGAGCTCTTTCTCAGCAAGAATCGCCTTGAAGAGGCCTCCAAGTACACGGAAGAGATCTTGCAAAAGAGTAAAGGAAATGTGGAGGGACATTACCTCAAAGGACGACTGGAGCTGGCCAAGCGCCAATTTTTGGATGCAATTACCACCTTTCAAAAAGTCATTAGGGATGAGCCAAATTTTGCACCGGCCCATTACTATCTGGGCTTGGCGCATCTTGGAAACAGCGATCTACAATTAGCCAAGTATCAGCTTTCAGAGGCCGTGAAGATCGCTCCCACACTTGTCGAAGCTCGCCTCGCTCTGGCTGCGGTCCATCTGCGATCAAAGGCCTACGACCTGGCCATCGAGGAGAGCCAAAAGGTCGTGCAAGATCGACCGGAGAACGTCAAGGCGCATATGGTGCTTGGCGAGGCTCACTTCCGCAAAGGTGACCTGTCCAAAGCGGTGACCGCGTTCAAAACAGCCATCAGCCTCGCCCCCCATGAGCCTCTGGGCTATTATCGTCTGGGAACAGTCTACCGAGTCCAGAATAAAGATAAGCAGGCCTTGGAGGAATTTGAAAGAGCCCTCTCATCCCACCCGCACTTCGTCGATGCCCTCTCACAGATTATCGGAGTGTATATCGCCAAGGGACAGAGCCAAGCAGCATTGAATAGAGGGCTCGCACAACTCAAGCAGTCCCCCGATAATCCTCATATTCATAATCTGATCGGCCAAATCTATATGATACAGAAGAAGAACGATCTGGCAGAGGCAGAGTTTCAAAAAGCGATGGAGCTGGACAATAGTTTCTTTTTATCATATATAAACCTAGCGAATCTTTATACGAAGAACGATAAGCATGAAAAAGCTATTGCCGAATATGAGAAAGCGATCCGGATCAATCCCATGTTCATTCCTGCTTATATGTTGATGGGGATCATTTACGAACAGCGAAGGAACTATGAGAAGGCTATTGAATACTATAAAAAATCGGTCGAGATCAATCCTAAATTTCCTCCTGCAGCGAATAATCTGGCCTGGCTATATGCTGAGCATGGAGGAAATATCGATGTGGCCCTTTCGCTCGCTCAGACGGCGAAGGAAATGCTCCCCGAAGACCCCCATATCTCCGATACCCTCGGCTGGATCTACTACAAAAAGAAGGCCTATCTTAAAGCGATAGAGCTCTTCAAGGAGAGCCTGGAAAAGCTTGCGGACAATCCTGTCATCCATTACCACCTGGGCATGGCGTATTTTCAGTATGGAGAGAAGGTACTGGCCAGACAGGCGCTTGAGGCATCCCTCAAGTTAGGCGTGGATTATCATGGATCCGATGAAGCTCGGAGGATACTGAAGCAGCTGTAGAAAGCAAGAATCGTGCCTGAAGCCTTCAGACTATCGTCGATGCGTTCGGCTTCGATGAATGGACTGTACCTGAGGCACTCGTAACAAGGTCGGGAGGATTAGGTGCCGGCGTTAAACGCCGTGGCCAGAAAGAAGAGGCGACATGAAAAGTAGCGGAGGTTTGTTCTGGGCAAAAGGAAGTATAGGAGTGGCTCTCTTGCTTGGACTGGCTCTTGTATCGACGGCGATGCCGGCAAGAGCAGACACGTATGGATTCACCTGTCTCACGAGCACTTCGCCCACTGATTGTGCCACTGGGCAAAGCCAGCTGACTGTTGTTGTCTCGGACGCTGGTAATGGGCAGGTGTCATTTACGTTCAGTAACAGCGGACCCAATGCCTCTTCGATTACAGATGTGTACTTCGACGATGGGACTCTCTTGGCTATCGCGTCCATTGTGAACGGTCCCGGCGTCTCCTTCAGCCAGGGTGCTGCTCCTTCCGACCTGCCTGGTGGACAGCTGGCCAGCCCTCCTTTCCACACCACAGCCGGTTTCTTAGCGGATTCTGATGCTCCAGTTCAAATCAATGGCGTGAATCCGGGGGAAAGTGAGCAGGGCAGCCAACGCGTCAACGATGCGGCCACGCTGTATAAGGCCCAAAAAAGTCCTCCAGGTCATCACGTCCATAACCGAGGAGTGCACCACCCAGGGCACGGCGCTGCAGGCGCAAGCGCAGCACCTCCAGCAGGACCTCGGGAAGCTGATGCGCCGCTTCGGCCGCCAGTGCCGGGGGATGGGGAACGTGTGTGTGACGCTGGTGCGCCAGACCGAGACCCGATTGCTTGAGATGGGCGCGCAGGTCCTGCCCCTGGCGCAGGCCGCCCAGGAATACCTGCACGGCGCGACGCACGTGTCGGCAGACCAGCGGGCGCGTCTGAGCACCCAGCCGACGGCTGCGCTCGACGCCCATCACCGGATCGAACACCAATCGCGCCGACTGACCCAGGGCAAGGCGTTGTCCCAGTGCAAGATCGTCAACGCCTACGATCCCACCATTGCCCCGATTTGCAAGGGTAAAAGCAACTGCCCGGCCCAGTTTGGCCGCAAGCCCGGGATTAGCGCCGAGCCGGCGGCGGGCTTCATCTTTGCCCTGCATCTACCTGTGGGCAATCCCAGTGATGTCAGGTATGTGGAGCCCTTGGTGGACAACGTGGAGCAGGCGATCACGCGGGTCCGGACGCGCCCCACCCCCGCCATCCACTCGCTGGCCGGCGATCTGGCGCTCAATGATGCCACCTTGCGTGAGGCGTTGCATGCGCGCGGGATTCTCACCGTAGTTGCCATGCCCGCGGGGGCACCATGAGGCATGAAAATGGTCGGTGGCGTCGGACGTCATGGGGGTGTCGGGGCGGGCGATCCCCCGGCGACGCCAGCGCAGACGGCAGGCCCCGCGGGGAGCGCGGCCGACCCGGGCCCCTCCCCAGCCCCCATGACCTTTGCGCGGGCCGTCACGGTGTTTGACACGATTCCCGGGGTCGACCAGCGGGGTGGGGAGCTGATGGTCGCCGAGTGGGGCATCGAC
>Ga0114945_10001028_pt1 | contig 17711 bp, 14 predicted proteins | sample OV2TP3_FD_87194 | JGI IMG/M metagenome (GOLD analysis project Ga0114945, IMG submission 87194) | Hot spring microbial communities from Beatty, Nevada to study Microbial Dark Matter (Phase II) - OV2 TP3 | ecosystem: Environmental > Aquatic > Thermal springs > Hot (42-90C) | place: USA: Beatty...
GGCCGAAGGCCCGTCGGACGAAGTCCGGATAGTGGAGGCGCCACGGGTTCTACCCGTGGGGCGCCTCCACAGAACTCGTTTCATGATTTCCTGATTTTCTGATCCCCACTTCCTGGTATTCTGATTTCCTGCTCTTCGAACTGGACTTCTTTTCGATCAGCAACACTCCGTTGGGACGCTCGCTCCAAGATCGGCTTCAGGAATTGGCCGGTGTACGATTGGGACACGCGGGCCACCTCCTCAGGACTGCCTGCCGCGATGACCCACCCGCCGGCCTCGCCCCCTTCCGGTCCCAGGTCCACGACATAGTCCGCCGTCTTGATCACTTCGAGGTTGTGCTCGATGACCACGACGGTGTTGCCCTGGTCCACCAATCGGTGCAGGACGGCCAAGAGCTTCTCCACGTCCGCGAAATGCAGCCCGGTGGTCGGCTCGTCCAGCAGATAGAGGGTCCGTCCCGTCGAGCGCTTGGATAGCTCCTTGGCGAGTTTGATCCGCTGGGCCTCACCGCCAGACAGGGTCGTCGCCGGCTGGCCAAGCTCAAGATACCCCAGCCCCACATCCTGGATCGTCCGGAGGATCTTGACGATCGCCGGCACGTTGGCGAACAGCTCCGCGGCTTCGTCCACGGTCATGGCGAGCACATCCGCGATGGACGTGCCTTTATACCTCACGTGCAAGGTCTGGTCGTTGAAGCGACGGCCCTTGCACACCTCGCAGCGGACATAGACATCCGGCAAGAAGTGCATCTCGATCCGCTTGATCCCGTCTCCCTGGCACGCTTCGCATCGGCCGCCCTTGACATTGAAGCTGAACCGTCCTGGTTGAAAGCCCCGGATCCTCGCCTCAGGGGTCTTGCTGAACAGCTCACGGATCGGGGAAAAGACCCCGGTATACGTCGCCGGATTTGACCGGGGCGTACGCCCAATCGGGGACTGATCGATCACGATGACCTTATCCACATGCTCGGTCCCGAGGATGGCATCGTGGAGGCCGGGTTTCTCCTTGCTGCCGTGCAGCCGTCTGGCCAAGGCCCGGTACAGGGTTTCATCGACGAGGGTGGACTTCCCTGAGCCTGAGACGCCTGTCACGCAGACGAACAGCCCGAGTGGAATCGCCACATCGATCGCTTTGAGGTTATGCTCCTTGGCGCCTTTGATGGTGAGCGTGGGACGTCTCTGATAGGTCCGGCGGTGCAGGGGGAGCGGGATCACGCGGATCCCGTTGAGATACTGGGCGGTGAGGCTCTCGCCAGAGGCCAGGATCGTCTCAAGCGGGCCGCAGGCCACGACGCGGCCTCCGTGCTTGCCAGCGCCAGGACCGAGGTCCACGATGTAATCAGCACGACGAATGGTGGCTTCGTCATGCTCCACCACGATGAGGGTGTTCCCGAGATCGCGCAGGTGTTCGAGTGTATCGAGGAGCTTGCCGCAATCCCTCGGGTGCAAGCCGATGGAAGGCTCATCGAGGATGTACAGGACCCCAACGAGGCCCGACCCAACTTGCGTCGCCAGCCGGATGCGCTGGGCTTCTCCACCAGAGAGGCTTGCGGATGGCCGATCGAGCGTCAGGTATCCCAGGCCCACATCGAGCAAAAACTGCAATCGCGCGTCGATCTCCTTGATGATCGGATTCGCGATGACCCGTTGCCGCTCGGTGAACCCCGCCCCTTTGGGCTCTGACGGAGCGTCTTGACGACCACGAGTCGGAATCGATGCAGCGGCTCGGCGTGGCGCGTCGCCTTGACTCGGCCAAAGGGGCGGGGTGAACGTCAAGCCCTGAAGCCACCGCTTCGCCTCCCCGACGACAAACTTCGTCACATCGGAGATGGACCGGCCATCGATCAGCACCGAGAGGCTTTCGGCCTTCAGGCGGGAGCCGTGACACGTCGGACAGGCCAGCACGCTCATGTACTTGGCAATCTCTTCCTTCACGTAATCCGACTCGGTCTGGCGGAAGCGACGCTCGAGATTCGGGATGACGCCCTCAAACGGCCCGCCCCAGATCTCGTCCTCAGACCCGTACAGGATCACGCGTTGAATTTTTCGGTCGAGCTTCCCGAACGGCGTGTCGAGACTCGCTCCGTAGTAGTCCGCCACCTCGCGCAGCAGGCGGGTGTAGTACATGACCATGTGCATCCCGCCGCGCCGCCATGGTTCAACCGCACCCTCCCGGGGGGATTTCGACTTGTCTGGAACGACCAGGTCCGGATCGATCTCCAGGCGCGTGCCAAGACCGTCGCAGGTCGGGCAGGCTCCGTACGGAGAGTTGAACGAGAAGATCCTCGGTGTGATCTCCTCGAAGCTGAACCCGCACCGTGCGCACGCGTAGAGCTCGCTGAAGACGAGCTCGTTCGAGGCTCGCCCGCCCCGGCACGAGATCCCCCAGGCGGGCCGGGGAGGCTGGAGGCTGGAGGCTTTCTGTCTTTTGCTTTTGCCTAGAGCCTTGAGCCTAGAGCCTTCAACGTTTGTGCTCACGACGACGATGCCCTTGCCGACCTTCAGGGCCGTCTCGATCGACTCGGTGAGGCGGGACGTGACCCCACCACCTGTCTCATTCGCCGAAGGCGAAGATCGGCCTGAAGGGCCGATAGCCGCCATAGGCGGCGAGCCGGGTGGGGGGGTGATCTGGCTCTCGAGTTTGAGCCGGTCCACCACGACCTCGATCGTGTGCGCCCGTTTCTTGTCCAAGCGGATCTCGTCATCAAGGTCATGGAAGACGCGATCCACCCGCACGCGGACGAATCCCTGGCGCTTGATGTCGCGAAACAGCTCGGCATACTCCCCCTTGCGTCCCCGGACCACCGGAGCGAGGATCACCAGCTCTGTCTCTGTGTCGCGAGGGATCGCGAGGATCTGCGTCACGATCTCTTGGGCGGATTGCTGGCTGATGGGAGTGCGGCAGCGGGGACAGTGGGGCGTTCCGGCACGGGCAAAGAGTACCCGCAGGTAGTCGTAGATCTCGGTTTGGGTCGCCACGGTCGAGCGCGGATTGCCGCCAGCGGTCCGCTGCTCGATCGCGATGGCAGGCGAGAGCCCCTCGATGGCTTCCACGTCGGGTTTCTCAAGGCGCTCCAAGAACTGGCGGGCATACGCTGAGAGGCTCTCCACGTAGCGTCGCTGACCTTCCGCATAGAGGGTGTCAAACGCCAGCGACGATTTGCCAGAGCCGGAGATCCCGGTCACGACGATCAGGCGGTTGCGCGGAAGCCCCAGATCGATGTTCTTCAGGTTGTGTTCCCGCGCACCACGGATAATAATTGCATGATCTGTCATGATGCGTTGATTATATCGGGTTACCTGGAGTTCTTCAAATCAGTTGACTGTGGACGCCGGTGTTCTTCTGCAAGAAAAAGAACCCCCGCTTGCGTCCAGCCTACACGCGTGAGCTCAAGCGGGGGTTGGTGACTTGTCGCGCGCCTGTTATCGCCGTTGTCTTCTTCTGCGACGACTCTGGCCGCCACGAGCCATCTTCGCCCGGGAGATGTCGCCATGTCGATCCACGAAGTAGAGGTACCCCCGTTGCTTCTTAATCCCAACCTTCGCAACCTTCTCGGTCACGGTCACTCACCTCCTTTCCACACGGTGTCCGGTCCTTCCACGCGCCTCGCTGACAACCGGGTCGTCCGCGAGGCCACTGTTAAGTCTAGACTTTTGCAAAATACTCTCAGCGATGATTACACAGATTGCCAAGCTGATTACGCAGATTGGATTGCGACGAGACAATCTGTGGAATCATTTGAAAATCTGCGAAATCATCCCCACATCGTTTATCGTTTTTGCAAAACTTCTGTTAGGTGCCAATTCGCACGGGATTAAAGAGCTGATGCAACGTCGCTAATGCAGAGCGAACCGCCAGCTCACTCGTCCTGGGATTCGTGACGGCCGGCCAGCTCTCGATCCGGCACTGCAGGCGCCCGCAATCCCCTTCGACATTCAGCTCATGCACGTTGACCCGGATCGTCGGGTCTGCCACGATCCGAATCCGCATTGGCGGGAGCTTCCTCGTGCCACCCCGACGCTGATTCTGCACAGGAGCCCGGCAGGCCAGGGCGATCGTGGCAGCCACGTTGAGGTTCTGGGGGAAGGCCTTGACCGCTTGTGCAGGAGAACCTTCAAACAGGGTGGTCGGACGCTTGAGCCGAGTGAGATTCAGGCGACGCGTCTTGACAAACGGCGCCGAGGCCCACGTGCCCGGAGGCTTGCGGGTGGTCAGCGTGATCTTCCGGATCGTGCCAACCGCCATCGCCTTGATCCCGTCCAACCCAGGCACCGCCCCGCTTGGCACGTACAGACGTCCGCGAGAGCGCCGCGCCGCGCGTGGCCACGCTGCGCCGTCTGTCAACAGGCCGCCGGTGCTCATGATGAGGACATCCCGGTTTGCGGCCAAGGCGTGACGGGCCACCTGCGCGGCCACCGAGGCAGAAGCGGCCTCGATGACCAGTTGACTTCGACGGATGAGCTCGGACAGGGAGACGATTGGGGGGTGGCTCGTAAGCTGCCGCTGGAGCCGAAGGGCGTTGAGGCGGCTTTTGTCAGCAAGCGCGACGAGCCTGGCGACATGGGAAAGCTCTCGATCAAGAGTCTTGGCGAGCGCTGAACCAATCGTGCCGCAGCCCACGATGCCCACGGTCGTCATCGCATTTTTTGCTGCGCAAAAATTCTTATTGGAATTGCTCGCCAGCGAATAACTTCTGCGAAACAGAAGTTATCTGGTTGTGCTCATCGACGAACACGAGCTTGGGTGAGAGGTGTTCCAGTTCTTCCTCAGTCACCTGCGCGTAAGAGATGATGATGAGCTTGTCCCCCACCGCCGCCCATCGGGCCGCTGCCCCGTTCAGACAGACCGTCCCGGAGCCCGGCGTCCCTTCGATGCAGTAGGTCTCAAAGCGTGAGCCGTTGTGCACGTTCACGACCTGGACCTGCTCGTAGGGCACGAGGTCTGCCGCCCGGATGAGCTGGGGGTCGAGCGTGAGGGAGCCTGTGTACTGGAGGTTCGCCTCGGTGACGATCGCCCCGTGGATTTTTGACTTGCACATTGTCCGGAGCATCCTTTTCTCCCGGCGGACAATTTGTGATTTGGAAAATACCCACTGCCACAAACGCACGTGTTGCCTCACGTCGGTGCGTGTGGGTTATTATGACACGTCGACGAGAACGTTGTCAATGAGTCGTGTGGACCCCATCGAGACGGCCCCGAGGATCGCCACGCGCCCCGAAAGCCGGGTGAGCGGTTCGAGGGTTTTCGCGTTGACGATCGCGAGATACCCGACGAGACACGAGGGCTCTTGCATGATGAGCTGCCGCATGACGTCGATCAGCCGCTGTGGATCCCGTTCTCCGTCACGAATGCGCGCCTTGGCGAGCTGCAGGGCGCGGGACAGCACGGTCGCCTGTCTGCGCTCGTCGGCAGTGAAGGAGGTATTCCGTGAGCTCATTGCCAACCCACCAGGCTCCCGGGCGATGGGCAGGACACGGATAGTCATCGAGAAATCCAGATCCTTGACCAGCTGCTGGATGATCACGGCTTGTTGGTAGTCCTTCTGACCAACATACGCGACAGTCGGTTGGACGAGGTGAAAGAGCTTGGTCACGATCGTCGCCACCCCGCGGAAATGGCCGGGGCGCGCGGCGCCTTCCAGCTGATCACTGAAGCCCTCCACCTCGACGTGTGTCCGGAAGCCAGGCGGATAGATCTGGTTGACGTGGGGCGCAAACACGATGTCCGCACCGGCAGCCTTGGCGAGGTTGAGATCGCGCTTGAGATCGCGCGGGTAGCGCTCGTAGTCCTCCCCGGGCCCGAACTGTAACGGGTTGACAAAGATGCTCACCACGACCACGTGGGTCTCGCGGCGGGCGGCGCGGATCAACGACAGGTGTCCGTCATGCAGGGCGCCCATCGTCGGGACAAATCCGATACGCTTGCCCTTCCGGCGAAGGGCAGTCGCGGTGCTGGCCATCTGGCGCGGTTGGCGGATGAGTTGCATGACGTGTGCGCTTAGAGAGGCGCGGACTCAGGAAGGTGGGCTAAGAGCTCAGCAATCGTCTGGCCCAGCACCGGATGGATGAGCTCCGGGGCGAGTTGCGCAAGCGGTTCCAGCACGAAGCGCCGCGTATGGAGCTGAGCATGGGGGATGACCAGTTGAGGTTCCTGGATGACCTGGTCGTCATACACGAGAATATCAAGGTCGATCCTCCGCGGACCCCACCGCTGTGCAGCGGCCACGCGCCCGAGCTGCTGCTCCAGCGTCTTCACCAGACGCAGCAGCTCATGGGGCGACAGCGCGGTGTCCAGCTCCACGACGGTGTTGAGGAACTCCGGCTGTGGAGGGCCTCCCACCGGCTGGGTCTCATAGATCGTCGCCATTTGGATCACGCGAATCCCCGGGATGCTCCCGAGCCGTTGGACCGCCTGAGAGATGTTCGCTAAACGATCACCTTCGTTTGAACCGATGCCGATGAAGACCCGGGCCATCAATTTGCTCAGGGCTCAGGGTTCGGGGCTCGGGGCCACAAGCCCTCAGCCCCATAGCCCAGAGCCCAGAGCCTACAGCGCTTTTGTCAGGCGGTCAACGGCTTCCTGAAGTCGCGCCGTCGGCACGGTGAGCGACAGCCGCACGAAGCCTTCGCCATGAGCCCCAAAGCCGACCCCTGGGGCAAGGATCACGTGCGACTGTTCAAGGAGGCGTTTGGCAAACTCGATCGAGGGCTGGCCTCCGGGAACAGGCGCCCACACGTAAAACGTCGCCTGCGGTGTCGGAATCTGCCACCCGGCTTTTGCCAGTCCTTCGATCACGAGGTCCCGTCGCTGTTGATAGGTCGCCACCGCCTGGGCGACGGGGGTTTGATCACCGCGGAGGGCTTCGATCGCTGCCAGCTGGATGGCCTGGAACATCCCGGAATCGAGATTCGTCTTGAGCTGGGAAAGCGCGGCAATGACCTTGGCATTCCCGCACACCCATCCCGCGCGCCAGCCGGTCATGGAATAGGTCTTGGAGCAACTGTGAAACTCGATGCCCACCTCGTTCGCTTCCGGAAGTTGCAGGAAGCTCAAGGGGCGACACCCGTCGAACGCGATCTCCGAATAGGCCGCATCGTGCGCAATGACGATCTGGTAATCCTTGGCCAGCTGAATGGCTTCCTGGAAACACGTCTCGGTGGCGATGGCAACGGTCGGGTTGTTCGGATAGTTCAGAAACATGAGCTTGGCTCGTCGGGCCGCCCGCTGGCTGATCGCGCCGAAGTCCGGCAAGAACTGGTTCTCCTGGTCGAGCGGCATCGGACACACCTCCGCACCGGCCAGGATCGTCCCGCTGCGGTAGGGAGGATAGCAAGGGTCTGGCACCAAGACGGCTTCCCCGGGATTGACCAACGCCAGCGGGAGGTGCGCGATCCCCTCTTTCGAACCCAACAGCGGAAGCACTTCGGTTGCCGGATCCAACGTGACGCCGAACCGTTGCTGGTACCACTCGCAGATCGCCTGGCGCAGCTCAAGCAAGCCCTCGGTGAAGCTGTACCGATGGTTTGCAGGATCTTCGGCGGCTTCCTGGAGCTTCTGGATGATATGCGGAGGCGTCGGAAGATCCGGATCGCCAACGCCCAAATCGATCACGTCCCGCCCCTGCTCCTGGAGCTTCCGCTTGGCCTGATCCAGCTCAACGAACAGGTACGTCGGCAAGGCCTTGAGCCGCTCCGCCTTGTCAATGGCACCGAGCGCTTCGGTCGCGTCGCTCATGTTCGTTCTTCAGCCTGGAGGACATCTGACATGTCATAGACCCTTGGGCTCTGGTTCACAATGAACTTCGCTGCCCGCAACGCGCCTTGTGCGAACACTTCTCGACTGTGAGCTCGATGCGTCAGTTCAAGTCGTTCCGACGACCCAGCGAACACAACGGTGTGGTCGCCCACAATGTCCCCGACCCGGACCGAAGACACAGGAATTGACTTAGAATGCACCTGTCGTCCCTCGGCAATTTTCTTAGCTAGTTCTTTGGCTGTGCCGCTTGGGGCGTCTTTCTTTTTACTGTGGTGACTCTCAATCACGTGCACGTCATAGGCTAGCCCAAGCTGCTGCGCAGCGACTTTGACCAACTCGAAAAGCACGTTGACACCGATACTCATATTTGGACTGACGACAATAGGAATGTCTCTAGAACATTTGTACAAAATATCAAAGTGCTCCAGGGTCAATCCTGTTGTTCCAATCACCATCGGCTTGCCGAGTTGTTGTGCAATTTGGGCATGTTCCACCGTCGCTTCAGGGAGTGTAAACTCAATCAAGACATCTCCTTGACTAATTGCGGCTCTGGCGTCATCGGTCACCTTCACCCCTGGATCCCAAGGACCTCCAAGGATTGTGTGATACTCTCTTCCGATCACCTCATGCCTAGGCGCTTCTAGCGCAGCGGCGATAAAAAAATCGGGGTCTCGGAGCGCGAGGGTTGCGATGGTTCGCCCCATCCGGCCGCCACAACCTGAGATCACGAGTCTGATTGCCATTAGATTCTGGCTCGAGGCTGGAGGCTGGAGGCTGGAGGCTTTGTTTTTGCCTTGAGCCTTGCCCGCCCCGGCAAGCGCCCTTGGCGGGCCGGGGAGCCTTGAGCCTTGAGCAACCCATAGGCTGCAAGGGCAGCTTTCAGCTTCTCAAGATTGGCGCCCTCCATCGCGCAGAGGGGCAGTCGGAGCGTGGGATCGATCATACCCAAGAGCCCCATGGCTGTCTTGACCGGGATCGGGTTGGTCTCGATGAACATCGATCTCACCAGGGGCAGTAACTTGTAGTGCCAGGTGATCGCCTCGGCGATCCTGCCCTGCTCGAAGGCGGAAACCAATCTGGCCACATCCTGCGGCACGATGTTGGCGATGACAGAAATGACCCCGGTTCCTCCAATGGAAAGGACCGGCAAAGTGAGCGCATCATCGCCAGACAAAAGTCGGATCCGACGGTTGGTGAGCTGAAGGATCCGGCTCATCTGCTCGAGGTTCCCGCTCGCTTCTTTGACCGCCACGATGCTGGGGAAGTCCTTCGCGAGCCTCGCAATCGTCTCCGGCTCGATGTTCACCGCGGTCCGGGACGCGATGTTGTAGAGGATCATCGGGATGTTCACCGCTTCGGCCACCGCCTTGAAGTGGAGATACAGCCCGGTTTGCGTCGGCTTGTTGTAGTACGGCGAAATCAACAGGACGCCATCCGCGCCGACCCGCTTGGCATGTTTCGTCAGGCGAATGGCCTCCTGCGTGTTGTTCGAGCCTGTGCCGGCGATCACCGGGATTCTCCCACGTGCCGCCTGGACCACGACCTCGACCACCCGTTCATGCTCCTCATGCGACAGGGTCGCCGACTCCCCGGTCGTCCCGCAGGGAACCAGGGCGCTTGTGTCCCTCCCAATGTGAAACTCCACAAGCCGCTTCAGAGAAGTCTCGTCGACTTTTCCGTCTTTGAACGGCGTCACCAGCGCCACCATCGAACCGTGCAATTTGAGCGTGCCCATTTCACAATATCCTTTCACAAGAAAGCTCTCTGTGTTTCTGTGGCCCTTCTGTGGTTCTGTGGTGTCATCTAAGATTTTGAATGACTCAAAGATGGCCAGGGAAAGACGCCCTGGCAGATCCGTTGCACCGTTCCCTCAAGCGTCACGTCGGTCACCCGCCGCGTGCGACCCTGCGTGAGCACCACAAGACGAACCGTCAGGGTCTCGCCGCTTTTGGTCTTGACGTCAATGCGATGTCTGCTCCGCCCGGCTCCGTCCTCTCGCAAGGCATGGACCACCGCAACCGCAGTCACACCAGTCCCGCAGGCCAACGTCTCTCCTTCAACGCCGCGCTCGTACGTCCGGATCCGCAGGCGGGAAGGCGCTCGAGGATCTTCCGCGACGAAATCGACGTTGGTCCCCCGCGGACGAAAGGCGCGGTGAAATCTCAAGCGGCGTCCCAACCGTTCCACATCGACCTGATCGAGGCGATCCACAATCGCCACGACATGAGGAACCCCGGTGTCAACATAGGCGAGTTGCCACGGACGATGATCCACCTGGACCCGAAGATCCAGGCGGAGGTTCCTGGGATCAGGCATCCGCAACTGGACCCGGTCCTCACGGACCTGTGCCGTGACCAGCCCACCGGCCGTCTCAATCGTCACCGGTTCTTGTTTCCCCTTGACCTTCCCCAGCCCGCCGAGTGCACTTGCCCCGACAATCGTCTCACGCGAGTCGGGGCTTGCCGGGGCGGGCGACCTTCGACCTTCGACCACCTTGCTCCTCACATACCAGGCAACGCAGCGGGCCCCATTCCCGCACATCTGGGCCTCAGAGCCGTCAGGATTCAAGACCAGCATCTTCACCGTGGCGATTCGGGAGGGTTCAAGGACGAGCAGGCCGTCCGCTCCGATTCCGTAGTGCCGATCGCACACCACTTGCGCGACTGTTGGCCATGTCCTTGCAAGCCATTCAGACCCTCGCGCCAGGCGGGACGCGGTCTTGACGATGATGAAGTCATTGCCAGCCGCCACCATCTTGGTGAAGGGGATCACTCTGCTCATTGTGGATTCGATTTACGATTGTCGATTGAAAATCGGCAATTGGCAATCGTCAATCGAAAATTCCCTTCGGGACCACCTCGTGCCGAATGAGGTCTTCCAGCGTCTCTCGATGTCGCACGAGGAAATAACGGCTTCCCTTCACGAGGACCTCGGCCGGACGCGGCCGGCCGTTGTAGTTCGAAGCCATGGTAAACCCATACGCCCCTGCCCCAAGGACAGCGAGAAACTCCCCTGGTTCAAGCCGAGGGAGCCGTCGATGGCGCGCAACCACATCCGCGCTTTCACAGACCGGCCCGACCACATCATACAGCTGGGTCCTCGGCCTTGCCCGCCCCGGCAAGCCCCGACTCGCGTGAGACGATTGTCGGGGCAAGCGCGAAAGGCGCTCCGGGGCGTCTTGACTCGTAGGAACCACCTCGTGATAGGCCCCATACAATGCAGGTCGGATCAGATCGTTCATGCCGGCGTCGACCACGACGAACCGCTTGCCACGCATTCCCTTGAGGTAGAGGACCTTCGTGACGAGAATCCCGGCATTGCCCACGATGAACCGACCAGGCTCCAGGATCAGCTTCACCTTGAGAGGCGTGATCCAGGGGAGCACGGCTTTTGCAAACGCCTCAGCCGTTTGAGGTCGTTCGTCTTTGTAGACGATCCCTAAGCCTCCCCCGAGGTTCAGCCACTTCATGGCGAACCCGTGGCGTTGGAGCTGTCTCATCAGCGCGCCGACCCGCCGGATGGCTCGCACAAAGGGGTGAGCCTGAGTGATCTGAGAACCGATGTGGAGATGGAACCCGAGCAAGCGCATCGAGGAAAACTCATCCCAGCGATCAAGGACAAGATGCGTGGCCGTTTCCACGTCGATCCCGAACTTGCTCTCTGCCGTGCCTGTCCGGATATAGTGGTGGGTTTTGGCCGGCACATCGGGATTGATCCGCAGAGCGACCGGCGCAAGGCGCCTGAGTCTCCGGGCTTCGGCATTGATCGTCTCAAGCTCAGGCACCGACTCGACGTTGAAGCAGAAGATCCCCACCCGTAAGGCTTCCCGAATCTCCTCAGGCTGCTTGCCCACGCTCGCGTACACGATCCGTTTCGGTGGACACCCAGCCTGGAGCGCCTTGTACAGCTCTCCACCCGAGACGATGTCAAGCCCTGCCCCATGGTTGATGAGGATCTTGAGGATCGCTAGGTTGCTGTTGGCCTTGACCGAAAAGCAGATGAGCGGATCGACCTGCCGAAACGCGCGCTGCAGCTTGCGAAAATGATCGAGCAGGGTCTTGTAGCTGTAGATGTACACAGGAGTCCCGACCGCCCTGGCGATCCGATCCACCGGGACCTGCTCGCAATACAGCTGGCCTCTTCGAACCTTAAACTCGTGCATAGAAATTTTGCTCCGCAAAATTTCTCAGAGGGTTAGTTCGCCTGTTAAGAAATTTTGCCCTCAGCACTTTTTTGCTGGGCAAAATTTCTGCGCCATCGCAAGATGGCCTGCTTGACGTTCTGGGGACTCGTGCCACCCCAGCTTGTTTTGAGTTCAACCGAGCGTCGGGGATTCATGAGCGCCATCGCCTCGTCGTCAAAGTGCGGCGAGAACCGCTTCAACTCCGCAAGGCGAAACTCGGACAGCCTCCGGCCCCGCCGTTCGGAGCTGAGGACCATGTGCCCCACGATTTCGTGGGCCGTTCGGGCTGGCACGCCTTTCTGGACGAGATACTCAGCCAGATCAGTCGCGCACAGCTCATCGTGTTCGACCAGCTGCTCGATCCGCTCGCGCCGGACATGGAGATGGCGGACCAATCGGGAAAGCACACTCAGCGCCTCCCAGGAGAGATCGACGGCTTGAAAGAGCACCGGCTTATCCCACTGGAGATCTCGATTATACGCAAGGGGGAGGGCCTTCAGCACCGTCAGGAGCGCCACATGAGCCCCAGCGAGCAAGCCCGCCTGACCCCGGACCAACTCCAGCACGTCCGGGTTCTTCTTCTGCGGCATGAGGCTTGAGCCTGTGGCAAACGCCTCGTCCAACTCAATGATCCCAAACTCCTCAGTCGCCCACAAAATCAGATCCTCGGCCAAGCGGGACAGATGCATCGACAACAGCGCCAGGACTCCAAGGAGCTCGACGGCAAAATCCCGGTCCGACACGGCATCGAGACTGTTCTCGGCCACGCGAGGAAATCGCAGGCACTTCGCCACGTAATGCCGATCGATCGGCAGGGACGTGCCTGCGAGCGCCCCGGCGCCAAGGGGCAACACGCTGATCCGCGTGAGGCAGTCTGTCAGGCGGTCGTGGTCACGGGCCAGCATCTCCACATAGGCAAGCAGGTGATGAGCCAGGAGCACTGGTTGCGCCCGTTGCAGGTGCGTGTAGCCGGGAATCACGACGTCACGGTGCTCATCGGCCGCATCCACGAGCGCCCGCTGGAGGCCTGTGATGAGCTTGCCCAGCTGGATCACCACGTCCCGGCAAAAGAGCCGAAGATCAAGGGCAACCTGATCGTTCCGGCTGCGGGCCGTGTGGAGTTTATCAGCCACAGGACCGACGAGCTTGCCAAGAGCCGTGTGGATCTGCGTGTGGATATCCTCGGCTGTGGGATCTGGTTTCAACCGGCCCTGCTCAATCATCCGCAACATCCGCTCAAGGCCCTTCACCAGGCGAGTGGCATCCGCTTGAGGGATGATCCCGCACTTGCCAAGCATCTTGGCATGCACGATGGAGCCGATGACATCATACTTGGCCAGCCGGAAATCGACTGCGATGCTTGAGGTGAAGCGCTCCACCATCGGATCTATCTTCTTGCGAAACCGCCCGCCCCATAACTTGCGCTGTTGAGCTCGCATGGTCAGTCAATCATCCCATCGGCTATTTACTTCGAACTTCACGCTTCGCGCTTCGAGCTTCGTAAGGCAAGCCCCAGAGTTTGATGAACCCCTCTGCCGCGGTCTGATCAAACGCATCTTCCCCTGCATAGGTGGCCAGCTGTTTCTGATACAGGCCATAGGGGGATTTTCGCCCAACGACTTGACAGGAACCCCTTGCGAGCGCAAGGCGCACGGTCCCGGTCACCCGCGCTTGAGTTTCGTTGACAAAGGCATCCAGGGCTATTTTAAGCGGCGTGAACCACAACCCGTCATAGACGAGCTCCGCGTACTTGAGTCCAATGATCTGTTTGAAGTGCAACAACTCCCGATCGAGCACGAGCCGTTCCAACTCCGCGTGCGCCTCCATGAGGATCTGCGCCGCCGGCGCTTCGTAGACCTCGCGCGACTTGATTCCAACGACCCGGCTTTCAATCAGGTCTGTCCGTCCAATGCCATGGATCGACCCGATCCGGTTGAGCCGCTGGATGAGGCGCACGAGATCCAGTCGTCGGCCGTTGAGCGCGACGGGACGACCGTGCTGGAACTCCAGGCTGACCACCGCACCGTTCGCAGGCGTGCGCTCCGGAGGCCTGACCCATCGAAAACTCTCCACCGGGGGCTGTTGCCAGGCGTCCTCCAAGGGACCGGCCTCGATGCTCAAACCCCAGAGGTTCTGGTCGATGCTGTAGGGGCTGTTGGACGTCACCTCAATTGGAATCTTGTGCTGTTTGGCATACGCAAGCTCTGCCTTTCGGGAACGAAACTCCCACTGCCGGACCGGTGCAACGATCTGAAGGCTCGGGTCGTGGGCTCGGATCGAGACCTCGAAGCGGACCTGGTCGTTGCCTTTGCCCGTGCATCCATGCGCAACGGCCCCAGCCCGTTTGCGATGGGCGATCTCAACCAGATACTTGGCAATCAGCGGCCGTGAGAGCGCGGTCGCAAGGAAGTATTTGCCCTCGTAGACCGCGTGCGCGTGTAAGGCGGGCAGGATGTAGTCATTCGCGAATTCCTTGCGCAGGTCGCGAATGATGACCTCCGAGGCGCCTGCCGCGTTGGCCCGCTGGATGAGACGGCGGTGCGAATCTCCCTGTCCCACGTCGGCCACAAACGCCACGACGCGAAAGCCGCGCTCGGTGAGCCACCGGACACACACCGAGGTATCCAATCCGCCCGAATACGCCAAGACAACAGTCTGACTCATCGGGGCATTTTCCCCGCGAACAACATGAGCAAGAGGGCCTTCTGCACGTGCAACCGATTTTCCGCCTGATCGAACACGATGGACCGCGGCCCTTCTAAGACGTTCTCCGTGATTTCCTCCCCGCGATGGGCTGGCAGGCAGTGCATCACCAGGCAGTGGGGTTTCGCCAACCGCAAGAGCTTCCGATTGACCTGAAACTGCCGGAACGCCTTGCGTCGGATCCCCTGCTCCTGCTCATCGCCCATGCTGGCCCAGACGTCGGTGTAGATGACATCGGCCCGGGACACGACGGCTTCTGGATCGTCACGTAACACGATCCTTGCGTGATGGGCCTTGGCCTGGCGGACGACCTGGCTCCAGATTCCTCGATCGGGCCGATAGCCGTTGGGAGTCGCGACGTGGAGGTTAGCGCCAAGGAGGCTCGCTCCTTGCGAGAGAGAATGGAGCACGTTGTTCCCATCCCCAATGTAGCTGATCACCAGGCCCTTGAGCTTCCCAAATCGCTCCTGGATGGTGAACAGATCCGCCAAGGCCTGGCAGGGGTGGTGGAGCTCTGACAAGCCGTTGAGGATCGGCACCGAGGCATATCGGGCGAACCCTTCGACCTGGCGATGGCGAAGCATCCGCAAGACAATCGCGTCGACGTATCGCGACAACGTCCGGGCGACGTCCTTGATCGGCTCGCGCTCGCCCAGCTGGACCTCATCAGGTCCGAGAAAGATCGAGGACCCGCCAAGCTGCCTGATCGCGACCTCGAACGAGACGCGTGTGCGCAGGGACGGCTTCTCGAACACAAGCGCAATCGTCCGATTCGCCAGCGCGTGCCGGCCAATCGTGCGGCGACGTTTGAGTCGTGCGGTCTCGCGCAAGAGCGTTCGCACCTCGTCTTCTCGCAGATCTGCCACGGTGAGGAAATCGCGTTTCATCATAAATTTTGCTTCGCAAAATTTATCAGATGGTCACTTCACCCTTTTCAAGAAGTTTGGCGAAGCAAAACTTCTTCAAGAATGCCAAGCGCCTGATCGAGCTGGGCCCGGGTGATCGTCATGGCTGGCAGCAGCCTCAGCACCGTCCCTTGAGTGCAGTTGATGAGCAGCCGCTTGGCCCGGCACGCGTCCACGATCGGTCGGCCATCGACCGACAGTTCGATCCCGATCATCAGCCCACGGCCCCGGACCTCGCGAATGATCGGGCAGCGGGCCTTCAGGGCGGACAATCGGTCCATGATCACCTCGCCGAAGTGCACGACGCGGTCCAGGAGCCGCTGCTTCTCGATCGCCTCAAACACCGCCAGCGCCATGGTGCACGCCAACGGGCTCCCGCCGAACGTGGAGGCGTGCGTGCCCGGTGTCAGGGCATCGGCGACGTGGCGCTTGGCCACCATCGCGCCGATCGGAAACCCTCCGCCCAGCGTCTTGGCCAACAGCATGATATCAGGTTCAATCCCGCTGTGCTGATAGGCGAACAGCCTCCCGGTCCGGCCCATCCCGGTCTGGATCTCGTCGTAGATGACCAGCAGTCGGTGCTGATCCGCCAGCTGCCGGATCCCGCGAAGAAACGAATCGCCTGCCACCCGAATGCCGCCCTCGCCCTGGATCGGTTCAAGGAGGATCGCAACGGTCTTCGGGGTCACGGCCCGCCTCACCCGCTCGAGGTCGTTGAACGGGACGCAGGGAAACCCGGGCAACAGCGGCTCAAAGCCTTCCTGGTACTTCGCTTGACCCGTGGCGCTCAACGCCCCCATGGTCCTGCCGTGGAAACTCTGGTCCATCACGATGATCTCGTCGCGAGGAGACCCAGCCGTGCCTGCCTGTCCAGAGGCCTGGACGGCAGACAGACGCCCCCAGCGCCGCGTCAGCTTGATCGCAGCTTCGATGACCTCGGCTCCGCTGTTGGCGAAAAACACCTTCCCGTCGAACGACGAGTCGATGAGCTGTTTGGCCAGCCGCCATTGCAGGACATGGTAGTAGTTGTTGGAGACATGGATCAGCTTGGTCGATTGGCCCCTCAGCGCCTTCATGACCCAGGGATGGCAGTGGCCAATGCCGCTGACCCCCCAGCCGGGAAACACATCCAGGTACTCGTGACCATCGAGATCCCACACCCGACTGCCCTTCCCCTTGACCAACACGAGGGGGCTGCGGACATAGGTGTTCATCACATAGCGATCGTACTGTTCAATCACCTCTTGCGTCGTTTGCCTCATGGTTGTTCCGTCTATTCGGTCTAGTCCGTCAGTCGGTCTGTTCCGTCCGGACGGTCAGACGGATGACGGAATTGACGGACAGACGAATTCAACGAATGATTTCCGTGCCGATGCCGGTCCGCGTGAAGATCTCCAACAGGAGGGCATGCGGGATCGCCGCATCGATGATGTGCGTTTTCTTCACCCCCTGCCGGAGCGCTGCCACGCACGCGCGGACTTTCGGGATCATGCCCTCCTGGATGACCCGTCGCTCCATCAGGAGCTTCGCGTCCTTGATGGACAGTGTAGGGATCAGGGAGCTGGGCTCACCAGGCTGCCGCAAGATCCCGCGGACGTTCGTGAGCAAGACGAGCTTCTCGGCCCTCAGGTTTGCCGCGACAGCCGCCGCTGCCTCATCCGCATTGATGTTGAACAGCTGCCCGTGGTTGGTCCCCACCGGCGAGAGCACAGGAATGGCAGGACGCTCGAGCACCTGCCGAACCTTGGCGATCTGGACGGCCTTGACTGAACCGACATACCCCAGCCGTGTCGCGTGAGGGTGGGGCTTGGCCAAAAGGACCCGATGCTGGGCCACCAGGCCAGAGGCTATTCCGCCCAACGCCCGGATCTGTTCCACGAGCTGTTCGTTGATGCCCTCAAGGGCCTCGTTGACGATCCGCATCGTCGAGCGATCGGTCACCCGCATCCCCTCAATGAACATCGTCGATTGGCCCGAGGCAGCGATCCGTTGCGAGATGACCGGGCCTCCCCCATGGAGCAAGACCGGCCGTAACCCGACCACGCTGAGGAACACCAGGTCCTGGAGAATCCCTCGACTGACCGACGGGTCTTGCAGGGCACTGCCGCCATACTTCACGACGATCGTCTTTCCAGAAAACGCCTGGATGTACGGGAGCGCCTCGA